>Ga0307474_10003818_pt1 | contig 10870 bp, 9 predicted proteins | sample atmos_gasesECM1C_2_FD_203312 | JGI IMG/M metagenome (GOLD analysis project Ga0307474, IMG submission 203312) | Hardwood forest soil microbial communities from Morgan-Monroe State Forest, Indiana, United States - atmos_gasesECM1C_05 | ecosystem: Environmental > Terrestrial > Soil > Temperate...
AAGAGAAGACAGCAGGCAACGGTGGAATGGTTTTGTGTCTGGCGCTGAACTACGGCGGGCGGGCGGAAATTGTCGATGCTGCGAACGCGATTCTGGCGGAACGAAATGCGCAGGGAAGTGCGGCTCCGGTAACGGAGGAAGAAGTCTCGCGGCGGCTGTATACGACCGGATTGCCTGATCCGGATTTGTTGATTCGCACGAGCGGCGAGATGCGCGTGAGCAACTTTCTGCTGTGGCAGATCGCTTACGCCGAGATTTTCGTGACCGAGACGCTTTGGCCGGACTTTAACCGCGCGCGGTTGCTCGAGTCGCTTTTGGATTTTCAAAAGCGTGAGCGGCGCTATGGCGGAATCGGCGAGGGTGGGTCGGATTCGCGCGTGCCGCGCGTGGCCGGCGAGTAGCCAGAACCTTTGGAGTATTCCTTCCTTTTTCATTTGAAGCCTTTGTCGTAGGTTATTTAACGGTCGGATTATGACTGACGGTGGATTTGTGGCATCCGGCAGCGTTTGAACGCGCTTTACGGTTGTTTGTGTGCTGCCTTTAGTTGACGACGGCGTAACGATTTCCGAAATCAGGGGAACTTCGCGGAATGACTTGGAAGCGCGTAGCAACGGCCGTCGTGCTGATCCCGTTTGTGGTGGGATTGGTGCTGTTTGCATCGACGGCGTGGGTGGCGGTGGCGCTGGCGGCGATCATTGCGTTGGCGATGATCGAGTATTTTGCGCTGGGCGACGCGATTGGGCATCGCGCGTACCGCGTGTGGACGCTGATCTGTGCAGGGCTGCTGGTTTACGCGCAATGGCTGGCATCGGTTCGCATCTCACTGCTTGCGAGTTGGGGCTCATGGTATCCAGGTCAGATTTCGGGTCAAGGCGGCGGATTTACGCAGGGCATATTTTTTCTTTTCCTGCTGGGCATCGCGGTTCTGACGCTGGCGACGAAGCGACCCATGGTCGAGGCGTTGCCTGCGGCGGGGATCAGCTCAAGCGCGCTATTGTTGGTGGCGTTTCCGCTGAGCTTCGCGGTGCGTTTACACGGAATGGGAACGCTCGGGCCGAGGTTGCTGCTATTTGCACTGGTAGTCACCTGGGCGGGCGACACCGTCGCCTATTTTGTGGGGCGGGCGATCGGGAAACACAAGTTTGCGCCAGTTCTCAGCCCGAAGAAGACTTGGGAAGGTGCGGTCGGGGGATTTGTCGGATCACTGCTGGTCGGCGTCGCGTTTTCGAAATGGATTGGCGTGCCGATGGGGCAGATGCTGGCGATGGCCGCAGTCGGGAATGTCGCGGGGCAGATTGGCGACTTGCTGGAGTCGGCATATAAGCGCAGCGCCGGGGTGAAGGATTCGGGGACGCTGTTGCCAGGGCACGGGGGCATTCTGGACCGCATCGACGCGCTGATACTGGCGATTCCGGTCGTTTGTTACTATTGGATTCTGTTCGGAAGCTGATGCTTTAAGAGGGTTGATGGCGGAATTTCGAAAATTAGCGATTTTGGGGTCGACTGGATCGATCGGGCGGCAGTGCCTGTCGGTCGTAGCGGCGTTGCCGAAGCGATTCGGCGTGGTGGCGCTGGCTGCGGGCGGCAATGTGGATGAACTGGTCGGACAGATCGAGCGGCATCGACCGGAAGTTGTGTCGGTCCGAGAAGCGGCAAAAGTTGATGAACTGGCGGGGCGATTGAAAGAAAAGGGCGTGTCGCCGCTCCCGGTGATTCACTCCGGACGAGAAGGAATGCTAGCGGTCGGCACACACTCCGCCGCCGACATCGTAGTGTCGGCGGCGGTCGGAGTCGTCGGGCTTGAGGCTACGTACGAGGCGGTCAAGCTCGGGAAAATTGTCGCGCTTTCGAACAAGGAAGTGCTGGTGGCGGCCGGCGAGCTGGTGATGGCCGCTGCGAACAGGGCCGGCCGCGAGCTGCTGCCCGTGGATAGCGAGCACAACGCCGTGCACCAGTGCCTGCGCGGAGGCGAACATCGCGAGGTTCTGCGGCTGGTTTTGACGGCATCAGGCGGCCCGTTCCGCAAGTCGCCACTGGCGAGCCTAAAAGACGTGACTCCCGAGCAAGCCCTGGCGCACCCGAACTGGCGCATGGGTAACCGAATCACGATCGATTCGGCAACCATGATGAACAAGGGATTCGAGGTGATCGAGGCACGGTGGCTGTTCGGCATGCGGCCCGACCAGATCGACGTGGTCATCCATCCGCAGTCGACGGTTCACTCCATGGTCGAGTTCGTGGACGGTTCCGTTTTGGCACAATTGGGCCCAACCGACATGCGGATGCCCATCCAGTATGCGTTAACCTATCCAGAGCGGGTGGCATCGAACCAGGTAGCTCTGGATTGGTCGAAGCTCCGCCGTCTCGACTTCGCACGTGTCTCCGCGAGACGGTTCCCGTGTTTACGCCTGGCAAGGGAAGCGATGAAAAAGGGCGGCGCAATGCCATGCGCGTTGAATGCCGCCGACGAAGTTGCCGTGGCAGCGTTCTTGGAGCGGCGGCTGCCGTTCCTTGGTATCCCAGAGGTGATCGAGCGAGTGCTGGGACGGATGCCGCGAGTGCGCTTTGAGAAGATGGACGATGTGCTTACAGCCGATGCAGAAGCGCGTCGAATGGCCAAAGAGGAAGTGGAGAGAGCGGCGGTGGCGGCTGCTGCGGTGTCGTAAATTCGACAGGTACGGTCTCTTGAGGTAATTGCTCAAGGGAGCGCGACGGAAAGAGAATCGCTCGTATGGATTTGTTGATCGGCGTCAGCCTCGTGTTGGGAGTGATGATCCTCATACACGAGTGGGGACACTTTATTGCGGCGCGGATGTTTGGCGTGCGCGTGGACGTGTTTTCGATCGGGTTTGGGCCGCGACTGTTTGGATGGAAGAGCGGCGACACCGACTATCGCATCAGCATTATCCCGCTGGGCGGCTATGTACGCATGGCGGGGCAAGATCCTACCGAGATTGATTCGCCCGACCGATGGTCCGCCTCCCGTGCCGCTGCGGCCGCAGAAGCTCCGGGAAAAGTGATGGACACAGTTCAGACGGCTGCGGAGACGGCACTGCGTGTCCCGCCAACGGATATCGGCGAACATGCGACTGGTGCTGCCGATGAGCTGATGAGCAAGCCACGATGGCAGCGGGCGGTGATTTCAGCCGCTGGACCAGCGGTGAATCTGGTTTTCCCGATTCTGCTGCTGACGGTTTATTTCGTGGCGATTGGGATTCCGTATCCGGTGTTCGAAGACAAGCCGGTGGTGGTGACTGCGGTACCGGCTAATTCGCCTGCTGCGCATGCAGGACTCACTGCCGGCGATCAAGTGGTCGCAATCAACGGCGAACAGCATCCGGATTGGACAGAAGCGGCGAAGCTAGTCACCTCTGCGGAGCCAAATACGAAGGTTTCGGTGGAAGTCGAGAATGCGGGGCAGCGGAAGACCCTCGAGATTCCCGTTGGTGCGCAGAAAGACGCCGAGCAGGTTCTCGGCTTTGCGCCGATGAAGCCGGTTCTGGAGGATGTGGCTCCGGGCATGCCGGCCTCGCGCGGCGGATTGAAAGAGGGCGATGTGATCGTCACGGTCGATGGCCAGCCGATTCAGTGGTGGGGCCAGTTCACCGAACGCGTGCGAGGGTCAGGCGGGAAGGCGTTGTCGCTGGACATCGATCGCAAGGGACAGCCGGTTCATCTGGTCGTGACCCCGCAGGCTGGTTCGAATGAGCGTGGCGATACCGTATATCAGATCGGCGTGCAGGTGCATGAAGAGACCGCATATCGCCGCGTGGCATTCGGTGAAAGCGTCAAATTTGCCGTGGTCAGGACCTACGACACGATTGACGACACAATCGGCGTCGTTGGCAAGCTCTTCAGCGGCCGAGTCTCCGTGCGGCAACTGCAGAGCGTCGTCGGAATATCGCGCGAGGCTGGACGCGCGGTTCACAAGGGCGCCCAGGCCGTAATCGCGCTGATGCTCATGATCAGCGTAAATCTCGGCATCTTGAACTTGCTGCCGATTCCAATTCTCGACGGCGGAAATATTTTGTTGTTGGCCATCGAAGGCGGACTGCGTCGCGACCTTAGCATGGCGTTCAAAGAGCGCTTCGTTCAGGTCGGACTGGTCTTCCTGTTGGTGCTGTTTGCGATCGTTATGTACAATGACGTCGCGCGGCTGTTCCACTCCTAGCCCTGTTCTTTTCACCGCGCCCAGGAGTCTTGCTGAATGCCCGCGGCACCGAACCATCGAGCTTCCACCGGCGAGCGAATCAACACGGCAGAAACGACCGGCAGTCTGCAGCAGACGCTGGCGAAGAAGGGCATTCGCCTGACCCGGCAGCGCCGCGTGATTCTGCAGGTGATGGACGACGCGGAGCAGCATCTGGACGTCGATCAGATTTTGGAGCGCGCGCAGAAGATCGATCAGGGCGTGCACCTGGTCACCGTCTATCGCACCATCGACCTGCTGAAGAAGCACGGATTGATCGATGAGCTGGATCTGCTGCATCTGCGCGGGGATCGGCACTACTACGAGACGCACGGGCCTCGCGATCACATCCATGTGGCGTGCTTGCGTTGCGGCAAGGTACGGGAGTTCGAGAGCCGCTTGTACGAGCAGTTGAAAGAGCAGATCGCCCGCGACTTCAACATGAAAGTTACGGTTTCGCGCACCGAAGTTGGCGGGTATTGCGCGGACTGCCTGCCTAAGGTTTCAGGATAGATTTCGGAACGCACTAGCGAGTTGGGTGTCTCCGGTCGTTAGGAGCATGCCCGCTGTATGTTCCGTTATGCGCTTGTGGGATTCTTCGCGTCAAGGATCGAGCGCAGGTGGCGGAACCTGGAGAAGAACCGATCGGCGTTGGCGATATCTTTGCCGATTTGAGTGCGCAACTCATCGGGGCTGCTGAATTTTCTTTCTGCGCGTAGGCGCTTCCAGAAATGTACTTCGATCCGCTTGGGTTGAATCTGTTCCGAAAAATTCAGCAAGTGCGTTTCGAGGGTGACGCCCGAACCATTGAACGTAGGACGCACGCCGATGTTCGTCACCGAGCGGCGCGTTTTGCTTTCGCCGTCGATGCGAGTACGCGTCACATAGACGCCTTGCGTCGGGATCATCTCCTGCTCGGGAACGAGATTGAGCGTCGGAAATGTGAACCGGCGACCGACCCCTGCGCCGCTGATCACTTCTCCCGTGAGTACGAACGGGCGCCCCAGCAACCGCGCGGCGTATGTAATGTGGCCTTCGCTGATCGATTTTCGTATGCAGGTGCTCGAAACGATCTCGCCGCGGTACGAGACCGGCGGAATCACGACGACGTCGAACCCCTTGCGCATTCCCAATTCGCGCAACAATTTGACGTCGCCCACCTGGCGATGGCCGAAATGAAAATTTTCGCCTACCAGCACAGCTCGGACCTGCAGATCACGCACTAGAATTTGATCGACGAAATCCTCGGGCGATAGTCGCGCCAACTCCAACGTAAAAGGCATGACGACGGCCGACTCGAGGCCGACCATTCCAAACCAGTCCATGCGCTGCGCGCTGGTCGAGAGCCGCTGCGGCGCGGCTTCTGGCTTGAGCACTCTTCGTGGAGAGGGATCGAAGGTGAGCGCGGTTGCGACGCAGCCAGTTTCCATCGCGCGCTGCTCGACGGCACGCAGGATTGCCTGGTGGCCCAAGTGAATGCCGTCGAAGTTTCCAATCGCCAGCACGCTGCCGCGCCTCGAGGCAGCGTAATGCGCCGACCATTCCGCCGGTGACGCAAACTGCCGAACCTTGCGGTGGCCTACGTTCGCAGCAGGGAGCGAGATCGACCGACCATCCGAACGCGCGCGACTCTCATCGTCCACGCCAATTTCAAGCTGCAACCCGTCGTAAGCAAGCGCCACATTTGGCAAACCTGACTTGCGCAGTCGTTCGTTCGTCTCCGCGTGCGGCAAATCATGCGCGATATGCGTGAACCACGACTGCTTCGGCTTCAATCGTTCGATCAACGCCAGCGCTTGATCGACTGTCTGATGCATGGGGTGCGGAATATCACGCAAGGCATCAATGATTAGCACATCGAGATCTTCCAACAACGCGAGCGACGAGTCGGGCAGCGATCCAAAGTCGGTGAGATAGGCCCCGCGCCCAAACCGAAAGCCCAGCACCTCGAGATCTCCATGCTGCAGCGGCACAGGAACGAACTGCAGGCCCATCAGCGGGAACGGGCCATCCACAACATGCAATGTCACACTCGGGACCGTGCTGAAAACCGGCCGCCCGTCGAACACATAGGCGAATGCGCGCCGCAATATTTCAAATGTCTCGAGGTTTCCGTATACCGGGAGCGCGACGTTCTGCCGGATGTTGTACGGCCGAATGTCGTCGAATCCCAGAATGTGGTCCGCGTGCCCGTGCGTCAGCAGAATCGCATCGAGTCGTTCGATCCTCGCGCGCAACGCCTGCTGCCGAAAATCAGGCGTGGTGTCGATGACGACATTCTGCTCGCCCCGCGACAACAAAATCGACGGGCGCAGCCGGTTGTCGTGCGGATCAGCCGAAGTGCAAACCTTGCAATGGCATGCGAGCGAAGGCACCCCCATCGAAGTGCCCGAGCCAAGAATCGTAACTTTTATGGGAGCAGAAGCCATACGCAATCAGTTTGCGCGCCAAGAATGCAAACATCGAAGATAATTTGGAAATCGAATTCGCGACGCAATTAGCGTGTTTTTGCCTTGGCCTGTGTCTGGGCTTGAGCCTGCGCGGCGATCGCCTGGTTGACCTCGAGATAGGTCATCTTCAGTTTTCCGAGCAGATCGAGCAACAGGGTGTCTTCTTCGGGCGAAAGGTTGCCGCGCGTCTTCTCACGCAGCGCGTCCAGCATGTCGATGAGCTCGCGCGCCGCATCGGGATCGATCATTGGCTGGCCCGTGCGTGGGTCGGCATACGCACCGAGCACCATCGCCGCGTTGCTGCCCAACATGCGGACCAAATTCTCAAACGCCGGAATCCGCTTGGGAGCGTCCTCCGGAGGAACGACCGCTTCCTCCGCGTTCTCGCTCTTGCTCGCAACGGGTGCCGGCGCCGCCTTCCGCGCAGCAGCTTCCGCCGCAGCTTCTCGCGCAGCGTCGCGCTCTTCCTGCTCGACGACTTCGTGGCGCAACTCGCCTTCGGCGGTGAACGGCCGGCGGTCGATAACTCGAAATGCTTCTTCGTGCTTGTTTTCTGACAAGTGAGAATCCTTTATTTACGAGTACACGACTATTTTAGCATTGCGGTAAAGCTTTGTGTAGCGGCCCTGAATTGGCCTCGGCCTCGCAGCATCCGCGCGAATTCGACCTCAGTCTTGCCGCCTCGATGCTCTCTGACAGTACTCTTCCGGCCGAACTCGCCCAATCTTTCTGACGGTTTGCTACACTCTTTCTTTATCCACGGAAGGTACATGGGCTCTCCAAAGAAAACCTCGAAGCAAACTGCAAAAGCAAATGGGAAGTCCGCGGCTACCATTGCGGCAGCAGCAAAGAAATCCGCCGCACCGAAAGCCTCGAAAGCATCCGAATCCAGCGCCGCTCCAAGACCATTGTCGGCTGGCGATTGGTTCGAGAAATTAGTCGCGATCCAGAAGCGTCTTCGCGATCCCGGCGGATGCCCGTGGGACATCGAGCAAACCCATCAAACTCTTCGCACCTATTTGATTGAAGAAGCGTACGAAGTCCTCGACGCCATCGAAAGCGGCCAGGACGACAAGTTTGTCGAAGAGCTTGGCGATCTTCTGCTGCAAGTAACGTTTCATTCGCAGATCGCTTCCGAGACCGATCGCTTCAACATCTCCGACGTCATCCAGTCGATCCACGACAAGATGATTCGCCGTCACCCGCATGTTTTTGGCGAGGTTCAGGCCAAGAATTCCGAAGAAGTGCTACGCAACTGGCAGAAGATCAAGGTTCAGGAACGAGCCGAAAAAGAAGGGGCCGCAGCGGCCGGCGAGCCGAAGCGCGGCTCCGCGCTCGACGGTGTGCCGAAGTCGATTCCCGCCACGCTCGAGGGCCTGCAGCTTACGAAAAAAGCGGCTCGCACCGGTTTTGATTGGCAGAACGCCGGCGGCGTCTTTGCGAAAGTTCGCGAAGAAGCCACCGAACTCGAACACACCCTCGAACACGGCACCGCCTCTGAAGCCGAAGAAGAACTGGGCGACCTGCTCTTCGCCGTAGTGAACCTCGCTCGTTTCCTGCACATCGATCCCGAAATTGCTCTCAAGCGCGCCAACGGCAAATTCGTGCGCCGCTTCCAGGAGATGGAACGCCTGGCCGCAGCCCGCGGTCGCAGGTTCGACGACGTTCCGCGCCCTGAGAAGGAATCGCTCTGGAACTCCGCGAAGGAAATGAAGGTCGCCCAGGTTGCGGCCGCAACGCCGGTTTCGAGCCTCGCAGGCATTCGCAAGGTGGCCCCGCATCGATGACCGACGGCATCGTCGTACGCAAATGCACAACTCTCCCCGAGTTCGAAGCGTGCGTCACGCTCCAGCGTGAAGTCTGGGGCGAGGAAGATCTCGAAATCGAGCCAGTCACGGGATTCATCGTGGCGTCCGAGACCGGCGGCCAGGTCCTCGGTGCCTTCGACAGAGACCGGCTTGTAGGCTATACGCTCGCGGTGGTCGGCTATCGCGACGGCGTCATTTTCATGCACTCCCACCACACCGGCGTCCACCACGAGTACCGTGATCGAGGCGTCGGCCGAAAGCTCAAGCTGTTCCAGCGCGACGAAGCCCTGTCACGTGATATTCGCTTCGTCCAGTGGACCTTCGATCCCCTCGAACTTCGAAACGCTCACTTCAACTTGAACCGCCTCGGCGCCATCGCGCGCCAGTACAAGCCCAATCTCTACGGCATCACCTCAAGCCCGCTGCATCGCGGCCTTGCGACCGATCGCCTTCTGGCTGAGTGGCACCTGGATTCGAGGCGCGTCGTCGCGGCAATCAGTAATCTGGTAACCGCGCCTTCCGCTCAGGAATCTGGCTACGCGCAAGCCGCGCATATTGAACTTCCAGCAGAACTTGAACAATGGAAGCAAGCAGACGTGGAAGCCCTGAAAAAAGTTCAAGCTCGCATCCGCGCAGAGTTCATGAATTCCTTTAATCGAGGATACGCGGCCGTCGGCACGCGGAATACGGCGAAGGGAGCCGAATATTTGCTGGTCCCATGGAGTGATTTTTGAGAACGACGTTCGCTCTGGTATGAGTGCGGAGTCGAAATCAAGTTTGCTGTCGTAGCCGTCCAGGAGAAATCGCCAACGCATGCGCATCCGCGAAATCACCTTACGCGAAGTCGGAATGAAGCTGATCGCACCGTTCGAAATCAGCAGTGGAGTCACCTATCACCGTCGCATCCTGCTCGTTGAAGCAAATATTGACGGTGTCACCGGTTGGGCTGAATGTGTCGCGGGTGAAAGTCCCAACTACAGCCCCGAGACCGTCGAAACCGCCTGGCACATCCTGCGCGACCACCTCTGGCCGCTGATCAAAGGGAAGGACTTCGCCGCGGCCGCCGACGTCTACGACATGCTCGAACTCGTGCGCGGCCACAAGATGGCGAAGGGCGGACTCGAAGCCGCTGTCTGGGACGCCGAGGCCAAACGGAAGGGAATTCCGCTCTGGAAGCTTCTGGGCGGTTCGCGAACCGAGATCGCGTCCGGCGTTTCGATCGGCATTAAAGATTCGGTCGACACGCTTGCGGCCACGGTAAGCAAAGAACTCGACGCCGGTTACCAGCGCATTAAGATCAAGATTAAGCCCGGCAAGGAGCTCGCTCAGGTCCAGCGCCTGCGCCAGGATTTCCCGAAAATTAAGCTGATGGTCGATGCGAACTCCGCGTACACGCTAAACGATTGGGAGCTTCTCAAGCAGTTGGAGGGCTTCTACCTGATGATGATTGAGCAGCCGCTTGGATGGGACGATCTCTACAGCCACGCCGATCTGCAGAAAAAGCTCGCGACGCCGATCTGTCTGGACGAGTGCATTCACGATCTCGAGCACGCGCGAGCAGCAATCGCGCTTGGCGCCTGCAAAATCATCAACATCAAATTGGGCCGCGTCGGCGGACACACGATGGTGCGTCGCATTCACGATCTTTGCGAGAAAAGCGGGATCCCGGTCTGGTGCGGCGGCATGCTCGAATCCGGCATTGGCCGCGCGCACAACATCGCGCTCTCCACGTTGCCGAACTTCACGCTGCCGGGCGACGTCTCGGCCAGCAAGCGTTACTGGGTTGAAGACATCATCGAGCCCGAAGTTGTTGTCTCGAACCGCGGCACGATTGCCGTGCCCGCCGCGCCCGGCATCGGCTACAACCTGAAAATGGATCTCATCGAAAAGCTCACCACCCGCACGGAACGATTGGTTTGAGCAAGCAGTCGTGAACGAGGCGCCGGACCATCCCCGCGGCCCGGGGCGCAGCGCGATTGCGCTGGCCGTATTGATCGTCGTCACTCTCTGGGCGCTCAACTTCATCGCCGGAAAAATCGCGCTTCGCAACCTACCGTCCGCAGCGGTCGCGTCGTTCCGCGTTTTTCTCGGCGGTATCGCAATGCTCCCCGCTTATTTCACCTGGTCGCGAATGCCCGCCTTCGCGGCCGCGTTGAAAACTCGCGCCCGCGGATTCACCGCGCGCGACCTCTGGACATTTTTCTACCTCGGCTTGTTCGGCGTGGTCATCAATCAGATGTGCTTCGCCCTCGGCCTCAAGCACACGTCGGTGAGCCACGGCGCCGTCATCATCGGCATGGCCCCGGTCTACACGCTGGCGCTCGCTGTGATTTTTCGCCTGGAAAAGGTTTCGTCGCGAAAAGTCACGGGCATCGCGATGGCGTTGGCAGGAATCGCCGTCCTCGCCGCGGAAAACGGCATGA
>Ga0307474_10003819_pt1 | contig 10868 bp, 11 predicted proteins | sample atmos_gasesECM1C_2_FD_203312 | JGI IMG/M metagenome (GOLD analysis project Ga0307474, IMG submission 203312) | Hardwood forest soil microbial communities from Morgan-Monroe State Forest, Indiana, United States - atmos_gasesECM1C_05 | ecosystem: Environmental > Terrestrial > Soil > Temperate...
GCACGGCCACCACCACGCCGGCGACGAGGCGATGACCTGGCTCGACGGGCTGGACATCCCGCTGGTACAGAAGCTGGACGGCGGGTTCTTCCAGTACGGCGATGACGGGATCGAGGACAAGTCCACGCCCGAGCGGTCACGCTCGGAGCGCCTGTGGGCGTACCCGGGCCGCCGCCCGCTCTCCGCGCTCGGCGACACGGCGAACTCGCCGCTGATGGCCTTCCGGTGGGCCGAGACCGACGCGTCGCTGGCCGCGCAGCTCGAATTGGAGGACGAGCACGAGCCCGGGGTCTTCGAGCCAGGCCACGCCGCCATCCGCTTCACCAATCCGGCCACTGGCGATGACGCGCTGCCGACCATTCGCACCGAGATGCACCGGCTGCGCGCGGGCGCCCGCACCAGCACCCGGCGCACGGCCGGCTCCGCGGTGTGGCAGGTGTTTCGCGGCAGCGGGACGGCGGTGCTGGACGAGCACCGATTCCGCCTCGCCGAGGGTGACCTGGTCACGGTGCCGTCCTGGGTGCCGCTGCGGTTCGAGGCCGAGACGCAGCTCGACCTGTTCACCTTCAACGACCACCGGGTCTTCGAGGTGCTGAACCTGGACCGTGTGGAGATCAGCGAAGCGGCAGAGCGGTGAGGCTCGCAACGATCAGAACCGCCTCCGGCACGCGGCGGTCCGGATCGACGGTGACCAGGCCGTTGAGCTCAGGCACGCAGACGTGGGCGAGTTGCTGCGGCAGGATGGCTGGCCGGACCCCGCGGCCGCCGCCGCGGGCGCCCGGCACCCGCTCGGCGGCGTGGTCTACGCCCTCCCCGGTGCCGAAGCCTGACAAGATCATCTGCGCGGGCCAACTACAGTTCGCACATCCTGGTGGAGGCGAGGCTGCCCCCGGGCTCGCTGGCAACGGCGGGATTCTCGACCTGCCGCCGTGGTTGTAGGCGGCGCAGCCCAGGCCGAGACGAACGGAGAGGGATGGACACCGAGGAGCGTTTGATCGCCGAAGCCGCCCAGGCCAACCGCGCGCTCGGCGCCAGCGGCCAGTCGGACATGGTGTGGGGCCACGCGTCGGTCCGCGATCCCGGCGGCCGCGGAGCCTGGATGAAGGCCGCGGGGTGGTCGTTCGACGAGGTGACGCCCGCTAGGGTCGCGCTCGTCTCGCCCGCGGGGGAGGTGCTCGCGGGCAACGGGCCGCGGCACATCGAGTACCCCATCCACACTGAGGTGATGAACGCCAGGCCGGACGTCGGCAGCGTGGTGCACACACACGCCCCGGCCGCGGTATCGTTCGCCGCGCTGGACCTGCCGCTGCGCGCGATCTCGCACGATGGCGTCGAATTCGCCGATCCGCAGGTCGCGCGGTTTACGCTCACCGGCAGCCTGATCAACTCGGTCAAGCTGGGCCGCGAGCTGGCCAGGACGATCGGTGACGGGGTCGGCTGCCTGATCCCGCAACACGGGCTGGTGACCGTCGGCCCCGATCCCGCCACCGCGGTGATGCGCGCGGTTCTGCTCGCCCGTGCCTGCCACGTCCAGCTGCAGGCGATGGCCGCCGGCGAGATCGTCCTGTGGTCCGATCCGGCGGAGATCGCGCTGAAGAAGGCGCTGGTCTGGCAGGAATCCCAGATCAACGCCGGATATGCGTTCCTGTGCCGCCAGGCCGACGGGGCTGCCGCGGGTGAATTGTTGGTCGAGCGCTGATTATGCCGGGGCAGGCTGCCCGCGGGCGTATAGCGGCTGTTGTCGTCGGCGGCCGGGACGGGCGGCAGAGCGCAGTCGCCTGCGGTGGCCGACCGGGAGGTCCATGAGATATTGGGCATATGGGTGGCCGTGATCCCGTCGTTGCACCAGATGCCTTCGTAGCTTCGTCTGCTGTGCTGGTGGGCGACGTGCGCGTCGGCCCGGCCACGGTGATCGACCATGGAGCCCTCATCGTGAGCAGCGGCGTTCCCGTCGAGCTGGGAGCGCGCGTGGCTGTCATGCCCGGTGCGGTGATCAGGTCCACCGGTGGCGGCGAGCGCCCGCCGTACCCGGTGGCGATCGGGGATGACTGCCTGATCGGCCCGCAGGCCGCGCTGGCGGGCTGCACCCTGGGCGCTGCAGTCTACGTCGCGACCCAGGTCATGGTGTTTCACGGCGCGATCGTCGGCGACGGCTGCCGGCTGGGCGCGGGCAGCATCGTGCACGCCGGCGCCCGGCTGCCGGACCGGGCGCGGGTGGGCATGTGCCAGTTCGCCGTACCCGGGCCTGATGGCGCCGTCGTCACCAGCGATTTGGACGAGGCCCGCGAGCTGCTTGCCGCCGCGGATTTCTTCGGGAAGTTCTTCGCGGAGCAGGCACCGGCCGATCTGGTCGAGCTCCACCAGCGCAGCGCCGCCGCGGTGGCAGCGGAGATACGGCAGCGATCACGCTGACCGCGGGCAAACGGTTTTGACCTGGTCCTGAGCGCGGTGTGGGACGCGCTCTTGCATGGCGAGCCGCCTGTCGATCATGCGTTTGTGAGGACGACAGGATCGAAGGCGGCTGCGGCCAGGATAGGCGTCTGCGGTGACGAGGTCTATGGCTCATGCACCCAGCTGAGACCACGCGCATTCCGTAGCTGCGCCGAAGGATCACCCGACGCGCGGGCTTCGGCGACCCGGTCACGCAGGTTGACGATGATCTTTCCGGCGGACGGCAAGATCCCGAGCGCGAGGCAGCGTGGCGGTGGCAGATCTGCGTGCGCGCGTCGCGCCCGCATGGCCGGTCCTGTCCTGTCACGGTGAGCGCGGTTGGCAGCGAAGCGCGGAGAACGAGTGGGTAACCAAGCCAAGAAGGCTCAGCTCAGCCTGATCATCTCGTGGTGCGTGACTGCTCGGCCGCGTCGAGGCTGGCGAGGACCCGGTCACGACCTTCCATGATGTGCTCGTACATCAGGGCCGACGCCCGTGCTGGTTCATGCTCGGCGATGCGGTCGCAGATCATCTTGTGAAAGTTGTTGGAGCGCTCGAGCTCGGCCCGGCTGAACTCCCGGAACGCCCTGAAGACCAGCGGCGTGTCGACGGTGCTAGCCAGGATATGACCCAGTCGCGCGTGCCCACTCGCTTCGATGATCGCGTTGTGCACACGACGGTTGGCCTGGCTGTACAACCGGGTCCTGTCGAGTGCGTCGAGATCCTCGCGGCCCATGGCGGCGGCGAAGTCGCGAATGCCGGCCTCGATCTCCTCGAGGTCGGCCTCTCGGGCTCGGCCGCACGCCAGTTCGGCGGCGTAGGACTCGAGCCGCGCGCGGAGTTCGTAGAGATCGAGGACATCCGCCCGCTCGAGGGGACGCACGATGGCGCCGCGGTGGCGGGTCGCAATCACCAGTCCATCGGCGGCTAGCATTCGCACGGCTTCACGCACCGGCGTTCGGGACAGCCGTAGGTCCGCGGCCACCCGTTGTTCGATGATCCGCTCGCCAGGACGGAGTTCGCCTTCGATGATCGCGTTGCGCAGCGTGTTATAAGCGACCTCAGAGCCTACGGGCCGAGGCGCGCTGGCGGCGACGGACAACCCTAACCCTCAGGCGATCGCGCGTCAGCCACGTCACGCACCTGCGCCTCGTGCCCGCGGGAGATCCGATGCATGGGTCCGAGTACCTGGGCGCGGTACATGGGTGCAGCGTAGTCGACGGCGGAGTCTGTGATCGCCGACAGTGGCGAGCCCCCTGCACGCCGGCAGCTGTTCATGCCGGTGATGACAAGGCGCCAGACACCTCGGCGCTTAGTCCGCCGTCGACCGAGAGGACGGACCCGGTCACGAATGCCGACGCGTCGCAGAGCAGCCAGCAGACGGCTGCGGCGATCTCGTCCGGGTTTGCGCCGCGTCCGATCGGATGGGCCCGGGCGAAGCGTTCGACATCCATGCCACGGACGAAGCCCGTGTCGACCAGACCGGGAGCTACGGCGTTGATGCGGATGCCGTCCTCTGCGTGGTCGAGCGCAGCGGACTTCGTAAGCCCGACAATTGCGTGTTTGCTCGCGGCGTAGGCCGATGACCCGCGGACCCCCCCGAAGACCGCGGCCGATGCCGCGTTCACGATCGACCCGCCGCGGTGCTCGCGCATGATGGCGATCTCGGCCTGCATGCAGGCGAGCACGCCACCGACGTTCACCTGCATCACGCGCCAGAACGTCTCGAACGGGTAGTCGGCGGTCGGTGCGATGATCCCGGGCACCGCCGCGTTGTTGTACGCGTAGTCGAGACGGCCGCCCCATTCCACGCACGCCGCGACGCAGCGAGCCGCATCGGCGCCCTTCGAGACGTCGCCCAGAGCGATCGTCGCGCTGCCCCCCGCGCGCTCGATCACCGCGACCGTGCCTTCGGCTCGTGACCGATCGCGATCGTTGACGACCACGCCCACGCCGGTGGCGGCCAGCGCCTGTGCGACGGCCTGCCCGATGCCCCGGCCGCCGCCCGAGATGAACGCGACGCGATCCTTGGTGGTCATGTCCGCTGCCCGCACCGGCTAGCTGGCCCGGCTCGCGGCGTCGGGCGGCATGCGGTCTGCCCCGAACGGCTGCAGGTGCGCGGCCAGGGGGCCCGCGAACGCTGCGGCGACCTCGTCACTGGTCCACGAATCGTGGCTCACGCTGGACTGGTCAGAGTCGAAGGCCGCCTGGCCGAACACGGCCAGGCGCTCGCCGTTGAACGCGATGAACTGCCCGGTAACCGCGGCCGACTCCGTGCTGAGCAGATAGGTCACCAAGGGGGCGACGTCCGATGGCGAGCGATCTTCGATGCCGGCGAGCAGCGGCTTGTCCTGCCCCGTCGGCGTGAGCTTCCGGGCGATGGCATTGCTGGTCATCCGGGTCCAGGCAACCGGTGCAATCGCGTTCACCCGGATCCGGTTCTCGGCGAGATCGAGCGCGGCCGCGAAGGCGAGCGACGCTATTGCCCCTTTGGTAGCGCAATAGGTCATGGCGCTGCGCGATCCGCGCATTCCGGTAGACGAGACGAGCACGATCGAGCTGTCGGCTCCGCGCGCGGTTTCTCGCATCGCGCGGCTTGCCGAGCGGACGCAGTAGATCGGGCCCAGCACGTTCACGCCAACGTCGGTCAGGACGGCCGAAGGGTCTTCCTCCCAGGGCAGGGCCTCGTGATACCGGCCGGCGTTCGCCACGAAGCCGTCCAGATGGCCGAACGCCGACACCGTCTCATCGATCATGGCGTCAACTGAGTCGGCTTCGGCCACGGAGTGGCAGGAGACGGCCGCGGCACCGCCAGCCGCGGTGATCTCGTCCGCTACGCTGCGCGCCTCGTCGGCATCGCAGTCGTTGACGACCACGGCCGCGCCGCCGCGTGCGGCATCCATCGCGTACGCCCGGCCAAGTCCCCGGCCCGCGCCGGTCACGATGACAACCCGGCCCGTAAGATCCGTCACTCCGATTCCCCAACCCGCTGAGCGATGCGTGGCGCTGCTAACCGTGAGTCCGCTGCCACTGAGCGAGCCCCTCGCGGAACTCCGGGCGCTCCATTGCCCGTTCCTCGAGCGCCAGGGCCAGCGGAAAGACGCCCTGCATGATCAGCTTCGCCGTCGCGTTGATCGCCACCTTCGTCGCCTGCAACGCGAACATGTCGCCGGACGCCCAGCGACGCGCGAGGGACATGGCCGCCGGGAGGACCTCGGCGCGATCGAGCGCCGAATGAATGAGGCCCAGTTCGGCCGCCCGGCTGGCTGGGATCATCTCGCCCTCCATCAGCAACTGCTTAGCGCGATTCAGCCCGACCAGCAGCGGCCACAAGGCGGTCGGCCCGTTTCCAGGCGGCAGGTTACGCAGGACGTGTGCGTCACCCAGAACCGCATCGTCGGCCATGAACGCCACATCGGCCAGGCTGGCCAGGGTTGCGCCGACGCCCTGAGCGTTGCCGTTGACGGCGGCAATGAGCGGCTTCTCCAGATCGAGGATCGACTCGACGATCGCCCGCGCTTCCTGGATCGGCGTCAGGCCCGTCTGAGTCTGGTACGCGCGCGTCGGACTGGTGTCGCCCCCGCGGCAGAACTCGTCGCCGGCGCCGGTCAGAATCACGACGCGGGTCGGCTCGTCCGCCCGCAGGTGCCCGAACACCGTTGAGAGCTCGGAGTGAAGAACATCGTTGACGGCGTTGCCGCGGTCCGGGCGGTTCAGGGTAACGACGGAGACGCCTGCCTCGGTCTCGATCCGTATGCACTCGAAGGTCTTCATGCACTGCTCACGCCTGCCCGGCCGGCGCGTGCCGCGCCGAGCATGCATGAGCGGATTCCGCTGCCTTGACGATGATGGCCATCTCCTCCTCGGGGGCCCGCGGCTCTAGATAGCCGTCGTTCGAGCTGGCGAGATCAAAATGATCACGAACGGACTCGAGGTCGAGATCGTGCTGGTAATACCCGCGGGTCAGACCGACGAAATAGCGCGCGAGCCTGCCGCCGCCAGCGCTGTAGATCTCGCCCGTGGCCGGGCAATTCTCGTGGACCAGGTAGCAGGCGACCGGAGCAACCTGGCCTGGATCGAGGTGTACGTCCTCGTCCAGCAGGCTTTCGGTCATCTTGGTGCGGGCCATCGGCGCGAGCGCGTTGACGTGGATGTTGTGTTTCCTTCCCTCCACGGCAAGCACCTTGGTCAGGCCGACCAGGCCCATCTTGGCGGCGCCATAATTCGACTGGCCGAAATTGCCAAGCAGCCCCGCGGCCGAGGTGACGTTCAGGATGCGGCCGTAGCCCTGCTCGCGCATCGCGGACCAGGCCGGCGAGGCCAGGTAGAACGCCCCGAGCAGGTGTACGCCGATGACGTGCTCGAACGTCTCGGCGGCCATGTTGCGGAAGGACTTGTCGGAGACGCCGCCCGCGTTGTTGATCAGGATGTCCAGCCGGCCGAAGGCATGCAGGGCATGATCGACGATTGCCTGCCCGGCGCCGGGTGACTCGACGGAATGGTTGTCGGCAACGGCCTCACCGCCGGCTTCTCGTATCAGCGCCGCGACGACCTCCGCGGGACTCGGGCCGGACGAGCCAGCAGTTTCTGCGGCGCGATTATTGACCAGTACCCAGGCGCCGCGCGACGCCAGCAATTGGGCGTACTCCCGCCCAAGCCCGCTGCCAGCGCCGGTTACCACCGCGACGCGCCCGTCATAGCGCAACTGATCTGTTCGCGAGGTCGTACCTGGGGCACAGGCCGCTGACGACTGCTGACCTCCGCTCATGAGGTCACGCTAGCCGTCACAGAAACCACTGTCAACGATTGTGTTGATGGCGTGAGGTGCTGATGGCACGGTGTTAATGGCACGGGCATCCCGGTGCGATCTGCGCCTCTGTCAGCGTTTACGTTGACGAATTCGCGGCCCGGAGGGTAGCGTCGCCATCAGCGCCAGCGATGACGTGCTGGACCGAGTCCGGGTGGCTCCGGCACCGGCCGTACCGGCGGACGGGACGGTGAGATGCAGCGCAACTCCCGGATGGCAGACTGGATCCGCATCCAGGCGCGCAACATCCCTGACCGGCGATGCTTCGTCACCGAGCACGGATCGACCACCTTCGCCGAGGTCAACGCGCGGGTGAATCTGGTGGCGGGCGAGCTGGCGCGACTCGGGGTTGCCAAGGGCGACCGCGTGGCTCTGTTCGCCACCGACTCGCCGCAGTACATAGAGACGCTCCTGGCCTGCCTGAAGCTCGGCGCGGTCCACGTGCCGCTCAACTACCGGCTGGCCCTGCCGGAGTTGCAGACGGTGCTGCGCGCGGCCGACGCCAAGGTTCTGTTCTTCAGCGATCGGTACACCGCATAGTGCGCGCCCTCGACGTGCCGGGCCTCGTCGCGACCATCAGCCACGACTCGAGCTCCGGGGACCTGGGCTACGACGACCTCCTCGCTCGCGGCACCGCCGCCGAGATCGACACGGAGGTCGCCGACGACGACACCGTGTGCCTGGCCTTCACCAGCGGAACGACGGGCCAGCCGAAGGGTGTGGTCCATTCGCACCGGTTCGGCAAGCACCTGGCCACGCTCTCGATAATCTCGGCCCGGCTGACCCGCACGACGTTTCACTACTCGGCCGCGCCGCACTTTCACGTCGCGGGGATGTACTACCTGCTCTGCGGCATTGCCCGCGGATACAGCTCGCTCGTTCTGCCCGCCTTCGACCCGGCGACGGTGAGTCGCTGGATGGCCTCGGGCGGGCTGGATGACGTGTTCCTCGTTCCAACGATGATCGATTCGCTGCTCGCCGAGCCCGTGGCCGAGGGGGCAGATTTCAGCGGGCTGCACACCATTGTCTACGGCGGGTCCCCGATGTCGCCCGCCCTGCTGAGGCGGGCGCTGGACCGTTTCGGGTGCGACTTCATCAACGCCTTCGGCGCCGGCACGGAAGCTGGCATCCAGACGGTGCTCGCCCCGGAGGACCACCGGCTGGCGCTGGCCAGCCACGAGCACTTGCTCGGCTCTATCGGCAAGCCCGCCATGGGGGTCGACCTCCGGCTGTGCGACGACGACCTGCGCGAGGTGCCCGATGGCGAGGTCGGCGAGATCGTCACGCGCGCGGACGCCGTAATGGACGGCTACCTGGGTCAGCCCGAAGAGACCGCGAAGGTACTGGCCGACGGCTGGTTCCGGGGTGGCGATCTCGCCTGGCGCGACATGAACGGCTACCTGTACCTGGCCGGTCGCAGGAAGGACATGATCACCCGCGGCGGCGAGAACATCTACCCGGTCGAGATCGAGGACGTGCTGGGCACCTGGCCGGGCCTCCGGGACGTCGCGGTGGTCGGCGTCCCGGACGAGCACTGGGGTGAGGTGGCTCGCGCCCACGTCGTGCTGGAAGACGGCGCCAGCTTCGATGAGGCGGCGGTGCGGCAGTACTGCCGGGCTCGCCTGGCCGGCTACAAGGTGCCGGCAACCTTCGTCATCGAGGAGCACCTGCCTCGCAACGCCAGCGGCAAGGTGCTCAAGCGCGATCTTCGCCAGCGGTGACGCCGCCGATGGCCCGCGTGGCGGTGGCCGCCGCGGCGCACACCCGCTCGATGTACGACGCAACGCTGCCGACCGGGCTGCGGAAGCCGTACGCGGTTAGCGCGAGCGCGACGCGCCCGTGCTCGTCGAACACCGGCGCCGAGATCTGCCTGACCTCGTGCATCGTCTCCTCGGTCAGCTCGTCCGGGTCGAAGACGAGGTTCTGCAGGACATCGAGCAGGTCGTCGCTTGGCGCGGCGGCCGGGTCGTGCGCGGCAGTCTCCAGGAACGCGGCCAGGGCCCGGTGGCCGGGACTGAGCAGGCCCACGGAGTAGCCCCGCTCGCGCACGTTTTGAAGGCCGCATCGCCAGCGGGCCACGACATCGTCGTTCCCGTCGTCTCCCGGCACTCGTCGGCCCAGCGCGAGCCAGTCGTCGATCGCGGCGGCGCTGCTCCAGGCCGCGAAGACCGATCCGCTCGGCGGGACGAACGGCAGTCGCTGGCCGACCAGGGTGCCGTCGTCATGGCCGCCGCTGGCCCCGGCGACGGCGACGATCACGACCTCGTCGCCGAGCTGCGCGCCCGCGTTCACCTTGCAGCCGAGGTCGGCTGCCAGCGCCTCCAGCTTGCCGCGGATCAGGTCTACCTGCCGAAGCTGCTGCGTCAGCCGCCCGCGCTCATCGGGAGCGGTCAGCGACGACGGCGTGAACCGGCCGTAGCCCCCCTGGAAGAAGAGCAGTGGCAGTCGCGGCCGCTCGAGTTGCAGGTCGCGCACCCGGCCCAGGACGATAAAGTGATCGCCGGCCTCCTGGATCGCCGCGACCTCGCAGTCGATCCAGGCCACGCAGCCCTCGAGGATCGGCGATCCCGTACCCGCCGGGCGGTGGGCCTGGCCGGAGAACTTGTTGCCGCCCTTGGCCGCGAACCGCCGGCACACCGACTCCTGGTCGGCCCCGAGGATGTTGACACAGAAGGTGCCCGCGCGCTCGACCTTCGGCCAGCTCGTCGACGTCTTGTCCGGAAAGAACGCCACCATCGGCGGGACTAGCGACACCGATGTGAATGAGCCGACGACCATGCCGGCAGGCCCGGTCTCAGGGTGGACGGCCGTCACGACGCACACACCCGTCGGGTACTGCCCGAGTACCGTCCGGAACCAGCCGGAGTCAACCGACCGGCGGGGTGCTGGTGGAGACGTGGCGGCTGTCATGGCTCCTCCCAGCTCCGCTAACCCAATGCCGACACAGGGTTTCTGCATCAACATTAGCGTTGACTATAGTAGCTGAGCAGGGCTTTGCCCAGGGTCACTTCCCCGGGCTCTCTCCGGTCACCCAGTCCCACAGCGGGTCGGCGGCAAGGACGCGGGCCTGCGCGCCGATCGCGGCCGCCCACTCCTGCTCGCTGCCCCACTCGTCCCGCCACGACCAGAGACGGCGCGTGCCGAGGTGCAGCGGGTGCTCTCGCGTGACACCGACCGCGCCGTGCAGCTGGTGTGCGCAGCGCGCGACCGCTGTCGCCGCCCGCGCCGTGACGACGGCGGCGATCATGGCCCGGTCCGGGCTGTGGAGTCCAGCCTCGGTCGCTGCCAGCACGGCCACCCGGGCGAGGGTCACCTGCTCCACCATCCGGGCGATCGTCGACGCGACGTCCTGGAACCGGGCGAGCGGGCGCCCGAACTGCTCTCGCACCGCGACGTGCCGCCCGGTGTGCTCGAGCACGTTCTCGAGTGCGCCTAGCGTCATCGCGCTGCGCAGCAGCGCCGGCACCACGCGCACCTCCTCCGCCGCCGCGATGTCGCCGATGCGGCGGGCCGGGACGCTGGTGAAACGCAGCGTGTCCCGCGGCTCACCAGCCAGGTTGGTCCCCGGGCGGCATTCGACGCCTCCGGCCGCGACCTCGGCCTCGGCGATGACCGGTCGGCCGTCGGCCCC
>Ga0307474_10003820_pt1 | contig 10867 bp, 6 predicted proteins | sample atmos_gasesECM1C_2_FD_203312 | JGI IMG/M metagenome (GOLD analysis project Ga0307474, IMG submission 203312) | Hardwood forest soil microbial communities from Morgan-Monroe State Forest, Indiana, United States - atmos_gasesECM1C_05 | ecosystem: Environmental > Terrestrial > Soil > Temperate...
TCACGGAGGCCATCGGGGTTGGAGTCGAGATCTGAAACTTTCTGCAACGATTCGACGGCGGCTTCGGCGTCACCGGCCTCGAGCAGGTTGCGGCCCTGCAAGAGCAGTGCGTATCCGTTGCCGGGATCGAGGGTAAGCATGCGCTGCAGAACTTCTTCGGCGGCAGGCAGCGAACCCTTGGCACGGAGGGTTTCGGCGGCGGCGGAGAAAATCTGCCATGCTTCATTCTTCTTGCCCAAGCGAACGTAAACTTCCGCCAAGCGAATGCGCATGGCGGTGTTTTCCGGATCCATCTCCAGAATCTTCTGGAAGATGCGGACGGCGTTTTCCAGTTCACCGGATTTCAGGAATTCTTCGGCGACCTGCAGGTACTGGGCGCGGGCATCATTGAAGAGTCCCTGCTGGGTGTAGAGCTCGGCCAGTTTCAGCACGCTCTCGAGCGAGGGCTGGAGCTTGCTGATTTTCTTGTACATGGCGATCGCCTTGACCGTGAAACCCTGGTTGGCATAGGCATCGCCTACAGCTTTGAAGCAGTTGGTGGCTTTGTCGGCTTCTCCGAGGCGGGAGTAAAGGTCGCCGACGGTGTTGGTGACAGTGAGATCCTTGGGATCAGCTTTGAGGACCTTTTCGTACTCAGCAATGGCGCTCTGCATCTTGCCCTGCTGGACATACTTCTCCGCAGCGCTGAGAACTTTCTGTTTGTTGAACCCGAAACCGAACGCCATATGTGTACGAGCCCCAGCCCCTGGTCTTAACCGAGAAACTTCTACACTGAAACTGAACGACGGCTCCTGAGATGCGTCGTCCCAGGAGAAATCACGCGGGCCAAACTCCTGTTTGGAGATGGCCGATCGGACAAGGGCAATTGTACGGCTGGACGGGGGGAACCGCATGGTTACCAAGGGTTACCAAAAGGGAGTGTACGAAAGGGTTACCAAGGGAATCAACAATCGGCACCAGCGGGTGAGCCGGGCTCACCTCTTTAAGTAAGGATAGCGGCAATCTAGTACAAAGGTTCTATGGGAAGGGACTACGGGGCCGTGTAGCCTTCCAGGCAGATTGTAGGAAGTCTTGGACGAGGGACAATTACGACTATGACTTGGATTCGAACCATACCGATGTCAGAGGCGGATGAGAAGCTGCGGCAGGCGGTGGAGGGGCAGAAGGGGATGTATCCCAAGGAGTACTTCGAGCCGGTGCATCCGGATGAGTCGGGCGGGTCGACGATTGTGGGGTCGCACACGCTGATTCCGGAGGCGCTCTACCATTCGTTCGCCACGTTTGGGGCGCTGATGTCGCCGGAGCTGCCGCTGAGCCGGCGGCAGCACGAAATGATTACCACGATGGTCTCGGTGACGAACCGGTGCAAGTATTGAATCGAGTCGCACGCAGAGTTTCTGCGTAGGGTCACGCTGGATAAAGAGCTGGTTGAGGCGCTGGAGAAGGATTACACTACCGCGCCCATTACGCCGCAGGAGCGGGTGATGGTGGACTATGTGGTTAAGTTGACCGAGGATGCTACTCGGTGTTCGAAGAGCGATATTGAGAGGCTGCGCGGTGTCGGGTTTGATGATCGGGGGATCTTGCAGATTACGCTGATTGCTTCCTGGTTTAATTATATTAATCGGGTGGCGGATGCGTTGGGGGTGGGGCGGGAGTGAGATGCCTATCCCTCGACAAACGTTCCGGCTCCGAGATTGCGAAGGTAGAAGAACCGGAAATAGACAGCACGTGCTCGTTGGCCATTGGGTGAACAGTTCTGATATACCCAGATGCCGGGGAAGGTCTCAAGTACACGGTCCAGCGCCTGGGACAGAGTTACATCATCCAGAGACCCCGAGATATGCGCCGACTCAGGCGGCAATTGACCCCCACCCCCAATTCCGCTCTCAGTAGCGAGAAATTCGATTTTGTGAGCCTTCATGTAAACTCCCAATTCTGGTACGTGCAAAATAACGTCTAGGGCCTGATTCGGAGTGTACACGCCGCTCTCCGGCCCCGATTTATATGTGCCGTCAAAAGAGATATTCCGTATCTTGATATTCAGCAGGTCCGTTGGAATGGCATTCTCGACCATTCGGATTCTTCCTGTTTGATCCTGTTCAACCCGAATAGCACGATCATCTCGCAATATTTCGCGCAAGCTTTGCAGAGTTGAGCCTCCGCGTCCCGTGATCGTGCGGAGCGGTGGCAAGCCCGGAGGGAATACTCCGTCGCAGTTTCCCGTAAATTCAAGCGATCCGGACAGATTGGATTTTTCAAGAACCTCGAGCATCGGCTGAAGTGACGCGCCCTTTATGCTGCCCGCCTGTGCGTCTCTCCCTGGAGACTGGAGTAGCATGCCAAGGATGAAAGCGATCATAACCGCGCGACGCAGCATAAGGACGCCTCCCCTGAACCATTTTGGCAAGACTGTCTGATTTCTCAGATGCACAGTTTAGCCCTGGGGCCTCCACTCTTCTCCCTACCGGCGGGAGCGATACGCCGCTTTGTTCTCCACAGTGGCATTGTGACATCCGACCTTGTAACACCAATCTGAATTGCGCGATCATGGTCGAGGCAGTGACGGCCTGTAGACTCCGGGTCGTGGGAGCCTAAAGCACTTGTTCTCAAGATTTTGACCTCTAAGATCTTTGACATCAAGATTTTGCAGACACTTTTTGCGAAACCCGCGCCCAACGAGGCTTTCAGAGGGTATGTGGGGAGGGGGGTACCTCGATTTCGCGCCCACTTCCCAAACTCGGAACGGCCACGCACAGATTTATTTCACGAAGGAATCCACAGCCTCCACCCCGGCCTTTCCTCTTCCACTAAACTTAGGCCTGATGACGCTCATTCAACTCCATGGCTGAATCTTTAGCTGAGTTTCTTCTGGCGAACTTTCGGGCGCATCGTGACGAGCGCGCTTACGGGCAACGGTGCGGATATCGGATGGAGTGGTTCACTTACGGGCAGGTTTTGGAGATGGCGCTGCGGTTTGCCAGCGGTTTGGAGGCGCGGGGGATTGGCAAGGGTGAGCGGGTGATGCTTTGGGGCGAGAATTGTGCGGAGTGGGTTGCGGCGTTCTTTGGATGTGTTTTGAGGGGTGTGGTTGTGGTTCCGATGGATGATGCGGCTTCCGCAGAGTTTGCGGCGCGGGTTTCGCGGCAGGTTGAGGCGAAGCTTTGGGTTTGTTCGCGGAGGCATGCAGCGGAGATTGAGGCGTCTTCGGTTCCTGTGGTGATCCTTGAAGAAATCAAATTCCCCGCCCTGTCCCTGCAAAAAGCGCAGGGACAAGGACGGGGCACCCGCGCCGGCGGGACGCCAGCGCTACCGTCGGATTCGCGCGTGGCGATTGAACGCGACGACATCCTGCAGATTGTGTTTACTTCGGGCACTACTGCTGAGCCTAAGGGCGTGGTGATCACGCATGGGAATGTGCTGGCTAACATTGCTCCGCTGGAGCGGGAGATGCAGCCGTATTTGAAATATGAGCGGTGGGTGCATCCCGTGCGGTTTTTGAATTTGTTGCCGCTTAGCCATGTGTTTGGGCAATTTCTTGGGATGTTTCTTCCTCCACTTCTGGGTGGGGTTGTGATTTTTCAGGAAGAGCTGAAGCCTTCGGAGATTGTAAACAGGATCCGGCGGGAGCGCGTGTCGGTGCTGGTAACGGTGCCAAGAGTCTTGCAGTCGCTGAAGCAGAAGATTGAGCGCGATCTGGAGGATGGCGGGAAGATCGAAGACTTTCGGCGGCGATTTCGGACGTCGGAGGGAAAACACTTTCTGCGGCGGTGGTGGATTTTTCGCAGGATTCGCCGGCAATTTGGGTGGAAGTTCTGGGCATTTATTTGCGGCGGCGCGGCTCTCGATGCCGAGACTGAACAATTTTGGGATCGACTTGGTTACGCCGCTATCCAGGGATATGGGCTGACGGAGACTACGTCGTTGATCAGTGTGAATCATCCGTTCAAGTTGGGGAAGGGGTCGATTGGGAAGGTGCTGCCGGGGCGGGAGGTGAAGCTGGCGGACGATGGCGAGATTTTAATCCGCGGCGGGGGAGTGGCGGCGGGATATTGGGATGGAAGTCGACCAGTTGCCGGTGGGGTCACTGATAAAGACGGGTGGTACCGCACCGGAGATGTGGGCGCGCTCGATGATGCCGGGAACCTTTATTTCAAGGGGCGGAAGAAAGAAGTGATCGTGACGCCGGGCGGATTGAATATTTATCCGGAAGATCTGGAGGCGGCGTTGCGGCGGCAGCCGGAAGTGAAGGATTGTGTGGTCGTCGGGATTGAGCGTGGGGGGAATGCGGAGCCTTGCGCGGTGGTGATTTTGCGTGACGATGCGCGGGGCGAGGCTCGGGTGGCAGGGGTGGTGGAGCAGGCGAACCAGTCACTGGCGGAATTCCAGCGCATGCGGATGTGGGTTGAGTGGCCGGGGAAAGACTTTCCGCGCACGAATACGCAGAAGCCGCGGCGGAATTTGATTGCCGACTTCGCGGCGAAGGAAGTCCTGCGGCTTGGCGAGAAGGTTGCTAGCGCGGGAGAAAGTCCGGTGGAGGAATTGATTGGGCGCATCACTGGGCGCAGCGTCCGTGGATTGAATGCTGATGCGACGCTGGACTCCGACCTTGGGCTCAGTTCGCTGGACCGTGTGGAGCTGATCAGCGCGCTGGAGGATCGATATCAAGTGGATCTGAGCGAGACCCGTTTTAGCTCAGCGCGTACGGTGGGCGATGTGGAAAAGATGCTGCGAGGTGAGGCGCGGCAGCGAGCGGAGTATCGCTACCCGAGGTGGGTACTGCGCTGGCCGGTGACGTGGTTGCGATGGCTGGCGCATTATTTGTTGATGAGACCAGCCATGATTCTGCTGGGCTGGCCGCTGATTGAAGGTCGGGAGAATCTGCGCGGTCGGAGCGGGCCTATGTTAGTGGTCTCCAATCACATTACCGATGTGGATGTGGGGTTCGTGCAGACAGCTTTGCCGGCGAGGCTGCGGAACCACATTGCAACGGCGACCGGGGGAGAATCGTTGGAAGCCTTGCACACACCGGCGGCGAGCCGGGGATGGTGGTTGGGGATTTACGATCGCATGCAGTGGGTGCTGGGAGTTTCGCTGCTTAACTTATTTCCGCTGCCGCGCGAGGCTGGGTTCCGGCAGAGTTTCGCTTACGCGGGTGAGGCGGTGGATCGCGGATACAGCGTGCTGGTGTTCCCGGAAGGACGGCACACGGTGGACGGCAAGATGAATCCGTTTCGCACGGGGATTGGGTTGCTGGCAAATAATCTGGGCATTCCAGTTCTGCCTATGCGGATTCGCGGGTTGTTTGAAGTAAAGCAGGCGGGGAGAAAGTTCGCGCCGCCGTGGAAGATTTGCGTGCGTATTGGTCAGCCCATGAAATTTCCCGCTGGAACGGCTCCGGAGCGGATTGCTCAGGAGTTGCAGGGCGCGGTGGAGGCTTTGTAAGAGCGAGACACGATCGCGTCCTTACTCTTCATCCGTCGCTGCTTCTTCCTTGTGCGGGTCCGATTCGATTTTCACCTCCGGTAGTTTCGCATCGCGGAGGGCCCGATTTAGGGCGGGGAGATCTGCAGTCTTGAGCGCATCCCACCGCTTCATCACATCCGATGCATCGTGTTCGGTTGCCGTGGCGGCTTCAGACTGGGCCGCGGTTGGTTCGGCATCGGCCTGCCACACCTGACCGTATAACCCCGCGACCTGACCGTTGGCTCGCGCTAGAGTAACTTCGGCGGAAGGCGGCGCGACGAAGCCGGACGGGGCTCCAAGCACTGCTGTGAGCTTTTTCTGGAAAGCTAGTACTGAATCTTTGGTTGGACCGGCGGCTTGCTCGCTCAGCTTTTGCAGGGGTTCGCGAGTCGACCCGGCTTGCATTACAGCTTTGGATGTCTCGCTCAGGAGTGAGGCCAGGCGCAGTTCAAGATGGAATTTCTGATCGAGGCCGGTTGTGGTGATCTTCACGCGAGGGTCCATCTTCACTGTGAAGTTCGCGGTGTAACTCTTTCCGTTTGCGGTGAGCCGGGCAGTGTACGCGCCGGGCAAAGCCGTTGGGCCGAGCGGGTATCGAGGAGTGTCTCCGGGAATCGCTGAGATGGGATAGTCGTGGCGGGTGGAATCGGGCGCGGGATAGTGCAGATCCCAAACCCAGCGGTGCATGCCGGCTTCTGTCGAAAGAGACCGGAAAGGGCGCAGCCAGTACAGAGGGATTAGTTGTTTTTTCAGCTCCGCCTCGGTAGCGTCGGGTTTGTCTGTGCTGGAGAACTTGCGAACGAGCTGGCCGTGTCCGTCGAGGATTTCGAGAGTGACGGGAGCCGACGATGCGTGCGCCAGGTAATAGTCGATGATTGCGCCATCGGGCGGATTGGCGGCGGCGGGTTCGTCGGGAGGAAGCGGCGTGTCGGTATAGGTGTCGCGCTGGACACGGTAAGCGGGCGCTGGAGTAAAGAGATGGGCGTCCGCGGCGGCAAGCGAAGCGGTGGCTTCGCGCAGCGGGGAAATGTCATCGAGAATCCAGAAGGAGCGGCCGTGTGTGGCTACGATGAGGTCGCTTTCGTGAATCCAAAGATCGCGCATGGAGGTGTGCGGCAGATTCAGCTGCAAGGATTGCCAATGATCGCCGTCGTCGAACGAAACCCATACTGAATTCTCGGTGCCGGCGAACAAGAGCCCCTTGCGTACTGGATCTTCGCGGACGGTGTCAACGGGACCAATTTCAGGCAGGCCCGTGGTGATCAGCTTCCAGGTTTTGCCGCCGTCGTGAGTGCGGTAAATGTAGGGCTGCTCGTCGTTGATGCGGAAGCGGCTTACCGAGGCGTAGGCGGAGTCGTCATCGAAGTGCGAGGCGCTGATCTGGGTGACTTTGCTCCAGGGCGTCAGCTCTTTTGGAGTAATGTCGTCCCACTTCTTGCCGCCGTCGCGAGTCTGCCAGATGAGTCCATCATCGGTGCCGGCCCAAAGCGTGTTGATGTCATTGAATGAAGGAGCGAGAGCGTAGATTACTCCACGCTGCTTGTCGGCGCCTTTGGGGATTAGAGTGCCAACGCTGGCGGGGATTCCGGGAGTCTCGCGCGTGAGGTCTGGGCTTATGGTCTGCCAGGAGATTCCTCCGTCGGAGGTTTTGAAAAGCACGTTGCTGGCGAAATAAAGGACATGCGGGTCGACCGGCGAGAACATCGTGGGCTCGGTGCGATCGGTGCGGAACTTGGAGCTGCGCAGCGGTATGGGCGTGATGTTCTGGACTTGGCCGGTAGACCAGTGAAACTTCGAGACCTCGCTTCGGCCGCCGCCGTAAATGACGTCAGGATCGAGGGGATCGGGCGCGGCGTAGCCATATTCGATCACGCCCACGGGATGCCACTCGCGGTAGGTGACGGCACCGTCGTTGCCGCGGCTGGAGGTGCAGACGGAACCGCTTTCCTGCTGGCCTCCGCAAACGCGATAGGGGAACGTGTTGGTTACGGCGACGTGGTAGATCTGCGCGGTGGGCTGGTTGTACCAGGAACTCCAGGTGGCTCCTCCGTTCACCGTTATGATCGCGCCCTGGTCGCTGACGATAAGAATGATGTTGGGGTCGTTGGGATTGATCCAAAGATTCTGGTAATCGTCACCGCCGGGCGCGCCGCGAAATCCAGACCAAGTGTTGCCTCCATCTGTCGACCGCATGGTTACAGTGCTGGCGCAATAGACGATGTCTGGATTCTTGGAATCAACTCGGGGGATAGCGAGGTCGCCGCCCCCGATGCGGCCTGAGGGACGGGGATCATCGGTTGCTTGTGACCAGTTTCCTCCGGCATCGTCGGAACGGTAGAAGGCGAGCTTGCCCGAGGACATGGCGACCGTGGCGTAGAGGCGGCGGGGATCAGTGGGCGCGATTGCGACGTAGATCTGTGAGAGATCTTTCGGAAGGCCGTTGGAAAGAGGATGCCAGGTGGTGCCGCCGTCGGTGGATTTGAATAATCCACCATTAGTTCCGTTGAATTCGTTGTTGTCCTCCCATGGGCCCTCGCGAGCTTCCCACATGGAGGCATAGATTACGTCGGGATTCGAAGGATCAATCGCTACGTCGGAGGCTCCGGTATTCTGGTCTTTGCTGATCATTTTTTGCCAGGTCTGGCCACCGTCGGTGGAACGGAAAAGGCCGCGCTCTTCATTGGGGCCATAAGGATGGCCGAGCACGGCGGCGAAGACTCGATTGGGATCGCGAGGGTCGATGGCGAGGGCGGGGATTTGGAAGCCGTCGCGCAGGCCGAGGTGCGTCCAGGTTTTTCCGGCGTCGGTCGATTTATAGATTCCGTTGCCCACCGAGAGGTCGGGGCGATGGAGGCCTTCGCCGCTGGCCACATAAATGATGTTGGGATTCGACGGAGCTACCGCGATCGCGCCAATCGACTGAGTGGACTCGTGGTCGAAGATCGGGGTCCAGGTGCGGCCGTAGTCATCGGACTTCCATACTCCTCCGTTGACCTGACCGATGTAAAAGACGTTGGGCTGGCTGGGGACGCCGGTGGCGGCGCGGGTACGGCCTCCGCGAAAGGGGCCAATCATGCGCCAATGCAGCTCCTGATAGGTATTTTCGGGAATTTGCTGTGCGGTAATCGACCCAATGCAAGAGAAAAACGAGATGCAGATGAACAAACGAACGAATGCAATTGACTTGATCACGGAGCCCCCTAACCCGCTAACGCCAAACTTGACAGCATAAACTAAAACTCGCGGTGATGGAGCCCGTGCGCGGTGGCGACGACGAATTCTAAGTAATCTCAGCCAGCGTTCGTGTAAGGCCGCCAGGCTTCGGGGTCGGTGTTGCTCCCGATTGGCTGGCGACCCAGGCTCCGACACGGTTCGCGGTTTCATTGATCTGCGCGAGCGGCGTACCGCGGAGATATCCGTGGACAAGGGCCGCGGTGAATGCGTCCCCAGCGCCGACAGTGTCGGCGACCTTCACCTTGAAGCCAGAGTGTTCGCTGCATTCTTCGGCGGACACCAGGAGGCTGCCGCTATTGCCGCGCGTGATACAAACCAGCTTCACTTCATATGAAGACAGCAATTGTCGAGCCGAATCTTCTTCGCTGCGATTCTCCAATTCAAGGAAGCGCATGATTTTCGGGAGTTCTTCATGGTTCAGTTTGACGACAGTTGCGAACCCCATCGATTCGGAGAGGACTTGCGTGGTATAGAAGTTCTGCCGGAGGTTGACGTCGAAAACCCTAACCGCGTTTTTCTGCAAGGCCATTAAGAAATTGCGGATGGTTGTGCGGCTCCGCTCCGATCGTTGCGCCAGCGATCCAAAGCATACTGCATCGACCTGTTGCGCAAGGTTCTGCCACTGCGGCGTCCACGCGAGAAAATCCCACGCCACTGACTCGGAAATTTCAAAGCGAGGCTGACCAGTGCGGTCGACTTCGACCTTCACTGTTCCCGTGGGATGGTCCGCGTCTTTCTGAATGAACTCGGCGGAGAGATCGAGTTCTCCGAGGCGACGGATGGCGTTTGCACCTCGAGAATCCTGGCCGAGACGGCTGGCTGGAATTCCTTCATCGCCAAGCAAAGAGATGATGTAGGCGAAGTTGGCTGGTGCCCCACCTAGTTGCTCACCGGTGGGGAACAAATCCCAAAGCAGTTCGCCGAGGCCGACGACGATGTGGCGGCGGTTCAGCATGGAGCTTTCAACGGCGGAGCGGCCGGCTCCCAGGACTTGGAGCGGGAGATGGCTTCATTCCAGCGCTGTCGCAGGGCGTCCACTTTAGAGCTCGGCAGGCCGGGTTCAAACCGGCGTTCCTCCCGCGGCAAGCCAGAAATAATCTGCTCTTCCTTCCAGAAGCCTGAGCCCAGGCCAGCTAGAAATGCGGCGCCGAGCGCGGTGGTCTCTGTCATAGCCGGGCGCACGACGGGTACGCCGAGGATGTCTGCCTGAAATTGCATGAGAGCGTCGTTGGCGGATGCGCCGCCATCTACGCGCAATTCTGTGAGCGGAGTGCCGGTGTCGGTTTGGATTGCGTCCATCAGATCGGCGACTTGGTAGGCGATGCTTTCGAGGGCGGCCCGCGCGATGTGACCTGCCTTGCTGCCTCGGGTGAGGCCGAAGATTGCGCCGCGTGCGTAGGAATCCCAATGCGGAGCGCCGAGGCCTACGAAGGCGGGGACGAAATATACTCCGCCGTTATCGGGGACGGAATTTGCCAGCGCTTCTACTTCCGACGATGTGCGAATAATCCCCAAGCCATCTCGCAGCCACTGGATCACGGCTCCGCCTACAAATACGCTGCCTTCGAGTGCGTAATCGATTTTGTCGCCGATTCTCCAAGCCACCGTTGTAACCAGGCGATTGGTGGAGGCGACGGCTCGACTGCCTGTGCTCTGCAACATGAAGCAGCCGGTCCCGTAGGTGTTCTTGGTGAGGCCGGGGCTGGTGCATCTTTGCCCGAAGAGTGCGGCCTGCTGATCTCCGGCGATGCCTGCGATGGCGATGCCATTCAGGCCTCGGACGGAGCTTACTTCTCCGTAGACCTCGCTGGAGGGCCGGACTCCGGGCAACATCGATGCGGGGATTCGGAAGAGATCGAGAAGGGCGTTATCCCAGCGGCCAGAGTGAAGATTGAAAAGCATGGTGCGGGAGGCGTTGCTGGCATCGGAGATGTGGACGCGGCCGCCGGTCAGTTTCCAAACGAGCCAAGTGTCGACGGTGCCAAATGCCAGACGTCCCGCTTCGGCGAGTTGGCGGGCGTTGGGCACGTGTTCGAGGATCCAGGAAATCTTGCTGGCGGAGAAATAAGCATCGATCAGCAGGCCCGTGCGCTGTTGTATCAGATTCTCGTGACCTTGCTTCTTGAGTTGCTGGCAAAGGGCGGCGGTGCGGCGGTCCTGCCAGACA
>Ga0307474_10003821_pt1 | contig 10867 bp, 8 predicted proteins | sample atmos_gasesECM1C_2_FD_203312 | JGI IMG/M metagenome (GOLD analysis project Ga0307474, IMG submission 203312) | Hardwood forest soil microbial communities from Morgan-Monroe State Forest, Indiana, United States - atmos_gasesECM1C_05 | ecosystem: Environmental > Terrestrial > Soil > Temperate...
CCGTATGGGAGTGCGAAGGTCGGGTCCAAATCGGTAACGCGCGCTCAAGGCGCTGTGTGACAAACTGGTTCTCCCAACCTCGTCTCTCGACCGTTGTGCCATACTCTCCTTCCGACCGTCCTACGTCCTCGACGACCCCACGATCGCGTGCGGCTTACGCCACCGCGGCCGGAGCTCTGTAGACCTCGCCCTTTGCCAACAACGCCCAGATAATCCGGGCCGTCTTGTTGGCCAGTGCCACCATCACCAGCATTCGCGGTTTGCGTACCAGCATGCGAGCGAGCCACGATCCCGCTGGCGCACCGCGTCGGCGTGCCTGGCTGACCACCGCGCTGGCACCAATGATAAGAAGGCGCCGTATTGTCCGCTCGCCCATCTTTGAGGTGGCGCCAAGCCGCTGTTTGCCGCCGGTCGACCTCTGCAAAGGCGTGAGACCAAGCCAAGCCGCAAAATCACGGCTCGTTCTGAACGTCTCTACGGGCGGGGCGAGTGCCGCAATTGCTGTAGCGGAGATCGGCCCCACGCCGGGTATCGTCATCAAGCGCCGAGCAATCGCGTCCTCCCTTGAACGGCGACTGATCTCGGCGTCAAGAATGGCAATGTTTTCCTCCAGCGACTTCAGGGTCGTGACCAGGACCGCGAGGACCGCGCATGCACTCTTCGGCAGCGAGCAATTCGGGTCTTCGATCTGATCGATTAACGTCGCCATGTGGCTCGTCCCTTTTGGAACAACCCAGCCGTATTCGGTCAAATGTCCCCGCAGAGCATTGATGCATTGCGTTCGCTGGCGCACCAGCACATCCCGCGCGCGGAATACGACGCCATTTGCCTGTTGCTCTTCATCCTTTATCGCAACAAACCTCATGCTCGGCCGTTGCGACGCCTCGCAGATTGCTTCGGCATCAGCTGCGTCGTTCCTCTGTCGCTTCACGAACGGCTTGACATAAGATGGCGGTATGAGCCGGACCGTGTGACCCAGTTTACTGATCTCTCGTCCCCAATAGTGGGCCCCGCCACACGCCTCCAGCGCTACCAGGCACCGCGGTTGGGACGCCAGGAAATCAATCAGTTTCGTCCGGGTGATCTTCTTTCGGAACACCGCCTGCCCAGACGCGTCAGCACCATGCGCCTGGAAAACATGCTTCGCGATATCCAAACCAATCGTGCTAACCGTCGTCACGGGCGCCTCCCTCATGTGGTGTCATCAACACCCCACTCTGGCACATCGATGCCGTCGGGGGGCGTCCACCCATCGGTAACCGGGGTTGGCAGCGATCGCACACGGGCAACAGTGACGGTATCAAGCCACCGCCTGACCCCGGCGCGGCGACCAAGCCTCGCCGCCCGCGACACCTCCACCTGATGGCCAACTGCGGCACCGCCGGCGTCTGGGACCATGACGGCGCGCCGCTTGATCCGGCCGAATATGCATGAACGCCGGCTCTCGGGCCATCAGAATGTCAGCGCGACGTGGGTGCCGAATACCCACGCATCGGGCACATGCTGGAAGGAAAAGGCACCCGGATTGCCGATGAACTGCACGTTCGGATGGATCTGCATCCAAGGTGTGGCCTGTAACCCGTATGCGAGCTCTACGACATTTTCGCCCTGCTCCAACCCCGGATTCAGCACACCCTGCGCAGCGAGCAGGGCGTTCTCCTTGTTGATCACCCTGCTGTTGACCGGATCCCGGACGTAGCCGATCGCAATAAAATCGTACGGTCGCGCGGCAAATGGTCCCTGCGCCACCAGTGCGAAGGTAAAGTAGGTGGGGAGTGGCGATGTTCTCTTGTCCGATATCGTTGCGTTCGCAACCACGATCAAGCCGCGATCAGTGCCAGGCTCAAAGCTCCAAACCATCTGGTCGGCCAGAACGTAAGCGCCATATCGGCCTTTGTAGTTGATATTGGGATTCGTGACATCCGGAGCTTCGGAACTATCGTAGTAGGCACCAATCTTATAGTGCCCAGGCATAGGGGCTGATCCGAGCGCCACGGCCTTGCCGAATTCGACCGGGACCAGAGCGCCGGTCGATCCTTGTAGGCTGAGCTTGAAACCGTTGTCCTCAGCTGCATAGGTTGGATTTACGTCGATGATCGCGGTTTCGGCATAAAAATTATCCGGAAGATTGACCCGAACCCGGCCGCCCCACTTCCCTGCCGGATAATCTGACCATCCACTGTTGGTGGGCAGCGACACCGGATGGGCGCAGAACGCGTCATTCTCGAAGTCGCACAGAATGCCCGTCCTGCCGAAGTCATCGCCCATGACGATGAAGCCAGCCTTCAGATCCAGAACGTTGTTGAACAGCAATTGCTGGTAGCTGAGTTCCGCGAGGCGGGTATTTTCACCGTCGCCGAAGATCTCCTGCACGGCAATCTTGTTGCCGATGTAGTCGGCGGTCGTGCTGCGGCCCTCTCGTACATTCAGGCTTACGTGGAAGGTTCCACCAATCAGACCCGCCACCTTGCCCATGTCCATGTCCATTCCGACAGCGAGTTGCTGAGCGTAGTCGCCGCCGATGCGCTTGCCGCCGGAAAAGCTATAGGCATATTCACCGATATAAGCCGCCCTGAAGTTGAAGCCATCCTGGCTCAGTCTGGCACGGAGACCACCCCAGTCGCCTGTCATGGTCGATTGGTTCAGCCAGTTATCCAGGGATTGTTCTAACGAAGCCGCGGGTGGCGTCACGTTCGGAGCGTCAACCGCGTCGGTTGGCGCGGGTTGCGATTGGGCATTACCAGGTTGGCTGATACCGATCAGCACTCCCCCAATCATTATTCCCAGCGTCAACAGTCGCAGAACATAACCACGGGAGCTCTCACCATGAATAGGGTTGAATGATCGCCGGCGTTCGATTCGGCAACGCATGATAGCTGTCATTGACGTCCCTCAATCGGCAATGTTGGGTTAAGCCCGCGGCGCAATCGGTTGACGCCGGCTCAGTAACAAAACCACGAGCGCAAGTATGGCCGCGGCGAAGACAACCAAAACTGGAACGGCGTAATCCGCAAGCATCGCGAGTGGTGAAGTTGGTCCACCCGCACGGACCTTCGCCACATCCGCGGCGGTGACATGCAGGTTCGGATTGCCGAATTGCCGCGCGACGAAGGTGGTGATCTGCGCTATCTGCTCGTCCGACAACGACTGGACGAAGGAGATCTCGTCAAAGCGCGGCATGAAAACGCGGTGACCACCCACGTCGCGATCGACGCCGAACAGGATGGCCGAGATCATATTGTCGGCGTTGCTGCCACCAGTCGCCGTATTGTTGAACAGAGCGGGATAGCTCTGGCTGGGTGTGCCGCTACCGGTTGGCTGATGGCAACTGGCACAGTAACCGCTGAACAACGCCTCGCCACCCTCGATCGGCGTTCCACTGGTCTGTTTGGCCTCGCCGCGCAGACCAGGTTCAAAGTTTGCCGGCTGGCCATAGGTATAAGCCGGCTGAGTGTCGCCAGAATCGCGGAGCGGCGGGATGGATTTCAGGTAAGTCGCGATGGCGGCCAGATCATCCCGCGTCAGAAATTGCAGACTGTCCTGCACCGCCTCCGCCATGCCCCCGGCGGCCTGACCCTTGCCCTGCGCGACGCCTGTCCCAAGGTATTGGATCAGCTCCGGTTCGCTCCAGCCTCCGATGCCACTCACCGGATCAGAGGTGATGTTCGGCGCATACCACGCGCCTACCGGGCCACCCGCATAGGCCTTGCCGCTGATTTCGGCCATCAGAAGATTGCGTGGCGTGTGGCAGGAGTTGCAGTGCTCCATAGCGTCGGTGAGATAAGCGCCGCGATTCCACGCGGCACTCTTGGTGGTATCGGGCGTAAACCGGCGACCATCGAGGAACAGCATGTTCCATCCGATCATCAGCTGGCGAATGTTGAACGGAAATGGCAATCTGGTCTGTGCTGGCGTTTCGTCGACTGGCGCTACACCGTTCATGAAGTACACGTAGAGCGCGTGCACATCCGCATCCGTCATCCTCGCATAGGATGTATAAGGCATCGCCGGATACAGATGTGTGCCATCAGCTCGAATGCCTTGTCGTAGCGCACCAGCGAACTGTGACTCGGTGTAACGACCAATACCTGCGACTTTGGACGGCGTAATGTTGGTGGCAACGATCGCGCCCATTGGCGACATGATGGCGTAGCCGCCAGCGAAAGGTTTGCCGCCACCGGGCCTGGTGTGGCAGGCGGCGCAATCGCCGGTCACGGCCAGGTACCGTCCCTGCTCGGTCATCGCCGCCTGATCGGCGCTCGCGGACTGGGCATGGGCCATGCCAAGCGCCGCGTGAAGAATGAGCGCGAAGGAAGCCCATAGCAGGCGGCCGCGATGCCCGCCTTTCATGGTCTGTGCGCTATCCGTCATGCGTGCCGAAGCGATTTGGCGATCGCATCCGCTGATTTGAGACCGAGGGCAGCCATCGTCAGCGTGCTGTTGACGACGCTGGCCGAGACCATTGCCCCACCGCCGGGGAGCCAGAGGTTGTCGTGGTCGTGGGCGCGGCAATCCACGTCCACCACAGACTCCCGCGGGTGGGTACCCATGATCGTACCACCCATGATGTGGTTGTTGGCGTTCAGTGCGGTCGTTATGTTGAATTCCACCGCACCGAACAGCGATCCGATATGTTCAAGCTGCTTGTGGGCGGCGTCGGCGCCGCGCAGCACATAATCGCCGACATCGTAATAGACATCAGGGCATGCGAGACCCAGCGGATCCTGACGATTCTTGCTCAGCGTCACCCGGTTGTCCGGATTCGGCAGCGGTTCCAGGCTGATCGATAAATCGACTCCGAAGATCGCACGGCGACGGATTTCCTCATCGAGCGCCTTTCCCACCAGCCCCAATTTCAAGGCCTGCTGCGTCGCCGGTCCGACGCGGCTGATGTTGTTGAGGATCATCTTGTTGGCAGAATACTCGGACCGGAACGCTCCATCGCGTGGCCCCACCAGGCAACTGCTCTGCGCCGGTCCTCGGCCGATCCAGAGAGGCTCGTTGGCAAGGAACGTGCAGTGAAACCCCGAGTGATCCATCATATAGCGACCGACCTGGTCGGTATTGTTGGCGATGCCCTTCGGGTTGCGTGCGTTCGCAGCCAACAGCAGCAGGCGAGGCGTTTCCAGGGCGTTGCAGGCCAGGACGAAGGCAATGCCTGTTGCTTTGTGCGAATGTCGGTCCGCGCTGTACCAATGCACCGCGGTCACGCGGTTGTTTTCATCAGTATCAATCTTGTAGACGACGGCCTCGGCGAGAACCTTTACGCCCTTACTCTCGGCGCGCTGCACATGATGGATGCCGTTATACATTGCCCCGATCGGGCAGATCGGCTGGCAGTTATTATTTCCACAACACGTCGGCCGACCGTTCCACGGGCGGGTACTGCGGCCCTGTGGAATGGGGATCGAGCGATAGCCATGCGCATTCACCACCTCAGCGAAGCGTGTGTCGCTATAACTCCATGGCACCATATCCATGGGATAGGGCTTGCTTCGTTCCGGCGGTGATTGCCGTGCGGGGTCGCTGGGCCCGGCGACTCCCAACTCCTCCTCTGCTCGGCAGTAATACGGCTCGAGGTCGTCATAGGAGATCGGCCAGTCGCGACCGACGCCGTAGGTTGATTTCATGCGGAAATCGACGGGCAGATGCCGCCAGCACGAAGCCGCCCAGTGCCAGGTCGTACCTCCGACGACGCGCAGATAGCCCTGCTTGAAGCCACTGCCACTGGGGCCGAACAGGCCGACATAGTTGTTCTCGGGAAAATACAGCGGCGCTTGCGCGTTCGGTGGTTGCGGATAGAGGCCCTGGTAATCCGAGCCCACACGATTTTCGAACGGCATGTTGCGCCAATTCTCGACCGCCTGAGCGCGTTCGATGCGCAAGCCGGCTTCCAGGACCAGCACGGAAAAGCCCTGGCCGGCGAGTTGATCGGCGATCATCGCGCCGACGACACCGGAACCCACGACAATCACATCCGCGCTCGCGTCACCGTTGGGACCGAAGATCGCGGTTCGCATCGATCAGTCCCCCTTAGGGGCATCGGCGCCCGTCGGCGGCGGTGGTGCTGTCGCGACCGGTGTCGGGGTCGGCGCGCTGACGCCTGCGGGAGGTGGCAGCCCAGGCCACCAGAGGGGGCCGCCCAGGCAATAAGTCGGAACCGGAAGTCCGTCGCTGACCGGCCGATACATCAGCGCATCGGCGTAGCTGACGACCTCGGCCTGCTGTCCGTGGCCCACAGTGCCCGTGTACCAGGCAGCAACTAGTGTCAGCATGGTCTCATGCAGACCGATGGCTTTCGCGGCGTCGAGCAGCGCCTGCGGTGTCTGACCACCACGAACCAGGCGGGCCAGGCCGGCCGCGTTGTCGTTGAAGGTCGGATCCGCGTGTCGCAAACCTGCGAACAAGCGGCTTGCGATGGTCATATCGAGCCCGTCATGGCCGACGGCGGCCTTCGAAAGTAGTAGGAAATCGGCATCGTCAAGGGCAGTGGTCGCTGATTGCTGCGCCAAGACCTCCGGAGGGCTGGCCATCATGCCGATCCCTGTTGCGACGGCGGCTGTGGTCAGCAGGAACAGACGGCGGGTCGTGCCGTCCGGGACTTCAGGAAGACCAGTCGCAACGTAAGAACGCCATTGTCTCATCGCCCAATCCTCCCGATAGCTTTGCCTGGAAGCGGACATTCCGGGGTTCCTGAAGAGTTTCGTTGGGCCGCCGGCGAGCGGCTCGGCTATTTGCGCTGTGCCTTGACCTCGGGGGCGGTGACGGCAGGCGCCTGGTTGCCCCAGCTGTTCCTGATCAGATTGACCACTCCGGCAACATCCTGGTCGTCGAGCCGGTCGCCGAACGGCGGCATGGTGAAGGACGAGGGCGCCGTCGTGGTCGCCGGCACGGCCGAGCCCTTCAGCACGATCCTGATCACGTCCGCGGCGCTGGACTGCAGCACGGCAGGATTGCCGGCCAGGCGGGGGAACACGCCGGCATAGCCCGCCCCGTCCGTGCGATGGCAGGCTGCGCAGCTATCGACATAGGCGGCAGCGCCAGGCTTGCGCAGATCGCCGTCGTGGAGCGCCGCCGCCGTGCGATCGTTGGCGACCGGCGTGATCTTCGGCGTGCCTCGCGCCGGACCAAGGGACTTCAGATACACGCCGATGGCGCGCAGGTCGGGGTCGCTGAGATACTGGGTGCTGTGCTGAACGACGTCGGCCATGGAGCCGAAGGCGCTGGCCGCACCGGTGCGGCCAGTCTTGAGGAAGTCCTCGACATTCTGCGTGCTCCAGCCCGCCAGCCCGGTGCCCGGTTCCCCGCGGAGACTTGGCGCCGTCCAACCATCGAGCACCGGCCCGCCGGCGAGGAACCGGTCGCTCCGGTTGTCGAGCGCCTTTTCCTGGAAGCCGATGCCGCGCGGCGTATGGCAGGCGCCGCAATGTCCCGCCCCCTCGACCAAATAGGCACCGCGGTTCCACTCGGTATCGCGGCTGGCGTCGGGCTGGAAGCGCCGGCCGGTGAATGCCGCGTCCCAGAGCGCCAGCGGCCAGCGGACGTCGAGCGGCCACGGCACCCCGTTCTTCCGGTTCGGCTGGTGGATCGATGGCACCCCGTTCATGAAGTAGGCGTAGAGTGCCCGCAGGTCGGCGTCGGTGATTTTGGTAAAGGACGGGTAGGGCATCGCCGGATAGAGATGGCGGCCGCCCGGAGCGATGCCCCGACGCACCGCCCGCTCGAAATCCTCCAGGCGATAGCGCCCGATTCCGGTGTCCGGATCGGGTGTTATATTGGTGGTGTAGATGGTGCCGAACGGCATCTTCATGGGCAGGCCGCCGGCCATTTCCGAGCCCCCCGGAGCGGTGTGGCAGGCGGTGCAGTCGCCCACGCGCGCCAGATAGGCGCCGCGCTCGACATCGTCCGAGGCCGACGCCTGGGCCCGCGCGGGGGCGGGCGCCAGCAGAGCGGCGATGGCCAGTAGAAGGAAGGCAGTCAGCAGGGCGACGGCGGCCAGCACGTGTCGCACAGCCGGCAACGTCACGCCTAGGCTCATGCCGGCACCAGGGCGCCGGGGTGCTTCAGATACTGCGTTCGGATGGCATGAGCCGAGAAATAGGCAAGCCCCGCCACCATGCCGGTCGGATTGTAGCCAGTCCCCTGCGGGAACGCCGACGAGCCAATCACGAAAACATTCGGCACGTCCCAGCTCTGCAGGTATTTGTTGACGGCGCTGGTCTTGGGATCGCTGCCCATGATCGCGCCGCCAACCAGATGCGTCGTCTGATAGCTACGGGTATCGAAATGGTCGCCCGGCTTCTTGACGCTGACGGCGACCGCCTTGGGGTTCATCGACTTCAGGATCTCGGTCAGCTTACCGACGACATGGCGGCTCATCCTGATGTCGTTGTCCTTCCAGTCGAACGTCATGCGCAGCAGCGGCTGGCCGTGGGCATCGCGATAGGTCGGGTCGAGATCGAGGTAGCAGTCGCGATAGGCCATGTTCGTGCCGTGGGCATCGGCCGACAACGTGTGGGCGTAGTAGTCCTTGGCTGCCTTCTTCCACGCTGCTCCCCAGTGCGGCGTGCCGTCAGGCAGCGCCAACCCGCCGATTGGCTTGACTCCCGACTGGTTGACCCAGCAGGGCGAGCCGCCGACGAAGCCCAGAGGGCCGTGGTCGAAATTATCGGCATTGAAGTCGTCAATCGCCTGGCCACCGCCGCCGGTCCCGATGAACGGATTGGTGTGCACGTCCGGGCCAAAGAAGGCCTTCACCGTTCCCATGTTCTGATAGGCAAAATTGCGTCCGACCGTGCCCTGGCTCGTCGCGACGTCATAAGGCTTGCCGATGCCCGACAGCAGCATCAGCCGGACATTGTGGAACTGGAACGCCGACAGGATGACCAGATCGGCCGCCTGCTCGATTTCGCGGCCCTGGGCGTCGACATAGGTCACGCCGCGGGCGGAACGGCCGGTGCTGTCGAGGTTGACCCTCAGCACGTGGGCGTTGGCTCTGAGCTCGAAATTGGGCTTCTGGCGCAGCGCCGGCAGGATGTTCACGTTGGGCGACGCCTTGGAGTACATGTAGCAGCCAAAGCCGCCGCAGAAGCCGCAGAAGTTGCACGGCCCCATCTGCGCGCCGTAGGGATTGGTGTAGGGTCCCGAGGCATTGGCCGCCGGCAGCGGATAGGGATGATAGCCGAGCCCGCGTGCCGCCCGGGCGAACAGCTCAGCCGAGTAGACGTTCTTCAGCGGCGGCAAGGGAAACTCGGCCGAGCGCGGGCCCTCGAACGGATTGCCGCCACCGACCACTGTGCCATTGACCCGAAAGGCCTGGCCTGACGTGCCGAACACCTTCTCCGCCTTGTCGAAGAACGGCTCCAGCTCGTCGTAGGTGACGCCATGATCCTGGATTGTCATGCCATCGGGGATGAAGGCCTTGCCGTAGCGCTCCTCATAATGCGAGCGCAGGCGCAGCTCATCGGGAGTGATGCGGAAATGGACGCCGGACCAATGGGCGCCCGCGCCACCGACGCCGTCACCCGGATTGAACGCGCCGAACTGGCGATAGGGCACTGCCTGATCGCCCGGCGCGTGGCGGATGGTAACCGTCTCGCGCGACAGGTTTTGGAACAGCTTACCGCGCACGGCATAGGTCAGCTCGTCGATCACCTTGGGGTAAGCGAAGTCCGGAAAGGTGTCACGGTTCTCGCCGCGCTCCAGCACCAGCACCTTCAGGCCGGCCTCGGCCAGTTCGATGGCCAGGATCGAGCCGGCCCAGCCGCAGCCGACGATGACGGCATCCACCGGCTTGGGAGTGACCCCAGCCATGGCTAAGCCCGGCGTCCGGCGATGCCTACTGGTCCGATCGGGTAGGCCTTGCCGTATTGGTCGACCCAGTCCATGAAATCGGCCCGGGCCCCAGGAAAACCGATCATCTTCCAGCCGCCCATGTGCTTGTTGCCGCCATGGATCGGGTCGCTGAAATAGCCCTCCCTGGTGTTCTGCAGGAGCATGCCGAACAACAGGGTCGAGGAGATGTCGCGAAGCTCGGCACGCCCGTCTTCCAGCTGGGCCAACAGGCCATCCTGGGTCATCCCGTCGAGCGCGGTGAAGCGCTTGCCGACCATGGCGCGGACCCACCGGTCGGCGGCCGCAATGCCGATGCGATAGATCTGGCGCGGCGTGAACTTCATCTGATAGCCGAGCTCGGGCCGCACTTCGTAGAACGGCCCCTGCATGTACCAGAGCGCCCCCTCCGCATAGGGCGTATCCATCTGGCGGTCGATGAACTCGGGCACACCAGCCTCGACCGCCCCCGGGCCTTCGGCGTCCGGCGGGATCAGGCGATCAACTGCCGCGCGGAGGAACTGCCATTCATCGGCAGTGAAGAATTTCGGCTGATAGTCGTGCACCGGCGCCGCGGCGGCCGGCGGGCCAGCTGCCAGGTCGACGCCGAGCGCGACCGGCAACGCGCCGAGCGAGCCGCGCAAGAACTTTCGGCGATCGAACGAACTGTCGGACGATGACATCGGACCCCCTCCGCTGATGCGGCTTTGCTCGGGAAGCACGGCGCAATTACACTACACCACAAGACTGCCCTTGCCGCACGTCAGATCCTTGCACAGAAAGATGCATTTTTGACCGATTACGCTGCTCTTCGGCGGATGTGGTTCTGTTGCATAATTTTGGGTCGACCGGCACCGCCTCAGTAGGGAGATGACCAGCCTGCATCGCATCGGGCAGCAACAGTGAATAGCTCTGCGATGAAGATGGACGACCTGTGCTCCGGCGTGGCGTTGTTGCATGGATCGGCGATTGGTGAGTTGGGCTTGGCTGGGATAGGACGCACATCCCCATTCCAATCTGGATCAGCCCATGCCTT
>Ga0307474_10003823_pt1 | contig 10864 bp, 10 predicted proteins | sample atmos_gasesECM1C_2_FD_203312 | JGI IMG/M metagenome (GOLD analysis project Ga0307474, IMG submission 203312) | Hardwood forest soil microbial communities from Morgan-Monroe State Forest, Indiana, United States - atmos_gasesECM1C_05 | ecosystem: Environmental > Terrestrial > Soil > Temperate...
CCGGGCGCGGCCGGGCCGTAGCCCTTCCTCCCCGCGCTGTAGGTGGCGCCCGCGGCTGCTTGTGTCATGCCGTGCCAGGACCGGGCAAACGAGACGATCTCGTGTTTGCCGGTGACGAGCTTCGCCATCCGGATGGCCGCCTCGTTCGACTCGGCGCCGGTGGTCAACAGCAGCGCTCTTTCCAGCGGTTCCGGCAGTGTCTCGGCGAGACGACGTGCCAGGTCGACGACGGGGCGGCTGAGCATGCCGCTGAACAGGTGGTCGAGCTTCGCCGCCTGCCGCGTGATGGTGGCGACGATCTCCGGGTGCGAGTGGCCCAGGATCGCGCTCATCTGGCCGGAGGTGAAGTCGAGGATCTGACGGCCGTCCTCGGTGAACAAGACGGTCCCGGCGGCGTGGTCGATGATCTCGCGGGTGAACGCGCCGGCGCCGGCGTAGCGGATGAGGTGCCGGTCGGCGTCGGCCCAGAAGGTGCCGTCGGTGGAAAGCGGGGCGGAGGTCGGAGCGGCCATAGCTCCGACGGTACGTCCGTAATGGCGAGATCGTCAGCTCGCGAGACTACTTCGACCATCTCGCCGCGGCCCGGGTGCGGGCTAACTCGACGTACTCATCGCAGCTGCCCGGCCTCGCTAAACTTGCTGGTGTGGCCAACACAGGATTGCGCGAGCTCAAGAAGGCGCGCACCTTTCGGCACATCGCCGACACCGCCGCCCGCCTGTTCGCTGAGCGCGGCTATGAGAACGTCGCCGTCACTGACGTGGCGCGCGAGGCCGAGGTCGCCGAGCAGACCGTCTACAACTACTTCCCGACCAAAGAGCAGCTAGTCACCGATCGCGATCAGCAGATCCAGGAGCGGCTGAGCGATCTGATCCGCTCTCGGCCGCCAGGCGTCACCGCGGCGGCTGCCGTCCGTGACTTCGTCCTCAGGTTCGTCACCGGGATCCGAGGCATCCCGCCGGAGCAGTGGCGTGGCGAACTCGGCTACCTGGCAGCCATCAGCCCGGCCGTGCACCGGCTGGCACTGGAGACGACCGGCCGCCAGGCCGCCGTCATCGCCGCCGCCATCAGCGACTCCGCCACCGTTCCGCCGGAGATCGCCAGGTTGCAGGGGATCGCACTGGCTGGCGTGTTCCAGATCATCATCAGCGAGTCCGGACGGCGCGCCCGCGAAGGCCAGGACCAGGCGCAGATCGCTGACGAGCTGTATCCAGTTGTCGAGAACCTCCTGGACGAGCTCGACCGCTGGTTCAGCGTTTCCGCGTCGTCAGCGCTGCTGTAAACGGGCAGCTGTCGAGCTCACCCGCATGGAACGGCCGGATCATCGGTCTGGGAGCACCGGCGGTCCTGACGCCAGTCGCGGCCCGGCAGGGCAGTCCTGCGGTGCGGACCCGCGCCCTCCGTCCAGCTCGCCGCCGAGTAACTGAAGCGGGAGACCACGGGCGGACTAATCATTGTTTGAGTAAACACTAAGATAAGTGTACGCTCTAAGAAATCGTCACAATGATCCTCGCTCAATCAACCCGATCAGGAAATGGAGCCATGATGCCCACTACGACCGACCCCAGTCGGACCGCACACCTGCTCGCGCTCATGAAGAAGGGCGACGACGCGTTCAACGCCCGCGACTTCGCCGCGGTGGACGAGGTCCACCACCCCGACATGATCGCCTACATCACCGGACTCGCCGAACCGGTCTACGGAAAGGAAGCGCACGCCGCGGCGATGCAGCAGCTGCTGCGCATCTTCCCCGACATGCATGTGTACAGCGACCCGTACCCGATCCAGTTCGGCAGCGGCGACTGGATCACCGTCGTCACCAATGCCACCGGGACCTTCACCGGGGAGATGACCCTGCCCGACGGCACCGTGATCCCCCCGACCGGAAAGGCGTTCGATCTCGAGTTCGGCCAGACCACCAAGTGGGACGGCGACCAGCTCATCGTCATCTCCGCCTTCTTCGACGCCGCCCTGCAACGGCAGCAGATCGGCCTCGCCTAATCGCAGCGAAGGGCTCCGGCTTCATCCGCCCTGGCCTGAGAATTGGAATCGTCCGGTGTGGGTGATCCTGGGCGCCTGTAAGGAGGAAACTATCACCACAGAGGCGCCATCCCGCGCCCACCGGATCTGAGCAGGCGGCGGAGCCATGAAGGAACTCGAATCGCTGGACGCCGCCTTCGTCATCGACACCTTCCTGCTCCTCCTGATCGGCATCGGACCCAAAATCGCGCTGGTCCCGTTCCTGGAGACGACCAGGCAGATGCCGGAGGCCATCAAACGCCGCGTCCTGCGCAAGATGCTCACCACCGCCGCCACGGTGGCCGTGCTCCTGCTGATCCTCGGCGGAGTGCTGACCAGGCTGCTGCACTTCTCCCCGGGCGCCCTGGGCATAGCCAGCGGCATCATCTTGCTCATCATCGCGGTCACCATGATCCTCGGGTCGCACGATGAGAACAGCGACAGGCGCCCGGCCGAAGAAGACCAGGACCCGATGCGCGTGGCCGTCTTCCCGCTGGCCGTGCCCTACCTGCTCAACCCGGCCGGGATTGTCGTCCTGGTCACCTCCTCGGCAGAAGCCAGCAGCGTTTCGGTGATCGCCGTCTTCGTCGGCGTACTCATCGTGGTCCTCGCCTTCGACGTCGTGGTGTTTCGCTGGGCCGTTAAGGTCAGTAGCCACCTGGATCCCGGGCGGATGCTAGTGACCGAGAAGATATTCGGTTTCTTGCTTGCCGCACTCGCCGTCCAGCTGATGCTCAACGGATTGTCTGACGTCGGAGTGATCCACCTGACCAGCCACTGAAGACCCGGCGTCAAGGAGGCGTCTCGGGTTCCAGTGCGCTAGCCGCGGCCCGGCGGATCGTCCCGGCGCCGCCCATCAGTGCCCGCCGCCACGGCGCAACGCCCTCGATCTCGGTTTCCAGCGAGAAACTCAGGAACGTCCTGATCACCACGATCAGCCCGAGCACGTAGACATTAGTGAGGGTGGGCGCGACCGCGACGGTGCGAAGCAGGTCGGCGGCGACCAGGACCTCCAGCCCGAGCAGCAGGGTCCCGCCAAATGCCTGACGCAGCACCAGGTAGGTTCTCGCCGACCACCCGAAGCGCCGCGCGGTCAGCGCTGCGAGGACGAAGGACCAGACCACGCCGACCACTAGGATGGCGGCTCCCAGGGCCTCGAAACCCTGGGCCACGTGATCCATCAGCCCGGTGAACGTGTCACCCGATGCCTCAGCGACGGTCGCAGCGGCGATCATGTGCCGACGCCGCCGCGGTAACCCGGCTGGGTAGGGACTGGGCGGTCCGAGGCAAGGTAACTCGTCCAGGAGATCATCGTGTGGTGTCCCTCGAAGGTCGCGATGGAAGCCACCCATTATGAACCGCGAGTCGCTGCACACCAATAGCGTTGGACCTGCCACCGCCATGAATACCGGGCCGTCCGGCCGCTATGGTTACGGCTCCGATACCGCTGACGCTTCCGCTTGTGCGATCAGGGGGCCGTACATCTCCGCGTAGTTCTCGTAGTGGAAGGGGGCCTCAGGGTTCGCGCGGACGTGCTCGTCGAGCATCTTGGCTTCCTCGCCGACGAGGATCCGCCACGCTCCGGATCGCACCCCGTCCAGGATGATGGTCGCCGCCTGGGGCGCGGTGAACCCCTTGTCCTGGAGTTCGGGTTTCATTCGACGGATCACCTGGCGCAGGTCATCGGCGGAGAAGTCTTCGGGCAGCAGTTCCATCTCGATGAGCGTGTTCCGCGCATGATCGGGGAGCAGCTCCAGCAGCTCGGCGTCGCTCAGCCGGTCCCACTCCGGCAGGCCAAGGGCGCGGCGGGAGTTCAGGTAGATGTCGGTGTTTACGACCCCGGGCATGACCACGACGACGCGGACCTGCGGCGCATTGGAGCGCAGGTCTTCGATGAGTGCTTCGGAGAAGCCCTTGATGGCGAACTCCGACGTGCTGTAAGCGGTGATCGGCGCGCCCGCCCCTGCCGTGGCCCAGAAGCCGGCGGCGCTGCAGGTATTGACCAGGACGCCGTCGCCGCTGGCGATGAGCAGCGGCAGGAACGTGCGGGCGCAGAAATACACGCCCCGCCAGTTGGTGTCGAAGGTGCGCTCCCACTCCTCCCGGGAGTCCTTGACGAAGCTGGCGCCGCCGAAGATGCCCGCATTGGCGAAGACCAGGTCGACGTGATCGCTGGCGTGCTCGGCGAGCAGTTCGTCGCGGAACCGCTGGACCTGCGCCTCATCGGAGACGTCACAGGGATGTCCGGTGACCGCGACCCCGGGCGGGGCGAGCGCCCACGCCGTGGCCGCGGTCGCCGCGACGGAGTCCGGATTCAGGTCGCACGCCGCGACCGAACACCCCTGCGCCGCCAGCTGGTGGACCAGCTGGCGGCCGATGCCCGCGCCGCCGCCGGTCACCACCGCGAGCTTGCCGGCGAACGAATCCACGGCCATCATCCCTACCTGCTGTGCCATTGCTTGTCAACGCTCCAGGGTGCCTGCACCTCGACGACCCGCCGGGTCGCGTGGTTCATCTCCTGAATGTTCAGGCGGAACCGCCGCCACGCGCCCCGGAGCCGCCCGCGGTCGGCCGCGGTGGCCGGCTGCATCGTCCTGGCCTGAATTCCCTCGTGAGTAAGTTGTGCGGACATTGCCTTGTCCTATCTGCTCTGAGACTGGCCGGTTCTCCGGCCCTCAGCCATAGGTTCGCCCGCCCCGCCAGGTCCGCGGCAGGGGTAGTTTCGCCCCTCTTCCGCGCGGCCATGGCCGGGGTGGAATCACCCACACCGCCGCGTGCCGAGCGGCTGCCCGGCCAGGAAGGCTGCGTTAGACCAGGCCGGCGCTGAGGGCCAGGCGGGTGAGATCAGCGCGGCGCCGGCATCCGGTCTTATCGCGGATGCGGTCCAGGTGCGAGCTGACCGTGCGCACGCTGATATACAGCTGGCTGGCGATCTGCGCGTCGGTGCGCCCCTGCGCGACCAGGGTGACCAGCTCCCGTTCCCGGGGGCTGAGCCCTTCCAGGCCCGGTGTCGCGGCGGGCGGCTGCGGGCCCGGGGCGGTGAGCATGAGAGCGTACTCGGCCGCGGTGGCCAGGCTCATCGCCTGGCCACGTTCCTCGGCCGCTCGTGCCCGGTCCGGTCCGAGCGCCCGCCGCGCCTCGCGCAGGGGTTCCTGCCGCTGGAACCAGCCCTCGGGCATATCCGGATGTGACGGGACCGAGAACCCGTCGCGCCCCTGGAGCACCACCACCGCTGCCCATACCGTAGCGGCCTCGGCGTAGCGGCCGGTCATGGCGCACAGGTAGCCACAGCAGTCCAGGTCGTCGAGCAGCCTTGCCCGTGACCCGATTCGCAAGGCGGTCTGGAGTCCTTCCCGCAAGTGCGCGGCGGCGTCCTCGTAAAGGTCCGACCCCAGGTCCAGAACCACCATCTTCTCCAGCAGGTTCCCCAGACTCCACAGGTCGCCCGCGTCCCGGGCCCCGGCCAGCCCGGCCGCGCAAACCCGCTGGGCGGCGGCTGGCTCGTCGACCTCGATGAGCACGGTGGTCAAGATGTGGCTGCACGCTCGGGCCGCTGGGCCGTCCCTGCCCGCCATGATCTGCTCCGCCCGCCCGGCCAGTTGCACGGCGCCGGTGCGGTCGCCTACCACACAAGCGGCCAGGCCGAGGACCGCCAGGGCCTGGGCCTCGGCGAGGGGGGAATCACCCTGCCGGGCCAGGGCCACGGAACGGCGGGCATCGCCGGCCGCCTCGGCGATCCGGCCCGTGGTCAGCAACGTCGCCGACCGGCCGCTCAGGCACCTGGCCAGCAGCGGGGACGGGCCACGGTCCCCGATGGCGTCGCGGACCGCGGTGAAGTGGCGGAGCGCGCCGGCCGGATCGGCCGAATCCAGCGACGCCTGGCCAAGCCAGGCGTGCCCGGCACACCACGCATCGCTGCCCGCGGCGGCGCGGTCGACGGCCTCGCGCAGCCGCGGGACCTGACTCGCCAGCCGGCCCCGGACCTGCCACCACCACGCCAGCGCGGCCGCCAGCCGCGGCGCCACGGCCGCGTCGTGCTCCATGGCCCACTCCAGCACCTGGTGCATGGTGGCGTCCTCGGCGTCCAGCCACCGGGCCGCGGCCACCTCGCCGGCGTCGGCCGTCAGCCTCGCCGTGGCGTCCTCGGCCACCCGCAGCGCGTACCCGGCCAGCTCGGCCGCCACGGCGTCACCCTCGCCGCCCTCGGCCAGCAGCCCTGCCCCGTAGGCCCGCAGCGTCTCCAGCATCACGTACCGGTACCGGCCATCCGGACCGGCCCGCGGCGGGACCAGCAGCGAGCAGTCCACCAGGTGCAGCACGGCCGCCCCGGAGCCGGCCCCCGCGACCGCTTCGGCCCCCTCCAGCGTGAACGGCCCCGGGAACACTGACACGGCGCGGAACACCCGCCGGTCCTGTTCATCCAGCAGCCGGTAGCTCCACTCCACGGTGGCCGCCAGCGACCGCTGCCGGACCGCCGCGAGCCGGTCCCCCGCCTCCAGCAGGGTGAACCGGTCGTCGATCCGGTCCAGCAGCTGCGCTGCGCCCAGCGCCTCGACCCGCGCCGCCGCTAGTTCGATCGCCAGCGGCATCCCGTCCAGCCGCGCCACCAGCCGCGCTACCACCGGCGCGGTCCCCGCATCCAGCGCGAAACTCGCGTCAGCCCGGCGGGCCCGGTCCGCGAACAGCGCCACCGCCTCCGACCCGTCAGGATCCGCCGGATTATCGGGGTCAGGCAGGGTCAGCGGCGCCAGCCGGTACCGCGCCTCCCCGGCGATCCGCAGCGGCTCCCGGCTGGTGGCCAGCACCCGCACGTCATCGGCGCCGAGCAGCAGCCTGCCGCACAGCTCGGCCGCCGCGCCGATCACCTGCTCGCAGTTATCCAGCACCAGCAGCATCTGCCGCCGGGCCAGCGCTTCGGCCAGCGCGTCGGCCGCCGCCACCGAGGGCAGCTCACGGATCCCCACCGCCGCCGCCACCGCGGCCGCCACCTGCGCCGGGTCCCGCACCGCCGCCAGCTCCGCCAGCCACACCCCGTCCGCGAACCTGCCCGCCACTTGCTTCGCTACCTCGCCAGCCAGCCGCGTCTTCCCGGCCCCCCCGGGCCCGGTCACCGTCACCAGCCGGTACTGCGCCAGCTGGCCAGCGACCTCGGCTACCACCGCGGCGCGGCCCACGAAACTGGTCAGCGCAGCCGGAAACCCGTGCAGGCTTCCCGCCGCAGACCGCTCCACAGCCGTTACCATAACCGCGGCCCACCCCTGCGGGACAGCCCAAGCCAACGGCACAGCCAAACCCGAACGCGGCACCGGTCCAGGCGCTGGTTCACCGCGCGCATAACGCGCGAATAAGAGGTGCGTCATTGCCGGGGGACGTCGGCTTGGCGCACTGCCCCGGCGGCCTGCCGGGCGGCCACGAGAATCGGATCCCATACCGGCGAGAACGGCGGAGCGTACGCGAGGTCCAGGGCGGTCATCTCTTCTACCGTCATCCGGTTCCATAGCGCCGTCGCAGCCGTGTCGATCCGCTTGGCCGATCCCTCGTAGCCGACGATCTGTACGCCCAGCAGACGTCCGGTGCGGCGTTCGGCGGTCATCTTGACGGTCATCTGCTGGGTACCGGGGAAGTAGCCGGCCTTGGTGCCGGACCGCACGGTGACGGTCACGTACTCGAACCCGGCGCGGGTGGCGTCGCGCTCGCGCAACCCGGTCCGGGCGATCTCCAGATGGCACACCTTGCTCACCGCCGTGCCGACCACCCCGGGAAACGTGGCGTAGGAGCCGGCCAGATTGTGCCCGATGACCCGGCCCTGCTTGTTGGCGTGGGTGCCGAGTGCCACATGCTGGTACTGACCCGAGACCAGGTTGAGGACTTCCACGCAGTCGCCGCCGGCCCAGATGTGGTCGTGGCCTAGAGCCTGCATCTGCAGGTTCGTGCGCAGGCCACCGTGATCGCCCAGCGGCAGCCCGGCCTCCTGGGCGAGCGAGGTGTTCGGCCGTACCCCGAGGCCGAGGACGACCACATCGGCCGGGATTGAGCCGTCCGCTGTCAGTACCGAGCGGATCCTGTGGTCGCTGCCGGACTCGAATCCGATGACGGCGGTGTTGGTACGCACGTCGATGCCGATGCCCTCCATGGCCCGGTGTATCTCCGTCCCCATGTCCGGATCGAGCGTGGTCATCGGCTGCGCGGACTGATCGACGACGGTGACGGCGACCCCGCGCCGCACAAGTGCCTCGGCCATCTCCACGCCGATGTAGCCCCCGCCGACCACCACGGCCCGCCGCGGCTGCGCGCGGTGCAGATCCGCCAGGAGCGCTACGCCGTCATCGAGAGTCTGCACGCCGAACACGCCGACGGCGTCCACGCCGGGCAGCGGCGGTCGCACCGGGACTGCGCCCGTCGCGATGACCAGAGAGTCGAAGCCTTCCCGGAATGACCGCCCTGCGGCCAGGTCATGAGCGAGCACCCAGCCGGCCGCGAGGTCGATCTTCTCCACCTCGGTTTGCATCCGAAGGTCGATGCCATTGCGCCGGTGTTCGTCCGGCGAGCGGGCGACCAGACGCTCCGGCCCGTCGACATCGCCGGCTACCCAGTACGGGATCCCGCAGGCAGAGTAAGAGCTGTACGCTCCGCGCTCGAACGCGACGATCTCGACCGCGTCGCCCGCGATTCGCTTGGCCTGTGAGGCCGCGCTCATCCCGGCCGCGTCCGCCCCGATGACGACAATCCGCTCGGTCATGTGATCAGTACACCTGCTGCCCGGGTCGCGTTGCCACCGGTCAGGCCGCCGCGGTGGTAGTACGGATCTCGGTTCCGGCCCGGACCGCCCTGGTGACCGGGCCGCCGCGGTCGACCGGTTCGTCGCCGCGCAGCGCATGGCCCCCCGCGTTGACGCGCACACCGTACGGCGCTTCCTCACTCGTCACCGTGGCAGTGGCGATGGTGTGGTCACGCTCGTCGCTCATCACGCCATCCTTAATCCATGTGCGCCCGTCGTCCATGGTCCCTGGTATCAAGTCCCGCCCTAGATATTGTCCGGTAGTGCCTAGCCCGGTGACGGAGGATCGGCGGCACGGGAGGGATCGCTTGCTGGGCTGCTGTCCGGTCCGCGGGCTTGTCCCGGTGCGTGGCCGAAGGCGACCGGGCAGGCGAGGTGGGGGAGCGGGGTTTGGATGATCGCCGTCCGTGCCGGGGCGGAGCGGCCAGGCCCGGTAATGAACGCGGCGGAAAGCACCGCGGCCCCGGCGAACGCTGCCGCGCAGATCCAGCTGATCTGGCCGAAGCTGGACTGGAATTGCGCCGGGTCGGTGTAGGCCGCCCCGGTCAGGCCGGTGATGGGCGGCAGCGCGGCGATCCAGAGCAGGCCCGCGACCCGCGCCACGGCGTTGTTCACCCCGGAGGCCAGGCCGGCCAGGGAGTCAGGGGCGGAGTTCATCGCGGTGGCGGTCAGGGGTGGCAGGAGGGACGCCAGGCCCAGGCCGAACAGCACGGCCAGCGGGAGTACGACCGTCCAGTAGTCGGCACGGGGGCCGACGCGCACGGCGAGCATGGACGCAACCGCACACGCCAGGCAGCCCGCCACCAGCTGCGGCCGGGGGCCGATCCGCTGCGCCAGCTGGCCGCTGGCGCCCGACAGCAGCATGGTCACGACGGTGACCGGCACCAGTGCCGAGCCCGCCACCACCGGGCTGTAGCCGGCGATGATCTCCAGGCCGGGGATGAAGACGAACGCGAAGCCGCCGAGCGCGCCGTTGACGACGAAGGTGACGGCGTTGGCGGCGCGGAATTGCGCCGGGGCGAAGATCGCCGGCGGGAGCATGGGATGGCTCCCGCGCCGTTCGGTGACGGCGAAGGCGGCCGCGGACACCACGGCGAGCACCGCGGCCGCGGCGAACTGCGGTGCGGTGACACCCGCGCTGGGCAGGACGATGATCGCGTAGGTAATCGCGGCTAGCGCGGCCACGCCGGTCAGTGCGCCGGGCCAGTCGGCGCTCCCGGAGGCCGACGTGTCCCGGGATTCGGGAACGTGCCGCAATGTCATCCACGCGGTCACCGCGGCGACCGGGACGTTGATCAGGAAGATCGCCCGCCAGCTGCCGGCTTCCAGCAGCCACCCGCCCAGGAAGGGCGCGATCGCGGAGGACACCCCGCTGAACCCGGCCCACGTCCCGATCGCGTGGGTGCGGTCGCCGGGCCGGAAGGTTGCCTCGATGATCGCCAGGCTGGCCGGTGTCATCAGCGCGCCTCCGATACCCTGCACGGCCCGCGCGGCGATGAGCCATTCGATGCTGGGCGCGGCCGCGCACAGCACCGACGCCGCGGTGAACCAGCCCAGGCCGACCAGGAACACCCGCCGCCGCCCCCACCGGTCGCTGAGCGAGCCGGCCAGCAGGATCAGCGCGGCCAGGGTCAGCGTGTAGCCCGTGACGGTCCATTGCAGGGCCTGGAAGCCGGCGTGCAGGTTCCGTCCGATCGCCGGCAGCGCGACGGCGACCACCGTGGAGTCGATCCCCGCCACCGACGACCCCAAGATCATCGCCGCGACCACCCACCGGCCCTGCGCAGACCGGTAGGCGAGCAGTTCACGCGGCCCGGAGCCGTCCGCCGGACTCAGCTCGCCCGGCTGAGCCCCTGCATCCGGTGTCACGAACCGGACCTCCATCTCGGTCCAGGCGGCATATCCCGAGCGGGCGGCCTGGCCGCCGTCGGGCCGGCCGCGCTAGGGCAGGGTGAGGATGATGCGCTCGTGGACGGTGCCGCTTTCCAGTTGGCGGTGGGCCTCGGCGGCCTGCGGCATGGGCATGGTCTGCTGCGCGCGCAGCCGCAGCTTGCCGCCGGCCAGCATGGC
>Ga0307474_10003824_pt1 | contig 10864 bp, 6 predicted proteins | sample atmos_gasesECM1C_2_FD_203312 | JGI IMG/M metagenome (GOLD analysis project Ga0307474, IMG submission 203312) | Hardwood forest soil microbial communities from Morgan-Monroe State Forest, Indiana, United States - atmos_gasesECM1C_05 | ecosystem: Environmental > Terrestrial > Soil > Temperate...
CAGATCTCGCGGTTCTACGGTCAAACAAGCAAGACAATTCTCGCTCTCTCCGGGCCTGCGATTGAGGCAGCTAATGAGGAACTCCTACATCTTGCGCTGCAGCGGGCGAAGCTCGATGTTCCTGCCCTTCAAGACCGATATCGCGCACAAGAACTGACATTAGTATACGGGCAGGCGGATACCAGCGACCTCAGATCCCTTCGTGAACTTGCGATCAAATACTACGGAGATGCAAAGTTTTGGCCTATTCTGGTTTGGACCAACTCCAACATCCTCAAAGGGGCGGCCGGGGACACGAGCATTCCTGTGAAAGAGCAGCTTTCGGTCCTGCATTTTATCCAATGAACTTGGCTGACAAGGCCCGAAGGCTTTATCACTCTCGGCTTATTGGGCAGGAGTTCCCGGCACCACAGGAGCGCGATTTGTGTATGGGGCAGTATTCATTGCGACGAAGCCTCATGGTGTTGCTCCTTTTAGGAATAGTCAATTCTGTTGGGGCGGAATCGTCCCGCGGACGATCTAGCTAGAGAAACGTAGCGAAGTAATGTGGTAACTGGGTCGCACTGGAGGCCAGCCGAGAATCAGGGGCGCCTGGCGTAGAGAAATATGGCAAGAGGTTTCATGGCTGATTTGCGCTCGTTGTAATGCCGGAGCAATGACCCTAGAATTCTCTCTGTGGCGATTGCGAGCACTCGCTACACGATTGATTGCACGTTGTATCTCCAATGGCGTCCACTCCCAGTTCTAGGATTCTCGGAGACCGATATGCCCTTCTTCCCAATCCCAGGGATGGAGGCATGGCCCACATCTTTAAAGCTAGCGATCTGCAAAAAGACGGCCGTATTGTCGCCGTCAAGATGTTTCGGCCCGAAGTTCTTGCCGACCCCTTGGCTCTTGAAGCCTTCCGCCGTGAAACTGAAGCCATTCGAAGCTGCGTACATCCGAATATTATCGAACTGTTCGATGTTGGAATTGATAAGGAAACAGGCCGTCATTTCCTGGTTCTGGAGTGGATGGCAGAAAGTCTTGAAGAGTTCTTGGCTCGCGAGGTCTACCGTGACTGGGACGAGTTTTTTGGAAAGCTCGGTCGGGCAGTTTTGGAGGCGCTGGCGCTCGCGCACAATCGGCAAATCATTCACCGCGACCTGAAGCCTTCCAATGTTCTCTTTACAGATTCTGCAGTTCCTAAGCTTGCTGACTTCAGCATTGCTAAGCTAAAGCGATGGCGGGACGAGGGCTTGACTCTCAGCAACTTCGCGTCACGTCCATACGCGCCCCCCGATCATGATTCAGAGTCAAGTTACAGTCGCGACCTTTTCAGTTTTGCTGTGCTTGCGGTTCGCTGCCTCTCCACTGCACCTCTGAAGGAATACGACGATGTTTCGCGAGCGCTAGAGACCGTCCCTGTCCCAAAGAACGTTAAGGACCTATTGAACACCTGTCTTGGCGAACCGGATGAAAGGCCTGTGGTCGCCGGCTTGCTCCTGAGTTCACTAGATGCAATCCAGCGGGAGAGAGGAAGGCGCGACAGACTTCGCGTCCCAGTTTACCTTGTGCTGAGCGGGAGAGCCCGAGAACGTGTTACCACTGAATTGGGACTTGATGCACGCAGCAAAGCAGACGACGCGGTGGTTTTGGATCTCCAGGAAATGCCCGCATTGTCGCGCGCCAGTGACAAGAACATGGAACTGTATGGCGGCCAATGCATGTATAGAGTTTCGCTGCCTCGTTCTGCCCGCGACTATCTGCTCGTTGAAGATGCTCGTAAAGTTTCAACTGATTTTCTGGAAAAGCGTCGTCAAAGAGCGCTGCCGTTGCATTGCGAATTCAAGCAAGGTAAGCCTGTCCGATCGCAAGAGGCGGCAACGAGTCTAGAGACGCTTGTCGATAATCTTGAGCAGCACGAGGCGGAACTGCGCCAGTTTGAAACAACCGCGCGAGAGAATCAGCTGTTTGATAGTTGGATCACCACACTGCGCGCCAAGGCTGACCTGGAAAAAGAAAAGCAGCCGGCCCTACGCTTCACATCCGCAAAGATGGATGATGGACGCGCCATATTCACCGTAGTCGAAATCCCTCGCGACGAGGTGCTCGGCCAGCCACGGGAGGTTCGGAGCGGACATAAACTTCATGCCATTGGAGAAATCGAGTCCATAAATGGAAATGAAGTTACGTTCTCCATCAGGACCTCATATTCATCGACCATCCCCAAGATTGGCGAGTTGGCTGTCGATATGACTCTCGCCCGCATTGCCCTCGATCGTCAATGGACAGCTCTGGACTCGATCAGATATCAACGATGCGTTCGGCCGAATCTTCGAGACTTGTTGGTCTTCCCCGCAGAAACAAGGGCCCCTGCGCAGCTAGGGAGAAAGTTGACGTTCTTTCAAGACAATCTCGCCAGAGACAAACAAGTTGCGATCGAATCCGCACTGGGAGCGCCGGATTTTCTCCTCGTCGAGGGTCCGCCCGGCACTGGCAAGACAACCTTCATTACTGAACTCATTCTGCAGTTGCTGGCTGAAAGTCCACGCAGCCGCATTCTCTTGACGTCTCAAACTCATGTGGCGTTAGACCACGTATTGGGAGCACTTCAGAAGATTGGAACAGACGTCGACGCTATCCGCATAGGCCGTCTAAGGGACCCACGCATCTCGGCAATTGGGGGAGAGCTGCTGTTTGAGAAAAGGCTTGAACAGTGGCGCGAGCAGGCTCTTGCATCTGGACAGAAATTCCTTCAGCGCCTAGCAGACGGCGTTGGAGTCCCAATGGCGCACGTCGAGGAAGTCATGACCGTACGTCGGTTCATCTCGGCGCGCTCTCGGGCTCAAGAACTAGAGAATCGCCTTAAGAAGCTTGAGGATAGTCTCGGCTCGATTGCTGAGATTAGTCCGATCAACGCAGAGGAGCGACGCGCGATTTCGGATAACGCTCGCCTTTTGAGAGATCAGATTGATCATGAAGAAGGAGAACACGAAGCAGCTAGGAGGAGCGTGTCTGAACTCACGCAGCTGATTTCCTCGCGCCAGAGTATTGGGAAAGACCCTGGTGCGATGTCCGACGCGGAGCTCGAAAAAGCCGTAGCGGCCCTAGTTCCGGAAAAAACTGAGTTTCAAGTTCTTCTTCGGATGGCGCGGCTTCATGCGGACTGGCAGGCTCAGTGTGGTCGTACACCGGACTTCCAAGCAGCGGTATTATCCTCGGTCCAATTGGTGGCAGGCACTTGCGTTGGTGTAGACAGTTCACGAGGAACACGAGAGGTTGACTTTGATGTGTGCATCGTAGATGAAGCTTCAAAGGCTGCCCCGACCGAGCTGCTCGTTCCACTGGCAAAGGCAAAGCGATGGATCCTGGTTGGAGATGACCGGCAATTGCCGCCTTTTGTGGATCGAGCGCTAACGCGACCGGAAGTGCTGACAAAGTATGACCTCACGAAGGAGCAGCTAAATGAAACGCTCTTCAGCCGCATGAAGGCAAGTCTGCCCGACCAATGCCATGTCGAACTACGGACTCAGCATCGAATGGTACCCGCAATTGGGAATTTGATCAGCAATTGCTTTTATGACGGACATCTGTCGAGCGAGGAACGTGTGTGGGACTCGACGTTGTCCGGCATTCTTCGCAAGCCGGTGGTCTGGTTAACCACAGCTCGAAAGGCGAATCGCGCGGAGTTAGCTGCGGCAGCATCGAGTTGGTTAAACCGACTCGAAGTTCGCATCATTTCTGAGCTGTTGGAAAAACTGGAAGCATCCGCTGCCGTCGCCAATCGAGACTACAGTGTCGGGGTCCTGGCGCCCTACGGCGCGCAGAAGCAAGCATTGGAGCGAGCCCTGGCGACGCGCATGGATTCGGCAGGGAGGTTGCGAATTGAGTGCAATACGGTCGATGCCTTTCAAGGACGGGAAGTTGACATAGCTCTGTTTTCGGTCACACGTTCCAACACAAAGCGAAGGCTCGGGTTCTTGGACGAGTTTCGTCGGTTGAATGTTGCCCTTTCTCGTGCTCGAGAATACCTCGTGATTGTGGGGGACCATCAGTTTTGCCTGACCGCCGCCGATCCTAATCCATTGCGACCAGTACTCGCCCACATCCGTGCAAATCCGAAAGAGTGCGTAATGTCGGAGTTGTGAACAGATGACCCCAGAACAATTGATCCGGCAGTTGCCTATTCGGCCAGGATATCGTGTAGCTGACTATGTTCACGTCGGAATGCCCGTCTACCGCATCACAGCTCGCCTGTTCACGCAGGTACAGAAGAAGGTTGCGACTATCGACGAATTCCTGTTGCGGCTGATCCGCATTGGTGTGCAACGCACTCCGGAGATTTCAGAGTTCTTGGGTCTGGATCAAACTTTTATCGACGATGCACTTTCGCAGCTCCTGGTCGACGATTTGCTAACTCTCCATAGCGGCACAGATCGACATCAAAGGTTATCTCTTACCGAGAAGGGCATACGGGCACTCGACGCTGCCGAAACTCTGATACCAGAAGAGAGGACGTATGTGATCGATTATGACGCACTGCTCAGGAGAATTGTTCTTCTCCGGAAGGAGCAGCTGTTGTCTGGGTTTCAGATCCGGAAAATGGGTTGCAAGCAAATCCGTCCGTTGCTCAAGCGACCTTTGGACGCCAGCGACCTAAGTATCCCGGATTTGCAGAAAGCGATTCAGGCGATTCTGTCGCAGCGAGATGCGCAACGCTTTGTTCTGGCAGTGAACGAACTGTATCGCAAGCGCTTACATTTCCTCCCGGCAATTGCGGTCGTTTACCGCTCGCTCGACGGGGTGGAGATTCAGGTCGCGTTTATTGTCGACGGCCAACCTTCTCCGGAGCATGACGAAGCGTTTGCGAGATTGGATGGGGTTCACCTGTTAGGAATAGATAGCGATTTGGCAAGAAACGCCGGCGACTCCGTCATTGTTGGTGAAGTGCTGAAGGAAGCGGCGAACCTCCCTAAGGAGCCGAATTTTGCTCGTTTCCAAAAGGCGGAAGGCTCGGCATCTCTGGCCGAATCGCAAGATCCCGGTCCATATCATCACCTTTCTAACGAACAGAACAACGACCTTAAGCAGACGGGAATTGCTTTACTTTCGGTGCATGACCATCGAGCGCTGCTCGATTATGCTTTGCGTTTTGGCAAGCATCGTTTAGCAATTGTTTGCCCTTTCCTTCATGAGAGCGTCGTAACAGAAGTCTTTGAGCGTCAACTTGAAGCATTGCTCCGAAAGGGCGTGCGCGTAAATATTGGATATGGAATGCCGGATCATGAGAACCGCCCCCCTTCGAAAGCGCATGTAAACGTTATTCAAAAGCTCGAAAATATCGCGAGACGATTCCGGCAGCTGCGAGTCGCGAAGGTGGACAGTCATGCGAAGCTTCTCTTGGTAGACGCAACTTTCTTTGTAATTGGCAGTTTCAATTGGCTCTCGTTCCACGGGGATCCCGATCGTCCTTTTCGCGACGAACAGAGCGTTCTTGTTTCAATCCCGAACATGATCGAACGTAAGTTCCAGGAGTTGAGTGATTCTTTTTCGATGTGAGGACCCTCTCCATACTTTGATGGCATTAGTCATGTGTCGCCTATCCCTTCTTGTTGTCAGCTGGTGGTCCTCGAACTGAAAATCCACTTCGCGCGATCGCGACCGGCTCGTCCGCCGCACGGGAAAGCTGTTGCCACGGACCGTGACGGTCCTGGCCCCTTCTACCAGGGGTTGGCGCCAAACCGAAATCAGAATCTCCTCTAAGGTCGCGGCCATCGTTTATCATTATCACTGGCGGAATCTGCGAACACGCCGTCGATCCTTCTCATAATTCGCTCGGCCCATTGCACGGCGGAGCCAACGAGCGACTCCGTGCGTGGACTCGGCCGGCTATCGTGCAGATCTTCCGTCGTCTTTAGATGACGGGCGACGAGAATACCGGCGATGATTCCCAACACACGTTTTCTACCCTCTTCCATTCGCTTCACTCTCCCGGGAGTTCCGCGGCCAGGACATCCAACAGCGGCCCCCTGCTTTTTCGTTCCAGGCGAACCATTCGATGCTCGAACCGTGCCCTGATCTCGCGATACGCACCTGGGGTGATTGCGCCCGTGTGGTTTGCCCGGCGGAGTTCCTCGAGTGCCTGGAGAACAACTTCCCGAGCCTGATGTGGGTCGCGGGCCTTGTGTTCGTGATAAATCGCCATCTGCTCGTAAGCCTCATAGCCCTGACGCGAATTTCCCAGCGCACATTTCCAAAGTTCGCAGGCCCGGGCGAAATCGCCATCGCGTTTCGCGAGCCGGGCAAGCGAGCGCCGGGCCGCGCGGTCGGTCTCGATGGGCAGCGCGGACGCAATCGACTGTTCGTAGAGCTTCCGTGCACGAATGGCATCTCCCCGCTTTTCGCAGATTCGGGACACTCCGAACAATTCAAGCCCATCCTGTCCCTGGGTTTCAGCGTCGCTTAGCAGCGAAAGAATCCGGCTGGAGAGCCCGGCGAGGCCACGGAGGTCCATCTGGTTGTGATGGAAAACCGGAATAAGCCGCTCGGGCGGGGCACCGCGGACGAAATCCAGATAAATTCGTGGGATCAGATCCGACACGAGATCTGCTCCGCGATCCCATCCCAGCACGTGCCGTTCAAGTTGTGACAGCCGCACGGACCCAAGGCGCAGCCGCCACAGGTTCCGCGCTGGATGAAGAAAATCCAGATGGGCACGTGGAGTGGGAAAAGCAATCTTTCGGCTCATGCGATAGCGGGTTTCGAGCAACGGCCAGTCGAACGATTTGCCATTGAATGTAACCAGCACCCGGCGCTCGGCGAGCCGCTCCGCCAGCGCGGACAGCAACGAGCGCTCCTCGCTGAAGTCACGCATGAACAATTGTTCGACTTCGAGTCCGCCACCCTCCCACCACGCGAGGCCGACGAGAAAAGCATATGTCCCGCTCCCGCCCGCCAGTCCCGTAGTTTCCGTGTCGAGAAATATCCACTGCTCAGGATCCGCAACCTCCTCCGGTGCGTCGGGCACCAGCAGCTGTAAGGCCCGCGAATCCGGCGCAATTCGCGCCGGTTCGCCGAACCAGCAATGCAAGGAGAGGTGGTCGCCGTATGGATTTGTCTTGGCCGAAGCACCGAGAATCTCGGCGAGCCTGTCTGGTTGATCTGGGAGTGCGAGCGCCACCCGCGACGGTTCGACGTGAATGTGAGGAATTGCTGGCTGCCATTGGAGTCCCGATGGAGTGGGAAGAGATGGAGAGGGAAGGGACGGAGGGCGAAGCGCTTTCAGCCGTCGAAATCGGTCCTGTGTCACTGGGCTCACCTTTGCCTCGAATCCATGTCCTCAAATCTCTTGCGCAAATGCGCACAATCGTTCAAGCATCGCAAGCGCCACGTTCTTTGTACTCTCGCTTCGGTCAGCGGCCGGCCCGACACACGAGGGGCATCCGTTCTCGCACGGGCATGCGCTGATGAGTTCGCGCGTGCGTTCCAGCAGCAGGTTCGAAATCCGATAGAGCGGCTCGCTGAATCCGATGCCGCCTGGGTACGCGTCGTACAGATAAAGGTTGGGCTCGAAAAACTCTGTGATGTCCGATGTGCGCGGTGCCGCAAAATCCTCCCAGTTGATCTCGGAGGCTGCGCTGGGCGGACGGTCCCCCACCGCAGTGCCAAGATCTCGCCGGTCGCACATGAGCAGCAGCGTCGCCATGGACCCCAGGGCATAAAGCAATCCGAAGATGCCGCTTTGTCGGTCGGAAAGCGTGAAAGGTAATTCCGCCAGCAGACTGTGTCCGAGCGTCAGCCAGAACGCGGTCGTGTGCATCTCGTTCTCCGGCAATTCAAGCTTTCCCGAGCCGACGTTCTCGTTGGTGAAGAACTTGATTTTCTTGAAACCGACGACCTGCGAGCGCACCAGCACGTCGCCGTGGGCCCTAGCTGCAGGACCAGGAATGCTTTGCTCCTCCGCGACTTCAAGGACTCGCACCTGGGTGTACCGGATGGCATCCGTGTAGTAGTCCACGTTCACCCGTTTCACGTAAGCCTTGCGCTTGTCGAAATCCAGCCGCTCGACGTGATACTGCTGACCCTGGTGAATATAGATCGCTTTCGGATGAACGGTTGTGAGCGCGGACGCGAAGTCGACCTCTCCGATCACCTCGGGCCCGCCGTTCTCTTCACCCGCCGTGTTGATAATCACAAAATTATCGGAGGTCACCGATCGCAGGCTGATCGTATCCGCGGGATAAGCCTCCTGTACCCAGTGCCAGTTGCCGCCGCTCTTGTGCACGAACCCCGCCTCGCCAAGCTGTTCGCAGAGTTCGGCCAGATCGACGTTGCCGAATCGTTCCTCGGGCGAGAAAGGCAGTTCGAATGCGGCACATTTCAGGTGGTTCACAAGAATTTCGAGGTTGTCCGGCTGAATGTGGGCGTGCTCGGGCGAACTGCCGAAGAAATACTCCGGATGCTGCACGATGAACTGGTCGAGTGGCGCCGACGAGGCAACGAAGATCGCGCAGGAACTTCCGCTGCGACGCCCGGCGCGTCCGGCACGCTGCCAGGTTGATGCGATCGATCCCGGATAACCCGCCATGACACAAGCGTCGAGCGAACCGATATCGATGCCAAGTTCGAGAGCTGTGGTCGTGACAACTCCCAGGATCCGTCCGTCTCGCAACCCCCGTTCAATCTCGCGCCGTTCTCCCGGAAGATACCCTCCACGATAGCCGCGGATCGGTTCTGCTTGGCCTGGCTTCGGCGGATTCGCCTGCTGCAAATAGGTGAGCAGAATTTCGGTGTGCAATCGGCTGTTGGCAAAGACAATCGTCTGCAGCTTTCGGCCAAGCAGTTCCTTGGCTACGCGCGTGCTCTCATTGATATAGCTTCGCCGAATGCCAAGGTTCCGGTTAACCATCGGCGGATTGTAGAAAACGAAAAGCTTCTCCCCGGCCGGCGCGCCATTCTCTTCGACCACTTCCACTTCCTGTTCGACGAGTTGTGAAGCCAGTTCGCCGGGATTTGCGATCGTAGCCGAACAGCAGATGAACTGGGGATTGGAACCATAGAACCGAGCGACCCGTCGCAAGCGCCGTAGCACATTCGCCAGATGGCTTCCGAACACCCCGCGATAGGTGTGCAATTCATCGATCACGATGTAACGCAGGTTCTCAAACAACCGCATCCACTTGGTGTGGTGCGGCAGGATTCCGGTGTGCAACATGTCTGGATTGGTCAGGACAATATGTCCGCGTTCCCGGATTGATTTACGCGCATCACCCGGTGTGTCGCCATCGTAGGTAAACACTCCGAAGCGATCATCCAGTCGCTTGGAAAGGTCGTGCAATTCGGCGAGTTGGTCTTGGGCCAGTGCTTTGGTCGGAAACAGGTAAAGAGCGCGAGTATCCGCATTTTCGAGCACCGCGTTCAATACAGGCAGGTTGTAGCAGAGGGTCTTGCCCGACGCCGTCGGCGTCACCACAACGACGTTTTTCCCCTCGTGAACCAGTTCGGCTGTGAGCGCCTGGTGTGAGTACAGTTCTTGAATCCCTTTCGCGGCGTACGCCTCAGACAAGGCACTTGTCACCCAACCTGGGATGGGCCGAAACTTGGCCTCTCGGGCAGGAATCTGTCGCACGGCGGTCAGGACTTCGTCTTTGCGGTAGCGGGCAACGAGCGTCCCCAGAATTTCCTGAACTGTATCAAGAGCTGCAACGGATCGTGGGGCTAGGGACTCGGAGAGGTTCATGCGGCGCTCCCGGCTATATTCGCCTTTTGTTCGCCAATAAGCCTAGCACTTCATGTCGGGGCCGCGCAATGTCTGAGAGATCACATAATTAGCGGCAGGGGAGCTAGCGGGCGGACACTGAAAGTGGGGAAGGTAAACGGGCGCTGCGATTCCTTGTTGCAAGGACGCATTAATCAAGGACGCATTAATAAGGACGTATTAATAAGGGCGGACTAGAAGTCTGGGACGCTAGAGAGCACCGGTTTGATGTCCATCACCGGCATGACGTCGAAGGCCTCGATGGGGGGTCCGTTGACCGTTTCAAGGATTCCGCCGGGTTTTCGGCTTCGATGCCGAGGCCCTGCGTGCTCCTGGCAGCTTGCCGATCCGAGCATCACCCGCAAGGACCAGATCGCAGGCGCGCTGTGCTGCTGCTTCAAAATCCGCTGCATCGGCCGGAAGGACCTGCCAGCCCGTGTCTGGCTTTCCCAGGACCTGAATCGATCGCATGTTCGGGAACTCGCGGCGCAGGCTATCGTGATCGTCCTTGGTCGTAGCGAGCCACACGCCATTGTCCGATGTGTTCGTGGGCTTATCCCGCAGGATCAGCACGATCTTGTGCTTCACGTAAACCGCCAGACATCCGAACATGGGCCGAGTATAGGGCGATAGGGGAGCGAGCGCCTCGAGCACGAATGCATGGGGGACCGGCTTGCGCTGCTTGAGCGGCAAGCTGTCATGCATCGGAAAATACCACGGATTGCGATGAGACTTAGCCATACTTCTTGGACGTTTCAGGGCCATACTGGCCGGAAATAAATCGACCGCGAAGCTCCGGCACGATAAGCTCTCACTTCATATTTCATGAAAAGAGACCAGACTGAATCTGGTCAAGCTCCACGGGCTTCGAGCACTCTGCATCGTCATTCGCTACATGGTTGACCCGACTGCTCACCGGATGACACCTCATCAATCGGGCATCGCAGGGCTTCAACAGTTCGGATGCCGCCGCCACGTCCCTCATCCCTGGATCGAGCCACAGGTCGTAGTTGTCTGGCTCAAGAATAACTGGCATGCGGTTGTGGACGGCTGAGGTCAAGGCATTCGGGGTCGTGGTCAGGATCGAGCAGGTTTCGACCGCGTTGCCGCTTAGGTCCTTCCAGC
>Ga0307474_10003825_pt1 | contig 10861 bp, 8 predicted proteins | sample atmos_gasesECM1C_2_FD_203312 | JGI IMG/M metagenome (GOLD analysis project Ga0307474, IMG submission 203312) | Hardwood forest soil microbial communities from Morgan-Monroe State Forest, Indiana, United States - atmos_gasesECM1C_05 | ecosystem: Environmental > Terrestrial > Soil > Temperate...
TGGGCCGATCACTGTTCGAGCGCGGGCTGACGCCGGGTTCCTCGGGAAACATTTCCGCAAGACTCGACGACGGCGGCTATGTGGTGACACCGACCAACGCTTCGCTCGGCTTCCTCGATCCGGCAACCCTGTCGCGGCTTGATGCCAACGGCCGGCACCTCTCCGGTGATGCTCCCACCAAGGAAGTGCCGCTGCATAGCGCCCTCTACCAGACCCGCTCGACCGCCCACGCTGTAGCGCATCTGCATTCGACGCACTCGGTCGCACTTTCGATGCTGCCGGAGATCAATCCGCGCGCGGTGCTTCCGCCGATGACGGCCTATTACGTGATGAGATGCGGCGCAACCGCGCTCGTGCCCTATTACCGGCCGGGCGATCCGGCGGTAGCCGACGCCATCCGGGGCCTCGCTGGAAAATACTCATCCGTGCTGCTCGCCAATCATGGCCCGGTTGTCGCCGGCGACACGCTGGAAGCCGCGGTGTTTGCGATCGAGGAGCTGGAGGAGACTGCAAGGCTCTATCTGTTGCTGCGGGGGGTGAACCCGCGTTACCTGACGCCTGCTCAGGTGACGGACCTGGTGAAGACGTTTGGGGTGGTGCTGCCGGAGCATGGGGACGATTGAGGCACCCGTCAAAAGCCTTCCCGTCATTGCGAGCCAACGGGTCGCGCGAACGCGCGCCCGATGACAGGCTGCGCCAAGCAATCCATGGCGCTTCCTCCCCGTCATTGCGAGCGAAGCGAAGCAATCCATGGCGAGACCGAACAAGCTGGTAGATGGATTGCTTCGTCGCTTGCGCGCCTCGCAATGACGGAGCCCGGTCTGCCCGCTTCTTCCCGTCATTCCGGGGCGACGCTCTGCGTCGAGCCCGGAATCCATAACCACCATCGCGAGTATGGGATTCCGGGCCTGCGCCTTGCGGCGCATCCCGGAATGACGCGGATGGATTGGCGCGTCAAGCTTCACAATCCCAGATACGCCTTGCGCACGTCGGGATTGCCCTTGATCTCGCTTGAGCTACCCTGCATCTGCAGCCGGCCGGTCTGCAGGATGTAGGCGCGGTCGGCGATGTCGAGGCATTCGGCGATCCGCTGCTCGACGATCAGCACGGTCATGCCGGCGTCGCGGATTCTCTTGACCGACTGAAAGATCTCATCGACGAGTTTTGGCATGATGCCCTGCGACGGTTCGTCCAGCATCAGAAGCCTTGGCCGCGTCATCAGCGCGCGGCCGATCGCGAGCATCTGCTGCTCGCCACCTGAAAGCGTCTCGGCGCGCTGATCGAGCCGCTCGGACAAGCGCGGGAACAGCTTGAACACCAGCGCCAGCGGTTCGTCGCGATCGGACTTGCCGCGATAGAGGTAGCTGCCGAGCCGCAGATTGTCGCGCACCGACAACCGTGGAAACAGCCGGCGATTTTCCGGCACATAGGCGATGCCGCGCGCGGTGATCATGTGCTGCGGCAGGCCGTCGATACGCGTTCCGTCGAAGGTGACAGAGCCCGCGCGCGGCCGCTCGGCACCCGCGATCGATTTCAACAGCGTCGACTTGCCGGCCCCGTTGGCGCCGGCGACGCAGACGATCTCGCCCCTGGCGACCTCGATCGACACCGCCGAGATCGCGACCAGCCCCTGATAGGCGGTGGTGACTTCATGCACCGACAGCATGGCGGTCCCCAAGATAGGCGCTGATGACTTTGGGATCGCGAACGACCTCCGCTGGCTTGCCCTCCACCAGCACCTTGCCAAGATCGAGCACGATGGCGCGATCGACCAGCGGCATCACGATCTCCATGACGTGCTCGACCATCAACACGGTCACGCCGGTCGCGCGTACCTTTCGTACCAGTTCGACACCTGTCTGCGCCTCGATCGGCGTGAGCCCGGTGAGCACTTCGTCCAACAACAGGAGCTTGGGTTCCGTGGCAAGCGCGCGGGCGACTTCGAGCCGCCGCTTCTCCGAGGGGATCAGCTGGCTCGCAAGAACATCGGCGCGCGCGGCAAGGCCACAGAATTCAAGCACCTCACGCGCCTTGCGGCGCGCCTCGCGCATCACCGTGGTTCGGATCAGGGCGCCGACGATGACGTTGTCGATCACGGTCATGGTCTCAAAGCTCTTCACGACCTGAAAGGTACGTGCGACGCCGCGCTCGCAACGCTCCGCCGCCGGAAGACGGGTGACGTCTTCGCCGTCGAAGAAGATGGAGCCTTCCGTGGGCGGCAGCACGCCCGCGATCAGGTTGAACAGGGTCGATTTGCCGGCCCCGTTGGGGCCGATCAAGCCGACGATCTCGCCGCGACGTACCGAAATCGAGACATCGCTGTTGGCGATCAAGCCGCCAAAGCGCTGCCATACGCCCCTCGTTTCGAGCAGCGCCGTCATCGGGTCGCTTCCTTGCCGCGGGGCGAGAACAACCCAACCAGGCCTTGCGGGCGCGCCAGCGAGATCAAAACGATCAGCGTGCCATAGACGATCAGGTCGACGCCCCGTCCCGATCCGCCGATGAAGGAGCGGGTGAGTTCGGTGAGCGGAATCAGAATGACTGCGCCCAGCATCGGTCCCCACAGGGTGCCGATGCCCCCCAGCACCGCGGGCAGCGCCATCAACAGCGAGAACTGAAAACCCATGACGCTTTCGGGATCGATGTAGGAGACGAACTGCGCGTAAAAACCGCCGCCGACCGCGGTCAGAAACGCCGAAACCGCTGCCGCTCCCATCTTCGAATTGAACACGACGACGCCAAGGCTCTCGGCGGCATCGGGATTGTCCTTCACCGCGCGCCACCAGTAGCCCCACTTTGAATCCTCAAGCCACCAGGTCACGAACCAGGCGACGCAGGCAAGCGCCAGCGCGAAATAAAAGTAAGGCAGTTTGCTGCGGGTGAACTGGAATTTCAGCCAGCTGTCGCCGCGCACGGCAATGTCGATCCCGAGCGCCGCACCAGCCCAATCCCAGTTCTGGAACAACAGCAGCGCGGTCTCGGCGATGACGATGGTGGCGATAACGAAGTAATGACCGCGCAGGCGGAAGCAGGGATAACCCAGCGCCATCGCAATCGCCGCCGATATCAGGCCTCCGCCCAGCATGCCGAACCACGGCAGCACGCCGAATCTGGTGAACAGAAGCGCGGTGGTATAGGCGCCAAGCCCGAAATAAAGTGCGTGGCCGAGCGAAATCTGACCGCAATAGCCGGACAGGATGTTCCAGCTCTGCGACAGCGCCGCATACATCAAGGTCAGCACCATGATGTTCTGGACGTAGACGTCCTTTACGAACAACGGCACCAGGACCGCGATTGCCGCAAGGCATGCGGCTGTAATCAGATCGCGGCGGCGGCGTTTTGCGAAGGCTAAATCCATCAGAGCGACCCGAACAAACCGCGCGGCCTTATGAAGACCACCAGCAGATAGACCGCGTAAATGCCGACCGATTTCAGCGATGGCGGCAGGACCAGGGCGGTGGTCGCCTCGACGAGGCCGACGACAAGGCCGCCGGCAAAGGCGCCGAACACGCTGCCGAAGCCGCCAAGCGCCACCGTGACATAGGCGATCAGCGCAAACGACGCGCCGACATCGGGATAGATGTAGAAGAATATCGCCATGATCGCGCCGGCGAGCCCGACCAACGCCGCACCAAGACCCCACCCGAGCGCGAACACCCGGTTTTTGTCGATCCCAACCAGCGCCACCGCGCCGGCGTCCTCGCGCGTCGCTTCAAGCGCTCGACCGAAATCCGTCCGATTGATGAAGAAATAAAGCCCGCCAAAGGCGGCGATAGCGACCAGGGCGCCAAACAATTGCGGCACAGGCAGGAAGATGCCTGCTACCGAGACAGTTTTGCCGCCGAGCCACGAATGGGTGATGCTGCGATAATCCGGCGTGAAGAAATATTGCGCCAGTCCCCGCATCACGATGGCAAGTCCGAAGGTCGAGAAAATCTGTACCATGCCGGCGTTTGCCTTGGCGCGAACCGCAAATCGCACGATCAAGAGGTAGACCACAGCGCCGAACACGAACAGCGCGGCGGCAACGAGCGGCGCCGAAAGCAACGGATCGATGGCGAAGAACGCGAACAGAAAGAACGTCGCGTACATCGCGATCATCAAAAATTCGCCGTGAGCGAAGTTCACGACATCCATCAGGCCGAAGATCAGTGCCAGGCCGACTGCGATCAGGCCGTAGAGCAGCCCCATCAACAGGCCGCTGGCGAGGCTTTGGATAATGGTCTCTGCTGTCAAAGGTATCGCTCCAGACAATGGCCCTCGTCCTGAGGAGCGCGCCCGGCGCGCGTCTCGAAGGACGGCCACGAGTCCGAGCGGTACGTCCATCCTTCGAGACGCTTGCTTCGCAAGCTCCTCAGGATGAGGGCCGATGCTCGGGCGTGAAGCGAAGATCCCATCTTACTTCATCGGCCAGACGGCATCGGCGACGGCGGCCTGCGGCGGGAAGATCGTGACGAACTTGCCGCCGATATATTGCAGCAAGACCGGATCGGCATCGTTGTTCTGACCCATCTCGTCGAACTTCACGCGCTTCCACGGCATGATGGTCTGCTCGCCCGGAATGTCGGTGGCGACCAGGGCCTCGCGAATTTTATCGCCATCGGTGGATTTGGCGCGATTGATGGCATCAGCCATCAAGATCAACGCCATGAACTGCCGCGACGAATAGTCGTTGAAATCCTTGCCCGACTTTTCCTTGTACATCGCGTTGACCTTGCCGACCATCGGCCGCTTGGCCGCCAGATCGAGCGAGAAGGTGCCGCGCGAGATCACGCCTTCAAGTTTGTCGCCGACCGCGTCATAGAGTGCTTTTTCGGAGAAGCCGGCGTCCTGGGCGACGATCGCCGGCGGCTTGTAGCCGAGTTCGCCCATCGTCTTCACCAGGAGGATGCCATCGGTGGTGTAACTCGAAGGCATCAGCACGTCGGCGTTGGCCGCCTTGAGCTGCTGCACTTCGGCAGAGAGCGAGGGCGAATTCGCCCGGTATTTGATATCGGAAACGATCTTGTAGGCGCGCTCCCTGGCCAACTTGGTCTGGGCATTTCCCGAATCGGTGCCGAAGATCGTATCCTCGTGGAACAGCGACAGGGTGTCGATCTTGACGCCCTTCTTTCGCATCGCGTCGAAGAAATCGAACATTGCGGTCGAATACATTTCGTCATGTGGCGCCGCGCGGAAATAGAATTTCAGTCCGCGGCGGTGCAGGCTTGGCGAGGAGTTGTCGGCGGAAAGAAACGGGATCTGGTAGCGCTCGCAGATCTGGCTGACCGTGACCGCGACCGCGCTCTGGTAGGTGCCGACGATGGCGCAGACCTTTTCCTGGGTGATGAGGCGCTCGGCTTCCGCGCGGCCTTTCTGCGGATCGGCCTGGTGATCGGCGAACACCAGACGCACCTTGGCGCCGCCGAGGCCCGGCAAGCCCTCATCGCGCGCCAGCGGCAGATCGAAATCGAACTTCCTGTTGATGATCTCGGCGGCGGTCTCGAAAGCCTTCTGCGCATCGACGCCGATCTGGGCACTGGCTCCCGACAACGGATAGATCACACCGATCACCACCTCGGAGGTCTGCGCGCGCGCCGCGATCGGCATCAGCGCAGCGCTCGCGGTTGCTCCGAGCAGGACGTTTCGGCGGGAGATTGTCATCGGGGAATCCTCGATTTGTCGGCGGCTATTGGGATGGAAAATGACCGAAAAGCGTCAAAGTGCGCTCAGGCCATCAGAGCACGGCAAGGTCCTTGTTGCGCAAATCGGTCACCAGCATCAAGCCCGGAGCGTGCGTGATCGCAAACGGCAGCTTCGCCGCCGCAATGACCGCCTGCGGTGTGACGCCGCAGGCCCAAAACACCGGAATCTCGTCGGCCTCGACGGGAACCGCATCGCCGTAGTCCGGCTTGGCGACGTCCGCGATGCCGATCGATTGCGGATGGCCGAGATGAATCGGCGCGCCATGGACCGACGGGAAACGCGTGGTAATTTGCACCGCCCGGATCGCCTGCGCCGGCTTGAACGGGCGCATCGAAACCACCATCGGCCCCGCAAACGGCGCCGACGGACTGCAGGCTATATTGGTGCGGTACATCGGCACGCGAACCCGCCGTTCGATATGACGGATCGGCAGGCCCTCGGCCATCAGCGCTTCTTCGAATGAAAACGAGCAGCCAAGCACGAAGGCGACGAGGTCGTCGCGCCAATGCGCCATGATGTCGGTCGGCTCGTCGACCACCTGCCCGTCGCGCCAGACCCGGTAGCGCGGCAGGTCGGTGCGGATATCGAGATCGAGGCCGAGCGAGGGAATGCGGGGGTCGCCAACGTCGGACATGCCGATGATCGGACAGGGCCTGGGATTGAGCTGACAGAAACGGTGGAAGGAAGCGGCGAGCTTTTCCGGCAAGATCGCGAGATTGCCCTGAACGAATCCGTTGGCAACGCCGGCGGTGGTTGTAGCCATGCCGGCTCGACAGGCGAGCCGCGCTTGCCGGCTTGGAGATAAATCCTGGCCTTCCCCGTATTGCTGGCCTGCTGCCAGAATGGTCATGACATCGCCCTGCCTGTTATCTCGACAGCAGTGAAGCTCAAGCCTACTATAAAGTCTAATCCTGGTTTCCAATCAAGCCGCCGCGCGCGTTTTCCGCTGACGGGCAACGCGCTTGCGGTCGAATCCGTCGCCGATCTCACCGCCGCGATCGCGCAAGGCAACCGCCGCCATTGACGCGCCGCGGCGGGCGCGTCATTGAAGCGATCACATTACGTCATCCGATGGCTGGAAATACATGTCCCCTGCCCCGTCCAACCTGCAAATCGATTCCACCAGGCTTTGGGGTACGATCCACGAGACCGCGCAATTCGGCGCCACCCCAAAGGGCGGCGTGCGACGCCTGACGCTCGGGCCCGAGGACAAGCAGGTGCGCGACTGGTTCCGCAGGGCGTGCGAAGCCGCAGGCCTCCAAGTGCATGTCGATACGCTCGGCTCGATGTTCGCCGTTCGCAAGGGCCGCGACATGTCGAGGCCGCCGGTCGGGCTCGGCTCGCATCTGGACACCCAGCCGAGCGGCGGCAAATTCGACGGCGTGCTCGGCACGCTGGCGGCGCTTGAGGTCGTTCGCACGCTCAACGACGCCGGGATCGAAACCGAAATCCCGCTATGCATCGTCAACTGGACCAACGAGGAAGGCTCGCGCTTTGCACCCGCGATGATGGCCTCTGCCGCCTATGTCGGCGATTTCACGACAGAGAATATTCTCTCCCGCAAGGACGCCGAAGGCGTCACGGTCGCCGAAGCTCTCGACAGTATCGGTTATCGCGGCGACAGCCCGGTGGGCCGGCAAAGCTTCTCGAGTTTCATCGAATTGCACATCGAACAGGGGCCTATCCTCGAGGCGGAGGGTAAAACAATCGGCGTAGTCGATTCCGGTCAGGGCGTGTTGTGGTACGACGGGAAAATCACCGGTTTCGAGAGTCACGCTGGCTCGACGCCGATGCCGCTTCGCCGAGACGCACTGGCAACCTTGTCGGAAATTGTGCTCGCGATGGAAGCGATTGCGAACAAGCACGGGCCGAACGCGGTCGGCACCATCGGCGAGGCCGTTATTGCCAAACCCTCGCGCAACGTCATTCCCGGCGAAATCGCCTTCACCGTCGATTGCCGCAGCGCTGACGCCGCGATCATGGACGCGCTCGACCGCGAATTGCGCGTCGCCATCGCCGAAATCGCGGGCCGCCGCAAGGTCGATGTCATGCTCGATCTGGTCTGGCGCAAGCCGCCCACCCGTTTCGATTCCAGGCTGGTCGACGCCGTGGAGGAAGCTGCAACGAAGCTCGGTTTTTCCCATCGCCGTATCACCTCCGGCGCCGGCCACGATGCCTGTAACCTCAATACGAAGATTCCCGCCGCCATGGTATTCGTGCCCTGCAAGGACGGCGTCAGCCACAACGAGCTGGAAGACGCAACGCAAGCCGATTGCGCGGCAGGCGCCAATGTCCTGATGCACACCGTGCTGGCTCTCGCCGGCGTCGCTTCCTGAACCTTCAAGGAGATTTCGGTGCGCGGAGTTTTTGTCGATGCCAATGGATCACTTGCCGATATTTTCGAGCGGCAACGCAAGGACGGCGATCCCGCCGTGCGCGTCAACCGCAATGCCGACATCACGCCGGACCAGATCCCCGCGCTGCTCGATGGCGCGGAGGTTGTCGTCGTCGACCACACCGCCCTGCCTACCGATGTCGCGGGGCGCTGCAACGGACTGAAGCATGTGGTGTTCCTGGGGACAGGCGCACGCAGCTACATGAACCCGGAGGAACTTGGCGAGCTCGGCATCGAGGTTCATCTGATCAAGGGCTATGGCGACACGGCGGTCGCCGAATGCGCGATCGCGCTGATGTGGGCGGCCGCGCGCGGCATTGCGCAAATGGATCGCGAGATGCGCAATGGAAATTGGCTGCGCGACGACGGCATGCAGCTAACCGGCAAGACGCTGGGCCTGATCGGATTCGGCGGCATAGCCGCCGAAGTTGCGCGCATCGCGCTTGGCAGCGGCATGCGCGTCATCGCCTGGAACCGCTCGCCGAAAAAATTTCCGGGACTCGAGTTTGTCGAGATCGACACGTTACTGGCGCAGAGCGACGTCGTTTCCCTGCACCTGTTGCTCAACGACGAGACGCGCGGCTTTCTTTCGCGGACGCGTATCGCGGCGATGAAGCGCGGCGTCATTCTCGTCAACACCGCGCGCGGCGCGATGGTCGACGAGGCGGCGATGATCGAGGCCTTGAAGTCGGGTCACATCCGCCATGCCGGGCTCGACGTCTTCAACGTCGAGCCGCTGCCGGCGGATCATCCGCTGACCGGGCTTGCGAATGTCACGCTGTCAGCCCATTCGGCTTTCCGCACGCCGGAGGCCAGCGAAAACCTGATCCATGCGGCGTGGGAGCATTGCAGGAGGATTTCGAGGGGCTGAAAGCGACGCGCCACTTACCGGCACGTAGACTTTATGGCTGAAGGGCGTATGGTTGTTCCCAACATGATTGCTACCAAGGCAATCGGACGGTCGGAAGGATCGCGAAGCAGGGAGGAAATAATGACGGCAAAGGACACAGTCCTTTCACGGGCGGTGGATCGCCAAGACGTTCCCTTCGTTGTCGGGATGGTTACCAACGCCGCGGGTCCCACTTATTCGGGCGCTGTAGGCGATGCCGCATCGGGACTGAAGGCAGGCGAGGATACCGTCTTTCGCGTCTTCTCGATGACCAAGGCGGTTGGCTCGACCGCTGCTATGATCCTGATCGATCGCGGAAGACTCGATCCAGAGACGCCGGTCAAGGAGATTTTGCCGGATTTCGCAAAGATCCAGGTTCTGGAACGCTTTGACGGCGACAAACCAATCCTGCGTGCGCCCAGGACGCCGGCAACGGTACGCCATCTTGCGACCCACACCAGCGGTCTCGAATACGAGTTCTGGAACGCCGAGATGGCGAACTATCAGGCGAAGACAGGCCATCCGACCATCCTTACGGGCCTGAAGAGCGCCATGTTCTATCCGATGATGACCGATCCCGGCACGCGCTGGGGTTACGGTCCGGGCATCGACTGGCTCGGTCTGGTCGTCGAGAAGATCGACGGACGTCGCATCGACAAGTTCTGTCGAGAAGAGATTTTTGAACCGCTCGGAATGAAAGATACGGCCTTTGAGGTTTCCGACGCGATGGCCAAGCGACTGGCTGCGGTCAAGATACGCGGGGAGGACGGGAAGTTTGCACCCTACGATATAGCACCTCCACCCAATCCGGAGGTCTACGGCATGGGGCATTCGCTCTATTCCACCGCGCCCGACTACATCCGATTCCTGCGCATGTTCCTCAATCGCGGCGCGTTGAACGGCAATCGCGTGCTCTCGGAGAAGGGCGTCGACTGGATGCTCACGGACCGGATGAACGGTCTGACATTTGAAAAGATGGTCACGGTAGTGCCTGCGCTAACCGCCGATTGCGATCCTTTTGCGGGGACGAAGCGGACCCATAGCTTCGGCTTCCTTCGCAATGATGTTGACATTCCCGGGCGGCGCTCAGCCAGCTCGCAGAGCTGGGCCGGCGTTCTGAACACACACTATTGGCTCGATCCCAGGAAGGGCATCGGAGCCGTCATCATGACGCAGTCCTTACCCTTCGTAGAGCCGCGCTTCATGCAGTTATACGCGGACTATGAAACGGCGGTATACGCGGAAGCCTGAACCGTCAGGCGATCGCCGCCACCAGTTTCGGCGGCCGAGCGCAGACAGACACGAGATTTGAACGCTGCGCCGCGATCACGCGGTGGCGGATGCAGCGGCGTAGGGTAGCGAATCCCTGGTCTCGGGATGCCGCGAAGTTTTGCGCAGCAGCCCGATCAGCGAGTAGGAGTGGATGAGAAAGGCGCGCGGCACGGCGTAGATCGGGATCAGCACGATCGGAAACACGATTCCGCCGCCGCCACCTCCGGTGATGGCCCCGATCGTGACGGCATTGACCAGATCGGCCATGCCAAACAGGTTCCACGCGATGGCGGCGGTGCGGGCATATGGCTTGCCGGTAAACCACCAATAGGCGACCAAGGGCGCAAACAATCCCGTCAGGACGTCGCCAACGCCGGCCGGGATTGCAAACAGCCCCGGCAACTGCCCCTGGAAATAACGGACGAGGAACACGCCACCGAGAATACGCACTGTCTGTATGGCGATCAGCCAGTGCTGCGGGATGGCGGCAATGATCTCGCGAAAAGTCCCCGAGAGGAGAAACAGGTAGCCGACCCCAAGGGTCACCACCCAGGCAATGGGTATGCGTGGCGGCCGGGCGTCGAGGCGGAAGAAATCATTTCCGGCAAGCAACACGACGC
>Ga0307474_10003826_pt1 | contig 10857 bp, 15 predicted proteins | sample atmos_gasesECM1C_2_FD_203312 | JGI IMG/M metagenome (GOLD analysis project Ga0307474, IMG submission 203312) | Hardwood forest soil microbial communities from Morgan-Monroe State Forest, Indiana, United States - atmos_gasesECM1C_05 | ecosystem: Environmental > Terrestrial > Soil > Temperate...
TGATTGTACTCAAGACCAGTCGGTCTTCGCGAGAAGCGCAGTGATGTGTTGGACAATTGCGCGAATCGCATCGGGACATCTTCGAGCCCATCCGTATTTGAGTTATCAGCAGGGCCCGAGCCCGTTGGACGACGTTGCGGACAGTCTGGTCGCCTCCCTAGCTGCATTGAACGCGCGGCGCCAGAATCGGCGCTTGGGCGTTTACGTGCAGCAGTTGCGAAACGTCGCGCGCGAGGTCGACGATGCGCGTGCGCTGACCTGGTCACCGGACCTGAGCGATGCCTTGGGACGCATGCAAATTCGCATGCACCGGCTCGCGAACGAACTCGAACTGGGCGCGCTCGCCGAGACTGGCGCTACCCTGACCCCGCGCACCAAGGCCGTGGCGCGGGTGGAGACGGGTAGTTCGCTTGACGAGATTGCAGCGGATAACAGCTGGCCGTATTTGGCCATCTAGCGGCGATTCGTCGCTGCCGGGGCCCGCCTGGTTGCGCGTCTGGCCAATCCTACATAAATCGCCGCGAATCCTACACAAACCGCCGCGCTACGCCGATCGTAGCGTGCGCGGCGCCGGCCGCATGATGTTGCCGCACTTGCACTGCGATCCGAAGGAGCGAGCCATGCGTCACGAAAATGTTCCCAGTCCTTCCAGTCCGGAGCAGCCTCCGTTGGCGCCGCACGATCCGCCGGAGCCCGCTCCGCAAGCAGCCGCCTGGCGCCGCGCGCTGCGCGTGATCGGCCATGTTCCGCCCAAAGAATATCGAATGGGACGGACCACGGTCGTCAAAAGCACTCTTCGCAAGGGATGAAAACGCGCAGACGATAAAAAAACCAAGAGGATAAAAACCCGTGGAAAAGAAACAGTCGATTGCGATTGAAATCGCGCTGCAGACCCAAGTCCTAAAGACCTGCCCCATTCATCGGCAGGTTTACTTTGACGACGACGCGGACGCGGCCAGTGCATTCGCGCTGGCGATCGAGCTGGTTCGTAAGCACAAGCCTTATGTCGAGGAATTTCACGACAACGAGCATGAGCTGATGGATCTGCTCAGCGATACGTTGAGCGCCACGCCGCTGTGTTGTCCGGAATGTCAATCCTTGGGCGTGCTAGGTTCCCTGCCTGAGCGCCGCGGCTTCGTTGAGAGTGCGCTCGAGAGCCGGTAAGTCGTAGGGTTTTGGCAGCATAAAGACCGTGCGCGGCTTCGCGCCGAGTAGAAATTCTACGTTGAGCGTGCCGTATCCGGAGCAAATGACGACCGGAAGAGTCGGATAGTCCTTGACCAGCGAGCGGGTGAGTTCAATTCCCGACATGCCCGGCAAACGAATGTCCGTCATCACCGCATCGAATAGCTCGTGCTTGAGCCGGGCGATCGCTTTTTCCGCTTCCGCGACCGCTACGACTTGATGCCCAAGTTCCTGCAAGTATTCGATCGTTATGCAGCTGACTTCATCGCTGTCTTCGACCAGTAAAATATTCATGACGGCAAGAGCGTAGCATAGCGCCGGCGTTTGGCCATGGCCTTGGCTTGTACTACGCCTGCGCGACGCTGCGGATATCGCGCGCTTCCAAGATGCGTTTTACATAGCCGTGCTTTGCAAGATTCAACATCGCCGTTCCAATCTGCGTCGTGGAAAGCACCTGGTTTGGAAAAACCGCGCGCAGCACGGGCAGGAGAAATGCCGAGACCGAGTAAAAGACGCGGTAGCTGCGAGTTTTCGACTTGATGCCATGAAGAGGCTGAATGATTCCCGGTCGAAGCATGTAAGACGCGGCAAACGGCAGCGCGAGCAGCGCGTTCTCGGTCCGACCCTTGACTCGCGCCCACATGACGCGCCCGGCGCCGGAGCTGTCGGTTCCGGCCCCTGAGACGTAGACAAAAGTCAGGCGCGGATTCAGTCGAACCAGAGTATTTGCCGCTGCCAACGCGTAGTCGTAAGTCACGCGGCTATATTCCGCCTCGCCAAGGCCTGCGGAAGAGACGCCGAGACAAAAAAAGCAGGCGTCCAAATCACCGAGTGACGTCTCAATGGCGCGGTAATTCGATAGATCCGCGTGGACAATTTCCTCGAGTTTCGCACTATGTAAAGCCGACGCGCTGCGGCCCACGCTCACGACCCTGGCAACTTGCGGGTCGGCGAGGCACTCGCGCATCACGGCCGTACCGAGCATCCCGGAAGCGCCGAACAGCAAGACCTTGATCTGTCGAGGGTTCATCTTCTCAGCGGATTTCGCGGGCGAATTCATGGCAGCTCCTTCGGACATAACGCAGTTAAAAGTGCGTGTTGTTGCGTGGTTTTGAGACGTGCGGCATGCATTTATTTGTGGTGGAAATGTACAGTTCCGGCCGCGATAACCGGGAGAAATTATCATGGTCGAAATGGTATCTCGTTGGGGCAACAGCGCCTTGATGATCACATTTCTGCTTATCACTTACGCGGTAGTGATCACTCTGCGCTAATTGAGGGCGGCCTCGCTAGGCGCGCTTTTCTATTTCGCCGGACAGGGGCGCACTGAGGCTCACCTCTTCGGCAACGACTCGTTTGGACTTCCACAGCACCATGCTGTAGTAGCAAACGTAGTATCCCATCAATACGAAAAACAGCCCCAAGGTCAGCGGGCTTTGCAGCATGCTCGTCGGCGCAAACGCCTGGTTGGCCGCGTCAGCGCCTGCAGGGTGGGCGGCGTGCGTGTTGTTGCCGTATACCTGGACCAAGCGGTAAACGAGTCTCCCTAGAAATAGCAACGACACGGCAATACCGGTATAGGTGTGGGGCACGTAGTACAGTTGATTTGAAACGCGCAGAAACCGAGTACGCGCGACGCCCCACATGGCCAACGACACGCCTGCGACCGTTCCCAGCAGCACTGCGGACATGAAGGCCACGGAACGAAACGCGGCAGGTACCAATAGGCAACCGACGACGAGCAGCAATCCGATGCGCACAGTCATTCGCGCAGGACGCAATGGCTGTTGGCCGAAACTGCGCCGCAGGCGCCGGTAGATCAAGAAGACCACGAGTATCGCGGTCAAGTACGCAACGATTTGCGAAAAATCAAATTTCATTTGGCTGATACTCTACACCAATGAGCGACGCAGCTTTTGCGGCAAAAGCGAGAGGCGAGTTGACCCGCGGTGTCGGCGCGTGGGGCGCCATCGCCGTGAATGTGGCCAACATGATCGGCACCGGCGTCTTTCTCAAGACTCGCGTGATGACCTGCAATGTGGGCAGCGCCAAGATGGTACTGCTGGTGTGGGCGGCAGCGGGGTTGCTATCGCTCGCGGGCTCCTTTTCGTATTCCGAGATTGCCGCAATGATGCCGGAAGCGGGCGGAGACTATGTCTACCTGCGCCGCGCCTATGGCAGAGCAGTCGGATTCTTGTACGGCTGGATGACTTTCGCCGTTGCCAAGGCCGGATCGCAGGCGGCCTTGGCGGTTGGCCTCGCAATCTTCATGAATGTGGCGGTCGGCGGTGCATTGGAACACTGGCGGATCGAGGCGAGCCCGTTCGGATATCACTTGGCCGCCAGCGGTTTGACACTGGTCGCGCTCGCCACCATCTGGACAGTGGCGCTGATCAATTGTGCGTCGGTAACTGCGGGAGGCCGTACCGCGCTCGCTCTCACGATCGCGAAAGTCGCGTTGATACTGTGCGTCGCCATCAGCGCATTGCTGTTCGCCCCAGGTGATTGGTCGCATTTGAGCGGCTCGGGTCTGGCAGGCAGCTGCGAAGGCGTAGCCGCCAGCGCGCGCGGCGGATACGCCGGCTTCGGCGCCGCCATGCTGGGCGCACTGTGGGCTTATGATGGATGGAACAACGTCGCGCCGCTCTCCGGCGAGATCCGCAATCCGCAGCGCAATCTGCCGCGCGCCTTCGTGGGAGGGATGCTGGTTGTCGCCTCGCTGTACCTGTTCGTCAACGTTGCCTACTACTACGCCATGTCGCCGCTCGAGATTGCGAGTGTGCCCACGAGTTCATCAGTTGCCACGGAGGTCTTGCAGCGTTTCCTGGGGCCGATCGCGGTATCCATGACCGCGGTCGCCTTGATGGTGTCATCATTCGGCTCACTGCATTCGAGCGTGCTCGCCAATTCGCGGGTGCCGTATGCGATGGCCCGCGATGGCTTGTTCTTTCGCGCCCTGGCGCATCTTTCTCCGCGCGCCAACGTGCCCGCCCGGGCAATCGTCGCGCAAGCCGCATGGGGCAGCGTACTCGCGCTATCAGGCTCGTACGACGCGCTCACCGACTCAGTCGTCTTCGCCTCCTGGCTCTTCTACGGTCTGAGCACCGGGTCTTTGTTCATTTTCCGCAGGACCATGCCGGACGCGCCAAGGCCCTATCGAGCGCTCGGTTATCCGGTGGTGCCCGTCATTTTTTTACTCGTCACCGCCGCGCTGTTGGTCAACACATTCGTCGCAGCGCCCAACGAAGCCCTGAAGGGTGTCGCGGTGCTGCTGGCCGGGCTGCCGCTCTATTGGTACTGGTCGCGGAAGAACCCGGTCATGCCGGACAGCTGATGAGCTCCTAGCCGTTGGTCTTGGGCCCTTCACCTGGCAGATCAAATACCAGGACTTCCGCGTCCTGCCCATGTTCAAGGTGCAGTTCGGTGCTGCTGGTGATTTGCAGAGCATCACCTGCGCCGAGCGCAATCCCATTGGCTTCTATCGCGCCTTGTGCCACATGCACGTAGATGCGTCGGCCATTTTCCACATGCAGGTCAGCCGATTCGCTGCCGCTGAACAGTCCGGCGTAAACGCGCGCGTCCTGGTGGATCAATAGCGACCCTTGCGCACGATCAGGCGAGACGATGAGCCGCAGGCGCCCGCGCTTCTCCACGGGCGCGAAGCGCTTCTCTTCGTAGCTCGGTTCGATATTCGCTCTGTCGGGTTGAATCCAGATCTGAAGAAAATGCGTGCCCTCGGTGGGCGATGGATTGAACTCGCTGTGCCTGACGCCGCTGCCGGCACTCATTCGCTGCACATCGCCCGGTCTGATGGTCGATCCATTGCCCATGGAGTCCTTGTGGGCCAGTTCGCCGGACAAAACATAGCTGATGATTTCCATATCGCGATGGCCGTGAGTCCCAAAGCCGGCCCCGGCTTGCACGCGATCTTCGTTGATCACACGCAAGGGTCCGAACTCAACATGCTTCGGGTCATAGTAGTCGGCAAATGAAAATGTGTGGAAGGACTTGAGCCAACCGTGGTCGGCAAATCCTCTCTCTTGGCTGCGCCTGATTTCGTTCATGGGAACCTCCTGGAACGTAACAATAGGCTCGAACAAGCCAATTAAAAAGCGCAAAATTTAGGGATAATTGATCAAGAAAATGGATAGAAATGTGAATTTGCCAAAAACTACGTTAGAGCAATGGGCGGTGCTGGCCGCCGTGGTGGATAAGGGCGGCTTCGCCCAGGCCGCCTCGGCCTTGAATCGAAGTCAGTCGGCGATCAGCTATTCCGTCGCGCGGCTTCAAGAGTCGCTCGATATGGCGCTTCTAGTCGTCGAGGGCCGCAAGTCCGTGCTGACCTCGCACGGCCAGACGCTGCTCGCGCGGGGGCGGGCATTGGTCAAAGAACTCGAGACGCTCGAGGCATTGGCACGAAGCCTGAAGCAGGGATGGGAGAGCGAGTTGAGGCTCATCGTCGATGCTGCCTTTCCGCGCGCGCGCTTGCTCAATATCGTGGCGGAACTGCAAAGCAGCTGTCCGAGCACGCAAATTCAACTCGAGGATGTGGTGCTGTCCGGGGCGGAACAGGCCATCATCGAGGGCAGTGGTGACCTCGTGGTCACCAGCCGAGTACCGCCCGGATATTTGAGTGATTGGCTGCTGGACGTCAATTTCGTCGCCGTGGCACGCGCTGATCATCCCTTGCTGCAGATCGGACGCGAGCTCACCACGGATGATTTGGCGCACCATGTTCAGGCCGTCGTGCGCGACTCCGGCAGCGCACATCCTCGAGATGAGGGATGGCTCGGCGCCGCACAACGCTTCACTGTGAGCAGCCTGGACGCATCGCTCGCGACTATATTGGCGGGTCTTGCGTATGCATGGTTGCCGGAACACGCACTGGCCGAGCCGTTGCGAAGCGGCGCCTTGCGCCGTTTGCCGTTGGTTTCCGGCGCATCGAGAATTGTCTCGCTGCACATTGTGCTCGTTCATGCCAACGTTCTGGGACCGGCCGCGCGCGTGGCCGCAGATGCTTTTCATCGGCATGCCAGAGCTCAAGAAAATGGGTAGGACGCACCCTACAGGGGGTGAGGCACCGGCCCGACTGATCGGCGCGTTTATCGAGATTACAGTCTCTTCACCAAGATTTAGGGAGAGTCAAAATGTCGATAGGCACCATCCTGCTGATCATTCTGGTGTTGCTCTTGATTGGAGCGCTTCCGGCTTGGCCGTACAGCAACAGCTGGGGCTACTATCCCAGCGGCGGACTGGGTTTGGTCCTCATTGTCTTGCTGATCCTGGTGGTGACCGGCCGACTGTAAACTGCTTGGGATGAGCGGTCGGCTAGAAGTAACCGTGCAGCTCGAAAAATGTCTGCTGCTGATTCTGCTGGTTGTTCTGTGGAATACCAAAATTGTGGCGATAGCCGGCGCGCAACTGCAAGAACGGCAGCGGCGTGTATTCGTAGACGAAGCTATAGCGGGTTTGTTGATTGTTGCGCACCGCGCGATCGGGATCCTCGTATTCAGCGGTCAGCTTAAGATTGTGGCCTTTGAGAACGCGCCAATCCGCTTCCAGCAATCCAGCGACCAGCGTGCGTTCCAAGCCGTCGTCGTGGACAACGTCGCCCTCGGCCAGCCAGGCGATCGGACCTGTTTTCAACCCGGCAAACAAGCCGCCCATACGCCGATCGCCCGCGGTTGATGAGGTGGATGAGCCGGCGATGCCGACCCGCCAAATCGGCTTGGTGTAAACCACCTGCGTGGTGACTTGATAGCCGGATCCAGTGCTCGCGTTGGCAGAGCCGTTGGTCAGATCGAATTCTGCGGACCAGGCGGAATGCTCCCAGCCCAACTCCACGCCCTTGTCGGGCGTGGTCATGTTGATGCCGGTCACCTGGCGCACGAACGCGGTTTGGTCCTGCAGCCGCCATCCGAATGGCAGGTAAAACTGACCGCCCTTCACATAGAAACCATCCGTCGTGCTGCCATAGCGCACATAGGCTTCTTCGTTTTGCGAGCCGTCCGGCGCGATTTGTTCATCGACATATATTCCGAGGCGATCCGGAAGGATGACCAGATCTGCGTAGACCCGGAATTGCTCGAGAGAAAAGGATTGCGCGCTCGGACTATTCGGAGAGGTAACCCGACTCCAATCCGTACGCAAATCGCCGCCGACGCGCAGTCGATCGGTAACCTTGCCATTCCAGGAATCAAGCGCATTGTCCACGGTCTCTGCCGGCAGCAACACTTTGGCGTAGGTCAAACCAAAATCGTTGCGCAGGCCGCCGCCCGTCGGGTTGACGTGGCAGACGTTGCATTTGTAGCCTGTCATGACCGCAAGGTAGGGCTCGGCTGTGGCGGGTGCGGCGCGCAGCAACAGCAACACGACGATCGTGACTGCGGCAAGCAATGTGCGCTGATTCATGGATGTGCCTCAACATCGAATGTGGAAACCACGGCGTCGCCGCGTTCGTCGGGTGCGCCGAGCGGCACTTGCTGACCGGCGATGTCACTGATCTGGCTCGATGAGGTTGCGTCAATGACGAGGCGATAGTGCCCGGCCGAAAGAGCACGAGCGGGCCATATCATCAGCGCGCGAAGATTGGCGCTCGAGACCGACATGTGCGCTGGTACTTGATCCATGATGACGGGCGCTGCACCCGGTGCGAGCTTCTCGAAATGCGCGCTGTGAGTTGCCAGCTGGCTCACGTCAAGCTCATGGTTGAACGCCACCATGACTTGCGGCGGCGCGGCGTTCACAGACTCCACGCTATCCGGCACGATCGAGGTTACGGCGAGCTTGGTGCTTTGCGCCGCGGCCGTTGTGGTTGTGGCTGCGGGCGGTGCGCCGTTCGTGATCCATTGTTGAATGAAGCCGATCTGAGTGGCCGTCAGACAAGGTTGGGACGTCGGGCATCCGTCGGGCATCTGCTTGCCGACGGCAGCGATACCCTGCAACTTCTGGATGATGTAGCTGTTGGCTGGATCACCCGGTTTCACGCGCATGATGGACGGGACTTCGGTGCTCGGCACGCCGACCAATAAATTGTAGCTGTTGGCTGCATCGAGCCGCAGACCCTCTGGGGCACTGCCTCCAGCGTGGCAGACCGAACAAATCGGGGTGAAAATATTTTCCTGGATCGATTCGAAATCCGCCGAGAGCGGCGATGACATATCGCCGCCCGACCCAATGGGATTGCCGTTGGCATCCAAGCCTTCGCCGCTGCCGGCGCACGCGGCAAGCAGAGCAAGACCGAGCGCAACACAACTGCGCGAGAGGGCAGCACGGAATTGTGGATTCATGCCGGAAATCCGACGCAAAAGATGCCCGTCAGACCGCAGGCCGCGGTACGAAAGATTTTCATGATTGGACCTAAGAATCGGCCGATATGGCCGTCGATTCGTGAGGTAAGTGCCCAACCAGTGGAGAAAGGTTTAATCTGTGCCGTTAGCTCGGCTAGGTTTTTTAGGATGCAGTGCTTGAGGCCTGATTCGACGGTTGCGAAATAGTGCGTCTGCGTGCGGCCGTTGCGATGCTTGTTGGCCTTGGCTGTGTCTCAACGCAAACGCGGGCGGCCGACGATTGGGGTGGCTCCGTTGCGCTGACGAGCGACTATTTCGTACGCGGCATTTCGCGCACGAGCAATAATGCCGCGTTGCAATTAGACTTTCATTATTCGAACCCCAATGGATTCATAGCGGGTGGGTTCGCCTCGAACAGTCAGATTGATCGCAGCCAGTCGAAGGACGTCGAGCTCAGCGGTTTCGTGGGGTTCGCATGGAACCTCAACGAAGCCTGGCGAGCCCGAGTCCTGGCGAGTCTCTATGTCTATCCGTGGAATCGCGCCGGCTCGCACTACGACTATGATGAGTTGGATCTGGACATCTCGTACCAGGGCTGGCTTCATTTCGATGTGGGTTATTCGCCCAATTCGCCCAGATTCTTGGCGTTCCCCTATCCGGATCTCATTGGTGTGACCGAGAAATCCGCCGAAGTCAGCGCTCAACGGCAAATTTTCGGCAAACTGTCCCTCACAGCGGGAGTGGGCTATAGCTTTTTGGACGGCCCGGACTCGGGCGGTTATATGTATTGGAGCGGAGGTGCGGCCTATGATTTTAAGTCATTTACCCTGGCCGTCGCGTATGTCAACACTTCGGCGGAGGCTAAGCCATTGTTTTATAATGCTGCAGCGTCCGGACAATGGACAGGAACCCTGATTTGGCGCTTCTAAAACTGCCCCCGGCGTGCAACTCTTACACAGCTACCCGGTACATACCGGTATGTACTGATTTCGATGAGGATTTGCGTCAATGACCCTGCCGGCCAAACATTCGCCCAAAGAGCGCGACAGCGCGCTGTTGGTGGCCATCGCGGCAGGGGATCGGCGCGCCATCGAGGAGTTGTATCTCAGCTATCACCGACGCTTGGCGCGCTTCCTGTCGCGCTTTACGCCGCGTTACGAAAATGTTGAAGAAATCATCAACGATACCTTTATGGTGGTTTGGCAGAGCGCCAAGGATTTTCGCAACGCATCCCAAGTGTCTACCTGGATTATCGGTATTGCTTACCGCACCGCGTTGAAATCGTTCCGGCGCCAGAAAAACCATGCCGGTGCGCTAAGCCTCGAGGACTATCCCGAGCAGACCGTCGATCCCACGTTTGAGGCGGAAGTGCGTGATTGGTTGAAGCACGGCTTGAACCGCCTGCCGATTGAACAACGCCTGACTTTGGAACTCGCGTACAACATGGGCCATTCTTTGGAAGAAATTGCGGCGATCACCGACTGTCCGGTCGGCACGGTGAAGGCGCGCATGTTTCACGCACGCGAGAAGTTGCGTCAATACCTGCCAACCTTGAGCGGCGCACCATCCGACCTGTCGGCGAGAATTGGATGACCCATAACCGACGGATCGAAAATTCAGCGGAGCACCATGAGGTTTTCGCGCTACTCCCCTGGTATGTCAACGCGACGCTCGAGGAGGCTGATCGTCAGCGCGTCGAGGTGCATCTCGGCAACTGCACGATCTGCCGCGAGGACTTGGCGGCGCAGCAGCGCATCTGCGAGGCGATCGAAGCGCAGCCCGCACTCGATTACATGCCCGTTGCCTCGCTCAAACGATTACTGGCACGTCTAGACGCTCAAGCCGAATCGGCCGCGGCGCCGGCGGAGCCGCAGCCGCAGCCGCAGCCGCAGGAGCAAGCCACGAACCGGATGCCATGGCGCGGATGGATGGCCGCCTCCGTTGCGGCAATGGCAGTGGCTGTCGCTCTGTTTGCTGCCGATCGCTGGGTGCTCGAGGCGCGCCTGCAGCCAAAATATCGCACCGTGACAAGCTCTGTGCCTCGACCGCAAGGCGAAGTGATTCGAGCCGTGTTCTCGCCGACCATCACGTTGGTAGAATTGCAGACCATACTCGATGAGGCACAGCTGCGAATCGTGTCCGGGCCGACCGAGGCGGGCGTGTATTCGCTGGCTTCGAATTCCACGCTTACCGTGCACGCGTCTCTAGCGCTGCTTCGTCAGCACTCAACCGTACGTTTCGCCGAAGGAACCGTGCCGGAGCCTGAATCAGGCAATTCACCATGATCCGCTGGGCAATGCTGGGCACCCTGATCGTGCTGGCAAGCGCTTGCAGCAGCGCGCCCGTGCGCATCGATTCTCGAGCCCTCGGCAATCAAGTCTCT
>Ga0307474_10003827_pt1 | contig 10856 bp, 12 predicted proteins | sample atmos_gasesECM1C_2_FD_203312 | JGI IMG/M metagenome (GOLD analysis project Ga0307474, IMG submission 203312) | Hardwood forest soil microbial communities from Morgan-Monroe State Forest, Indiana, United States - atmos_gasesECM1C_05 | ecosystem: Environmental > Terrestrial > Soil > Temperate...
ACAGCTGCAGGCGGTGCGTCGAGTCGAATGGGTTCGCTCAGGCGCAACTGGGCGAAAATGCGCTTGCCGTAGATCCTACAGTAGGGGCTTGAGCTCCCAACCGGGGGCTTAAGACTGCCTTAAGGCGTACCCCACAAATCGGAGCTCCCTGATGACCGGGAGTATTCCATGAAACACGAGCGAAATTGGCACATCGAATCTACGCCGACGACGTCAGCATTGGACCAGTGGGGACTGCTGGTGCAAAGCAGACTGTCGAGTACGGACGATACCCTTGCTGGATTTAAGCAAACAATCGTTCCTCACCTCGACACTGCCTATAAGCTCGCGCGTTTTCTAAGCAAAGATCCTGACGCGGCCCAGGATATCGTACAGGAGGCATTCCTTCGAGCCTATCGAAGCTTTGCCGGATATCGCGGCGAGAATGCCGGCGCCTGGATCTCCAAGATCGTGCGCAATTGCTACTACAGCTGGCTCGCGAGCCGAAGACGAAGGTCCCGGTTGGAGGTCGACTCCCACGATTTTGGCTACACCGAAGAGCTCATCCTTAGTGTTCCCTCAGATGAATGCACTCCGGAAGCGATGCTGGTGCGCGACGCAGAAACCCGGGCCGTCCGTTCCGTCCTTAATGCGATGTCTCCTCCTCTGCGCGAAATACTCATGTTGCGCGAATTCGAAGAGCGTTCCTATCGTCAAATTTCGGAGATCACGGCCTTGCCGATCGGCACCGTCATGTCGCGTCTGGCACGCGCGCGAAAGGCGTTCGCGGATGCTTGGCAGCGCGACAAAAAAAAAGTTGTTAAGTCGGCGCCGCACCTCTGCCCGCATTCAAATTGAGACGCCACCAGCAATCGGATGATCTACGCGGCAGCCGCCGGCGATTGCGACGCGGCAACGGTCGCTCCTGCACTTAAGCCTGCCTTAAGGCGACGATGATCGATATCCCCGCCGACGCCCTGAGGCAATCGCTCTGGCGTCGCCAACCTAAACTCGAAAACAGGAAGTTTGATCATGAATGCGCTTGTCGCAAGTTACTCTCGCTTGACCACTCTCCTTGAAGGGGCTTGGTATGCCATCCCGCTGCGACTGATGGTAGGCTACGGCTTCATGGAACACGGCTACGCAAAGTTGGCTCGCGGTCCCGAATCATTCGTGAACATTCTTCACGCAATTGGGGTTCCGGAACCATCGCTGCTCGGCGGGCTTACGATCCTGATAGAACTCATCGGAGGCTTCGCGGTCCTCATAGGGGCATTCATTCCGCTCGCCAGTATTCCAATGGCGGCGGTCCTGCTGGTGGCCATCTTCACCGTCCATCTCCCGTACGGGTTCAGCTCGATCAAGCTAGAAGCGGTGACTGCAGCGGGCGCCCACTTCGGGCAGCCGGGATATGAGACCGACCTTCTGTATCTGGCAGCGCTCTGTGCCTTGGTGCTGGGAGGATCGGGACCACTGGCAATCGATCGGTTCCTGATTCGGAATCACGATCGCAGTTTTGGCGAGTCATCGGGCCGTCCGCTGGAGTTCGAAGACGTGTCGTCCAATTGACCGGATTTCTTGCCAAACAAGAGAAAGATGGAAGGCTGCTGATCTCCGATCGGCATCCTTTCATCACAGAAAACGTCAGTAGCAGCGCTGCAAGCCTGGTCGACCAACTTTCACGTCACGGCAGTGGCCGCGACCGCAAGTGGCAACGTGATTGCGAGCCTGTGTTCACACGAATGTTGAGTCGTCGATCCTGATGCTTGTCCCAGCAAGCGAGGTTCGTCGGAATAGTTCAATCGCCTGCCTCTCTAATTGATGCGGAATAGCACAGCCATCTTGTCGACTCTGTCGCTCGACAATCGCTGGAAGCTAAGCCCGCAACCTTAGGAGCCTCGCGATGATAGATCTCGGTCGGGCGAAACGCCGGGATCATCCTTTATCTCTCCGCGCGCGGTACTGACTTTGGAGGGCTTTCCGTCGAGTGTCGCATAACCCCTGTCGCGATAAAGGAAGTAGCTAGGAGCGACCGGCCAACGGAGCCCAAAGCGCTGGTCTGCCGGCTTCACATTTGCGAGAGCGGCCACCGCTGTCAGAGGGTAGACAGAACCGATGTAACAGATCTGATCAGGCGCGCGTACTTCACAAGGTACTCCCTGTGAGCCGCGAACGTTGACTTGCGGGGGGCCCCTTAAGGCAGCCTTAAGCTAAGGTTGGGAAGCCAAGCCCGCACGGAGGGTCTACGGATGCGGATTCTAGTTGTTGAAGACGACCCCGTCCTGTGCGACGGGCTTCGGGTCGGTTTGAGTTTGTTCGGAGCGACGCTGGATAGCGTTTCGACCTGTGCAGACGGTCGCGCGGCGCTGGCTTTGACCGAATTCGATGCGCTCGTTCTCGACTTGATGTTGCCGGATGGATCTGGGCTCGATCTTCTGCGAGAACTACGCGCACGTGGCGACCGGACACCGGTCCTTCTGCTGACCGCGCTCGACGAGGTTGCCGATCGCATCAAAGGGTTGGATACGGGTGCGGATGACTACCTCGGCAAACCGTTCGATCTCGACGAATTGGGCGCTCGCGTGCGGGCGATAAGCAGACGTCAGTCGGGCCGCGCGGCGCCGCTATTGTCTTGCAGCGGAATCGTGCTTGATCCTGCTCAGATCTCCGTGACCAAGAACGGTGAGCCCGTCAGCGTTTCGCGCCGAGAGTTTGCCGTTCTCACCTCGCTTATGGATCGTCCCGGCACAATCCGGTCAAAAGACAAGTTGGAGGAACGCCTGTATGGGTGGCAGGAAGAAATAGAGAGCAACACCGTCGAGGTGCACATCCATAACTTGCGCGCAAAACTTGGCAGGCACGTCATCGAAACCGTGCGCGGTTTGGGATACCGAATGAGGGTAAGCGCATGAGTTCCTTGCGGACAAGGCTTTTCATCATTCTAGTCGCTGCGACCAGCTTGATCTGGTTGTTTGCCATCGGTTGGATCTCCATCGGTACCAAACACGAAGTCGAGAACGTTCTCGACAAGCGCCTGGAGGAGGCAGCTCGGATGGTTTCCTCGCTTGTCACAAGCAACAACGTTGCAAGTCCATCCGAGGACTCCGACTCTCCCCACATCTTGGCAGTACCCAACTACGAGCGGCAGTTGGACTGTCAGATTTGGTCGCTGGACGGCCGGCTTGTCGCGCGGACCCGCGGCGCCCCGAGCACGAGCTTGAGCGATAGTAAAGCGGGTTTCTCGGAACGTTTGATTGACGGCGTCACATGGCGCGTTTTCACCACAGAAGTTCCGGGAAAAGGGATACGCGTACTCGTCGGCGACAGGCTGCGAATCAGGGAGCAACTCGTCGCCGACGTTATCAAGGGACTGCTGGCCCCGACGGTTCTCATCATTCCTCTCTTGGGCTTTCTCATCTGGGCGAGCCTCAACCGCGGGCTCAGACCATTGCGTTCGATGGCCTTTGAGCTTCAAGGCAGAAACGCCGACGATATGAGTCCGATCGAGCCCGGTGGAGTTCCTACGGAAATTCGCCCCGTCGTCACGTCGCTTAATGGACTATTCTCGAAGGTCGAAAGCGCCCGCCAGCGCGAACGTGAGATTACCGCCTTTGCCGCGCACGAACTTCGTACGCCGCTTGCCGGCCTGCGGACGCAAGCTCAAATCGCGATTGCCACGACGGATTCTACCGCCCGTGACACGGCGCTCGGCCAAATCCTCGTCGCCGTAGACCGTACCACGCGACTGGTTCGTCAGCTCCTTTCGATCGCAAAACTGGATGCCTCAGACAACGTAAGAAGGGATGGACACGTAAATGTGGGAGCTGCGGTCGAGGAGATTGTTGACATGCAGCCCATCCGGGATCATCGCATTCATGTGGTCGTGGATCCGGCGCTGGCCGAAACATTCTTCACGGCAAACCACGAGCTTCTCGTCCTTGCACTACGCAATCTGCAAGAAAATGCCGTTCATCACATGCCCAGCGGTGGCACCGTCCGATGGCACGTGAAGCACGACATACAAAACACGATCGTTTCAGTAGAGGACGAGGGTCCTGGAATTCCGGAAGAGGAACTTCCTCTAGTTACCGGTCGCTTTTTTCGGGGGCGGCACAAAAGCGCGTCGGGGAGCGGGTTGGGCCTCGCAATCGTCGAACTTTCGCTGCGTGCGAACGGTGCCAGCCTGAATCTGTCCAATAGGACGGACCGCTCGGGTCTGCGCGCAGAGATTATCTGGCCGGCAAGCAGTGGGTCCTTTCAATCCGTCCCCACAAGCGCATCGGAGCGGGAACGGCACGGGGACATACAGCTGCTTCCGTTGAGGGGTTTCGGCGCGCATTGAGCATGCGATCAAAATGCCTTTGGAGATTGCGATGAAAACTGAGCAATTAATTAGAGCTTTGGCGATGGACTCGACCTTACCACGAAAATCGAATGCCGCTGCGGATAGCCGCAGCATTTGATACAAGGCCTCGCGGTGATGCTCTTTTTCGTGGCAACAGGGTTTCGTCCAACGATTGAAAAGTTCTTCTGAAATAATTGATCACAAAAGACTTGTCATTACGTGAGGCGCGTGCCTATGCGGCGACGTACCTCCGTATCCCGGCATCGAAACAGAAGGTATGGGTCGCGCTGAACGACCCTGCCGGTCCGCCGCGTGAAGAAATCCTGATCGCCGAATTGTGATCCTGCATTCCAAGACGATTTGCAAGCTCGAGAACATCAGGCCTCGAATTTGAGTCTTGCTATCAGAGGACCCGGACACATGGTGTTCTTCGCATTAGGAGGCGCCACATGAAATTCGTCGTGGTGAACGGCAGGACACCCCGCACGCGATCGTTCTGTGCGCTGTGCTGCGAGTCAATCGGGGAGAGCTACCTACGAGATATCGCGGCGCAGCTCGTCTACTGCAGTCACAAGTGCTACGTCGGTCACTCCAAAGTTCCTGTACTCGCACTCGAATATCATGCGATGGTATCATGATACCCCCCCCCGACGTTTCGAAATATCTCCCGCAAATGGGTCTCAAGCCCCAAGCGACGGGACTGCGAATCGTCAGGCTGGCCCGTGCTTAAGTTTTCGGTGCACACAGGGTGCATTTGCTAGACAGCCCTGGGAGAACGGCCCGCCTTGCGAACCTGCGCTGGGTTATTGATCCATAGGCGTCGCGAACCGCCGCAACAATTCGCTGCTGCGACGGAAACAAATGCGAATTGATATCGGTCCGGACTGAGCGCTAACACGACTCCACGCGAAAGGGTCGGGCCAGAAACGGATTGTTCCGGTCGCGAGCATCCCTGCAAGCAGAGTCATCAACTCAACGTGCACCGCGCAGCGGCCGCATGACAATCGGCACGTTACGCATGGCAATCCTGGATTTTCTTAAGCTGGACTTAAGCTGAGAGAAGCAAATGCCCTACGTGTACGCTGTACTGAACGGGGCACTAACACCCAAAGCAGGCGCAGCGCATTACGATGAGAAGCCTTGGCTTGATATCTATGGAGAGTTCGAATGAACATGAATCTCGACTTCGGGTCTTGGCTGATCGGCATGTCGCTCGGCGCCGGCGGCGGGATGCTCGGCATCTTCATCGTTCTCGCAGCAACGACCTTCGTCGCGGCGCTGCTCTATGCGGTAACCGGTTTCGGCTTCGCCGTCGTCGCGGCACCGCTCTTTCTCTTGTTTACCGACCCGGCACCGGCAATTCAGCTGGTCATCATCATCTCGACGGTGCTGTCGATCGTTGTGCTTCGGGGGCTGTTGCCGGCTATCGCGCCGTGGCTGCTGCTGCGCTTGGTGCTCGGCAGTCTCGTTGGGCTGCCGCTCGGCCTCGTCGCCTTCCGTTATGCCGATTCGTTCCTGGTGCGGGGGGCCGCCGGAGCGATGATCTTTGGCTTCGCCATATTGATGGCGGTCTCGCGCCGCCGGTCGGGTCAACCCGGCCAGGGCAAGCACTGGACGGCGTTTGCGATGAGCCCCAGCCTCGATCTCGCCGCCGGGGCCGTCTCGGGCATCGCGGGCGCGCTCGTGGGGCAGCCGGGCCCGCCCGTGCTGATCTACCTGCTGCTTGCCGGGACGGCTGCGAGGACCGTGCGCGCGACGCTCCTCGCGTTCTTCGCGCTCTCGTATGGAGCGACGCTCGCTTCCCATGCGGCCACGATCGGCATCTCTGCCCCGACCTGGCTTGCTGCCGGCATCCTGATCCCCTTCGCCTTCCTCGGTGGCCTCGCCGGCCGTCCAATAGGTGATTGCCTTGGCGCCGAAGCCTTTGCCAAGCTCGCCATTGCCCTCCTTGCGATGGCTGGGGCCTACACCCTCGGCGCCGCGGCCGTAGCCTTTGCCACCGCCTAGGGACGAGAGCGCGCGACTCACTCCGAGCGCGCGCGCAACCCACGCTGGCGGCAGGCGATCCATCGGTGATAAGCACTGTTAGACTAACACCCCGAGTTATCGGCAGCGGTCACCACGTGGCGGCTCTTCACTTTAAGTCGTCTTTTGGAACGTCTTGAGACTGCGACCGAAGCCACCATTCCATGACCGCCCATTCCGCGAAATCCTGTCCCGTGAGGACAAGCCTCGCGCCTGAGCGTTACCATCGAGCGCGCGAAATTGAAGAACATCGCAGGTTGGCAAAGGTCGATCAGATGGCATCAGCACGTGCCGCGCCTTGAGCCGACTGATCGTTGAGTAATCGACATTGTAGGAAAGCGCGATCTCGCGCGGCGGCTCGCTGGCTCCCACACACTTCAGTGCCTCGCGCGCTTGATGCTTTGTCAACTTCGGCTTGCGGCCGAAGCGCTTGCCCTCCGCCATTGCACGGGCACGGCCCCCGTTGGTCCGCTTGTCGGCCCAAGGATCGCCAAGCGGCTTGAAACCTGCACGTAAGCGTCGAGCGCGCCAGCCGGTCGAGTTTGGTAACGACGAGGACGTCGCCAACCTCCAGCTCGTCGAGCACGCGTTCCAGTTCCGGCAGCTTGGCAGCCACACCAGAAACCTTCTCGCTGTAAAATCCGCTCAACGCCGGCTTTCGCCAGCAACCGCTGCACGGCCAGTCGGAGCTCCGCGCCCAACGGAACCCCCCGGAGGGCCATAATCGGAAGTGCATCCGGTCGAGCGCGATACTTTGCGATTGAGCTCGGCTGTGTGTACCGAAAACCTTGTCCGGGTTGATGATGTGATGGAATTGCTTAGGCTGGCCGGATGATCGGGCTTCTCGGTTTCGTGCTGGCCGTCCTGGCCTCACCGTTCAAGTCGAGGTTGCGGCTTGAAGCTGAGAATGCGGTGCTTCGACATCAGTTGATGGTCTTGCGGAGGCGTGGCACGTCCATCGGGGCGAGCGGCAACCTCAATTCGTCATTCTATTTGGTGCAGCTGCTGCGGTACGACTTGCCCATGCTAGTTTGTCCGGTGCGAATCGCAGCCTCGGACATCGTGAATCAGTGATGCACTTTCAGGGGTGCGAAAATGCCCCGGGCTCAATGTGATCTTCGGAATGGGAGCCTGGGGTATGACCGAAACGGCGGCGAAATTTTCGGATGAAATTAGTATAGTCGCCAAAACCGCTGGCGTAGGCGATCTCGCTGATGGGCTGGATTGTTTTCAGAAACGACCGGCGTTCCAACAGGCGCGCGGCGTGATCCAGACGAACCGAGTTTATGAAATGGCTGCAGGTAGAGTTTCTCGCCGTAAAGAGCTTCTGAAGGTAGCGTAACGAGATTCCCGCCTCGGCTGCCACCTCGCAAGGACCGAAGCCCGGATCGGCAAAGTGATCCTTGATGATCTCGCGGACACGCCCGAAAAGTCTGTCTGTATGAACAGAAGTGTTTTCCGGACCTGAGGGTGCGAATAATGCACCCAATAGATCGTAGAATGCGAGACGCATGTAGGCTTTGGCCGAGACAGAAATTGATTGCTCGTTCTCGACGGCATCCTGAAGGAGTTGACGAAGCGATCGCGCTGCAGCCGCTCCGCTGCGTCGAGAAGGGCACCGCGGTTCTGAGCCCAGATGAGCCAGCAGGGATCGGCGCGGCAGTTGCAAAGACCTCCACCACTGGTCCCTCCCCTTCTCAGATGCGCACGTCACGGGCCGGGCCGCGTCGAGGAGAGCGATATCACCGACCGTGAGTTCCATGATCCGGTCATTCTGAATAATTCTGGACTGACCATTGATCTGAAATAATGCGCAGTAGTGATCCACAGCATCAGCACGGACATCCTGGAGCGTGCGATCGATGCGATGAGCATTGCAACTAAGGTCCACTGCTCTGAATCCGCAAGCGCTTCTGGCGCGCACTCTGCCAAAAAAGCTCTTGGGTTCGATTCCGCCCGGCGTGTACCGGCCACAGATCGAGCGAACCGTATCTCGCCACCCTTCGTAATCCAAGTTTTGGGTGCTGAGAAACTCGTCGCGTGAATGCATCATCGCCTCCGTGAACGGCGCGCTTAACTTTAGAGGGGCTTCTCGGGTCAAGCAGGAAGCGTTTGTTCTATACCCGTATCGCCAAGACAAACTCGTACAGATGACCGGACATATTCAGGATAGCACCGATATAAACTGAACGTTGGATCACGATTGATCACACCGCTGAGACTTCAGACTGTCAAGCGTTCGGCCCGGGGCCGGGACTGTCACGGACGAGCTAGACTCCAGGAATGGAAGTGAGGATGCGGACAGGCTCGAGGTCCATGATTGGCGCAGTGCGCATCCGTACAGGCAGAAAGGGCGCGATCGTCTCGTGACGTCTATCTGAGTTGTCATACACTCTGATGATCTCGACGATGATTGCGAACGTCGCCGTCCAGTCAACAGCCAGATCGATACGTGTTAGAGAACAAGCCATGACATCAAGCATCATTGAACGTCTCGATGCAGCGTTGGTCGAGGATTCCGCCGACGGTCTGTTTCGTTGCGATCGCGCAATGTTTACCGATGCAGAGTTCTTTGAATTGGAGATGAAGCATCTGTTTGAGGGAAACTGGGTGTATCTCGCGCATGAGAGTCAGATTCCGAACAAGCATGACTACTTCACAACTTGGATCGGACGACAGCCTATCTTTATCGCCCGAAGCAAGGACAACCAGCTCAACGCGTTCATCAATGCCTGCAGTCATCGTGGCGCGATGCTTTGCCGTTACAAGCGCGGCAACAAGTCGACGTTTACCTGCCCGTTCCACGGTTGGACATTCGGCAATTCCGGCAAGTTGCTGAAGGTGAAGGATGCCGACGGCGCGGGTTATCCCGAGCAATTCCACAGCCAAGGCTCGCACGATCTAAAAGAGGTCGCGAGGTTCGAGGCCTATCGTGGCTTCCTGTTCGGAAGCCTCAACCCGGATGTGAAGCCATTGGCCGAACATCTCGGCGAGGCCACGAAGATGATCGACCTGATGGTCGATCAGGCGCCCGACGGACTCGAAGTCCTGCGCGGCTCGTCCAGCTACATCTACGACGGCAATTGGAAGCTGCAGGCCGAGAACGGCGCCGATGGCTATCATGTGTCGTCACTGCATTGGAACTACATCGCCACCATCAGTCGTCGCAAAGCGGAGTCGGATGACATAAAGGCAATGGACATCAGCAAGATAGCCAAGCAAAAGGGCGGCTACTACTCGTTCCAGAACGGCCATTTGGCGGTCTGGTCTCAGGTTGCCGACCCGACGTCCCGGCCCGTCTACGCGCAATTCGACAAGCTCACGGCGACGCATGGCCGCGCCAAGGCTCAATGGATGGTCAGGAATCTCCGGATGCTCTGCCTCTATCCGAACGTCTATCTGATGGACCAGATGAGCTCGCAAGTGCGCGTGTTCCGTCCGCTGGCGGTGGATAAGACCGAGGTGACGATCTACTGTATCGCGCCGAAGAACGAACCGGCAGAGCAGCGGGTGCGCCGCATTCGCCAATACGAGGATTTCTTCAATGCAAGCGGCATGGCGACGCCCGACGATTTGGAGGAATTCCGCGCCTGCCAGCAGGCATACATGGCCAAGGCGATGCGCTGGAATGACTTGTCGCGCGGCGCGACGCACTGGGTCGAGGGTGCCGATGAGGAGGCGCAGGCGATCGGCCTACATCCGCTGAGAAGCGGCGCAAAGATCGAGGACGAAGGCCTCTTCCTTGTTCAGCACGGCTATTGGTCCGGCGCGCTGCGCACGGCCGTGATCAAGGGAGATAGAGCATGAGCACGATCCCCTTGTCCGGGGCCGAAGCATTTCTCTATGCCGAAGCCCGCGCCCTCGACGATCGGGACTGGGACGCCTGGCTGGCCTTCTACGCGCCCGACGCGAGCTTCTGGATGCCAGCCTGGGACGACCACGACAGACTCGTCGAAGACCCTCAAACGGAGATCTCGCTGATGTACTATGCCCGTCGCAGCGGCCTCGAGGATCGAGTCTTCCGCATCAAGACCGAACGGTCGAGCGCCAGCACTCCCGAGCCGCGGACGTCGCACAATATATCAAATGTCGAAATCCTCTCCCGGAGCGACAGCAAACTCGAAATCCGCTTCAATTGGCTGACGCTTAGTTATCGTTACAAAATCATCGACACCTATTTCGGGGTTTCCTTCTACACGCTCGAAATTACAGGTGAACGCCCCCTGATCAAAGCCAAAAAGGTGGTTCTGAAGAACGATTACATTCACCACGTCATCGACATCTATCACGTCTGATCGTGGCAGCCAGGTGATGCGTGCCATACAAGATCGCTCTCAATTTTGAAGACGGAATCACTAAGTTCATCGATGCAGACGAAAGCGAAAGCATCGCCGATGCCGCTTATCGCCAGGGCATCAATGTGCCGCTCGACTGCACCAACGGTGTTTGCGGCACTTGCAAGGCCTTTCGTCAATCGGGTGAGTTCGACCCTGGATCCTATATCGAG
>Ga0307474_10003828_pt1 | contig 10854 bp, 8 predicted proteins | sample atmos_gasesECM1C_2_FD_203312 | JGI IMG/M metagenome (GOLD analysis project Ga0307474, IMG submission 203312) | Hardwood forest soil microbial communities from Morgan-Monroe State Forest, Indiana, United States - atmos_gasesECM1C_05 | ecosystem: Environmental > Terrestrial > Soil > Temperate...
GTGGAGCCTGTCGCCGATGTGCGGCGATTCCTGCGGCGTGTGCCGGATGACACCGTCGTGCTGCTCGACGAGGCCTACATCGAGTTCGTCGCCCCCCAGCACCGTATCGACGGACCGGACCTGGTCCGGCAGTTTCCGAATGTCATTGTGCTGCGGACGTTCTCTAAGGCCTACGGGCTTGCCGGGTTGCGGATCGGGTACGGTTTCGGATCGCCGGACCTAGCTAGAATACTATGGAAGATGCAATTGCCGTTTGGCATGGGCATCACCAGCTTGGTCGCGGTGGCGGCGTCCTACGACGCCGAAGACCAGTTGCGACAACGCATTCTGCGAATCACCGGTGAGCGGGACTACCTGCGACGGCGCCTGCGGGCGATGGGTGTCTACACTACCGACGGGCACGCCAACTTCGTGTACCTGCCACCGAGGGGTCGGCCGTGGCGCGAGGTATTCGACGAGACCGGGCTGAAGGCCCGCTACTACCCTGACGGCGCTGCTCGGATCACCGTCGGAAGCCGCGCGTCCACCCAAGCCGTGCTGGCCGCAGTGGCAACGCAGCCAGCTGAGCAAATCGCGTCCTGAAGTGCGATAAGAAAAGGGGCGCGACCCGATCGCGGTGAGGTCCGGATGGGTTTTGTTACCGCACAGGCGGATTAGCGTGGGCGCCTGGGCGCTGACGATATTGCTTTGGCGGCTGATGCCCAATTTTGCTGCGCCGTTTCAGTCTGGCAGCGCGTCGTCGGGCGACATTGTCTGGCGCCGGTGAACTTCTCGTCGAAGCCCCGCGTGGTAACAGTAGGAGGTTTGAGATGAATCCGTTTCTGATGCTCTACTTTTCAGTGGGAATGTCGTTCGCTGGACTTGGCCTGCTGAAGCTGCAAGCGCGACTTGAGCGATGGGCTTACCAACGGCACGCAGAGGACTGAAGTGAGCCGTCAATTGAGGCACAGGGACGAAAGGCATCGGGAGCCGAATGCGCCCACTCGGTCGCTTCGGATCCTCGTTGTCGGCGCCGGGGTGGGAGGCATTTCCATTGCTCGGGGATTGTTGCGCGACGGACATGACGTCACCGTCTTCGAACGGCGACCGGATGTGAAGGCAGGTGGCGGCGCCGTAACTATCTGGTCCAATGGCGCGACGGTTCTAGAGCAGCTGGGGGTCGATATGGATGGGGCCGGTCAGCTGCTGTCCACCCTGCGGGTCATGACATCCACGGGTCGGCCGGTTGCCACTTTGGACCTGACTGCGATCGTGGACCGGCTGGGCGCACCGGTTCGGATGGTCCCACGTCGGGTCCTGCTGGAACGGCTGCTGGAAGGCTTTCCGGCCGAACGCATCTGGTGCAATGCCCGTGCGGTCGGGGTGGTCAATACGCAAGACGGAGTTCGGCTCGAGTTCGAAGACGGCAGCTGGACCGAAGGAGATCTCTTGATCGGTGCGGATGGCCTGCACTCAATGGTTCGAGACATCGTCGGCGCGCAATCCGCCGAGCCGACCGGCTGGTGCAGCTGGCAGGGACTGGTCACCCTGCCAAACGTCGTCGACAAGCACGTCGCACAAATGATTATCGGCGAGCACGGAAGCCTTGGGCTGTGGCCCGCCGGCGGTTCCGATGTGCAGTGGTGGTTCGACTTGCCATGGTCGCCCGACTTCGTCAGACCACAACGTCCGATCGAGATGATCCGGTCCAATTTCAAAGGATGGTCCGACTCGGTCGATCGAGTACTCGCGACATTGACCGACGAGGATCTGGCCCGTTCGCCGTTCCCGCATTTTCGGCATCCGATCCCTCGCACGGGCCAAGGAGCGGTGACGTTGCTTGGCGACGCGGCACACACGATGCCGCCCACCCTTGCGCAAGGGACCAATCAGGCGCTGCTCGACACGATGGTGTTGCGCAAGGCGCTGTCGGATTTCACGAGGGGCGGCAAAGGGGTGCCTAGCAGCAACCGTGATCTCTCCAGCGCGCTGCGCTGGTACGAGGACACCAGGCGACGCAAGGTCAAGGCCGTGTCCTGGGTGACCACGCAGCAAGTGTCCCGCAGCGAGTCCGCGCTGAGACCGGCGGCGATGATCTCGGACCGGTTCATGACCTGGGCACTGACGACGTTTCTGCGTTCGGTGAGTCATCGCCGGATATCCGCGGAGATCAGTCGCGACCTCGGGGCCGCGACGACCACCGATCTTGTCGGTGCCCACTGAATGCCACTGAATGCGAGTGAATAAATGAACAAGTCGACCCGCACGAGCCTTGAAAGTGTGGCAGTGTCTTCGACCGCCAGGACCACCAAGGTGCCACCCGCCCGGCTGGCCCGCGTTGTCGAGTGGATTCGCCACTACCTGTATCGGCTCCAGCAACGGCTGACGCCGGCGCCGGCAGCAATGATGGAGATGATCGTTGCCACCTGGATATCGCAGGCGATCACTGTGGCGGCCCAACTCGGTGTCGCCGATGCCCTCGCCGATGGCCCGCTGCCGATCGAAGAGCTGGCCGTCCGGGTGGGCGCGGACGCTGATGCGTTACGCCGGCTGCTGCGGGCCTTGATCAGCAAGGGCATCTTCCGCCGTCGTCGCGACGGACGCTATGAGCTGAATTCCCTTGCCGCCACCCTGCGTTCGGACGCACCGATCTCGATGACGTGGGCGGCGCAGTTCTACGGGTCGGGGGAGCAGCGCGAACGCTGGACCCTGATGGTGGATGCGATCCGAACCGGGAGTTCGGTCGTCCCGGCATTGCGCGGCATGGAGAGCTTCGACTACTTCGCCGGGCAGCCCGAGCTTGCCGAACTTTTCAACCAGACGATGACCAGTGTTTCCCAGCTTACGGACGGGCCGGTGGTCGCCGGTTACGACTTCAGCGCCTATCCGACGATCGTCGACGTGGGCGGTGGGCACGGCCCGCTGTTGGCCGCCGTCCTGGAGGGAGCGCCTGCGTCTCGGGGCATCCTGTACGACCTGTCGACGGTCGTTGCGAGCGCCCCAAGCCTGTTGCGCGAGCACAAAGTCGCCGACCGGGTGCGTATCGCGGAGGGATCGTTTTTTGACAGCGTTCCGGCCGGTGGTGACGCCTACATCCTCAAGAACATCATCCACGACTGGCCCGACGAGAAGGCGGTGCAGATCCTGCGTAACGTTCGCACGGCAGCCGGCCCCCAATCCACGGTGCTGCTGGTCGAATTGGTCATCCCCGACCATGACCGTGACTTCCCAGGCAAATGGGTAGATTTGGAGATGCTGCTGAATTTGGGGGCCCGCGAACGCACCGCCACCGAATACCGAAAACTGCTGAGCCAAGCCGGATTCCAGATGACACGGGTGGTCCAAACCGCTTCGCCCCTCAGCGTGGTCGAGGCCCGAGCGGCGTAACTACAACCACCTGATGCCGGCAAGTCGGGTTAGCCCTGCCGCCCTCCCCCGGTGCGTTGCCATACGCGCTGCGGATGGGCCACGCAGCGAAGTAGGTGATCGGCGAGATTGAGGGCGCCGCGATGCCCAGTGACCGCTCGGGCTGGCTGCTGGAGTGGCCCGCCTAGAGGCTCAGCGGCTCCCTGGGGCTAGACGGTGCTGGCTTGCCGACAGCGGTGGCCAATTGTCGATAGTGGCCATCAGTGTGGTCGTGGTACCAGGTCCTTTCCCCTGGCGTCGGCAGACCGGCCTCTTGTAGTGCGGTCGACAGTGGGCGGTAGGAGGGTGTGAGCGGTATGCGGTCAACAATCTGGACGATAGCGGGACGCTGGTCGCGGGGGAGGCCGCCCAACGCGGTGGTCAGGCTAGCCGCGGTGAGGACGCCGCCTTTGCCAAGCGTCACGGCCGCGACCGCGACGTCGTGCGTGTCGGTCGCAACGGGATAGACCACGGCCAGGTCGATCCCCATGATGTCGCCGAGGGCGTCGCAAATCGGCTGGCAGAAGACCGGTCCGCACACCGACTGGATCACGGTGTTCCTGTTGTCGACGAACCAGTAGTCGCCGTCGCTGTCGCGGCGAAACAGGTGGTCCGTGGTGATCCAGGTGTCTCCCTCGGCGAATACCCCGCGCATCGACACGCTCGCGGCATCGTGTCCGGAGCGCGGCTTTGCGAGCAGCACGCCCACCTCGTCGACCGCACAGGGGCGCACGAAACCGCGGTCATCCTCGATGAACCGGCCGGTCGCGGCGTCGTAGTCGCCGAGCCGAATCTCGGTGCTGCCCGGCAGCGGCCGACCCTTGGCCCCGATCTTCGTGCCGGCGACATTGGCCAGCACCGCGTCCCCCTCGGTGGATGCATAGAATTCAAGCACTCGGGCCGGGGCGAATCGGTCGGTGACCTTCTGCCACAGCCCGGTCGGCATTCCGGCTCCGATGAACAAGCGGATCGGATGATGGTCCTGAAGCTCGGGCGACGTCGCCTCCACTAGTTCGAGCAGCATGGCCCAGGTGTAGGACACCACCGTGACGCCGTAACGGTGGACCTCGTCGGCGAACCGGGTTGGGTCGACGCCCCGGGTCAAGGCGATGCGCGACCCGCCGGCGACCGCGCCACCGAGGCCGACCATCAGACCCGAGGGATGGTGCAGCGGGGTCAGGCAATAGATGGTGTCGCGGCGGCCTAGTGCGGCGGCAGTGGCCGTGCCGTACGCCGACAGCGCCCACCGATGATTGGTGACCTCCTTGACCACGCGGCGCCCTCCCGTCGTGCTGAAGAACACGAAGGCGAGATCACTTGCCCGGCCCGGGTTCGGCCGATACCACTGCGGCAGCCGCTCGGCGGACAGGTCGAGGCGGTCCAGCTCGACGACCCGGTCCGACTCCGTCCGGCCGGGGTGCGCGGTGCGGCCGTGACCGAGGATGAGCACCCTGGCGCCGGTCGCGGCGGCCCCCGCCAGATGGTTTGGGTCCGTGACGATGTCGGCCACCTCGCACAGGCGGACGGCGGCGGCGAGGTCATCGTCCGGGGGTAGCAACACCGCCACCGCGCCGAGCCGCGACAGTGCCGCGATCGCGGCTACGGCGCTGGGGTTGGTGTCCATCAACACACCGATATGAGCTCCCTGACGGATACCGACGGCGATGAGGCCACGCACCACCTCGTCGATGCGGCAATCAACCGCCGCGTTGGTGTGGACCCGATCCTCGAAGAGGAAGCATTCCTCTTCGGGCGCTCTGTTCGCCTGTTCGGCCATCAACCCGCCCAGCGACACCCGGGTATGGGGCTGCAGCCGCCCGAGGCGGGCGAGCCGAGGCAGGGTACGCACGGCCTCGCCGGCGATCTCCCTGCCGCTGCGCGCCGCCCCCACCGCGGCGTCGGCCAACCCCAGGCTCACGCCGATGCCCAGTTCGGCCAGCGCACCCGCGGAGTGACCGATACGCGACGACAGCCCGACATCGCCATCGATCCCGACCCTGGGGTCGGCCTCCATCGCATGCACGCCCTCCGGCCTGGGCCCTTGAGCGTCTCGCCACAGCACCCAATTACCGACGGTGGGCCACGTGTGCGTGGCGGCGGTCGATCCGACAACGAGCCCGAAGTGACCCGCCCGCAATAGCACCTCGGACACCTCGGCGCGGGGGGCGGCCCGCCGGATTCCTCGCACGGATGCGGGTTGGCCGATGTCATCGATCTCGCCGACGAACGCAAGGACCGGACAGGTGATTTCCGCGAGCGTGATCAACGTGCCATCGATCACGGCGCCGCCGGCCATCATGCGGTTATGGACCACGAACTGCCGCAACAGTTCGGCGACCGCGGGACCCGACCATGCCACCCAGCCCTCCACCTCGAGGAAGCGGCGTTGCTGCTCCTTGGGCAGCAACGCCTCTCGGTCATGGAGTTGCCGTAGGAAGTCCCACCTCGCCCGGACCGTCTTGATCGGGTCCAGAAGTTGAAACCCGGTGCGGGCCATCCATCCGGACACCGAAAGACGGTTGAAGACGTGATCGGCGATCAGCTGGGCGCCGCGGCCCGCCAGGGCTGCGGGAATTCCGAACGGCAGACCGCTGAGCGAATCGACGGCGGCGCCGAATGTAATGACGCTGGCCAAGCCCTCGGAACGTCGGTAAGCCGCGGTCTGATAGCAGAACATGCCGCCCTGCGAGTAGCCCGCTAAATGCACCTCGCGGCCGGTGTGTGCGTGTACCGAGTCGATTACCCGGCTCAGCGCGACGACATGGTCGCTCAATGTGCGTTCGAGCCCACCGGTTTCCCGGTCCGGTGAGCCGAAGTCCACCACCCACGGGTCCACACCGAGATCATGCAGCACTCCGACCGCACCCTGGTCTCTGGTGACGTCGAACACGTTGGCCGACATCATCATCGGCGGCACAAGTACTACCGGCGGCCGTGACGGATCATTCGCGCCCTCGGGGAAGTAGCGTCGTAGCCGGTACATCTCGCACCGCTCCATGATCTGAAACGGCGACGGACGGGATCCGGTCTGAAGGCCACCGAACCGCAGCACCTCGACACCGGTCCGCGCGGTCGCGACCATCCGGGTCACCGGACCGGCGATCAGGTCGCTACCCCACGTCACCGATACCACATGTCACACCGACACTCCCGGTGATCACACATCGGCTGACGTCACCAAATCGACACTACGCGCAGCGAGGGTGCCGCGGCGGCATGCCAACACCTGGAAACCCTCGTCGTTCGCACACACGTATGTTTTCGCCGTTAAGGCGGAGCCCGGGGCATGGGGCCGGTTGCCGTTGGCGATACTGGACGGGTGCCGAGCACCGATTTCCACCCCGATCTCCGCAGAGTCGCCCGCCTCGCCCCACCGGGATTGATCGGCCCGCGGAGTCTGCGGCTCATCCGGGCGCTGAGTGGCCTGCAGCGCAGCAAGAGCCACGACGGCGTCGAAGTGCTGATTCTGGGCTCCGGAGTCGGTGTGCGGCTGCACCGACCGGTCGACGTCAGCCAACCCACACCCGCGCTGCTGTGGGCCCATGGCGGCGGTTATGTGATGGGCACCGCGCAGCAGGACGACGCGCTGTGCCGGCGCTTCACCCGGGAGTTGGGCATCACCGTCGCGGCGGTGGATTACCGGCTGGCGCCCGAGCATCCCTACCCCGCACCGCTGGAGGACTGCTATTCCGCGCTGACCTGGCTGGCCGGTCTACCCGCGGTCGACCCGGCACGGCTGGCGATCGGCGGCGCCAGTGCCGGCGGCGGACTGGCAGCTGCGCTGGCATTGCTGGCACGCGATCGCGGCGACATCACGCCGGTGCTGCAGGTGTTGGCCTACCCGATGCTCGACGACCGCAGCGGGGCGGGGCCGAAAAATCCGAACTATCGACTGTGGAGCCCGAAAAGCAATCGCTTCGGCTGGGCGTCGTACCTCGGTACTGCCGACCCGCAGGTCGCGGTACCGGCGCGCCGCGACGATCTGGCCGGGCTGCCCCCGGCGTGGATCGGCGTCGGCACCAACGATCTATTCCACGACGAGGATCTCGCTTACGCCGAGCGCCTCACCGCGGCCGGGGTGCCGTGCCAGGTCGAGGTGGTCCCTGGAGCTTTTCACGGTTTCGACCAGGTAGTGCCGAAAGCTGCTGTGTCACGGTCGTTTTTCGCCAGCCAGTGCGCGAGCCTGCGTAGCGCCCTTGCTCCGACGGGCTGACCGGCGGCTATGCGCACCAGCGCACCATTCGCGGTGAGCGACGAACAGCGGGCGCTGCGCGACGCGGTCGCTGACTTGATGACGCGACACTCCAGCGAAGCGCAGGTGCGGACGCTGATGGCGACCGACACCGGTCTTGACCCGAAGGTGTGGCAGGACCTGGCGGCCATGGGGCTGACCGGATTACTGATCACCGAGGAGTACGGCGGCGCCGGTGCGGGCCCGGTGGAAATGGGCATCGCGATGGAAGAGATGGGCCGGATGCTGCTGGTCAGCCCGTTCCTGTCGACAGCGGTGCTGGTGCCCAGCCTGCTGGCCGCAGCCGGCGACGCGGCCGAATGCGCCGCGGTGCTGCCTCGGATCGCAGCAGGTGAGCTGATCGCCAGTGTTGCCTTCGCTGAGGACGACTCGGCTCGGTTGCCGGCAACGATCGCCACGTCTGCGGGCGCCATCGGCGACGCCTGGCATGTCACCGGCTATAAGCACTTCGTGCTCGACGGGCAGTCGGCGGACCTGTTGTATGTGCTGGCCGGAACCGACGCGGGGCCCGCCGTATTCGCCGTCGACGCCGGTGCTGCCGGCTTGGACATGACACCGCTGACCACGGTGGACCCCACCCGAAAGCAATGCCGCCTGCAGTTCGTCGACACCCCGGCACGCCTGGTCGGACGGCTGGGTGCCGGCGTCGACGTCTTCACCGCAGCGCTGGACCGCTCGGCGGTGGCATTGGTCAGCGAGCAGGCCGGCGGTGCGCGGCGCGCAGTCGAGATGGCGACCGAGTACGCCAAGACCCGCTACCAGTTCGGCCGTGCCATCGGCAGCTTCCAGGCGGTCAAGCACATGTGCGCCGACATGCTGCTGGAGGCCGAGTCGGCGGTGTCGGCGGCGCGCTTCGTCGCCGGATCGTTCGCTGAGCGAGCACCCTCGCGCATCGCGGATCTTGCGCTGGCACAGGCGTATTGCTCGGACGCATTCGTCTTCGTCGCTGCGACCAACATCCAGGTACACGGCGGGATCGGATTCACCTGGGAGCATCCGGCGCACCTGTATTTGCGTCGGGCCCGCAGCGACGCCCAGCTGCTGGGCAGCCCATCGTGGCACCGGGAACGCTACCTGCGGCAGATCGAAGCGACGAGGAGCGACGCATGACCGACGACGAACTGCGCGACGAGGTTCACGATTGGTTGGCGGCCAACTGGATTCCCGGCATCGATCGCGCCAGCTGGGCCAAACTTGTCGTCGATGCCGGATGGGCGGTCCCCAGTTGGGAACCAGAGTGGTATGGCCGCGGCCTCTCGGAGGCCCAATCACGCCTCGTCGCTGCGGAATTCGCTGCTGCCGGTGCGCATGGTTGCGGTCACGACCGCGCGAACCTGTTTGCCTGCACCCTGCACGACGTCGGAACCGACGAGCAGAAGCGACGGTTGATTCCGCCGTCGATACGTGGCGAGAGCAAGTGGTGCCTGCTCTACAGCGAGCCCGGCGCGGGATCGGATCTGGCCGGCCTGCGCACCCGCGCCGAGCGCGATGGCGACGAGTGGGTGGTCAACGGGCAGAAGGTGTGGACGTCGTTCGCCACAACCGCCGACTACGGCATGCTGGTCGCGCGGACCGACTGGGACGTGCCTAAACACCAGGGCATCAGCTTCTTTATGTTGCCGATGCGACAGCCCGGCGTTGAAATCCGGCCGATCCACCAGATCACCGGCGAATCGGAGTTCAACGAGGTCTTCATCGAAGATGCTCGCGTTCCCGCCGAGAACTTGGTCGGCGAACTGAACGCCGGGTGGTCGGTGTTGCAGACCGCGCTCGGGTACGAGCGCCGGTTCATGGGCGACCTGGCCCGCACCACCAAGGACACCAGACGGCCCCGACCCGAAAAGGCGAACCTTCTGGTCGAATTGGCGCGGGAAGCCGCCCGGCTGGACGATCCATACATTCGTCAGCAGATTGCCCGGGTCGACGCGCTGGCCACGGTCAACCGCTGGAACACCCAGCGCTCGAAGGCCGTCGTCGATCGCGGCGAGGCGGCGACACTGATGGCGCTCGGCAAGATCGCGATGTCGCGGATCCTGCACGAGACGGCCCGCGTCGAAACCGAAATCGTCGGCGCCGAAGCCATGCTGGCCGGACCGGAGAATCCCATCGGTGACGCGGTGACATTCCGGACGATGAACGCCTACTTCACCTCGATCGGCGGTGGGACCGATCAGATTCAACGCAACATCATCGGCGAGCGCATCCTCGGACTGCCGAAAGAACCTGAGCCGTATCGCAATACACCGTTCCGGGATCATCCGCACTGATTTGGCCCGCGGCGACGCGCCCGCGTCGATGCTTGAACTTCGTCGATGTTGCGGCCATCCTGGCAGTGTGGCCGGTCACGAAAAGCCGTCGCGGGGGATTCTTGACCCGGTGGCCCGTAAGCTGCGTCTCCCATTCGGGACGCCGGATTTTATCGACCGGATCATCCGCGGAGGCGTGAACCAAGCGGGCCGACGAACGCTGCAGATGCTGATCACCACGTGGGATGCCACCGGTGGCGGGCCATTCGCGGCCAGTGCGATCACCACGGCGGGCCTGGCCAAGACGGTTGATATCGCCCAGGGTCTGTTCATCGGCCCGGTCTTCGACCCGCTGCTCAAGGCGCTGGGGGCCGACCAAATAACCTTTCGCGCCTCGCTGTGCGCCTCTCAAGTGGTCGGTGTGAGCATCATGCGCTACGGGGTGCGGGTCGAGCCGATCGCCTCCATGGATGTCGACACGTTGGTTGACGCGGTGGCGCCCACGTTGCAGCGCTACCTGGTCGAAGAAATATCCTGATTCACCCGGCCGCGTAGGCGATTTCGCCGCCGATGACCGTCGCGGCGACCATCCCGGCGTCCAGTTCGGCCAGTGCCGTTTCGGGCGGTACGCTCAGCACGCAGAGGTCCCCGGGCTCTCCCGGTTGCAGAGTTCGCGCCCGGGTGGGTTGCTCGGGTAAACCAAAGAACATCGTCAAAGCCGTTCGCGGCGAGACGCGTTCGTCGTTGCCCAGCACGGCTCCGCTCGGCGTGGTGCGGTGCACCGCCGCCCGCATGGCCGCCCACGGGTCAGGCTGGCCGAACGGCATGTCGGTGGACAAGGCGACCGGCACGTCGGCCCGAAGCAGCGACGCCACCCGCCAGAGTTGGTCGTGCTCGGCGGCGGGAACCTCATCGAGGTACTGATCGCCGCGCTCGGCCACGAAGTTGGGCTGGGTTATCACCGTCACCGCG
>Ga0307474_10003829_pt1 | contig 10852 bp, 9 predicted proteins | sample atmos_gasesECM1C_2_FD_203312 | JGI IMG/M metagenome (GOLD analysis project Ga0307474, IMG submission 203312) | Hardwood forest soil microbial communities from Morgan-Monroe State Forest, Indiana, United States - atmos_gasesECM1C_05 | ecosystem: Environmental > Terrestrial > Soil > Temperate...
ATGGTCGATCCAGGAGCGCGGCTGGCGATTTCGTTTACCAGATCTTCGCCGTCCTTGATGGAGCGGCCATCGATGGTGGTGATGATGTCGCCTGCTTTGAGGCCGGCCTTGTCGGCCGGGCCACCGGGCTGCACTTCCTGAACCAGCACGCCACTCTTGAAGCCGTAGACGCGATTGACGGCGCCCGACAATCCCTCACGGAACTGAATGCCGATGGAGCCGCGCGTGACCTTGTGGCTGGGGCTGATGAGGTCGTTGTAGACGGAGACGACGGTGTTCGAAGGCATTGCGAAACCGATGCCCTGATAGCCGGCCGATTGCGTGTAGATGGCGGTGTTGACGCCGATGACTTCGCCGTTCATGTTCAGCAGCGGTCCGCCGGAGTTGCCGGGATTGATGGCCGCGTCAGTCTGGAGGAAGTGCTGGAACTGACCTGCCTGGCCTTGATCGATGGTGCGATCTTTGGCGGAGATGATGCCGGCGGTGACGGTTTGCGCGAGCGCGAATGGGCTGCCGATGGCCTCGACCCAATCGCCTACTTGCGCGGTGTCAGAGTTGCCCAGTTTGACGGTAGGGAGCGGCGAACTGGTGTCGATTTTGATCACTGCGAGATCGGTGGCTTTGTCGAAACCGATAACGCGAGCGGGACGGCCGAGGTCCTGGGAGTCGGGATCGGTGGAGAGCTTGACGTAGATCTTGTCGGCTTTATCGATGACGTGGTCGTTGGTGATGATGTAGCCCTTGGAATCGACGATGAAGCCGGAGCCGAGCGACTCCTGCACCTGACCGTTGTCGCCGCCGTCATCGGGTCCGGGAACCTGGCCGCCGAAGAAGCGGTTGAAGAAATCCTGGAAATTGTCCGGTCCCTGTTGATCGTTTTGATTGTTGTCCTGGTTGTCGCCGGGATTCTGCTGGTTGAAATGATGGAGGCTGTGGCGGCCGCCGTTGTCTGACTGTTTGGGCAGAGTCTGAGTATTGATGTTCACGACTGCCGGTCCGACGAGCTTGGCGATCCTGACGAAGTCATTCGGCGGTGTGGGCGTGGTGACGATCTTGAGCGGCGTCGCGTCGCTGCTGTTGTTTTGATTTTCCTGGCCGTGGACCCCATGAGCGGCGAATGATCCGGCGAGGATGGCAGCGGAGATGGAAGCCAGCAATATAAAGACTGAAGTTAAGCGGCGTGAGCGAAGCCGTTCAAAGAGCGAATTCATAGGGTTCAATTACCTCAGTTCGAGCACAGCCATAAGGCCGGAATCTGGATGACGCTACATCTTCTAGTATAGCCAGCCTTGCGCCAAACCGGCTCAACCTAAAGGCCCAGCTTGACGCAACGGCGGCGATGAAAGCAAAGTCGTGCCGTGATTGATTAGACGCGGCGGCGAGCAAATTAGCCGCATGAGGGAAGGGGGCGGCGGGGCGGCAGGCGGGTGCTGTGGGTCTAGAGGTCTTTCTGGTCTCGGTGCGTTTGGTCTGCAGCCCACTCGAGCATGGCGAGGGTGAGCAGGAGCACGCGCTTGAGGGCAAGGTCGCGGCCTTTGGCCGAATACCATTCATGCAGAGTGTGAGCAGCGCCACCTTCACCGCCCGCTCCCATGGACAAGGCAGGGACGCCAAGCGCGAGCGGGATGTTGGCGTCGGTTGAGCCGAGGCGGAGTTCGGAGCGGAGACCGAGATGGCGATCGACGGCGCGCAGCGTAGACAGCAGCGGGGAATCGTCGGGCAACTGCGCGGCGGGGCGGTCGCCGATTTTGGTGACAGTGAAGGACAAGCGAGAACGCGAGCCAATTGCGGCGAATGCGGCTTTGCGGTTGCAATGCTCGACGGCATCCTCGACGGCGCGATGGAGTGCGACCTCAAGGCGCAGAAGTTGATTGGGGTCGGTGGACCGGAAATCGATATTTGCTTGAGCGCTTTCAGGAATGGAGTTGACGCTGATGCCACCGCGGATGGTGCCGATGTTGAGCGTGGTGCGGGGCTCGTTGGGCAGGGAAGTTTCAGCGAGCGCGGCCAGAGCCATAGCCAGCGCGGCGATGGGATTGGGCACGCCTGCGTCGGTGAAGCTATGACCACCGGGTCCGGAGATGGCGACTTGAAAGCGGCGGCTGCCGAGGGCCTGGGTGACGGCTGAATCGGCGCCGGGGCCATCGAGGACGATGTGAGCCGCGATGCAGCCGGCGAGCGCGCTGTGATCGTAGATGTGACGGACGCCGCGCAGGTCGCCTTCGCCTTCTTCGCCGACGTTGCCGAGGACGACGAGCGGGACGGGCAATTCAATACCAGCGTGGATGAGCGCGCTCACGACGGCCAACATTCCTGCCACGCCGGAGGCATTGTCACTGGCGCCGGGAGCGTCGAGACGGTCGCCGTTGAGCACTGGTTGGAGCGGAGTGGCGGCGGGGAAAACTGTGTCGATGTGCGCGGAGAGAAGAATGACCGGGTTGGTGGTGTTGGCCGGGAGGTTTGTCGCGGGTAAGGTGCCGAGGACATTGCCGACGGCGTCGATCTCGACATTGCTGAGACCGATTTGCGTGAAGCGCTCGGCGAGCCATTCTGCGCGAGCCTGTTCTCCGTGCGTAGGCGCGGGAATCGCTACGATCTCGAGCTGCCAATCCATAATGGTTTTTGGATTGGCATGCAGCCAGGAGAAGGCGGCGTGGAGGGGCCGTTTTGCAGCGAGGGCAGTGACGCGCGAGAACGCCGAAGCTGAAGAAAGAACCGGCATGGAGGTTAGTTCAGAGTAGCAGGAGCAACAGCTGATGGCTTCGACGAGCAGCAAAGCACGATTACGAACTGAGAAGCCGCCGCGCCAGCAACGATTGCATGTCTCTGCGGCCGTCGGCTACAACCGCGATGTATATAGAGTCACCGCGGACTCTATAGAGAATCCGGTAGGGCTTGAAAAATACCTGCCGATAATCCCGCTTTCCGATGGCAAGCAGTTCGGGAGGGTAAACCCCGCGGTGGGGAAGCTCACGCAACGATAACGCCGCCTCAAGAATCTTCCTGGCTACATAGTTCGCTTTCTCCGGCGAGTCATGACGGGAGATATAGTCATGGATATTTCTTAGATCTTTTCGCGCGCCGGGAGTGAACTTGACGATCGAGGGCATCAGGCTCGCTTCGCCTCCATGTCATATTCGGCCAGGACGTCTTCGATCGGCACCGAATCTCCCGCTTCGATTTCCTTGTCTGCAATGGCCAGCACCTTCAACAAAGCAAGTGTCTCCTGCGTTTGTTCATAACTTGCGATGTCGACCAGGACGGCGCGAGCTTCGCCATTTTGAGTGATGACGATGGGTTCACGCTCTTCGGCGATTCTGTCAAGGAGTTCGGCGGCGTGAGATTTGACGTAGCTGATTGGCTTGATCTGGGTCGAGTAACGCATTGCGGCCTCCGGCTTTTCTGTGCGGACCAAATATAGTCCTTTTATAGTCTGAAAGGCCGCAGGAGTCCAGTGCCGTGTTGCTTGGGCCGCGGTTCTGGCTATGGTTCCGGCGGGTAGTCGACAGAATGGAGGAAGAGGCCGCGGGCAGGGGCTGTGGGGCCGGCTTCGGAACGGCTGCGTGCGGAGAGAATGCGGGGGATCTCGACGAGGGCGAGTTGCCCGCGAGCAACGTCGATCATGGTGCCGACGAGATTGCGCACCATGTGGTGGAGGAAGCCATTGCCGCGGATGCGATAGACGAGGAGCTCGCCGTCTTGGGTGGGGCGCTGTTCCCATGCGGATGAGTGGATCGTGCGGACGGTCGATTCTGGTGGCACCGTGGGCGGTTTTGCGTTTTGGATTTGAATTTCGGCGAGATCAGATTCGCGATGCGAGAGGTCGGGATCGGTAGCGGCAAAGCTGAGGAAGTCGTGCTCACCTTCAAAGAGGCGCGCGCAAGTTTGGAGCGCGTCGAGAGGCAGCGGCCACGGGCAGGCGTAGACGTAGCGGGCGAGGAAGGGCGGGCAGAGGAAAGGTGGCGAATCTGTTCCGCGCAGGACGCGGTATTCGTAGGTTTTGGCGATGGCAGAATGGCGCGCATGAAAGGTGCTTCGCACCGTCCTGGCTTCGGAGATGCGGATTGATGGGGGAAGAGTGCGATTGACGGCGCGGAGCAAATTGTCGGGCGGAATGGGTGCGCGCAAGGCAAAACTTGAGACCTGCGCGAGCGCGTGGACGCCGGCGTCGGTGCGGCCTGAGCCTTGAGGCAAGGGCGATTCTCCCGTGACGCGGCCGAGCGCCGACTGGAGCTCGCCCTGGATGGTTCGGAGCCCCGGCTGCACCTGCCAGCCCTGGAAGTCGGTTCCGTCGTAGGCGAGGGTGAGCTTCCAGGTTTGGGGGCTGGAGTCGGATTGGGGGCTGAAGTCGGGTTGAGGGTGATCGGCCATCGGTTCGCTGATTTACAGCGTATCTGACTGGGACGGTCGGGCTGGGACGGTAGGGCCGGGACGGTCAGGCAGGGAGCACATAGGCATGGGTGGCGGGTCGCATTGCTAGCAAGGCGTCAACGATTTACAACGCGTGCAGCGATACTTTGCATTTTGTTTGTTGATGATAAAAGAGTTAGCTTGAAAATCCACTCTTTATATGCGGGTGGGGTTGCACATGGGTTGGTTTTGGAGGTATTTTACTAACCAGTTAGTTAAAAAGTTGATTGCTGGATGCGCTGGCCATTGGCATGCGCAGAACGGATCCAGAGCGGACATTGACAGGCTGTAGACGTCGAAGTTGATAACCAACTCTTTCTTTGGGTTTTTTCGCGCGGGCGAGGTTTCGGCGCGCCGCGCGAGGCGTTCCAGCAGAACGTGAACATCCGCAAATGAAATTGGGTTGGCAAGGAAACTCATATTCGCCCGGGTGAATTGGGGATTTGTTTGAGATTTGTCAGGGATTTTCCTCTGTCGAAGAAGAATCGGACGAGTGCACGGAACGAGAGGGGTATCGATTTCGTAATCAAGTTCGTGGCCAAGGAAGAGCCTTACGGGGCAAGGTTGAAGCGATAATCGTCTTGGCGAGCAGGAGATGTGTATCCGGAGCGAGGAGTTGGCCGCGGGGATGGCGACTAAGACGCGGCAGACGGGGAACGACAACCGTAGCGGCGCAGACAAGTAGCGCAAACATGCAGCGCAACCAAAAGTGGAGAGAGAACATGGATTTTTACAGGACTGGTGTGGGACTTGAGGAGCGGAGTGCGCAGAGCTGCGAAGCTGATGGAATGAAACAGAGACGATCTGCGCGGAGCGGAAAAGCAATGAGGAAGAGCGGCGAGCGGTTGCGCGCGATTGCGGGTGTGTTGCTGACACTGGCAGCGACTATGCCGGCGAGTTATGGACAGCAAGCGGGGAGCCAGCAGGCTGGCGCCGGGACGAGCGCGCCAGTTCATAACGTAGTTCAGATTCCTGACAAGGCGGCGTCGGATTTGCCGGTTGCTCCTGCGCCCGTGCCGACGGAGCCGGTCCCGTTGCGCACATCGAACCGCGATTATTCCAAGCCGTTCGGGAGCTGGCTGGGTAATCCGGCTCATGTGTACATGTCGACGAATATTTCGAAGGCGAACTTCAACAATACCGTGCGGCTAACCGACCTGGTGAAGGACGGCAAGATCTATTTGAGCTTGTCAGATGCGATTGCGCTGGCGATCGAGAACAATTACGACATTGCGATCGCGCGATACAACCTGGATATCGCGGACACGGACATCCTGCGAGCAAAGTCGGGCGCTCCGATTCTTTTTGGAGCACCGTCTGGCCTGGTGACGGGAACGCTGGGCGGCTCGACTTCGACGTTGCAGACGGGCGGGGGCCCTGGCGGAACGACGGTAGGTTCTGGTGGCGCTGGTTCCGGCGCCAGTGGATTAGCGGAGACGACAAACGGAGCGGGGCCCTATCCGGAGAATCTCGATCCGACACTTACGGGCACGATTCAATTGCAGAGAGCAGAGTCTCCGGCGCAGAGCATTTTCCAACCGCGTGCTTCGACGAATACGAACGAGTACAACTTTGCGTTCAACCAGGGATTCGTCACGGGCACCGCGCTGCAGGTGGGCTTCAACAATCAGCGCGTTACAACGAACAACTTTTTCAATGATTATAGCCCGCTGTACCTCTCCAGCTTCCAGGCCCAGGTGACGCAACACTTGCTGGCGGGCGCAGGCATCTGGGTGAACAAGCGCTTGATTTACCAGGCAATCAACGACCGGCGCATCACGGACTCCTCATTCCGCCAGCAGATTCTCTACACCGTGAACCAGGTGGAGACGATCTATTGGGGGCTGGTGCAGGCCTATGAGGACGTGCAGGCCAGACAACGCGCGCTGGACCAAAGCAATCAACTGCTATCGGACAACCAGAAGCAGCTGCAGATTGGGACGATGGCGCCGCTGGATGTGGTGAACGCACAATCGAGCGTGGCCACGGACCAACAAGGATTGATCAGCGCACAGAGCGCGCTGAATTATCAGCAGCAGGTTATCAAGCAGGCGATTGCGCGGAACCTGAACGATCCGGCGCTGTCGGCGGCGCCTGTGATTCCAACCGACCGCGTGACGCTGGAAGCGATTCCAGAAGAGAGCCAGCCGGTGGAAGCGCTGGTGCAGGAAGCGTTCCAGCAGCGACCGGAGCTGGAAGAGGCGGTGCTGGCGCTTAAGAACGATGAGATCACGCTGAAGGGCGCGCGAAATGCACTACTGCCGACACTGGATGTGTATGGATTCTATGGAGCGAGTGCAACCGGCGGCGCGCAGAGCCCAAACTGCTTCAACTTTCTTTCCAGTCCCTCAGCGCCGTGCGCTCCAGGCACTTATCCGACGGTCAGCTATGGGACGACGTTGAGCAACCTGGTGAACAGCAGCTCGCCGGATAAAGGCGCGGGCTTTAACCTGAGCATCAACCTGCGCAATCGCGAGGCACAATCGGTTCAAGAGCGTTCGTTGATGGAATACCGGCAGGCGGAGTTGCGGTTGGAGCAGCTCTATACAGAGATCCGGATGCAGGTGGCTAACGCAATGTACGCGCTGGCCAACGATCGGGCGCAGGTGCGAGCGGCGGTGGCTGCGCGCGACTATGCGCAACAGAGCCTGGACGCGGAAAACAAGAAGCTGCATCTGGGCGCATCGACGACTGCAAATGTGCTGCTGGAAGAGCGCAGCCTGGCGACGATGGAGGACAACCTGATTGCCGCGCACGCAGCCTACGCAAAGGATCGCTCGGGGCTGTATCAGACGCTGGCTTCAACGCTGCAGCATTACGACATCAATTTGACGGAAGCCGCGTCAGGAACGGTGACTACGGCGCCGGTGGTGCCGGGGATCGAAGCAGCGCCGGCGGGTAACGAGCCGACGATGACTCCGCCGCAGCAGCCTGCGAACCCACAGTCAACTGCGCCTCCGCCGGCGCAATAGCGCGAGAGTAATTGAAGAGATTAACGGCCTCGAGGATTCTCGAGGCCGTTTTTTTATTGCGGCGCGCAGCTGGTCCGGCGACGCTGAAGCCCGTATATACTGGACCCGCCAATATGCGGTACCGGCCCAGTGGCCCGAGGAGACTAGCAAATGATTCGTGCGAATGTTCGACATCTAGCCGCGTGTATTGCCCTGGCAATTTGCTTTACTCAGACCGCGGCTGCCGCTGAGATTCAGATTGGCGATGCGAAATCGCAGCCGGAGAGTTTGACGGTGGCTCCGGGCGGCGTGGTGATCGTGGGCAGCGCGAGCTCGCCATTCGTCTATAAGGTGCGACCGGGCTCGACGACGGCCGAAAAGTTTATCGACGCGAGCGACGAGCCGGCGGGTACATTTTTCTTTGGCATGCTGGCGGATGCGGCGAGCAATACACTGTGGACTTGCCAATTGACGCCAGTGGCAGGCGCGACGCCGGCACGAAAGCACACAGCGCTACGCGGTTTCGACCTGACGACAGGCGCTGCGAAGATGCGCTGGAACCTGCCGGGCGACGACAGCACCTGCAACGATTTTTCCATTGGCCCGGACAAGGCACTGTACATTACCGACACTGCGAACGGGAGAATCTTCCGGCTCGCGCCGAGCGCTGAGGCAGCGGAGCTTTACCTGGAGCACCGCACGCTGATGGGCGTGGATGGAATTACTTTTCTGGATGGCGTGCTCTATGTAAATAACGTGATCTTCAACAAGCTCTATCGCATTCCGGTGGACGCGGCGGGCAAGCCGGGAACGCCTGTCGATATCTGGATGGACCAGCCCGTGAGAGGGCCTGACGGCATGCGCGCGGCGAACGGAAAACTCTATGTGGCTGAAAACGGGAGCGGCATTATCGCGGCGATGACGGTGAGCGGCGACAAGGCAAGCGTGACGGTGCTCAAGGATGGGCTGAAAACGCCAACGGGCATTGAGCCTGCCGGCGACACGCTGTGGTTCACTGAACGCGGCGCGGGCTTGGCGGAGTCGATTCCGATGCCGAAATAGATCGATGCGTGCGAGGCTGGAGAATTCGGCAATGGCGATATTCAGTTGTTAGACGAGATGGCCCGGCGAGAAGCTGGGCCATTTTGTTTTGCGAGAAGGCGAAAGGCAGGTGTTGCGCCTAACGCATCACCTGTGCTAGGGTTCACTTATGGGCGGCTCGATCCCGCTGCGCAAAGATACTGACTACGAAACCGCTTTTTGGTGCGCCGGCGGCGCCGGCATTCTGAGGGAAGAAGTATGGGTGAATGCGCGCGAGGAGGTAGTTCGCTATAACCTTGCATTCCTGCTGCCGCACCTTTTTTACCGAGACAACGGCAGAGTGATTGGGTTCGACAACGCCCATGGAACACATGAGCGGCATTTTTTGGGAAACGTTGAGAAGGTTGAATTCACAAGCTACGAAGAGACGGCAGAGCGCTTTTACATAGAAGTGAACGTGATCAGGAGGAGTTATGAAGGTTAAGGTATTCGCTGACGGATTTGATGGCCATGTGCGGCGGTCTCGCGAGCGCAATCGGAGACGAGAGTTGGGTGAACGCCTGGAGCCGGAGAAGATTATTACCTTCGCCGATCCTGTGATGATGATGGAATGCTTGACGGCGCAGAGGATGCGGCTTGTGGAGACGGCGCGGAAAAAAAGGTTGAGCATTTCGGCTCTTGCCGACGAGCTTGGCCGTAACCGAGGAGCAGTGACCCGCGATGTGAACAAGCTCAAGAAACTGGGCCTGATTCGCCTGCGCGAGAAGATCAACCCCGGTCACGGAATCGTGCAGCTTGTAGAGCCAGTGGCGATGAAGATCGAGGTGCGCGCAACGCTGTAGCCGCTCTTGCAATTCATATCCGACCGCCGATGCGACGCGCTACCGTTCTGCTACGTGATCGAGCAGATCAAAGAATTCAGGGAAGCTGATGGCGGCGGAGTCTGCGCCCCGGATGAGCGTGTCTCCCGTGGCGCGGAGTGCGGCGACGCTGAAGGCCATGGCGATGCGGTGATCGCCCCCGGAGTCGATGGTGGCGCCGTGGAGGGTTTGGCCGCCGGGAATGTCGAGGCCGTCGTCAAATTCGGCAACTTCCGCGCCCATCGCGCGCAGATTTTTCGCAACAAGGGCGATGCGGTCGGACTCTTTTACGCGCAACTCGCGCGCGCCGCGAATGCGGATGCCGCCGCTGGTGAAGGGCGCGATGGCGGCGAGCACGGGCAGCTCGTCGATAAGCTGCGCGGCGAGTGGGCCGCTGACTTCAGTTGAGCCAAGGCCGTCGGGCGGCGCGGTAATTTGCACGGTGCCGATTAGCTCTGCGTGCTTTTCTTCGACGTTCAAGACAGCAATGTGCGCGCCAAGGGCAGTGAGCACATCGAGAAGCGTGGCGCGAGTGGGGTTGAGGCCGATGGAGTCGAGCACCAGGCTGGAGCCGGGAAAGAGCGCGGCGGCGCAGAGAAAAAATGCGGCCGAGGAAAGATCGCCGGGAACGGCGGCATCAATTGCGTGGAGTGACTGCGGGCCAGTGATGGAGATGGAGCCGGCTGTGCGGGTGAGTTTTGCGCCGAAGGCGCGAAGGGCTAGCTCGCTGTGATCGCGGGTGCGGACTTCTTCGAGGATGGTTGTGGTCCCGGCGGTTTGGAGAGCTGCAAAGAGAATGCAGCTTTTGACTTGCGCGCTGGGAACCGGTGTGGCGTAGTCGATGGCGCGAAGCGGACCGCCGACGATGGTAAGCGGCGCGTGGCCGTCAGTGAGCATGAGGCGCGCGCCCATGGCCTCGAGTGGTTTGCGAATTCGCTCCATGGGGCGGCGCGAGAGCGAATCGTCGCCGATGAGAGCGAAGCGGCCGGATTGAGGCGCGAGAAGTCCGGAGATCATGCGCAGGGTCGAGCCGGAGTTGCCGCAGTCGAGAGGATGATTGGCGGGGGTGACCTGGCCGGCGACGCCGGTGATTTCGATGGAGTCGGTGCTGGTTCGGTTTACTTTTGCGCCGAGCGACTCCATGCAGGCGAGGGTGGAGGCGCAGTCTGCGCCGGTGGAGAAATTGGTAAAGCGCGAAGTGCCCTCGGCGAAGCCGCCGAGCATGGCGTAGCGGTGGCTGATGGATTTGTCGCCGGGCAGACGAAGGCTGCCGATGATGTTTCGAGCGGGACGGATGAGGCGTTCCTGTGCGGCGGTGGGCAAGATGGCTCCGTGAAGCAGCTTTCAGCCTTCAGGTCTCACCAGGTTCGTGCGGGGAGATGAGGCTGCGAGTAAGGGCTGCTGTTTTGAGTTTATCGAATGAGGAGCCTCGAATCTGGTATTCGGGACTGGTTCCATTTTGAAAAAGGGCGGGTAAAGGGCCAGAAATTTGACTAAATTTCAGGTCTTAAGAGCCCCAAATTCAGCCATGGCGCAAAATGTGCGGGAACGGTATCATGGCTGGGACCTAGATTCGTCTAAATATGCTGT
>Ga0307474_10003830_pt1 | contig 10851 bp, 10 predicted proteins | sample atmos_gasesECM1C_2_FD_203312 | JGI IMG/M metagenome (GOLD analysis project Ga0307474, IMG submission 203312) | Hardwood forest soil microbial communities from Morgan-Monroe State Forest, Indiana, United States - atmos_gasesECM1C_05 | ecosystem: Environmental > Terrestrial > Soil > Temperate...
AGTTTCACCTCCACCGATTTTCCCGCGGCAGTCTTGACGACCACGGAGTCAGAGGCGACCTTTTCCACCGTGCCCACTACATGCTTCTTGTCGCCGTGCGCCAGCGCCATGCTGGCAAGCAAAGCGGCGGCGCCTGCAAAAATAATTAGTTTGGTTCTGATAGAAAATTTCATCTTTTTTTTCACCGCATCATACTCAACTGGCGGAGTCTACAATTTCACTTAGTGATGATGCATCCCTTCCGGTTTCTGTTGTATCGCCTTGCCCCCCAGGAATTCGTTTTCTTCCTGTTCTTCTTCGCGATCTCCCGGACCTTTCGGATTGTAACGTTCCATCTCTATGCGCTCTTCCGCGGTAAGTTGCGGCAGGTGGCGAATGAAGCGCACCAGCTTCCAACTATCTTCTTCCGATCCGTGCGCACCGCCAAATGCGGGCATGCCCGTAAAGCGCACTCCGTTTTCGATGATCCAGAAAATTTCGCCATCCGCCAGCTTTTGCGTTTGCTCGCGTCGCAGGTCGGGCGGCTTTGGATACAGGTTGCGCCCGAAGGGTGTGTCGCAACTGCCGTCATTGGCGTGGCAAATGGCGCAGTGATCCGCGAAATGCAAACGCGCATCGCGAAGATTTTCCGGTGTCTCCGCGACGGAATTTTGCAGCTTGCGGGCGCTCTTGGGAATGGCCATGTGCCGCACCTCGCGCGCCATCATGGTCTCTAGCGGTGTAGGGTTAGCCCGAGAGCTCAAACCGCCGTGCATCACAGAAACGACGGCCACCGCTATAAGCGCGACCGCGATGGCTATCCCCAGAAGAATTCCGTTGATGCGGCTCATGACCGAACCCATGGTAACCGACCAAAAGGGCTCAAGCCAGCATCGAACCGGGCGTGAGCCAACCTATCTAATGAAGAGTAGACTCATCTCTGGTAGGATACTCAGGTCAGGGAACTGACCAACCCGCCGAGGCGCCGCGAAGCCTCAGTCCTGGATGCCGCTGATGCGTACCGTCCCCGAAGAAGCAAAATTGCAAAGGTCTCCCTCTTCCTGCTCCCCAGCGCTGATCGAATGTTTGGAAGCAAGCCGCGCCGGCAGCGAACTTACCTTTGAACAAGGATTGCGGCTGGCTAATGCCGAAGGCGCTGACTTGGACGCGCTGATTTCCTTCGCAGATATCCTGCGGCGAGAGACCGTCGGCGATGCGATCACTTACGTCGTAAATCGCAATATCAATTTCACGAATGTCTGCTTTGTGGGCTGCAGCTTTTGCGGATTTGGCAAAGGCCCGGGCGCGCCCGATGCTTATTCGCTATCCGCGGACGATGTGGTCCGCAAGGCGCGGGAAGCTTGGGAAACCGGCGCCACCGAGGTATGCATCCAGGGCGGTTTGCCGCGTGATCTGGACGGTTTCTTCTATCGCGACATTTTGCGCGCCATCAAGCGCGCCATTCCGGAAATGCACGTGCACGCCTTCTCCCCCATGGAGATTTCCTACGGTGTCGACAAAACCGGAATGCCCCTGCGCGATTATCTGCAAATGATGAAAGACGAAGGACTGGGCAGCATTCCCGGCACTGCAGCGGAAATTTTGGATGATCGCGTGCGCCGTGAGCTAAGCCCTAATAAATTGCCTGTCGCCCGGTGGGTGGAGATCATTACCACCGCACATGAACTGGGCATTCCCACGACCTCCACCATGATGTATGGCCACGTCGAAGAAACTGCCGACTGGGTCCGCCACATTCTACTGCTGCGTTCGATTCAGAAACGCACTGGCGGGTTCACCGAATTTGTGCCACTTGGTTTCATCCACGAAAATACGCGACTCTTCAAACACGGCGGCGCCCGCCCCGGCGCTCGGCGCGAAGAGCATTCGCGCGTGCACGCCCTGGCGCGCGTCCTGCTACATGGGGCTATCAGGAATATTCAAGTTTCCTGGGTCAAGCTCGGTTTCGAGGCTTCGCTGGCCTGCCTAAACGCCGGCGCCAATGACTTTAGCGGGACACTGATGGAGGAGAATATTTCGAAAGCGGCGGGCGCGACTTTCGGCGAGTATGTTTCGCCGCAGGATTTCCGCTGCATGATTCGCTCGATCGGTCGCGTTCCTGCGGAACGCAGCACCACCTACAAAATTCGGCGCCTCTACAACGGCAACGACGAAGAATCAGCGCCTCCGTCACCACCATTGAATTTGCTGCGAGGCGCACCGCCCGTCTCCTACGCGGAAGGCGCCTACTAAGGTCTAGCGATGCGCGCCCTGCTCTTGCCCATCAAAGACTTGCGCCAGGCGAAACAGCGCCTCGCTCCGTTCCTGAATACTCAGGAACGCCTTGGGCTCGCGCAGGCCATGCTGGCTGACACCGTTCGCGCCGTCCGCGGCGTGCGCGAAGCTGAGAAGATTTTTGTCGTGACGAACTACATCCCGGCCATGGAGGCCGCGGAGGAAAACCGCTGGGACCTTCTTCGGGAGGACCGGCAGATATCGGAAAGCTTTTCCGTGGATTACGCTTCCATGCAGTGCGCAAAGCGCGGCGTAACGGCGCTTCTGCGCCTGCCGCTCGACGTTCCATTGGTGCAATCACGCGACATTGACGAACTGCTCGCCGTAGAATGCGCCGCGCCCGCCTTGGTGATTGTTCCGTCGCGCGACGGCGCTGGCACCAACGCCATCCTGCGAACGCCGCCTACGTTGTTTCGTTCGCATTTCGGCAGCGGCAGCTTTGCAAAACACTGCGCCGAGGCGCAGCGCGTTGACGCCCAAATTGTGATTCGCCGCAACACGCGTCTGGAGATGGACGTCGACGACGAAGCTGATCTGCGCGCGCTTGCCCGCCAGGATTTGCGCGGCACGGAGACCGGAGCGTGGCTCCAGCGTAGCGGCCTGTTGGCGCGCTTGCTGCAACCGAGCGTCGATGACACGTCGGCAGCGCATGCCGCAACTCTGTGACGGCTGGAACAATTTTTTGAACCAGAGGGCAAACCAAAGAAGAAACCGCTGGAGGCTAAAATGGCTGAGCAACTACCTGACAAATACGCGGATCTGCTGAGCAACAAAAAAGCGTTCGCCAACCTGGGCACGCTCAACAGCGATGGCAGTCCGCAGGTGACGCCGGTATGGGTCGACTACGACGGCAAGCACGTGCGCATCAATTCCGCGCGCGGCCGCCAAAAAGACAAGAACATCGCACGCGATCCTCGCGTGTCGCTGTCCATCCAGGACCCGGAGAATCCCTATCGCTACCTGGAGATTCGCGGCAAAGTTGTGGAAGCCACGGAAAAGGGCGCCGACGATCACATCAACAGTCTCGCCAAAAAATATCTCGGCAAGGACGTCTATCCTTTCCGGCAGCCCGGCGAAAAGCGGGTCATGTACAAGATCGAGCCCTACAAATTCAGCGCCATGGGCTGAGTTTCACAGAATTCACAAGCGTCATTCCTCGCGAAGAACGTGCATAGGGTCAAGACGCGCTGCGCGCAAAGCTGGTACCAGGGATGCGATAGCAGCCACAACCAGCACTCCCGTGACAACGCTCGCCAGAGTCGCCACGTCGGAAGACGACACACCGTAAAGCATTCCGGATAGTAGCTGGCTGGAAGAGACCGCCAGCGCCCAGCCAACCGCGCAGCCGATCGCGGCGACCTTCAACCCTTGCAGCAGAAAATGCCTGACGATTTTTCCACGTAAGGCTCCCAGCGCCAGACGCAGTCCTACTTCCCGCTGGCGCACACTCACCGCATAGCTGAGCGTGCCGTACAGCCCGATGCAAGCAAGCGCCACCGCCGTGGCCGCAAAAAACGCCAGCAGCACGGTGCGCAGCCGGTTCTCGACGAACGCGGCGCCGAGCTGCATCTCCAACGGTGCGAGCTCGAAAACGGAGCGGTTCGGCTCGATTTCGTGCACTTTTTTACGGATCGTTTCGGCCATCGTCATAGGATCGCCCGCGGTGCGCAGCAGATAGTCGGGATCAGGCATTGGAGCGCTCATGCACCAATAAACCACCGGGCCGGGTTCCCGGTTCAAGCCCTCTTCCCGCGCGTCGGCGACCACCCCGCGGACTTCAGCGGATTGCACGAACGTCGAGCCGAGCAAAGTTACATGGCGTCCGCTCGCGGGCGATCCCGATAGATACGTGTTTGCGAAACTCCGATTGACCATCGCGTGCAGAAGATTGGGCTGTTCGCGGCACATTTCTCCCGCCATAAGCGGAATGCGCATCGTCGAAAAGTAGCTGGGCGAGACGAAGCGGCTTTCCGCAATAATTTTGTGCTGCGGATCATTTTCGCCCTCCGTGACTTTCAGTTCGGTTTGATATTGGTTGGGCACTCCGGGCAACGTTGCGGAGATAGCGGCATCTTCGACGCCGGGGACGGTGCGCAGCGCGGCCTGAATTCCCTGGATTCGTTGCGTCAGTTTGCTCATGTCCTTACTTTCGCCCCACGACGCGCTGATGTGGAAGGTGAGGATGTGAGCCGTCGTAAATCCGGGCGAGACTTTTCCGAGCGCCTGGAAGCTGCGAACCAGAAGCCCGGCGGCGGCGAGCAAAGTCACCGCCAGGGCCACTTGCACACCGACCAGCAGCCACTGCAGCGGGTTGCGACCGGAGACCTGTGTGCGGCTGGCTTGTGCCAGTGACGTGGCCAGATTCCGCCGCGTGCCGCGGAGCGCGGGCACCAATCCACAAAGCAGCGTGACAAGCAGCGAACACCCCAAGGCATACGACACAATTCTCCAGTCCAGATGAATTTCCTCGACCCGCGGCAGGGTGCTGGCCAGCGTGCGAAATACTTTGGCCGCGGAGCGCGCTACAAAAAGGCCGAGCGCCGCCCCGGCAACTGCCAGCACCAACGTCTCGGTGAGCAGTTGCGCCACGATGGCCCCGCGAGAAGCTCCCAGGGAATAGCGCACGGAAATTTCGTGCTGTCTTTGCGAAGCGCGAGCAAGCAGCAAAGCCGCAATGTTGGTGCAAGCAATGAGCAGCAACAGCGACACGGCCCCGAAAAGCAGCCACAGCGAACGGCGCGAATCGGCCACGGTGACTTCTTTCAGCGGTTCGATCACAGGAGAAATATCGGCGTCGGGCTTCGGGAAGGCTCTGGCCAGCTGTGCTTGAACGGTATCCATATTGGCGCGCGCTTCCGCGAGCGTGACTCCCGGCTTGAGCCGGGCAACGGCGGTGTACCAGGTGGAATCACGGTTTTGAGAAGCAGGCGCACCGGGAGGAATGGGAGCCCACAAGTCCACTTCGCGCACCGGAAACAAGAAAGACGAGGGCATCACGCCGACCACGGAAAACGCATAGCCGTCGAGCCGCAGCTTTTGGCCGATGACATTCGGATTGCCGCCGAATCGTTGCCGCCACAAGCGATCACTTATGAGTATGGCGTTGGGGCCGCCGGAGGTTTCTTCCTCGGAAGTAAAATCGCGGCCAAGTGCGGGAGATACTCCCCACACTTGGAGGAAACGGGGTGCAACCCAGGCGCGCGTCAATTTTTCGGGCAGCGCCCCGGAAGTTTCCGAGACGTTCTCAGTGTAATAGCCGCTGATGCTCTGGAATGTGGAATTCATGCGATTCCATTCTTCGAGACGAATGGGAGCGACAAACGCTCGCGGGCTGTTGATTTTGGGATTGCGCTCCAAAATAGTCATTAACTGGTCGCCATTTGGAAATGGCAGCGGGCGCAACAGAATCGCATCGATGGCGGAGAAAACCGCACTGTTCGCGCCGATGGCCAACGCCAAGGTCACGATTACCGTGACCGCGACCGAAGGCGATTTGCGGATGAAACGGAATGCCGCCTTCAGGTTGGCCACGGCGGTTTCGACTACGCGAACTCGGTGCACGTCGCGTAGCTCTTCTTTGATTTGCTCGCCGCCGCCGAATTCCAGCACCGCTCTTCGACGTGCCTCTTCCGGCGCCATTCCGGCGGCGATATTGGCGTCCGTCAGTTCCTCGATGTGAAAGCGAACCTCGGAGCTGAGCTGCGCATCCAGTGCGCGCCTACGAAAGAGGGATTTCCACCACCAGGGCATGGCGACCTCCTATGAACCCGTGGACGTACGACTCACTGCACGCCGTAAGTCGCCTACGAGGCAGTGCCAAGGACAAGCGCGATCGCCTCGGAGAGGCGATTCCACTGGGACTCCTCGAGATCGAGCTGCTTTCGCCCCTTCGCCGACAAACGGTAAAACTTGGCTTCCCGCCCCTTGTCGGATTCGCCCCAGGTTGCCGCGAGCCAACCCCGTTTCTCCAGCCGATGCAGCGCGGGATAAAGCGAACCTTGCTGCACTTGCAAGACTTCGCGCGAAACCTGCTGGATGCGTTGCGAAATCCCGTACCCATGCACCGGGCCGAGCGCCACGGTTTTCAGGATCAGCATGTCGAGTGTGCCCTGCAGCAGTTCGGATTTGTCGACAGCCACTAATGTCTCCTAGACACTCTACACATAATCGCCATGCGATAGGTAGAATGTCAAGGAGAAAGCAAAAATCAGTAAAACATGTTTGATTTACAAGCGGGCTGCTACTCGCGCGACGATGCGGTTGTCTTCATCCCGCAGCACCAGCACCAGGCTGTCGGTCAGCGGTACGCCCGCGCTAGGCACCACGTATTCATAGTCCCATTCCAGTTTTTGCGGCAGGCCGTGGGCCTGCGCGGCGGCAGGAGGAATGATGTCCCTGACCCCGAAGTATTTTCGCTCCACCTTGTCCACCGGCCGCAGCTCCACCCCGTGCTTCCAATACAAATAAAGATGCAGCGAACTCATCATCGTGCGGGTCAAGTATTTCGGCGTGTCCGGGTTTTCCTCGCGCGGAGGGCAGGTTTGGTCATACCAATCGTGAACCATAAATGTCAGCGTCACTTGATCGGGAAAGGTTTCAACGTTTTCCGAACCGTGCCGGAAAATCGTGCCATGCTCGTTGTCGATGCGTTTGAGGTGATCGAAGAAATCGCCGGAGGTCACGCGTCCGGCCAGCCGAAAACAGGGGCCGTTAGCAATGGATCCGTTGGTGATCACGAAGAGCCCGCCTTCGTAGTTCCAAACACTTTTGTCTCGTGCAAGCGCGGCCGTACTGAAGACCATCAGCAGGGCGGCAACGCAGCGAGTCGCATAGAGCAGCAGGCGCATCAGGGATTCCAGGCCACGAGCCGGAATCTTTATTTTAGCCTCGAACGCTAGCGCGCCCGCAAAAGAAACGAAAATCCGTCAATGCTGCGAAGTTCCTTACCCGCGCCGGCGGGCTTGCTGATGCCTTTGCCGGCGCGCGCCTCCTCGATCGCCTCCACCAGCCGCGGCAGCACCGAGGGCGGTGCCACCGGAATATTGTGCGCGCCCAGCACCAATTTCAACTCCGGCGCGAGAGCTGCGATCCGCTTCACCGACGCGACGTACGCATCCAGGTCGGTCTCCGGACGAAACAGCCAAATCGGCGCCGGATAGTAAGTATCGCCGGTGAAGAGCAAACCGTTGACGCGGTCCAGCAAACAGATCGCGTCCGGCGTGTGCCCGGGAGTGGCCACGATCTCCATCGTTCGCCCGCCGAGATTGATTTTGAAGCCGTCGTGGACGAACAGAGAAATGCGCCACGGTTTCGTGGTATAAGTTTTGGGATTGAAATTCTTTGGCAGTTCACCGCAGATTTCGCCGGGCGCAATTTCCGCTTGCGCATCCTCGCGCGAGCCTTTGGCGTTGCTGCGCGTGAAGCTGGTGTCCATGCCATAGATAAAATCGAATTGCCAGTTGCCGCCCACGTGATCGTCGTGGGTATGGGAGTTGAGGACAACGATGGGACGCGAGGTGAGGCGGCGCACCACCGCACGAATATCCGCGATACCCATTCCAGTGTCGAAGAGCAGCGCTTGTTTGGTGCCCACGATCAGGTAGGCAATGGTTTCCTCGGACTGGTGCGGCTCGTAGATGGCGAAGACTTGCGGCGCCACTTTGTAAATCTCGAACCAGGGCTCGTTGGGCAGCACGCGTTCGAGGCCCGCGTATTCGGGACGGGGAAGCGCCTTGCACCATTCGGGGATTTCCGGCGGCTCAGAAAAAGAAAGAGTTAACACAGAGGGCACGGAGGTCGGAGCACAGAGAACACGAAGACCGCTCGGCGCTCCACACAGCTGTGCTGCGATGACGAGCGCTATGAAACGCCAGGCTCCCTTCACTTGGCTGTTCCCGTCACGAAGATAGATTTCGGAATCGACATGTGCACGCCTTTGTTGCCGTCTACTAATTCTGTGATGCTCAGGTCCGCGGCCACGCTGGACAGCATATACGCGTCATCGCGCGAAAGATGCTTTTCGGTCATCAGGAAATCGATCATGTCGCGCACAGCTCCCTTGGTGGCCTCGTTCAAATCATCGTGCAGGCCCATAGTGATGAAGCTTGCCGGAGTCTCGGCGCGCGGCCAGCGCAAGTGCATGTCCTTGCGCACTATAAATTGAAATGTGCCGACCAGCGAAGTCTCGAGAGCGGTGATGTCCACCTCGCCATTGCCTTGTCCGGCGTGGCCATCGCCCACCTCAAACAGGGCGCCCGCGGCGTGTACCGGAAGGTACAGCGTCGTGCCGGCCACCAGATCCTTGTTGTCCAGATTCCCGCCATGAATCCACGGCGGATTGCTGCTGAACTTGCCGGTCGTCTCCGGCGGTGCCACGCCCATGCTGCCGAAAAAGGGATGCAGCGGAATCTCGATGCCCGGAGCAAACTTCGCGATCATGCGCTTTTCATCCAGCGGAATGATTTTCATCTTCGGATACGGATAATCCTCCGGCAGGAATCCGCGGCCCGGTCCGAAACCGTTATACGCATACGGAATCGCCAGCCGCACCGCGGCAATGCGCACTTCCAGGACATCACCGGGCTGCGCGTCCTCGATGTAAATCGGTCCAGTAAGAATGTGCCCGCCGGGACCTTTATCTTTCACCTGGTCGTAGATGTCGCGCAGTGACTGCTCGATTTGCTGCGCGGGAACGCCAGCGCCTTCGAGGCGCTTCGGGCTGGAGGTAATGAGCGTCTGGATTTCCACGGTGTCGCCGGATTTGACGCGCAGCACCGGCGGCGTGCTGGCGTCGTAGTAGCCCCACGCGACAGTTTTCGGCGTCGGTTTCAGCGAGTCTTGTGGCTTTGAGGCAGGTTGCTGCGCCGACAAACTAGCGGCAAGTAGCGGGAAGGCTAAAGCGAAGCGGGCGGACCTACGAAGCATGGAGGCTCCTGTCGGATTCGTGGTGCAAGAATTGTGTGGCGGGGAGGGGGCCCCCTCCCCCCGGTTTTTCACAAGTGTTCATTTTAAACGTACTTAAAGTCCTTTGTTTTGACACACTTTTGCAAGTGTTCATTCTAAAGGTATTTAGGTTGCAGCTGCTTGTGCTATCGGGAGGCCGGGAGGGAGAGGCCAACGAGAAACTGGCGAAGGCTAACTGAGGAGATGGGGCAGCGGACTGTAATGCGAATACGCAGATTGGATTTCTTAAGTTGGTAAGCGGCTGGGACGCCAGTCTCATGCGTTACGGTAGCACCATTCCCGTCCTGTTGTCAAGAGAAATATATTGTTGATGGGTTATCCGTTCGAACGAGCAGGGAACATGCTGGTACGGCGCGGGTTAGCGCCGATAACCAGCGCACTGGCGGGAGGGCATGGGCTTGCCGGTGAGGCAGGGGCGTTATCCTTGTTCGGTCTTTGGCAACAGCCCGGCCTCATCCTCCACTATGAAGGAGCAGAGCTTGAAGGTGTCGGGGTCGCTGCCGGAGAGGCGGGCGAGGCGCTCGGCGGTTAGTTGGGCGGGGATAATGTCGATCAGGAATTGCCACGGAGTGGGGATTTCGGGGAGGTTGAAGACCAGGTCGCCGGCGTCGGCTGGGAGGCGCTGGCCGATCAGCATTACGCTGGCGCCCAGTTTGCGCAGGTCGCGGGCCAGGGCTAGATCCTGGTCGCGCATTTTTTCGGCGTCGATCCAGATACCGAAGCGCACGCCTTTGCCGACGACTTCCTGTGGGCCATGGCGGAAGCTGGCGGCGCCCATGGCGGTGGCTGGTGACTTCACGCCTTCTTCCCACATGAGGCGGGCTTCGTAGGCGCTGCCCAGGCTGGAGCCGCGGGCGAGGAAGTATGTTACGGAGTGCGGGGCCAGCCATGGGGAGTTTTCGATTTGCGCTTGCCAGCCTGGGATGGCGCGCGCCGCGGCGGCGAAAGAGCGCGAAAGGGATTGCGCGAGCGGTGAATCAAACGAGCCGGTGACGTACACGGCCAGAACCCCTACCGCCAAAGCCAAAGTCGTATACGTGTTCACGGAAATGGCGTGATCGAGCGCCACCTCAATAACCAGGGGAATCTGAGCCTCGCGTGCCAGGGTTCCGTCCGCGACGTTGGTGATGCCGATGACGGTCGCGCGGCTCTCTCGCGCTTTGGCCAGCAACTGCACAATTTCCACGCTGCGTCCGCTGCGCGAAATCACGATTAGGACGGAGTCCGGGGGAATCGTCGCGAACTGCACCAGCTCAGCCGCGTCCACCAAGTACACTGGCCGCGCTGCAAGCTGAAACAGCGCCGAAACATTCAGCCCGGCATGCCAACTGCTGCCGATCCCGGTCAAGTAGACGTGCCGCGCCGCCTGCACGGCCGCCACCGACTCATCAAGCGCACTTCGGCCAGGTCCAGATAAGTGGTCGAGCATGCCCTGCAATTCATTTGGTTGACGAAGAATGTCGCAGAGGAAATGTGTCATGGGAAGCATGGCAAAGCATCTCCACTACTGGCCATCTTTCAACCAAGAATCGCTATCTTTCAGCCAGATGTAAGACACCCTTCCATCCCGTATCCCAAAATCTGCAGCCTGAAGTTCGCGAGGTCCGTAAATAA
>Ga0307474_10003831_pt1 | contig 10850 bp, 8 predicted proteins | sample atmos_gasesECM1C_2_FD_203312 | JGI IMG/M metagenome (GOLD analysis project Ga0307474, IMG submission 203312) | Hardwood forest soil microbial communities from Morgan-Monroe State Forest, Indiana, United States - atmos_gasesECM1C_05 | ecosystem: Environmental > Terrestrial > Soil > Temperate...
CCGCGCCGGCGGTGCCGGCCTCGCCCGCGCCCTTGGCGCCAAGTTCGCTCTCCGCCGTCGGCGAGACCACGTGACCGACATCGATATCGGGCATTTCACCGGACATGGGAACCAGATAGTCGGCCATATTGGCGTTGGTCAGCTGTCCGCGCTCATCATAGATGCACTTCTCAAACAATGCGGCGCCGAGACCCTGCACCACGCCGCCGCGGATCTGCTCGTCGACCAGTTGCGGGTTGATCAGAGTGCCGCAATCTTCCACGACCCAATGCTTGAGCAATTTCACAAAGCCGGTGTCGGTATCGACCTCGAGCCAGCAGGCCTGAACCCCATTGGTAAAGGCAAACGGATATTCCCGCGGCACGAAGTGCCGCGTCGCCATCAGCTCCGGCTGGATTCCCGGCGGCAGCGTGTCGGGGCGGAAATAGACGATTCTTGCAAGTTCACGCAGTTCAAGGCGGGGAGCACCGTCATCTGCATTGACGACCGCGTTGTCGGTGATATCGAGTTCGGCGGGCGAGGATTGCAGGATCGCAGCCGCAACGTCGAGAATGTTCTTGCGCAAGATTTTCGCCGCCTGAAGCGCGGCTTCGCCGCCAATGCCGGCGCCGCGCGACGCCCAGGTTCCGCCGCCATACGGCGTCTGGTCGGTGTCGCCGAGAATGACGCGCACGCGCGACATCGAGACGCCGAGCACACTGCCCACGATTTGCGCGGTGAGCGACTCCGACCCCTGCCCCTGCTCGGTGATGCTGGTCTGGCAAACCACCGAGCCTTGCGCGTCCAGCCGCACCGCGACCCCGTCCTGCGATGAAATTTTGGCGCCGCCGACGCCATAAAACGCCGCGCTCGGGTTGGTGACCTCGATGAAACTGGCAATCCCGATGCCGCGATGAATATTGTTCTCGCGAAGGGCGGCCTGTTCGGCGCGAAGCGCGTCATAGTTCATCATCGCCATCAGCTTGTTCAGCGCGGCGTGATGCGACAACAGCTCGAAGCGCAGGCCCGAGGCCGACGCGCATGGGTAAGCGTCATCGGCAATGAGATTGCGGCGGCGGATCTCGACCGGATCCATTCCGATTTTAGAAGCCGCAAGGTCAACCAGACCTTCGGTCACCGAGCAGGCGATGGGATGGCCGACTGCGCGATACTGGCACATCACGTTCTTGTTCTGGAACACGACGCGGGCGCGGGCGCGATAGTTCTTCGTCTTGTAGGGTCCGCCAACGAGATTGACGACCTGATTGGCCTCGATGGCGCTGGTGCGCGGGTACATCGAATAGGGGCCGATGCCGGTGAGATCGTCGATCTCGAACGCGATGATCGTGCCGTCGCGTGTAACGCCGATACGTCCCCTGCAGCGATGGTCGCGGGCGTGAATATCGGTATTGAAACTCTCGATCCTGTCGGCGACGAACTTGATCGGCCGCCGCAGCAATTTCGACAGGGCGTAGGTCGCCATTTCGTCCGCGTAGATGTGGACCTTGATCCCGAAGGAGCCGCCGACATCCTTGCAGACCACACGAACCTGCGATTCCTCAAGGCCAAGATGAAGGGCCGCGATGTTCTGCACCATATGCGGGGCCTGTGTGCCCTGGTAGATGGTCAACCGCGCTTCGGCGGCGTTCCAATCCGCCACCACCGCTCGCGGCTCCAGCGTCACCCCGGTGTGCCGGCCAAAGACAAACTCCGCTTCGGCAATTTCGTCCGCATCGGCAAAGGCAGCATCGACCGCACCTGCGTCCAGCGTACGTTGGAAGGCGAGATTGTCGCCGAGCGAAGGGTGGATGACCGGCCTTTCGCCATCAAGCGCAGTGCGCATATCCGTCACTGCCTCGAGTTCCTCGTATTCAACCGAGAGGTCTTCGGCAGCGTCTTCCGCAGCCGCGCGGCTCGTCGCCACCACGGCGGCAACAGCCTCGCCCTGCCAGCAGACGCGCCCAATCGCGATCGCGCTCTGGGGAGCGGATTTAAGACCCTTCAGATGCGAAAGCACGCCGACCCACGGGGTGATGACGGACGCCAGTTCCTCTCCGGTGACGACGGCGATTACGCCCGGCATCTGCCTAGCCGCGCTCGCCTCGATCGCAACAATTTTCGCGTGCGCATGCGGCGAGCGGACAAACACCACATGCGCCATCCGCGGCAGATCCAAGTCGCTGACATAGAGGCCACGCCCCTGCATCAGTCGGTCGAGATTTGGCCGCGGCACTACCTTGCCGATGTAGGAATTCGGCCGATCGAGCGCCGAGAGCGGCGCATGCGTTTTCGGCGATGAAGTCATGGCCCGCTCTCCCGACGCACGCGCGCGGTCGCCTCTACCGCATCAATGATCGCCTGATACCCCGTGCAGCGGCAGTAATTGCCGGAAAGGTGCTCGCGGATCCGTGCGCGGTCCGGTTCCTTCTCGTGTTTCAATAAATCCTGCGCTGCCATCAACATGCCCGGCGTGCAAAAGCCGCATTGCAGCGCGTTGCGTTCCCGAAAAGCGTTCTGCAGATCAGCGATCTCGCCGCTGTCGGAAAGTCCTTCAATCGTCTCGACGAAAGCACCATGCGTCTGCACCGCCAGCGTCAGGCAGGAACGCACGATCTCCCCGTCAACGCGCACCGTGCACGCGCCACATACCCCATGCTCGCACCCGACATGCGTGCCAGTGAGCTTGAGGTGCTCGCGCAGGAAGTCGGCGAGATTCAAGCGCGGCAACACCTGCGCCTCGACGCGTTCGCCATTGACATGAAGGAAAATCGGCAGAGGCGCGGTCATGGACATCCTCCGGCGGCCAGTTCCGGCCGGTTGAGGAGTTTGGATACGCACCGCGCCAACAAAACCCTTGCCAGATGCCGACGCATCGCGCCATTCGCCTGCTGATCCTCGGGCGGATCGAGCTCTTCGCCCAAGGCTTCTAATACTTGCGACAGCGATGCAGGCGTGACGGCTTTCTTGACCAGGTTCGCGGCTGCCTTGGCCGGCTGCGGCCGATCACTGACGCCGAAAAACACCGCCTGAAGATCGTCCAGCCGATCATTTACGACGACCGCCTGTGCGGCGAGCCCAACGATCGCGTAATCGCCGTGACGCCGGGCGAATTCGCCGAAGAAATGCGCCGAATTTTTTGCGACCGCCGGCAATTCGATCGCAACCAGCAGTTCGGCGGCCGACAGCGCCGTCTCGTAGAGACCGCGAAAGAACTCCTTTGCCGGAATCCGTCGTTCGCCCCCAGGTCCGCGGGCGATAACGGAAGCGTTCAGAGCCACCATGCAGGCAGGCAATTCGGAAGCGGGATCCGCATGCGCAAGGCTGCCGCCGATCGTGCCGCGATTGCGGATCGCGGGATGGGCAATATAGGCTGTGGCTTGTTTCAACAGCGGCGCGTGCGCGGCGAGATCGGGAGAGTTCAGAACATCGGCGTGACGTGTCAACGCGCCAATCGTGACGAGGCCGCCGCCGACAGAAATGCCGTGCAGTTCGCCGAGCTCGCCGATATCTACGATCCACTTGGGTGCGAGAAGGCGAAGATTCATGGCGGGCATCAGGCTCTGGCCGCCCGCCAGCACCTTGGCTCGCTCGCCATGTGCAACGAGCAGCTCGATTGCGTGGCTAACGCTGGTTGCACGGGCGTAGCTGAAAGCCGAGGCTTTCATTGATGTGATCTCCTCTGGCCCTCTCCGGCATGTTTTTGGCGGATTAGAGGGGGGTGCGTGCCAAAGGTCAAGTTTGTTTATCGAGCGATTATTTCTGGTGACTCGATTTTCGGATCGGTCATAATGCGAACAGTTTCGCACTTTCGGAACAGAAGGCTCCAGGGAGGACAGGCGATGAAACTGGGCTTTTTCACCATGCCGATCCATCCTTTGGAGAAGGATTGGCGGCTTTCGCTCCAACAAGATCGTGAAGCTTTTCTGCTAGCCGACGAACTTGGCTTTACCGAAGCCTATGTCGGCGAGCACATCACCGACAGAGCCGAGAACATCACTTCCTGCGTTGCGTTCCTGGCCTGGATTGCGGCCGCGACCAAAAAGATCAAGCTCGGTACCGGCACCATCAACATGCCAAACACCCATCCGGCGACGGTGGCGGCGACCGTTGCGATGCTCGATCACATGCTTGACGGCCGCCTGATCTTCGGCATCAGCCCGGGCGGACTTCTGTCGGACGCCGAATTGTTCGGCAATCTCGACGGCAACCGCAACGAGATGTTTCTGGAATCGATCAACCAGGTCCTCGACATCTGGACGAGCGAACCGCCCTATAATTTGAAGGGAAAATACTGGAACATCTCGATCGAACGGACGCTGATGGAGGATATCGGGCAAGGATTTATCGCAAAGCCCTTGCAGCGTCCACACCCTCCGATTGTCGTCACGGCAGTCGCGCCGTTCTCGAAGGGCGTCACCGAGGCCGCCGCGCGCGGCTGGGAGCCGATTTCGGCAAACTTCCTGATGCCGGCCTGGGTGAAGAGCCACTGGCCAAAATATGTCGAGGGCTGTGAGCGCGGCGGCCGCGCGGGAAATCCAGCAAACTGGCGCGTGGCCAAGAGCGTGTTCGTCGCCAGGGACGCCGCCACGGCCAAAGCCTATGCCACCGATCCGAACGGGCCTTACGTTTACTACTATCGTTCGCTGTTTACCAAGCTGAAGAAGAACGGCCGCATCGAACTGTTCAAGACCCGCCGTGACCAGCCGGACGACGAAGTGACGCTGGAAATGATATGCGACAAGCTGATCATCTACGGAACGCCTGACAGCGTCGCCGACCAGTTGCTCGCCTTTCAGGAGGAAGTCGGAACCTTCGGCACCCTGCTCTATGCCGGCAAGGACTGGAAAGACCGCGAACTTGGCCGGCAGTCCATGATTCTGATGGCCGAAAAGGTCATCCCGCTGGTCAATGCCGGCATCGCAAAACAGTCCGCCGCCGCCGAATAGATTCGGACCGGATGCCATCCATGATCAACGCCGCGCTGATGAATGTTCGCAATTTTTGAAGCGATCCAGCGCTCGGTAAAAAAGCGGCGGCATCGAGAGGATCTGAAAATCCCTAGACGACTTCTCTCACCGGCGGGTGGCGAACGCTCACGTGGCCGAACACTCGCGTAAAACCGGCGAGAAAGGCGTCGACCGCGTCCGCAATCATCTGCTCCTTGTCTTCGAGCACGGGAGAATCATAGATGTACTTGCGGACGCCGTAATAGAAAATTCCGCTGTGAAATACCCAAGCCATCTCCAGCTCGGCTGGGCTTGGCTTGATTTGCGCAGGCAACCCGGCCTCATGCCGGCATTCCCTGACGATGCGGGAGAGGATCTTGTCTCGCACCACGCCGACATACCAGCGGTTGATGTCGAGTCCCTTAAGGCCAGAATAGAGATAGATGCGCAGCCATTTGCGAGTGAAGATCACCTTGGTGTAGGCGCTGTAAAACTCCTGTAAACGATCGCGGAGCGACCGCGAACGATCAGCTAGCAGCTTTTCCCATCCGGTATCGAGCGGCTCGAGATACACCGTGCGGTAGACTTCCTTGATCAGGTCGTCCTTGCTCGGAAAATAGCGATACAACAGAGGCTGCGTTACGCCGAGCCGTCGCGCCAGCGCCCGTGTTCCGCCGCCGAACCCTTCTTCCGAAAAAAACTCAGTCGCCTTCGCGACGAACTCCTTGCGCCTGTCGTCCGGCGACAACCGCTTCTGCTTGTGGCGAGCACGTCTGACTGAGGCCTTCTTGCTCATGACCCTGAAGCCGTCGGAACATCATCGGTGCAGAGAAATCGTCCATAGCCGCCGCGGGCAAACAGCAGTGGCTCCTTGCCGTTGTATGAATAAGCCTCCACCGCGCCGAGGAAGATCACGTGATCACCACCGTAATAGCGATTGGCGGCGCGGCATTGAAAGCACGCAACGCTATCGGCGAGAAGCGGCGCGCGGCCGATGCCCGGCGTCCAAGTAACTCCTGCGAATTTATCCGCTGCGGCTTTTGCGAACTGGGCCGCAAGTGCCTGCTGCGACGCTCCAAGCACGTTGACTGCGAAATGGCTGGCATTCTGAAAGACCGGCAACCCTTGCGAATACATGCCCAGGCTCCAGAGCACGAGCGGAGGATTGAGCGACACGGAAGCGAAGGAGTTGCAGGTCAATCCATAAGGCTTTCCGTCGGGAGCCATCGCCGTGATGATGGTGACGCCGGTGGCGTAGGTGCCAAGCGCGTTGCGAAAATCCCGAGGGTCGATCGCCGAGCTGCCGCTCGCCAGCTCTTTGGCGGGATCAGGCTCGGTCGGATGCTTGGGCGCGTCGTTCATCCTTGTCGCCTCAAAGCGTCAGGTTTTCGGAAGGCAGACCAAGCGCGACGCGTCCGTAATTGGTGCCGGCTGCATCGAAGTTGAAGGCGATGTGCGAATTGATCGCGTGCGCATCGCGAAATTGCCTTTGCAAGGCGCCCGACGTGTACAGCCCCCGTGCACCGCTCGCGGCAAACAGCAGCGACACGGCCTCGGTGCAGAGATTGACGCAGAAAGCCCCATCGCGCCGCATCCTGGTTTTCGCTGCGATATCCGGAATATCGCCGTGCCGTGCATCCGCCATGGCCTGGATACAGGTCGAACGCATGATCAGGCGTGCGGCATCGATCTTTGATGACGCCTCAGCGATCTTGATCTGCGTGGTCTGGAGGTCCCCGAGCTTGGCGCGGTTGTAGGTCGAAGCGCGGTGCCGCGCAAGCTCGACATAGTCGTCGAGACAGGCCTGAGCGTTTCCGAGCGCGACGCCCGACAGCACATAAGGAAACAATGAGAACACCGGCAACATATAAAGCGCATTCGAATTGACGGCGCCGCCTGGTGTAGGACCGCCGGCAAGATCGCTCACCGCAACCGTCATTGGCTCGGCAACGAAAGCATCATTGACTTCGACATCGTTCGATCCGGTGCCGCGCAAGCCGGTCGCGTCCCAGGTGTCGTTGATCCGGTAGTCGTTCTTGTTGAGCAGGAAAATACGATACTCGATGCCGTCGGCCTCATCATCTGATGACACCACGCTCGCCAGCATATTCCACTCGCTGGCGTCCACGCCCGATGAAAACGGCCAGCTGCCGCGCAGCAAGTATCCGCCGTCAACCTTCCTGGCGCGGCCGGCCGGAAATATGAATGAGGACGCGATCAAAACGTCGGGATCTTTTCCCCAGACGGCATCCTGCGCGCGCTTGTCGAACATCGCCAGCATCCAGTGATGGCTTGCAAGATTGGCGAAGTTCCACGCCGCGGACGCGTCAGCCTGCCCGATCGCATCGGCGCAATCGATCAGCGCAACGTAGTCGAGTTCGGAGCCGCCGACGCGCTTGGGCTGCACGATCCTGAACAGGCCGGACTCGTGCAATTCGCGCACGGTTTCGGCCGGAAGTCGCCGTAACTCTTCAGTCTTGGCTGCGCGCTCGCGCAAGCGCGGAATCAAGGCCCTGGCGAGAGAAACCATGGTTGCATGGCCGCGATCACCCGGATCCAGTTCCGCTGCGTTCGACTTCAGACCGATACCTGTCATGTCGCGGTCCTCGCTATTGCGCCGGGCTTGCACCGTTCATGCGCGCTGCCAAGACAGTCTGCGCCAAAAGCGTGGTGAAAGCTGCTTGACCGGCCGATGGTTTGAAGGTTGTTTATCGCCCGATTACTAATTAAGGCGCGACCTACGGGGCCCGTCAATCGAATTCGACAGGGAAGGAACAAACTCGCATGGACAAGATAGTTGGAATCGTAGGCCTTGGTATCATGGGCGGCGCGATTGCCCGCAACCTTGTCGAGCGGGGCTGGCGCGTGCTCGGCTTCGATACCGACGCCGGCAGGAGGGCCGAACTGGCGGCAGCCGGGGTCGTGATTGCGGACGGCGTGGAACAGCTCACGCGCGAGGCTCCTGTCATCATGACGAGCCTGCCCACGCCTGCCGCGGTCGAGAGCGTCGCCAAGGCGATCGCCGGCAGCGGCGTGAAGCCTCGCATCGTCATCGAACTCTCCACGCTTACGCTTGCCGACAAGCTCCGGTTCGAGGCGATTCTGAAAGCGGCCGGCCACATTCCGCTCGACTGCCCCTTGAGCGGCACCGGCGCACAAGCCAAGATGCGCGATCTCATCGTCTACGCAAGCGGCGAAAGCGGCGCGATTGCGCGCTCGATGCCATTGTTTGACGACTTTGCGAAGCAAAGTGCCGATCTCGGCGTGTTCGGCAATGGCAGCCGGATGAAATTCGTCGCCAACCATCTGGTGGCGATCCACAACGTCGCTACTGCAGAAGCGATGATTTTGGCCGAACGCGCTGGCCTTGACCCGAAGCTCGTCGTCGAGATGGTCGGCCCGGGCGCGGGCGGTTCGCGCATGTTCCAGATGCGCGCGCCGATGATGGTCGAAGGCAAATATGAGCCTGCGACCATGAAGGTTTCGACCTGGAAAAAGGACATGGCGATCATCGCCGAGTTCGCCGAAGACGTCGGCTGCGAGACGCCTCTGTTCACGCTGACGCAGCCTGTCTACACCCAGGCGATAGCCATGGGACTCGGCGATCAGGACACCGCAGCCATTTTCGAAGTGTTGAAGAAGACGATCATTACAACTCCCAAAGAAGGCGGGTCGAAACCCAACCCCTAGCGTGGTCGCGATGCCGCACCGCATCAAAACTTTGCCCGAGGCGTCGTAGCCTGCCTTTACCCATACCTTGCCTCATGCGCCTCGCGGCGTGGTTATCACTTGATCATTTATGACATCCGTCCGATAAACCATTCAATCAATCAAAAAGCACGAACAACTGATTTGCGGTCCTTGGGAGGCTCCATGACGATATCGCGACGACAATTTGTATCGGGGGTTGCCGGCGCAGGTATCGCCAGCATGGCGGCGCCAAATCTTTGCTTTGCGCAGGCCGGTGGACCGATCCGCATCGGCCTTTTGGCCGCCAAGACCGGACCGCTCGCGTCTGGCGGCATCGACATGGAACTGGCGCTGACGATGTTTCTGAAGGAGCGCGACAACACGCTCGCCGGGCGCAAGGTCGAGCTGATAGTCGCCGACACTGCCGGCGTTCCCGCCACTGCACGCACCAAGGCGCAGGAACTGATCGAGAAAAACGACGTCCATTGCATCATCGGCCCGCTCGCGGCCTTCGAGGCGCTGGCGATTGCCGATTACCTCACCGAAAAACAGCTTCCCACGATCGGCGTTGCTGCGGCGGAAGACATGACCCAGCGGCATCCGAATCCGTGGTTTGTCCGCCTGACCTCGACCTCGGCACAATGCGCCTATCCCCTCGCCGAATATTCGGCGAGGGAGCTCAAGTACAAGAAGATCGTCACCATCGCCGACGACTTTGCCTACGGACATGAGATGTGCGCCGGCTTCCAGCGCGCCTTCGAAGACAATGGCGGCAAGATCATTCAGAAGATCTTTACGCCGCTCGCAACCCCGGACTATGGCAGCTACGTCGCGCAGGTGAAGAGCGCCGATGCGATCTTTCTCGGCACCGCCGGTTCGAACGGCTTCCGCTTCCTGCGCCAGTTCATCGAATACGGGTTGAAGGACAGGATGGCGGTGATCGGCGGAATGACCGCACTCGACGAATCCGTGCTTCGCAACATGGGCGACGAGGCGCTGGGAATCCTGACCACGAGCTGGTATTCGGCCGAGCTCGACAATCCGCTCAACAAAATTTTTGCGCCGGCGTTCCGCAAGCAGTTCAAATACGACCCCGGCTACTATGCCGCCTCAACCTACGTCTCGGGCGAGGTTCTGGAAACCGCGCTCAAGACCGTCAAGGCCAATGCGGAAGAGAGGAAGGCGCTGATGGCGGCGATCCGCGGCAACAACGTGCAGACCGTGCGCGGTCTCGTCAAATTCGACGAATTCGGCAACGTGATCGGCGACGTCTACATTCGCAGGGTCACGCGAAGCGACGGACGCCTGGTCAATTCCGTGGTCAAGACCTATCCGGATGTCAGCCAGTTCTGGACTTATGAAAAGGCGGCGTTCCTAAAAAACCCGGTCTATTCGCGAGATTACCCGCCCGCCAAAAATCTGGAGCTGTAGGCGTTCGCAGGTTGGCGGCGGTTGCGGCGAAACGTACGCACTGCTTGGCGCGAGATCGCAGATGCAATTTTGGATCATCCAGGGTCTTAACAGCCTATCGCTTGGTGGCCTGTTGTTTCTGCTCTCGTCGGGCTTCTCGCTGATTTTCGGCCTGATGCGGCTGGCCAATCTGACGCATGGCGCATTCTTCATGCTGGGCACCTATTTTGCCGCAATCGCCATGCGCACCTATACCGGCCTCAACATCTGGGTCACGGCGCTCGGTGCCGGACTTGTGGTGGCCGCGATCGGCGGACTGTTCGAACGCCTGGTGCTGACGCGGTTGAAAGCCAATCCGCTCGGGCAGGTGCTTGTGACGCTCGGTATGTCCTTCATTATTTCCGACGCATGCCTTGTCCTGTGGGGCGGCGATTCCATTCCGGTGCCAACGCCGCACAATCTGCAGGCGCCGACCCGCTTGTTCGGATTCGTGTTTCCGACCTATCGGCTGGTGCTGGTGGGATGCGCGGTCGCCACTGCAATTGCGCTTTATCTGCTGATGGAGCGCACAAGACTGGGCGCGATGATCCGCGCCGGCGTCGACGACCGGCAAATGGCGCGCGCGGTGGGCATCCCCGTCTCGAATCTGTTCACGATCGTGTTTTGCCTCGGCGCCGGCATCGCCGGTGCGGGCGGCGTGCTCGGCGGACCGATCCTCTCCGCGTATCCCGGGCTTGATGCCGACATGCTGCCCTTAGCGCTGATCGTCGTTATTCTTGGCGGCATCGGAAGCCTGATGGGCGCGTTCATCGGCAGCTTCATCAT
>Ga0307474_10003835_pt1 | contig 10842 bp, 7 predicted proteins | sample atmos_gasesECM1C_2_FD_203312 | JGI IMG/M metagenome (GOLD analysis project Ga0307474, IMG submission 203312) | Hardwood forest soil microbial communities from Morgan-Monroe State Forest, Indiana, United States - atmos_gasesECM1C_05 | ecosystem: Environmental > Terrestrial > Soil > Temperate...
TTCGTTACCGGTCGGCGACAGGCCGAGCTGGATGCAGCCGCGAAGCTTATGGGCGGCCACGTCACGGCCGTCAAAGCCGACTCCTCGACTCTCGATGACCTGGACAAGCTCTTCGCACAAATCAAACGCGAAAAAGGCCGGCTCGACATCGTCTACGCGAATGCCGGCGGCGGTAGCTTCGCTCCGATCGGCGGAATTACCGAACAGCACTTCGATCAAACTTTCGATACGAATGTGAAAGGTACGTTGTTCACCGTTCAGAAGGCGCTGCCTTTGGTGCCGGATGGCGGGTCGATCATCATGACGGCCTCCACAGCGGGCTCCACGGCTATGCCGGCTTTCAGCGTTTACTCCGCCTCCAAAGCGGCAATACGATCCTTTGCCCGCTGCTGGACGTTGGATTTGAAGGACCGCAAAATCCGCGTCAACGTCGTCAGTCCCGGGCCTATCGAAACTCCGGGCATCGCGGGTCTTGCGCCGAATGAAGAACAGCGGAAGGGGCTTTATAGCATGCTCGCTTCGCAAGTGCCGTTGGGGCGCATGGGGCTGCCGGACGAAATTGCCAAAGTGGCGGTCTTCCTTGCATCCGAAGATTCAAGCTTCGTGACCGGGATCGAGCTCTTCGCCGATGGCGGCATCGCGCAGGTGTAGCGAGGAATACATCGTGCAAACGTTCATGAAAGTCGGCCTCGACGCTCTTCTGACACCGGAGAATTGTGCCTTACTCCTCATTGACCACCAACCTTTCCAGTTGGCAAACGTAAACAGTCACGACCCTCCTGACAGACGAGGCTAACCTCGTCTGCCGTCGGCTTGTGGTTCAAAAGAAGGAGGGTTTCATGGGTGCAACATTTCGAAAGGAAGCGCTATGACACAAAGGGCAACGACCTCACTGAGCCTCCATTACCAGGTCAAACCCGGTCAGAGGGAGCAGGTTCTTGTCGAGATAAAAGGAATGCTTGACCGTTGTGCAAAGGAACCTGAATTCATCATGGCTATCATTCATGAAGCTCCAGAACGGCCTAATGAATTCGTGTTCTACGAGCTATGGAAAGGAACACGCGCGGAGTTCGACGCCACCCAGGGAACGAAGCCTTACCGAAAGGCCTATATCGAAAACACCAAGAAATTTCTCGACAAGGTGGACGTTGAGTGGAACTTGCCGATCCTCGAATGGGGTACCAACCTGACGGGCCTTAAGCAGTCATGAGGCCGAAGGGCGCCGGGGCGTTTTGAAAGGAATACAGTTATGCCAAAAGCACTCGAGTTGCAGTTACCCGAGGCTACCGAACAAGTACGTCTATTTCATATTTCGGTTTCGCAGGAAGCCATTGACGATCTTCGGGCGCGCTTGCGAGCTACCCGATTTCCCAACCAACAGTCAGTCAAGGACTGGTCTCAAGGAGTTCCCCTCGCTCATGCAAAATCGCTGATCGAGTATTGGGAATCTCGCTATGACTGGCGACGCTTCGAGACAGAGCTGAACTCGTTTCCGAACTTTCGGACATCCATCGATGGACTGGGCATTCATTTCATCCACGTACGCTCACCGCATCTCGATGCTTTACCAATCGTTCTGACCCACGGTTGGCCTGGATCGATTGTGGAGTTCATGAAGATCATTCGGCCCCTTACGAACCCGACAGAGCATGGTGGTCGCGCACCGGATGCGTTCCATGTAGTCGTTCCGTCTCTTCCGGGATTTGGATTTTCTGACAAGCCAACCGAAACCGGATGGAACCTCCCCCGCATCGCCTCCGCATGGAGTCTGCTGATGCAGCGGCTTGGCTACAGGCGGTGGGTCGCCCAGGGGGGAGACTGGGGCGCGGGAGTAACGACCGCACTCGGGCATCTTCTTCCCCCTGGACTCGCTGGAATACATCTCAATTGGCAATTCGTGTTTCCTACGGAAATGCCAGAGCATCTCAGTTTCGAAGAGCAGAGGGCGGTCAATGGTGCCAAACTCTTCCTTGGCGACGGCAACGGCTACTCCCGCCAACAAGCGACTCGGCCGCAAACGATCGGATATGCGCTGTCGGATTCACCGGCGGGCCAGGCTATGTGGATCTACGAAAAGTTTTACAGTTGGACTGACAACAACGGCTCTCCTGAAGACTCGCTGTCGCGGGATCAGATGCTGGACGACATTTCACTCTACTGGTTCACAAACACCGCGGCATCGTCGGCACGGATCTACTGGGAGAACAAAGGCGCCTCATTTTCAGGAGGCAAGCTCACCTTGCCTGTGGCCGCAACCGTCTTCCCGCGAGAGATATATCGTGCTCCAAAGAGCTGGGCCGAGCAGACCTATTCGAATCTCATTTACTGGAACGAGGCTGAGCACGGGGGCCATTTCGCCGCGTTTGAACAGCCGGACATTTTTGTCGAGGAAATGCGTTCCGCGTTTCGAAAATTAAGGGAGCAGTAACACATCGGCCCCGTCTTTGTGCGATTTGCATGACCTGCATGGAATTGCAGGATTGGCCCAAAGAGCGCGATTCCTGTCCGAACCGCCCCCAAGCCGCCACCAAATTTCGGCCTTCCCCTGCTCTTCTGTGACATGCAAAACACCCTTCCCGGACGGCTCCGGGTGATCCAGATTGTTCCCAACCTAGGACATACCCCCATAAAACTTGAGCCTTGAGCAATGTTCAGCACAGAAATACCCTAACGGGCTTCAGACAGAACACGAAAGAGCAAGCCTCGGGCGACCACTCTCGGCGACTGATCCGGTTACACCGTGCTCAATTTGCGGCAGTCGAGGTTGACTGCTGACTATCGAGGAGTCGTGCAGCTACCCTCGGCAGTGCTGCGTTTTGTAAGTAATCCTGGCCACACGACCTAATAAATGACCGCTCTACTGCTCGAACGGTGCACACCTAATGGTCAGGTTCAGGACAGACAGAAGGACTACAGTGAAGACGTGGGATATCTCACAATAAAACCGCTACATCCCTAATAGTCCCAGTTTTGGGGCGTGGATAAGGACAATGCCGGAGCAGTCCGATGTACCGATCGAGGCTCTACTCCGGCGCAGGGTGATCGGCGCTTTGATCGTGGCTGCGCTTCGAACAGTTTACCTGAGTTTTTCTTCATGGCGCAGTGTCCGGTTTGCGGAACAGAATGCCTACTGGGTATCCCTCACCTGTGAGGTGACGGCGATGATCCAGGCGCCTCCCGAGATATGCTCAAAAACGGAAATCAGCGCGAGGGCATTCGCCCGGAGCGGGCAAGAACCGTCTCTGGTGCTTTATCAGAGGGCGCGCGACACCACCTACCAGGAGACGAGCCGGCTGCTGGTTTTCGTCCAAGAGGAGAGGTGAAATGAAACCAAAGCCCGGTTTGAATCGCAAGATGCGGTTCGCGTTCGCTTCCGCAATGTTGACGTTACTCTTCGTGGGAGCGATTTCCTATCACGAGATGCTCGTGTCCAGGGAGAGTGCGCGGTGGGTAAGCCACACGCACGAGGTTCTGGAAAGCATCTACGATTTAGCGTTCGCCGTGGAGAGCATCGAATCGAACTCCCGCGGATTTGCATTGACGGGCAAGCAATCCTATCTCGAGTCCTACCGTACCGGCGTAGCAAAGGTTACACAGGACCAGGCCGCGATTCGCCACTTGACGTTGGACAACCCTGTGCAACAGGGACAGATTCCTGTGCTCGAAAGCCTGACTGCTCAGAAGATCCAGAGCGCGGAGACGGTCATTCGCCTAGGCCGGGCCCAGGGCTTGGCGACGGTTGCCACGCAAAACGAGCCGGGCCAGGGAACCATGGAAGAGTTTCTTGCGGTAGTGCGTAAGATGCAGGGCGAAGAGCTTCGTTTGCTAGTGCTGCGCACCGCAGAAACCAAGCGGCTCTTGAGCCAGACTGGGCCGCTATTGCTTTTCGGGACCGCTCTGGGCTTGTTGATTGCCGCCGCAGTTGGTTGGAGAGCCCAGCGCGACAACTCCGCGCGCGGGCGAGCCGAGGGAGCGCTCGGGGACAGCGAAGAAAAATATCGGATGCTCATGGACGGAGTCCGTGACTACGCGATCTTTCTGCTGGACCCGGGGGGCCGGGTTGTCAGTTGGAATGCCGGCGCCGAACGGATCAAAGGTTACAGCGCCGATGAGATTATCGGTCACGACTTTTCCTGCTTCTTTTCTCCAGACGATATCAAGCGGGGAAGGCCGGAGGAGGTGCTGAGGCTGACTGCCGTCAGCGGCCGCTACAAAGAAAACGGCATGCGCGTCCGGAAAGACGGCTCGCAGTTTCTAGCGAGTCTTACTTTCACAGCTTTGCGCGATGCGGACGGAAAGCTGCGGGGGTTTTCTGAGATCAGCCGCGACCTCAGCGAGAGCAAGGAATCGGAGGCGAGGTACCGCGGGTTGCTGGAAGCGGCTCCGGATGCGATGGTAGTGGTGGATCAAGGCGGGGAGATCGTTCTGCTGAACGTTCAAGCGGAAAAACAGTTCGGATACCACCGCGACGAACTCATCGGTCAGAAGGTGAAGAACATTATTCCCAAGGGCTTCGCGGAGCGGCTGATTGCCGACGGTACCCGAAGCGCGGCGGAGGCGCTGGTGCAGCAGATCGGTACGGGGATTGAGCTCAACGGGAGGCGGAAGGATGGAAGTGAGTTTCCCATCGAAATCATGCTGAGCCCTCTGGAAAGCGCCGAAGGAATTCTGGTGACGGCGGCAATCCGGGACATCAGCGTACGGAAAGCTGCGGAAGAACATCTGGCGCAGATGGAGGGCAGGTACCGCGGGTTGCTGGAAGCAGCTCCGGATGCGATGGTGGTGGTGGATCAAGGCGGGGAGATCGTTCTGCTGAACGTTCAAGCGGAAAAACAGTTCGGATACCGCCGCGACGAACTCATCGGTCAGAAGGTGAAGAACATTATTCCCAAAGGGTTCGCGGAGCGGCTGATCGCGGACGCTCTTCGATCCGCGGAAGACGCGCTGGCGCAGCAAATCGGTACGGGAATCGAACTCAACGGGAGGCGGAAGGATGGAAGTGAGTTTCCCATCGAAATCATGCTGAGCCCACTGGAAGGCGCCGAAGGCGTCCTGGTGACGGCGGCGATCCGCGACATCACCACGCGGAAAAAGGCGGAGGCGCTGATGATCCATTCGTCCGAACACGACTTCCTGACCGGATTGCCGAATCGCATGCTCCTGAGCGACCGGGTTAATCAAGCGATTCGCTTGGCGATCCGACACAAGAAAAAAGTAGCGGTACTGTTCCTGGATTTGGATGGTTTCAAACACATCAATGATTCGTTGGGGCATCCCACCGGCGACAAGCTTCTTCAATCTGTGGCGAAACGCCTGGTGGATTGCGTACGCGGCTCGGACACCGTAAGCCGGCAGGGAGGCGATGAATTCGTTGTGCTGCTTTCCGAAGAGGAAGATTCGGAAGATGCCTCGGTCACCGCGAAAAAGATGCAGCGGGCGGTGGCGGAAGCGCATTTCATCGACCAGCACGATCTTCACATCACCTGCAGTGTCGGGGTCAGTCTTTATCCGGACGACGGGCTAAATGCGGAGACGCTGATTAAGAATGCCGACACCGCGATGTACCAGGCGAAGGAGAATGGGCGGCAGACGTATCAGTATTTCAAGCCGGCCATGAACGTCCGGGCCGTGGAGCGGCAATCCCTTGAGGAGAGCCTGCGGCGGGCCCTGGAACGGCAGGAATTTGTGGTGCACTATCAGCCGAAGATCAACCTGAAGACGGGAAGGATTAGCGGCGCCGAGGCCTTGCTGCGCTGGACACATCCCACGCGGGGACTGGTCCCTCCCGGACAATTTATTCCCGTTGCGGAAGACTGCGGACTGATTCTGCCGATCGGCACCTGGGTTCTTCGTCAGGCCTGCCAGCAAGCCCAGGCTTGGGTCGATGCCGGCCTACCCCTGGGGACCATGGCAGTCAACATCTCCGCGATGCAGTTGCGAAACGAGACCTTTGTCGAGGCTGTATTCACCATTCTCCAGGACACGCGCCTGGATCCGAGACTTCTTGAACTGGAGTTGACCGAAAGCGTTCTGATGAAGCATGCGGAGTCCACAGCATCCATTCTCACGGCACTGCGAGAGAGAGGGGTGCAGGTTGCGGTCGATGACTTCGGCACGGGCTACTCCAGCTTGAGCTATCTCAGGAAGTTTCCCATTGATGCCCTCAAGATCGACCAGTCGTTCGTCAGTCAGATCACCACCGTGCCCGACGAAATCATCATCGTGAAGGCAGTGATCGGGCTGGGCCGAAGCCTTAAGCTTCGGGTGGTTGCTGAGGGCGTGGAAACGCAAGAACAGCTGGCTTTTCTCCAGGCTCACCAATGTGACGAGGCGCAAGGATACTATCTTAGCCGGCCAGTGCTTCCCGGGCAGTTCGCCAAGTTGCTCAAAACCGGAATTATGAAAGCAGTCTCCGCTGAGCGTTAAAAGCGCTTCGCGCGCCCGAGCCCAGGACGTTACGACGTTCGTTGCAATGACCGCGATCTCAATGGTACTCGCGGTTGATCGAATCGAAACCGATTCGAGGCCGAGATTGATATTGTCCTCGCCCATCCAAGAATGGCCGCCCAGGAACGGCATATTGTCATCCCAACCCTAAGAATGTTCACAAACAGGCTTCGAGTCCATGAGGCTCGAATTGAACGACCATACTGATCGCGGCAGAGGAGGCCGCCAGTATGGCATATCGAACACATCGAAACGGTTCAGGGAAAAACAGTGCTTCGACTCGCCGACCTGGAGCATTCGAAGAATGCCGTTCTTCACTCGCTCGGCGCAGCCAGCTCGCAAGAATCATTCGGTCATGCGATCAACGAATTTATCGGGTGGTTTAGTTCTGAACCGTATCTCGCATTGACCCGAACTGTCTTCCCTCGCCATCGCTTTTTTCTCGAACAGAAGAACCTCGCGCCCTGCGCGATCAATATGCGCTTGGCCACCGTTAGGCGACTCGCCTATGAAGCCTCCGATACTGGCCTTCAGAGCCCTGACCTGGCGGCAGGAATCCGCCCGCGCGAAGCGTCCAAGCGAATCGTTCAAGATGCGCTCAGGACGAAGGGTTCTTCTCGCGTGCCAAGGCGAGTTCCCATATATACAAGTTCCAAGAGCTCAGTCAGTTCGCGTTTTTTCTCCTCCAGCATCTTTATCCTAAGCCGAGGGTAGCCACGATATTTTGTCGAGAGAGGCGCTCGCGATCTTGCACGGTTGACAGAAAAGGAGGCAACTGGCTCTGTCGCTGGCGCGAACCCATGATGCGAGCGCGCAACTCGTCCTGGCTGTACAGCCGTGCCGTCGCGACCGCTGCTTCGGCGGTGACGGTTCTAAAGTTAATCTCCCGACCAGAAACATCCGTCGATGCCGAACTGCCAAACCCGTCGCATTGCACTCTCGCTGCGCCGTCGCGCGCTCCGCTTGAGACCCTCTATATTGTTTCTGATAGCCTTCATCGATTTGGAAAGAGTTGTAACCGAGGGAATTCAAGTGCTGCGACAACCAATCGGCATTGGCCAGCGTTTTCGCCCTCGTTGATCACCGCATAAAAACGGTCCAGCTCCACCATCCCAGAGGGACATTCGACTGGCCAGCGATAACCTGGTGTACGGCGCTTGGCAAGGCGCAACTATGGATAGACGCAGCTGTCTTTTTAAGACACAAGTTAAGACACAAGCACAATATTGCGTCTACAGTCATAGTTTAATTGCGCCTATAGATGTTTAATTGCGTCTGCTTCGATAGGCGCAACCAACAGCGGAGGAACCAGCCTTGCCCAAGCAAATACCAGGAGATGCCCTGACCGCAATCGAAGAGGCTGTCCGGCTGTGCCCCGAAGGTGCTGCTCTACCCGAGATCGCGAATGCGTTGAAACCGGCTGTGCCGAAAAGGACGCTGCAATACAGGCTCAAGTACCTCGTGGATGCTGGACGGCTCGTGAGGGTGGGGGATGACCGCTGGGCGAAATACCGCCTGCCAGCGGCGGTGGAGGCCGAAAAGCCTGCGGCTGTTTCCGCGGCAGCCGAGCAGACAGAGGAGGAGGCCATGCCACTGTCTCCGGCCAGCAAGGAAATGCGCACCTACCTGAGCCAAAGCGTCAACGCGCGAAAGCCGGTTGGCTACAAGCGTGAATTACTCGACTCATACCGGCCCAACGGGACGTTTTATCTTTCGCAGGAACAGCGCGCCCATCTCGGGCAGGTGGGCAAGCCGAATTTCGCCGATCAGGCGGCGGGCACTTATGCAAAACAGATTTTGAACCGCTTGCTCATCGATCTATCGTGGAACTCAAGCCGCCTTGAGGGCAACACTTACTCGCTCCTGGATACGACGTGGCTGATCGAATTCGGCGAAGCCGCCGAAGGCCGTGACCGGCTGGAGGCGCAGATGATCGTCAACCACAAGGATGCGATCGAATTCCTGGTCAACCAAGCGGAGGGAAGCGGCTTTAACCGTTACACGATCCTCAATCTTCACGGGATTCTGGCGCAGAACCTTCTGCCCGACCCGGGCGCGCCAGGCAGGCTGCGCCGTATGGGCGTTGGTATCGGGAAGTCCACCTCCCATCCTCTGGAACTGCGGCAGTCAATCGAGGAGTGCTTCCACCACTTGCTGGACACCGCCGCCGCGATCCAAGACCCGTTCGAACAGGCTTTGTTTGCAATGGTGCAATTGCCGTACCTCCAGCCGTTCGACGACGTCAACAAGCGCGTGTCGCGCCTCTCGGCGAACATTCCGTACATCAAGCGCAATCTGTCCCCTCTGTCGTTCATCGACGTGCCCCGCGCCCTCTACACCGATGCAGTCCTGGGCGTTTATGAACTGAACCGGGTCGATCTGCTGAGGGATGTCTTCATCTGGGCGTATGAGCGGTCGGCTGCACGTTATGCGGCCGTACGGCAGTCAGTGGGGGAGCCCGATCCGTTCAGCTTCAAGCACAAGGCCGCGTTGCGGGAGATCGTCGGCGATGTGGTGCGCGGGCGGATGGACAGAAAGGCCACCGCGGCCTATGTCGCAGCCTGAATGGAGAAAAGCCATATCCCGGAAGCCGATCGCGAAAAATTCAGGGACATTGCCGAGGCAGAACTCGTGAGCTTTCACGAAGGAAACTTCGCACGTTACCAGATCAGGCCAAGCGAATTCGAGGCATGGCAGCAGGTCTGGACCGAAGGCAAAAGGTCAGAATGATGAGCGCCTGCACACTGTTTTATCGCCTCCGATGAGCCGCTTGATAACGAGAATGGCGTGGCGGTTTAAGTAAGAGTGGTTCAGTACTGTCCTCTCGTTGGACGGACCAGTCCGATTCTGGCAACAAGAGAGAAACTCAACCGGTCATGCTTTCAAGATATGAGAGTCATTACCTACAGCGATCTGCATCTCGAATTTGGCTCCGCTTGGACATTGCCGCCGGAAGCGCGCGGGGATGTCCTCATCCTGGCAGGCGATATCATCACGCTTCGAGACTATGATCCGCTCGATCAGCTCTTGCAGAGGTGGAAGAAGCCCATCCTCTACGTAACGGGAAATCACGAATACTACACGCAGCGCCCGATGAACGAAGAAGACGATAAGGTGAAAGCATGGCTCGCGGGTGCTCACCCGCATGTGAAACTGCTGCAGGATGAAGAGGTCACAATCGGCGGCGTCAATTTCTTCGGCGGCACGATGTGGACGGATTTCAACGGCGCGGACCAGCGTGCTATGGAGATCGCACGTTCTCAAATGAATGATTTCCGGCTGATCCGAAATCCAGATCAATCTCCATTCAAGCCAATCGACTCTGTTGCGTTGCATCAAAGCTTCGCATCGAAACTGCTGATCTGGTTCGGCAAGGATTTGAGCGGACCACGCGTGGTCATCAGCCACAATGCGCCGGTCATCAATCCCAACTCTAAATTCAAAGACAGCCCGCTCAAACCGGCGTTTAATTCTCTCGACATGATGGAGGCCATTGAAAGCTATCAGCCCGCTTTGTGGGTGTACGGCCATACGCATGAATGCGACGATCAGATGATCGGCAAGACCCGGATTATTTCGAATCAGCTCGGATATCCTGATCGCTATGGCGGCTTCGAATGCAAGGATTTTGACGATGCCGGTCTTGCGGTTGAAGTGGCCAGACTGTGATGTCCAACAAGCGGTTGAATGGTGCGGCGGCTTAGTTAGTCCAAATCAGGTTTAGAATCCGCTGTAAGGTCGTTATCTTAGACCGTCAATGTCCTTAGCCGTACATTACTTGTCGGCTGTCTGCTCAAAACGCCGATTCGCGCGGAGGTTGGGAGTCGGCTTCAATGCGCCCGTTACTCCGATGGAAAAGCTCTGTTCATAGGGCAGGTTGTCCGGCCCGTCCACCGTGAGCCGAACTGTGAAATCGGCTGCTCTTGTATAGCAATGCAAGACTTTGGATCCTTCCGAGATCGTCCCGTCGCCGAAATCCCAGTGATAACCGAGCGCCGGTACGCCGTCAGGGTCGGACTGAGCCGAGAAGATCATCGTCTCCCCAACCTTCGACTGCGAAGGAACTCGCGCCGTGACCGTTGGGGCCACCTTGGCCACAGCGCTGTCCACCAGCTTGATTACTACCGCCGATTGCGGCGCCTGATTCTCAAACCAGATCGCGTCACCTGCGAGTGCAAAGCGGGAGCTTGAATCCATGACCCCAGTCGCCACCATCGTAGAACTGGCGTGGACCCCGAGGTCCTTGAGGCTCAACGAGCGCGAGCGTGGCTGGTCGGTCCAGTTGAAAATCGTCAAGATACTTTGGCGCGGGCTTTGCCGCAGCAAGAAAACACTCGGTTGTCCATCCTTCGGGTCATAGTTCATCAGATCTACAGGCGTCGAGGCTCGGCCGGC
>Ga0307474_10003836_pt1 | contig 10841 bp, 11 predicted proteins | sample atmos_gasesECM1C_2_FD_203312 | JGI IMG/M metagenome (GOLD analysis project Ga0307474, IMG submission 203312) | Hardwood forest soil microbial communities from Morgan-Monroe State Forest, Indiana, United States - atmos_gasesECM1C_05 | ecosystem: Environmental > Terrestrial > Soil > Temperate...
CGCTGCCATTCTACGACTTTGTAGCCAGATACTGGCAGACGCGGCGAATCGTATCCCGCTGCGCCTCATTCAAGGTAAGAAACTCAAAGCCGTACCGCAGACCTTGCCGGTACCGTACGATGGCTCGAACTTTAATGGGATACGGCGTCAATGGCAGCGGGATCTCCAACGTCACGATCTCACCGCTTTCCAGACTGCCGGTCAGGGTCGCACCGATTCCGTCCTGTCCCATCTCTGTCGATCGGCCCCAGCAGGTACGGAACTCGCCATCCTGGAACATCTTTACCTGCAGGCGTGCGTCAATGGCGAAGCGGGGAAACCGCCGCGTAAAGGTGAACTTGCCACCTGGAGCCTTCGCCGCGCTGGCAGAATCTCCCTCTGCAGATGCGGCCGCTGCTCGCGCTTTCTTGTCATTTTCCATGCAATCAGTTCTTGTAGAGACGTAGCTCGCTACGTCTCGGCTGGCACAGCTCTAGTTGCCATGCAACAGGTACCCAGGTTGCAGGGGCAACTTTCCTGCAACTTTCACGACAGTCACGCTGCTGTTGATGGCGTATACATCGACCACCCCGATGGCCCCTGGGATCGACGCGACTTTGTTTACCAGTTCTTCGTCCGAATCGACGACCAAAATTGCGGGATGGTTCGTGCGCCCGTGGTTGGCGGACGCAATCAGATCTGCCACCTGCGCATCGGAGAGTTCGTAGACTTTTTCCAGGAGCAACTTCATCTCCGGGTTGGCCGGAGCGCGCATGATCAATGTAACTGGCTTGCCATCTACCCACCGGTTGGTTTGCGCTTTACAGATCTTCACCAGTTCCGGCAACGCCACTGCGGTCACAGAATTGGCCTTGTTCGCCACCAGAGCCAGATCACGCGCCGAGGCGAGCGAATTACTGGCAACCGTGATCAGTGCAGCAGCGGCAACCCGTCTGTAAAACACACTCTCTCCCGAGCGGAATTCGACCCAAATAACGATTCTCTTGCAATTGTCGCAACGGCTCAACAGTCATGAAGGCCATGTACCTCTGGAGCCAACGGCTGTAGAGACGTTGCTTGCAACGTCTCTTAACTATCTCGCAGTCGAGTTCCTCGCGCACTTTACGGAACTCTGCCACTCCGCACCGCGTATCACACACTGGGAGACGAAGCAGATGTTCTGCAACCGTTGCGGAACCGAAATACCCGAGGGATCCATGGCCTGCTCACGCTGCGGCCGTCGCATCGGAGACCCGGTTCGAGCCATCGCTCAATCGCGCCTCGAGCGCCATCTCCGCACGCTCGGCGTCCTCTGGATCGTGGTTGGCGGCCTTTTCTCGATCCCTGCCGTAGGTCTACTCATTTTCAGCCGGACCGTACACCTTATCGTCGATCGTCAGGAACCGTGGGCGCCCATTTTTCCGCTGTTCCTCACTGTGGCAGGGGGCACTCTGCTGATTCTTGCCACCGGCGGAATCGGTGTCGGTCTTGGCCTGATGCAGCGACGCTCCTGGGCGCGTGTCGCAGCCATCATTCTGGGAGTAGTCTCCCTCTTTCACCCTCCGTTGGGAACTGCATTGGGCGTCTACACGTTGTGGATCCTGTTGGCTGACGATCACGGCGACGAGTACCGCTATTTGGCCCATACCAGTTAGCCGCGCTTCCCACAGCTGTGCACAGGATTTTTCGGTTTGTCACAGCCGATCAACAGTCCTCGCCAGATTTTCCATTGTGATTCTGCATCGTCCGCAGGAGACTTCCTCAAGTCTTCCCCCATGTCTGTCTCTAGCTCAACACGCCAACTCACACCAGAGTCCAAAATCCACATACCCGCGGAGGCCTTGAACGCCGCGGTCGGCGTTCTCGGCTTCCCTTATCGTGATCTTCATGTGGAAAACGCGACCCTGATCCGGCATCAAGCCCGTCATTGCTAGGGATACAACCTATAGTGTTTCCCTCTTGACAGGCACTACGGGCGGGAGTAACTTTGCAATCCCAAGCACCAAAATTTCGCCTCACGGGAATGAGGCGGAGTCGAAGAGAACACAACCATGCGGTCGGCGCCAGGCGAGAGGTGATCTGACGTCCGCCGCCTGAAATCAACGGGCGCCCGGGCCTCCGGATCGGGTCATTCGAGAGCAGAGGTCCGGCGCCCTCAACCATAGTTCTTTAACAAACCAACCTTCGGGTTTTCCGGAAACCAAGTTCCGGAGGCCGGAAGCCGAAATGAAGCGCGGTGGCCGTTCCCCGACCCTCCCCCGGGGCGCGACAAAAACCGGAGTGCAAAATAATCTTCACCGCCTGCCTCTGGCAGACCAAGGGAATTTTCTTGTCTCCGGCGGCAGGAGAAATGGCAAGACCATCAGGAGCCCGGAATGGAAGGTTTAACTCGTCTCGTTTCCGAATCGCTGGCACGACACGGCTTCGATCGTCCGCTTGACTATCGCCGTTTGCACTGGTCCCGTTGGTTCCGCTGCGAATCCCATCACAGCCTCCTGATTGTTCCGAGCAAAGCCGGTGTCTTCGCCCTCGCCGAGGAGATCATCGGCCTCTCGCGCCCAAATCGTGTGGGGACAGCCGCCCTCGGCTGTCCAGCCGAGCAGAGCTCGGCCGGGAGCAGCGTATCTCCGCGCCGCATGCTCGCTGTCGCCCAGTTTTTCGAGGCTGACGACATGGCCTTCGTCCTCGATCGCATGCTTGCCCGCCGGAATCCTATGCAGGCCCACTTGAACTCGGGCCGCTATTTCGTCCGTTTCGTGATCATCGAAGACGAAATTCATCGCCGCAGCATCTGCAACGCGCTCAACCAATGGATCGCGAATTCTTTCGAGACCGCCAGCGGTATCGGCTCTCATTTCGCCACCTCCTTGGAATTGACCCCGGCCAACGAGTACGATCCAGCGGCTAACGCCGCCCAGGGAAACCTTTTTGAGAACCAGAGTGTGGCTCGTGCCCCCCGATCCGCCCCGATTGGCGACACACAGCATTCGCAGCACACGGGAGAAGTGACCGCCAGGCCGGCAGCCCCTCCCATGGTTGCTCCGCAGTTCGATGGCGCGAGGGAAGCTCAACGTCCTTCGCCGTTTCCCTCTGGCTTTTGAGGGAGAGTGGTGGCAGAGCGGTTTAGCGCAGCGCAGGCCGGTGAATCAGCGGCCCGTTAGCGCCGCCTAGAACGAGTGGAAGAGCGGTGCTTCCGCGCCGCGTAGAGCGACAGTTTGAACGCTTGGGCTTTAGCCCCGGCAGACGCATGATGAGTTGAAAGTTCTGATAGTCCCGATTTCCCGGTCCCCGGACCCCCGAATCGGATGCAAGCCGCATAGAATCTAATTAGGAGACCCTGATGGCCGAACTCAAAACCGTAACGCAAACCACGCCTGCCGCTGCCTCGAACGCCGCGAACCTCGCCGTTCCGAAGAAGAAGGCTCCCGGCCTGTCCTTCCGCCGCCTCTTCACCGCTCCAGGTGTCTCCCCCTACGACGGAGTCGACTGGGAACTCCGCACCGCTCAGATCACCGACGCCCAGGGCAACGTGATCTTCGAGCAAAAAGACGTCGAAGTCCCCAAAGACTGGTCGATGACCGCCACCAACATCGTCGCCAGCAAATATCTCCACGGCACCCTCGGCACGCCCGAGCGTGAAACCGGAGTCCGCCAGCTTGTCGCCCGTGTCGCCGAGACCATCCGAGACTGGGGCATGTCGCAGGGATACTTCAAGACTCCCGAAGACGGCGCAACCTTCCACGACGAACTCGTCCACATCCTCGTCCGCCAGTATGCTGCCTTCAACTCGCCTGTCTGGTTCAATGTCGGATGCGACCGCATCGAGCCCAACTCCGACGGCCGCAACTGGCACTGGAACCCGCAAACCCAGCAAGTCGAATTCGGCGTTACCGGATACTCCAAGCCCCAGTGCTCCGCCTGCTTCATCAACTCGGTAAAAGATTCGCTCGACTCGATCCTGACCCTCGCTAAGACCGAAGGTATGCTCTTCAAGTGGGGCTCTGGCACCGGCACGAATCTCTCTCCGTTGCGCTCCTCGACCGAAGGTCTCAGCGGAGGCGGCACCGCCAGCGGCCCGCTCAGCTTCATGAAAGGATTCGATGCCTTCGCCGGTGTCATCAAGTCCGGCGGCAAGACGCGCCGCGCCGCCAAGATGGTGATCCTCAACGTCGACCATCCCGACATCATGGACTTCATCGAGTGCAAGATGAAGGAAGAAGCCAAGGCCCATGCCCTGGTTGCCATGGGATACGACGGCTCGCATCCCGACTCCGACGCCTACTCGTCAATCTTCTTCCAGAACGCAAATAACAGCGTCCGCGTCACCGACGACTTCATGTACGCCGTGGTCCGCGACACCGACTTCTCGACGAAATCGGTCCGCGATGGCAGTGTGATGAAGACCTTCAAAGCCAAAGACCTGCTCAACAAGATTTCCGAAGCCACCTGGCACTGCGGCGATCCCGGCATGCAATACGACACCACGGTCAACCGTTGGCACACGTCGAAGAACACCGCCCGCATCAATGCGAGCAACCCGTGCAGCGAGTACATGTTCCTCGACGATTCGGCCTGCAACCTGGCCAGCCTGAACCTGCTGAAGTTTGCGCCCAACGGCACCTTCGACGTCGACTCCTACCGTCACGCGGTCGACATCCTCATCACCGCGCAGGAAATCATCGTCGACAACGCCGGATATCCCACCGAGCAGATCATGCGCAACTCACATGACTACCGCCCGCTGGGCCTGGGATACGCCAACTTGGGCGCGCTCCTGATGGCTGCCGGTCTGCCCTACGACTCCGATGCCGGCCGCGACTACGCCGCCTGCGTCACCGCCATCATGTGCGGCGAAGCCTATCTTCAAAGCTCACGCATCGCCGAGTTCTGCCCGCCACTGGCTCCCGCGACAGAAGCCACAAAAAAGAATCTCTCGGAAACAAACCTGGGCGCCGGCATCTCCACAACTCCTGTGGGGACGGCCGCCTCGGCTGTCCAGCGAAGCGAAACGAGCGCTCCCGGCACGGCTCAAACCATGCCCAGCGGAGCGTGCCCCGGCTGGTATATCAACCGCGAGCCATTCCTCGACGTAATCCGTATGCACAGAGCGTCGGTGAATGGAATCAACAAGTCAAATGTTCCAACCTCAATCTACGAAGCCAGCAAACAGTGCTGGGACGAAGCCCTCTCCCACGGCGAAAAATTCGGCTATCGCAACAGTCAGGTCACGGTACTCGCACCCACCGGCACCATCGGCTTCATGATGGACTGCGACACGACCGGCATCGAACCCGACCTCGCGCTGGTGAAGTACAAGAAGCTGGTCGGCGGCGGAATGATCAAAATCGTCAACCAGACCGTGCCCACGGCCCTGTTCAAGCTCGGATACACGCACGAGCAGACCGACGCCATCGTCAGCTACATCGACGCCACCGGCACCATCGAGGGCGCTCCGAATATCAAAGACGAACACCTCGCCGTCTTCGATTGCTCCTTCAAGCCGGCCAAAGGCACGCGCTCCATTCACTACATGGGACATCTCCGCATGATGGCTGCAGCGCAGCCCTTCATTTCCGGAGCCATCTCGAAGACCGTCAACCTGCCCGAGAACGCGACCATTGAAGACATCAGCGAAGCCTACCTCCAGGCCTGGAAGCTCGGCCTGAAAGCGGTGGCGATCTATCGCGACGGCTGCAAAAAGTCGCAGCCGCTAAGTGCCGCAGGCACAAAGACGGCCGAATCGGCTCGGGTGGGAACGGGCGCCTCGCCCGTCCAGGTTGTCGAAGAAGAGGACCTGAACGCTCCCCCACGCGCCGTCCGCCACAAACTGCAGGAAGAGCGCGCCTCGATCACGCACAAGTTCAAAGTGGGAGACCACGAAGGCTACATCACCGTCGGCCTATATCCCGACGGAGAGCCCGGCGAACTGTTCATCACCATGGCCAAAGAAGGATCGACCGTCAGCGGCCTCATGGACAGCTTCGCGCTGGCAGTCTCGATCGCCCTGCAACACGGCGTCCCGCTGAAACTGTTCTGCGAGAAATTCGCCCACACCAGATTTGAGCCAAGTGGATGGTCCGGCAACCCCGACATCGGCTACGCCAAGTCGATTATGGACTACATCTTCCGCTGGCTCCAATTGCGCTTCCTGACCGGCCAGCAGCAGATGCTGTTCGAGAATCTGCGGCTCAGGCCATCAGGTGCTCCTCAGTTGCCGGAAGCCGGGGGTCTCGGCGAGCCTGTCACGTCGCGTACGATCAGCGACCAACGACCGACGACCGGCTCTGTCCACGCCGCCGACGCCCTCTCTAGCATCGTCGACCTGGGCGACGCTCCCACTTGCAGCTTCTGTGGCAGCATCATGACCAGAAATGGCAGCTGCTACCGCTGCATGTCATGCGGCAGCACCAGCGGCTGCAGCTAAGAAGCTTGTGCAGGGGCGGACACGCATGTGGGTTTGCGCAATTGATGAAAGTTGGGGTCCAAAAGATGAAAGTCTAGACCCTAAAACGTGAAATTGAGTAAGTCACTGAAAGCAATGGGCATAACTTCGAGAATTGCAGCACGGTGCACCAGACTGAAGTAAGGAGGACAAGAAAAATGGCAACGTACAAACCAGGGGAGATTGCTCCCGATTCGGGTGAATTGGTCGAGGTCGGACCGCGTGGAGGCAAGGTGGAGGCCGGTCGCCGCACTGTGATCGAGCGTGGCGAGAGAATTCCGCCCACATCCGAATCGGGGAACGAATTTAAGTACAAACGCGGCTCGAAGACTACCCATTAGGGCAGCGGTTCGGCAGATCGGATGGCTCGTTCGACCTCTGTGTCGAGAATACGAATTATCTGATCCTGCGCAGAACGTAGCGGATTTGCGGAGGGGCATGGCCACGCCATGCTGCAACAGAAAACAACCCTTGACGGCTTTAGCCGGTGGGGGCACAACTTTAAAAATCGGATTTCGCAACCACTGACGTCGTAGCGTCGACTGTCCCAGGCTCCAGCCGTACTCCCGCCAGCGCGTAGCAATCCCCAGGAGAGTCGCAAATGGCTGTAGCTCCGTTCCTTTCTTCAACAATGGATTTCACAACTTCGCTGGATGAACTGCTATTCGACATCTGCGACGAGATACAACTGTCCCCCGCCCGCCACGATCAGGCGGTGCAGCGATATGAAACCTTGGGCGACGTCCTCGAGAGCGAGGCAAGTCCATTTCGACTACTCGGCCCGAAGATTTATCCGCAAGGTTCAATGGCTCTTGGCACTACGGTTAAACCAGTTGCAGGGCCACATGACCTGGATTTCGTATTGGAGCTTTCGATCGCCCATGACCGAGTCGATCCTATCCGGCTAATCCAGGAACTCTATAGTTTCCTTAATAACCATGGTGTTTATGGGCCGATGACATCGCTTAAGAATCGTTGTGTTCGCATCGAATATGCCAATGAGTTCTACATGGATATCCTGCCGGCATGTCGTAATGGGTACGCGACAGGCACCTGCATTAAAGTTCCGGACCGAGCATTGAAATCATGGACTGACAGTGATCCAGTCGGATTCATCAGATGGTTTGAGGAACGAGCCAGAATGAGATTCGTCGCTCGCATTCTCGACAAGGCGGCGCCTGTACCAGCGCAGGTACCTGTTGCTCAAAAGCAAACGCTAAGGCTGGTCGTGCAGCTTATCAAGCGGTGGCGCGATCGGTACTATAGCGATTCTGGCCTTGCTCCAATATCGATTGTCCTTACTACCTTAGCTGGGCACGCCTACACCGGTGAACGATCCGTTAGCGAATCGCTAAACCTCGTGCTAAGCCGCATAGTCGGATTCATTGATGATGCGCACCGTACGGGAACTCCACTTCGCGTATGGCACCCTACTCATCCAGCTGAAGAGCTGAGCGAAAAATGGAACGATGACCGGCCAGCGTATGAGGCATTTGTAGAGGGAATTCGCGCCTTCAATCGTAGGTGGTCAGAACTGATGGAACGGCGCGAGAACGCCCACTCAGAACTCGAAGCGCTCTTCGGCGAGCCAGTGAATACGGTTCTTAGAAAGCGCGCTCGGGCGGTTCAAGAATCGCGCCTCGCTGGGACCCTAGGTGTGAGCTCGACCGGAATCATTTCGCGGAATGGCCCGTCGATAGTTCCTGTACGTCCTCACACCTTCTATGGCGAACAGTAGGTATGTTCGGGAAAGGCCGCTCACACCGGCTCAACAGGCGTATTTTCTGAGGCTGGCGTTTCCCGGTTTCACGGTCGTAACTGCCCGCAGTGAACTGAGGTGTATCGGAACGCTGCGGCCATCTCCAACGAGCGCAACGTATACGATCTCGCTTGAATACAGAGTTCCCGAGCGGCCCTGTGTCCAAATCTTGCGACCGCAGCTAAAGCTCGCGCCGGGACGCACCAAGCTGCCGCATGTCTTTAAGGGAAATGAGCTCTGCTTGTACCTTACCGGTGAGTGGCGACCGGATCTCAGGATTTCCGAATACATCATCCCATGGATTTCGTTCTGGCTGTTCTTTTACGAGGTATGGGCGATTTCCGGCGAGTGGTTTGGTGGCGGCCATGAGCCGCAAGCACAAAAATGAAGAGATTCAAAATCCTCTCCATCGACGGCGGCGGTATCAAAGGAGTTTTCCCTGCCGCATTTCTGGCAGCACTTGAAGAAGATCTCCAAATCAGAACAGGTGAATACTTTGATCTAGTCGCTGGAACGTCGACGGGCGGCATCATCGCACTAGGGCTAGGCCTTGGTCTCAGCGCTGACGCTATAGTGCAGTTTTACATTCGGAAAGGCCCGCTGATCTTTCCGAGCAGCAAAGGCTTCTTCAAGTTCTCGTGGCTGGCATCGCCTTCTAAGTACAAATCAGACATCCTTCAGGCCGCTTTGGCGGAGGTCTTCGACAAGCGGTTGCTGGGAGACTCTAGTTGCCGTCTCTTCATTCCCAGTTTCGATGCCAATACCGGGCTAATTCACATTTACAAAACCGCACACCACGAGCGACTTCGCCGAGATTACCGCTGTACGGCTGTAGAAGTCGGAATGGCGACATCGGCAGCTCCCATCTATTTCCCGAGTTATAGGTCGGACCACGACATAACGCTGATCGACGGCGGCATCTGGGCTAACAACCCGTCAGGTCTCGCAGTGGTCGAGGCCATAAGCATGCTCAATGCCCCGCCTGATCAAATCGATGTATTGAGCTTAGGTTGCACAGAAACCCCGCCGGATTTTCTTCAAACGCGCAAGTGGGTTGGCTACTGGCCACTAAAGCTTCTCGACGCGATGTTTCGGGGACAGTCATTTTCATCCTTAGGAACAGCGCAACACCTCGTCGGCCATAGCAACGTACATCGCGTTAATCCTACGGTCGCACCTGGGCAATACAAGCTTGACCGAACTAAGGGAATTGAGGATTTGAGAGGCTTGGCTTATCAGACCGCCAGGTATGCTTCCCCTAAGCTGGCGACTGTTTTCTTCAGCAAGCCAGCCGAGCGTTTCGCACCGATGTATCAGACCAATTCCTGATCACGAGTGCCTATGCCAGCCGGGGGGACATCAGCAATGTGAAACTCACGCCGACCGTATCGGACGAAGGCCAATTCCCGACTCCCCCGCATCTATGCTGGAGGTCTTTCGGGCAGGCCGCTTAATTCTGCTCACGGCACCCATGCGCCACAGATACATCGCCGCATAAGCTCTCCAGGGACGCCAGCGTTCGGCCCTGCGCTCGAGTTCTCGTGCGCTTCCCAGGGAGAGAACGCGCAGCAGTCCAAGATCGCTGGAGGGAAACGCATCCGGTTCTCCTAAAGCCCGCATCGCGACATACTCCGCCGTCCAGTTGCCGATCCCCGGAATCTCACAAAGCCTCCGCCGGAAATCTTCTGAGTCGATGACGGCTTCGAAATTGATCTTCCCCCGGGCGACCGCTCGCGCCAGCGCGCGAATGGTCTCCGCTCTTCCTCCAGTAATTCCGATGGTCTCCAGTTTGGCGTTCTGCAAAGTCTCCGGCGTAGGAAACAGATGGGTCAGCCTGGGACCGGGAAACTTCCTCCCAAACGTGCTGGCCATCCGTCCCGCGAGCGAAGTCGCTCCCTTGACCGTGACTTGCTGCCCGAGAATGGCCCGAATGGCGAGTTCGAATCCATTCCAGCAGCCCGGCACGCGAAGGCCCGGATCAGCATGCACGCTGGCAGCTAACATCGGATCGACGCGCAACCGCTTCACGATCGAAGCCCAATCGGCATTGACGTCGAACATCGCGCGAATCCGTTCTACGATGTAGTAGAGCGAACGTGGATCTCCGATTTCAATGCGCGCCAAAAGCGCGTCGTGTTTTGGATCGATAGAGACTTCGAGATATCCGTCCTGTCCCTTTACCGAGATGGTCCGCCGATACGTCGATTCCTCCACCAGTTCCACGCCCGGCGTGGCCCGCGCGCCAAGGAACTCCAACATGCCTTGCCAGTGATAAGGCGGACGAAAATTGAGCCGAAACAGATATTGATCTCCCGAGTGGATCCCCGTCTGGCGCGCCAGTCGCCGGATTTGCGTCGGCGTGCGGTGGTACACCTTGTGCACGCCGGCGTTGAAGCGGCGCACGCTGCCGAATCCGGAGGCGATGGCGATCTCGTTCATCGGGAGATTGGTTTCATCAATCAGCTTCTTGGCGAAATGCAGCCGCCGCGTCTGCGCTACCGCGACAGGAGTCGCGCCCAGATGTCGCACGAACAGCCGTCGCAGATGCCGCGAACCCACCCCCAGTCGTTCCGCCAGCGATTCCACGCCGCCATCTTCCAGGCCGCTTTCGCCGATAAGCCGCAACGCTCTTGAAACCGTGGTGGTTGTACCCTGCCACGC
>Ga0307474_10003838_pt1 | contig 10840 bp, 9 predicted proteins | sample atmos_gasesECM1C_2_FD_203312 | JGI IMG/M metagenome (GOLD analysis project Ga0307474, IMG submission 203312) | Hardwood forest soil microbial communities from Morgan-Monroe State Forest, Indiana, United States - atmos_gasesECM1C_05 | ecosystem: Environmental > Terrestrial > Soil > Temperate...
AGCGCGCCTCGGGCTCGCGCATGCATGCGGCGTATTTCCGCATCGGCGGCGTGCATCAGGACCTGCCGCCGAAGCTGATCGACGACATCGATGCGTGGTGCGATCCGTTCCTGACCGTCGTGGACGATCTCGAGACATTGCTGACAGGCAACCGCATCTTCAAGCAGCGCAACGTCGATATCGGCGTGGTGACGCTGCAACAGGCCTGGGAGTGGGGCTTTTCGGGCGTCATGGTGCGCGGCTCCGGCGCCGCCTGGGACCTGCGCAAGGCGCAACCTTACGAATGCTACGCCGAGATGGATTTCGATATTCCGATCGGCAAGAACGGCGACTGCTACGACCGCTACTGCATCCGCATGGAAGAGATGCGGCAGTCGGTCAAGATCATGAAGCAGTGCATCGCCAAGCTGCGTGCTGCGGACGGGCAGGGGCCGGTCGCCATTCAGGATCACAAGATCTTCCCGCCGCGCCGTGGCGAGATGAAGCGCTCGATGGAAGCCTTGATCCATCATTTCAAGCTCTACACCGAAGGTTTTCACGTGCCGGCCGGTGAAGTCTATGCCGCGGTGGAAGCGCCCAAGGGTGAGTTCGGCGTCTACCTCGTCGCCGATGGCTCCAACAAGCCCTACAAGTGCAAGATCCGCGCACCGGGCTTTGCGCATTTGCAGGCGATGGATTTCATCTGTCGGGGCCACCTGCTCGCCGACGTCTCGGCGATTCTCGGTTCGCTCGACATCGTGTTCGGCGAGGTCGATCGGTGATCGCACCGCCGCCCATCCAGTTCGACCGCGCCTCGGGCGCCCTTGAAGGGGCCAACCTGTGGGAGCGGACGGCTGCGCTGGCGCTGGCGACGGGAGCGAAAGTCTCGTCACATTTTTCGCACCGCGGCTACATCGGCTGCGCCAACCTGCTGCGCAAGGCGCTGCCTTCACGCAACATCGCGATCAAGCTGAACGACGACGCGACGTTCGAATTTCCCTATGGCGATGGTTACTGGAGCAAGCTGCTCGACCGCTCTTACCATTACGAAGACGAACTGGAATTGCTGTTTCGTCATTCCGTCGACATCGACTACACGCTGCTCGATTGCGGCGCCAACTACGGCTACTGGTCGGTGCTGGTGACGAGCAAGCCGTTCGGTTCGCACAAGGCGATCGCGATCGAGCCATCGTCGGACAATTTCGCCAAGCTCGCCAACAACGCGAGAGTCAACGACGGCCGTTTTGAGACACTGAAATGCGCAATCGGTGCCGCAAAGGGCACCGCCTACTTGTCCGGCACCAAGCATGAAGCCTTCAGCATCGCCGCCGGCTCCAATAGCGGCGGCGAAGCAGTGCCCGTCATGGCGCTCGACGATCTCCTGGACGACGGCAAGATCGCGCCCGGCGGCAAATACCTCATCAAGCTCGACGTCGAGGGCGTCGAGATCGACGCTATCAAGGGCGGCAGGAAATTGCTCGCGGGCGACAGCGTGATCATGTGCGAAGAGCACGGCAACGATCCCGATCACACGGTGTCGCGCTATATCCTCGAGCAGACCCCGCTGAAACTCATCGTCCACGATCCCCGCTCGAACCGTCTCGAAACCGTGACCGAGTTGTCGATCCTCGACCGCATCAAGGTTTCAACCCATGTCGGTTACAACGTCTTCGGCACCGCGAGCGCGTTCTGGCAGCAACGGATTGCTGCCCTGAACGCCAGTGTCGCGCTCCGCATGCAATGAGAGACTGAATACGATGTCCGTTCGCCGCCTTGCACCCAAAGAAGTCCAGCCCGCGAGCTTCACGTTCACGCCGGAAAATCTGGAATGGGCAAAGAAGCAGATCGCTAAATATCCGGAAGGCCGTCAGGCGTCGGCGGTCATTGCGATCCTGTGGCGCGTGCAGGAGCAGCACGAGGGCTGGGTTTCGGAAGCCGCGATCCGTGCGGTCGCCGACCTGCTTGATATGCCCTACATCCGCGTGCTGGAAATCGCGACCTTCTACACGATGTTCCAGCTCCAGCCGGTCGGCAAGAAGGCGCATGTGCAGGTGTGCGGCACGACGCCGTGCCGGTTGCGCGGCGCGGCTGATCTCATCGAAGTCTGCCAAAGCCGGATCCATCACGACCCCTTCCATCTGTCGAAGGACGGCAATTTTTCCTGGGAAGAGGTCGAATGTCTTGGCGCCTGCGTGAATGCGCCGATGGTGCTGATCTGGAAGGACACCTACGAGGACCTGACCAAGGAAAGCTTCGGCAAGGTGCTTGACGGCTTTGCGTCGGGCAAGCCGCCGAAGCCGGGTCCGCAGATCGATCGCCAATTCTCCGCGCCCGTCGGCGGACCGACCACGCTGAAGGAAACGACCTGATGCTCGAGGACAAGGATCGCATCTTCAAAAATCTCTACGGCCTGCATGATTGGGGCATTGAGGGTGCGCGGCGTCGCGGCGCCTGGGACGGCACCAAGACAATCATCGACAAGGGCCGCGACTGGATCATCAACGAGATGAAGGCCTCCGGCCTGCGCGGCCGTGGCGGGGCGGGATTCCCGACCGGCATGAAGTGGTCCTTCATGCCGAAGGAATCCAAGGACGGGCGGCCGAGCTATCTCGTCGTCAATGCCGACGAGTCCGAGCCCGGCACCTGCAAGGACCGCGAGATCATGCGGCATGATCCGCATCTGTTGGTCGAAGGCTGCCTGCTCGCAAGTTTCGCGATGGGCGCGCATGCTGCCTACATCTATGTGCGCGGCGAGTTCATCAGGGAGCGCGAGCATTTGCAGGCCGCGGTCGATCAGGCCTATGAGGCGAAGCTGATCGGCAAGGATAACATCAACGGCTGGCCGTTCGATCTCTATGTCACCCACGGCGCCGGCGCCTATATCTGCGGCGAAGAGACCGCGCTGCTCGAAAGCCTCGAGGGCAAGAAGGGCCAGCCGCGGCTGAAGCCGCCGTTTCCGGCCAATGTCGGTCTGTTCGGCTGCCCGACCACCGTCAACAACGTCGAGTCGATTGCGGTTGCGCCCGACATCCTGCGGCGCGGCGCGGCCTGGTTCGCCGCCATCGGCCGCCCCAACAATGTCGGCACAAAACTGTTCTGCATTTCCGGTCACGTCGAGCGGCCCTGCAACGTCGAAGAAGCGATGGGCATTCCGTTCCGCGAACTGATCGAGCGGCATTGCGGCGGCATTCGCGGCGGCTGGGACAATCTGAAAGCCGTGATCCCCGGTGGTTCCTCGGTGCGCATGGTGCCGGCCGACCAGATCATCGATACGCCGATGGATTTCGACAGCCTCGGCAAGTTGCGCTCCGGGCTCGGCACCGCGGCCGTGATCGTGATGGACAAGTCGACCGACCTGATCCGGGCGATCGCCCGCATCTCCTATTTCTACAAGCACGAGAGCTGCGGCCAGTGCACGCCGTGCCGCGAGGGCACCGGCTGGATGTGGCGCGTGTTGACCCGCATGGCAGAGGGACGCGCCCACAAGCGCGAGATCGACATGCTGCTCGAAGTCACCAAGCAGGTCGAAGGTCATACGATCTGCGCGCTCGGCGATGCCGCGGCGTGGCCGATCCAGGGCCTGATCGCGCATTTCCGTCACGAGATCGAAGAACGCATCGATCAATATTCGCACAAAGCCGATCTCGACGATCAAGGCGTACTCGATCCCGCACACATGGTCGCGGCGGAGTAGGATTGATGTTGTTGCCCGCTACATTCTGGCAGAAGTTCGGGACGCTCGCGCAAATGGCGCAGGCGACCGTGGCGCTGCTCGGCTTTGTGGCGATCCTGTTCCAGATCAACGAAATCCGCACCAACAACCGCGCGGTCAGCGCGCGGCAGGCGTTCCTCGCCTACACCGATCTCGCGTTCAAGAATCCGAAATTCTCCGCGCCTGACTTTCATGCGATCAAGACCGGCGGCCACGATGGTCTGGTTCAGTACGAAAGCTTCGTCTCCTATTTCCTCTATGCCTGCGAGGAAGCGTTCAACGCGTTCTCCGATCAACGCGAGTGGCTTGCTTCCTGCAATTACGACCTGAAGCCGCATTTGCCGTTTCTCTGCGAGAAGAACCAGGCCGAGCCGGCCTATCTCGCAAGTTACGGCGACAATACCCAGGACTGGGTGAAGACATCCCTGAAAACCGCGAGCGTGATGCCGCCAGACTGCAAGCTCGGAAAGACTTGAGACAGCAATGACCAAACTCATTGTCGATGGCAAAGAAATCGATGTGCCCGCCGAATACACGCTGCTGCAGGCGTGCGAAGCGGCCGGCGCCGAAATTCCGCGTTTCTGTTACCATGAGCGGCTCTCGATCGCCGGCAATTGCCGGATGTGCCTCGTCGAGGTGAAGGGTGGCCCTAAGCCGGTCGCAAGTTGCGCCTGGGGCGTGCGCGATTGCCGCCCGGGCCCGAAGGGTGAACCGCCGGAAATCTCGACCCGTTCGCCGATGGTGAAGAAGGCGCGCGAAGGCGTGATGGAATTTCTGCTGATCAACCATCCGCTGGATTGCCCGATCTGCGACCAGGGCGGCGAGTGCGATCTGCAAGACCAGGCGATGGGGTACGGCGTCGACACGTCGCGCTTTGCCGAGAACAAGCGCGCGGTCGAGGACAAATATCTCGGCGCGCTGGTCAAGACCTCGATGAACCGCTGCATCCAGTGCACGCGCTGCGTCCGCTTCTCGGCGGAAGTCTGCGGCGCGCCGGAAATGGGCGCGACCGGCCGCGGCGAGGACATGGAGATCACGACCTATCTCGAGAGCGCGCTGACCTCGGAGTTGCAGGGCAATCTCGTCGATATCTGCCCGGTGGGCGCGCTGACCTCGAAGCCTTACGCGTTTGCCGCGCGCCCATGGGAACTGGGCAAGACGCTCTCGGTCGACGTCATGGACGGCGTGGGCTCGGCGATCCGCGTCGACACCCGTGGCCGCGAAGTCATGCGGATCCTGCCGCGCGTCAACGAGGCGGTGAACGAGGAATGGATTTCCGACAAGACCCGCCACGTCGTCGACGGCCTGCGCACCCAGCGGCTCGATCGTCCCTACATTCGCGAAAACGGGCAGCTTCGCGCCGCCTCGTGGCAACAGGCCTTTGCGGCCATCGCGGCGAAGATGGCGCGGACCGACGGCAAGCGGATCGGCGCCATTGCCGGTGACCTCGCCGCCGTCGAGGAGATGTTCGCGCTGAAGGAGCTTCTGGCGAAATTCGGTTCGGTCAATCTCGCCGTGCAGGGCGGCGATGCCTTCGATCCCAAGGCTGGCCGCGCGTCGTACATCTTCAATCCGGCCATTGCCGGCATCGATCAGGCCGACGCGCTCCTGATCATAGGGTCAAATCCGCGCAAGGAAGCGGCCGTGCTCAACGCGCGTATCCGCAAGCGCTGGCGCACCGGCCGGCTCAAGGTCGGCGTGATCGGCGCCAAGGCCGACCTGATCTATGCTCATGACTATATCGGCGCGGGCGCGGAGTCGCTCGCCGATCTCGCCGCGGGCAAGCACTCCTTTGCCGATGTGCTGAAGAACGCTGAGAAACCGATCGTGCTGGTCGGCGCCGATGCCTTCACGCGGCATGACGGTGCGGCGTTGCTGGCAAAGGCCGCAAAACTCGCGCTTGACGCTGGCGCGGTCAAGGACGGCTGGAACGGCTTTGCGGTTTTGCAGAACACGGCCTCGCGCGTCGGCGCGCTCGACATCGGTTTTGCCGCGGGCGCAGGCGGGCTCAACCTCGCCCAGATGGCGACATTCGGTACGCTCGACGTGTTGTTCTTGCTCGGCGCCGATGAAGTGAAGGTGCCGGACGGCACATTCGTCGTCTACATCGGCACTCATGGCGATGCCGGTGCACATCGCGCCGACGTGATCCTGCCGGGCGCGGCCTATACCGAAAAGTCCGGCATCTTCGTCAACACCGAAGGCCGGGCGCAGATGGCCAACCGGGCCGGCTTTCCGCCGGGCGAGGCGAAGGAGGACTGGGCGATCATCCGTGCGCTCTCGGACGTGCTGGCCAAGAAACTGCCTTACGACTCGCTCGCGGCATTGCGTCAGGCGATCTTCAAGGCGGTGCCGCATCTGATGCGGCTGGATCAGATCGAAGCGGGCAACGCGGCCGATCTCAAGACTCTTGCAGGCCGCGTTGGCGAGGTCGAGAAGCTGCCGTTCAAGGCCGTTGTCGAGGACTTTTACCTGACCAACCCGATCGCGCGGGCGTCCGCGGTGATGGCAGAATGCTCGCGGCTTGCCCACGGGCACATGCTGACGGCAGCGGAGTGAAGTGATGGCCGAATTCTGGACCAGTACGTTGTGGCCGCTGCTCATCATGGTCGCCGAGAGCCTGTTGCTGCTCGTGGTGCTGTTGATTGCGATTGCCTACATTCTGCTGGCCGACCGCAAGATCTGGGCGGCGGTGCAGATCCGCAGGGGGCCGAACGTGGTCGGGCCCTGGGGCCTCTTCCAGTCCTTCGCCGATCTTTTGAAGTTCGTGCTCAAGGAACCGATCATTCCGGCCGGCGCCAACAAGGGCGTGTTCCTGCTTGCGCCGCTGGTGTCCTGCGTGCTCGCACTCACCGCCTGGGCCGTGATCCCGACCAATCTTGGCTGGGTGATCGCGGACATCAATGTCGGCGTTCTCTTTATCTTCGCGATTTCTTCGCTGTCGATCTACGGCATCATCATGGCCGGCTGGTCGTCGAACTCGAAATATCCGTTCCTCGCCGCGCTCCGCTCGGCGGCGCAGATGGTGAGCTACGAAGTCTCGATCGGCTTTGTGATCATCACCGTCCTGCTCTGCGCCGGTACGCTCAATCTCTCGGGCGTGGTCGAGGCGCAGAACAGCCGAGGTCTCGCGAGCCTGATCGGCCTGCCGCAACTCACCATCCTGAATTGGTACGTGTGGCCGCTGTTTCCGATGTTCGTGGTGTTCTACGTCTCGGCGCTGGCGGAAACCAACCGCCCGCCGTTCGATCTGGTCGAAGCCGAATCCGAACTGGTCGCCGGTTTCATGGTCGAATACGGCTCGACGCCGTACCTCCTGTTCATGCTCGGCGAGTATGTCGCGATCACCACGATGTGCGCGCTGGCGACCATCCTGTTCCTCGGCGGCTGGCTGCCACCGGTGAACTTGCCACCGTTCAACTGGGTGCCGGGCGTCATCTGGTTCGCCTTAAAACTGTTTTTCATGTTCTTTCTGTTCGCAATGGCAAAGGCCATCGTGCCGCGCTACCGCTACGACCAGTTGATGCGGCTTGGCTGGAAGGTGTTCCTGCCGCTGTCGCTCGCCATGGTGGTCATTGTGGCGGGCGTGCTTCAGCTTGCGGGCATCGCGCCGAAATGAGGTCGCTATGAGTATCAACATCAACGCCACCACCCGCTCGCTGCTGCTGTCGGAATTCGTATCGGCGTTCTTTCTCGCCATGCGCTATTTCTTCAAGCCGAAGCCGACCTTGAACTATCCGTTCGAGAAGGGCCCGATCTCGCCACGCTTTCGCGGCGAGCATGCGCTGCGCCGCTATCCGAACGGCGAAGAGCGCTGCATTGCCTGCAAACTCTGCGAGGCGATCTGCCCGGCGCAGGCGATTACGATCGAGGCGGGCCCGCGCCGCAACGACGGCACCCGCCGTACCGTGCGCTACGACATCGACATGGTGAAATGCATCTATTGCGGGTTGTGCCAGGAGGCCTGCCCGGTCGACGCGATCGTCGAGGGGCCGAATTTCGAATTCGCGACCGAAACGCGCGAAGAGCTCTATTACGACAAGGCGAAGCTGCTCGCCAACGGCGACCGCTGGGAGCGCGAGATAGCCCAGGCGATCGCTCAAGACGCACCGTACCGGTGAGGTGAGGGGATGATCCTTCCGGCCCTGTTCTTCTATCTGTTCGCGGGCGTCTGCGTGGCGTCAGCTGTCATGGTGATTGTGTCGCGCAATCCCGTGCATTCCGTGCTGTTCCTGATCCTCGCTTTCGTGAACGCCTCCGGCCTGTTCGTGCTGATGGGGGCAGAATTCCTGGCGATGATCCTGGTCGTCGTCTATGTCGGCGCGGTCGCGGTGCTGTTTTTGTTCGTGATCATGATGTTGGACGTCGACTTCACGGAGCTGCGCGAGGGTTTCATCGAGTATCTGCCGTTCGGCCTTGTGATCGGCGGCGTTTTCCTCGCCGAGTTGCTGCTCGTCGGCGGCGGCTGGGTGATCAACGCCAACGTCGCCAAGTCGATCACTTCGGCGATCCCGGCCAATGTGAGCAATACCGAAGCCTTGGGCCTCGTGCTCTATACGAAATACATTCACTACTTCCAGATCGCCGGCCTCGTGCTGCTGGTCGCGATGATCGGCGCGATCGTGCTGACGCTGCGCCACAAGGCGAGCGTCAAGCGGCAGGACATCAACGTGCAGAATGCGAGAACACCTGAGCTTGCCATGAGCGTCCGGAAAGTGGCGTCGGGGCAGGGCTTGCAGGATGCGGACGCGGCGGAGTGGGTGAAATGACCATCGGCCTTGGACACTATCTCGCCGTCGGCGCCATCCTCTTTACGCTCGGGATTCTCGGTATCTTCCTGAACCGCAAGAACATCATCGTCATCCTGATGTCGATCGAGCTGATTCTGCTTGCCGTCAATATCAACCTCGTGGCGTTTTCGACGTTTATCGGCGACATCGTCGGCCAGGTGTTCGCGCTCCTCGTGCTGACGGTGGCGGCGGCGGAAGCCGCGATCGGGCTCGCGGTTCTCGTGGTCTACTTCCGCAACCGCGGTTCGATCGCGGTTGAAGACGTCAATCTGATGAAGGGCTGACCCTCCACATGATCCAGGCAATCGTTTTTCTGCCGTTAATCGGCGCCCTCATCGCGGGAGCGATCTCGATCGTCGGCGCGCATGCTCGCAATCCGAGCGGCGACGAAGTCGAACATCACGACGATGGCCACGGCGCGGATGCACACGCGGCGGATGCGCACGATGATCATGGTCATGATGACCATGGCCACGACGATCACCATGTGAGTGAGCCGGCGGCGGCGGGCTCGCGTGCTGCCGAACTGATCACGACCGGCTTGCTGATCCTTGCTGCGGTCCTGTCGTGGTTTACGCTGATCGACGTCGGCTTCGGACACCATGACGTGCGCGTCGCGCTGTTCCCGTGGATCACCTCCGGCGACCTCCAGGTATCGTGGGCGCTCCGTGTCGATACGCTCACGGCCGTGATGCTGGTGGTGGTCAACACCGTGTCCTCGCTCGTGCATCTCTATTCGATCGGTTACATGGACGAGGATCCGTACCGGCCGCGGTTCTTCGGCTATCTCTCGCTGTTCACCTTTGCGATGCTGATGCTGGTGACCGCGGACAATCTCGTGCAGCTCTTCTTCGGCTGGGAAGGCGTGGGTCTGGCGAGCTATCTCCTGATCGGCTTCTGGTACCAGAAGCCGTCGGCGAATGCGGCGGCGATCAAGGCCTTTGTGGTCAACCGCGTCGGCGACTTCGGCTTTGCACTCGGCATCTTCGCGATATTCATGCTAATCGGCTCGACCGATTTTGAGACGATCTTTGGCGCCGCACCCGGCCTCACCGGCAAGACCATCGACTTCTTCGGCTGGCATCCGGACGCGTTGACCTTGACCTGCCTGCTCCTGTTCATGGGCGCGATGGGCAAGTCGGCGCAATTTCTGCTCCACACCTGGTTGCCCGACGCGATGGAAGGCCCGACCCCGGTCTCGGCGCTGATCCACGCCGCGACCATGGTCACCGCGGGTGTGTTCATGGTGGCGCGGCTGTCGCCGCTGTTCGAGCTCGCGCCGAATGCGCAGGCCTTCGTGATGTTCATTGGCGGCACCACGGCGTTTTTCGCCGCGACCATCGGTCTCGTTCAGAACGACATCAAGCGCATCGTCGCTTACTCGACCTGTTCGCAGCTCGGCTACATGTTCGTGGCGATGGGAGCGGGCGCCTATTCGGTCGGCATGTTCCACCTGTTCACCCACGCCTTCTTCAAGGCGCTATTGTTCCTGGGCTCAGGCTCGGTGATCTACGCGATGCACCACGAACAGGACATCCGCAACATGGGCGGCCTGAAGGACCGCATTCCTTTCACCTATCTGGTGATGGTGATCGGCACGCTGGCGCTGACGGGTTTCCCGCTCACCGCGGGCTACTTCTCCAAGGATGCGATCATCGAATCCGCGTTCGCTTCGCATAATCCGTTGGCGCTCTATGGTTTCCTTGCCACCGTGGTCGCAGCAGGGCTGACGTCGTTCTATTCGTGGCGTCTGATCTTCAAGACCTTCCACGGCGAGCCGCATGACCAGGAGCATTATGAAGCCGCGCACGAAGCGCCGCTGACGATGCTGGTTCCGATCGGCCTGCTCGCGGTCGGCTCGATTGCGGCCGGTTTTCCGTTCAAGGAATTGTTCGCCGGCCATGGCGTGGAGGAGTTCTTCCGCGAATCCGTGAAGATGAACCCGCACATCATCGAAGACATGCACCATATCCCCGAAAGCGTCGGCTTCCTGCCGACGGTGATGATGGTCGTTGGTTTCCTGGTGTCGTGGCTGTTCTATATTCGCCGGCCGTATTTGCCGGTCGATCTCGCCGCCCAGCAGCCGTTGCTCTACAGGTTCCTGCTCAACAAGTGGTATTTCGACGAGCTGTACGATCTGATCTTCGTGCGGCCTGCGAAGTGGATCGGGCATTTCCTCTGGAAGGTCGGCGACGGCAAGATCATCGATGGCCTCGGCCCCGACGGCGTCTCGGCACGCGTGCTCGACATCACCCGCAATGCCGTCAAGATTCAGACCGGCTATCTCTATCACTACGCCTTTGCCATGCTGATCGGCGTGGCTGGCTTCATCACCTGGTTCATTTTCGGTGTGGGAGGC
>Ga0307474_10003839_pt1 | contig 10836 bp, 6 predicted proteins | sample atmos_gasesECM1C_2_FD_203312 | JGI IMG/M metagenome (GOLD analysis project Ga0307474, IMG submission 203312) | Hardwood forest soil microbial communities from Morgan-Monroe State Forest, Indiana, United States - atmos_gasesECM1C_05 | ecosystem: Environmental > Terrestrial > Soil > Temperate...
TGCCGCGCCACCCACTCCGCATCGCTTCGCAGCAAATATCTCTCCGCCACCATCTCGAGTATCGGCCCCACATCCTGCGCCATACCGCCATGCACCAGCACCAGGCTCTCCTGCAGCCGCCGGCGCGTCTCCGCGCTCACATCGGCCTCGCTCAAAATGTGATGATTCGGCAACAACCTGCCGCGGCTCACTCCAAACTCCGGATCGCCCTCGGCTGCGAGCACACCCTCAATCAACTTGATCCCCGGCCAAACGCCGCCCGAATCCTGCCAACCTCCGCCCGATCCGCCCAGCCACTCGCCGAGAATCGCGCGCGCCGCAACCACTCGCCGCTCCGATTCCTCAAGCGGCCCGGCGAGGGATTGCGCCTGCCCAGTCGCACGCATGCACACTGCAATCAGCGACGCCAGAAGCGTCGTCGAAACGGCCAGCCGCGATCCCTTCGGAATGTTGTTCACCTGGCAGACGATTTCGATTCCCAATCCTTCGCGTTCAGTTAGCTGCGCCAGAATGGTCGCAAGCGGCTGCCCTGAGCCCTCCATTCCCGGAGGCACAATGCCGGAAGCGATCACCGCCGCCTTGAGCAATCCCAAATAATCGCGGCCGAAATCGAACAGCTCCTGCAGGTCGCTGATCTCCGCCGTCGCATCCAGATCGACGCTCACCAGCCGAATCACCGGGCGATCGATCACGCGAAGATAAGTCTCAACCGGAGGTTTCGGCGTTCCCGCATTCGATCCCCCGCCCGCATCGTGAATCGCCAAATCAATCGACACATTCAGCGCGCGCGCCATCTCCGGCAAGTCCATTCCCAGAAAAAAGATGTCGCTCCAGCCGCTGTGGCTCAGGTCCATCCGCACCGGCGTAGCCTCGTGCAGAATCGGAAACGGATCGCCCTGAAGTGGTCCGTGACCGCCGCGCTTGAGCAGTTCCGGTCGCAGGCGCAACGCATAATCGGCCGGATGCCCGGCGCGAAACATCCATTGATTACCGCGCACTGATCGCACGCTTCGTCGCACCTGGTCGGCCAGCGTCTGAAAAGCCAGCCCGCGATAGGCCGCGGCCAGCGCGCTCGAAAGGCCATCGCTCAATCCATCGCGCTTCTGCGCGGCGAGAAAAATGCCGATCGCCTCCTCAAACCGTCTGTTCAGGAACTTTTCGTATCCATCGAAAGGAATCTGCGCTCCGCGGGAAATATGCGCCCGGCCTGCCTCGGTCGACCCACCTCTCGCCGGCAGATGAAATCGATGAACTGCGTAAAGAAAAAAGAGCGCCCGCACGCGCTCATACAGGTTCTCATTCGAGTGCCTGAGCTGCTCGAGCTCCTTCACCTCGTCCAGCAATTGTTCAGTCGAAGCGGTCCGGCAAAAATCATCGAGGGAGCGATTTCTAATCTTTGCGTCAGGCGAAGTAACAATCGTCCACAGTCCGCTCACGCGCCCTCTCCCTTCGCGGAGAGCATTTCGCGAGCGGCCAGCACATTGACGAGCTGAGTCAAAACATTCTCGCGATCCTGGCCGCTCAGAGCCAAAGCGAGCTGTGCATTAAACAATCCATATTTCACGCCCACATCAAAACGCTGCCCCGTCTGGATCATTGCCAGATACTGTTCGCGCTCGGCCAGCATCGCGAGCGCCCCCGAAAGGCTCACGCGTCCTGCCGTCTCGCCCAGCATGCCGGAGAGAATCTCAAAGATTGCCGGAGTAAGTACGTGCATCCCGTAGAAGCACAAATACTGCCCGCTGCGTAGCCCGGGAACAATCAAATGTTGTTCCGCTTCGGTCGGCGTCGGCTTCTCGCGTACCGTTTCCACGCGATACAGGCGTGGCTTTCCCGGCACTGGTTGCCCGCCGATGGTCCCATAGAAGGGAAGCAGGCTCTCGCGTGTCACCTGCACAGCTGAGATCGCGCAGCCTTCGCTGGCCGCCGCGTCCACCAGTCTCTTCGCGCTGCCGCTCGTTTCGTCGCCAACATAAATATGATCGCCAACGAAGTGCAAAAACGGCTCGTCTTTGACGAAACCTTTGGCGCCGAACACCGCGTGTGCGTACCCGCGGGCCTCTTTTTGCTCGACGAACGTGAGCCGCGCGCCGTCATCGGCCAGCAGCCGCGCGTAGGGTTCCTCATCGCCCGGCCACACCACGATGCACACATCCGTAATGCCCGCGCGCACCGCTTCTCGCACCACCAGGCTCAGAACTGAGCGCTCCACGCCCTGCTGGTCAAACAGCGTTTGCATCGGCAGATTGCGCTGGTTTTTGCCCGCGGCGGTGACCACGGCTTTTCTGATTTGCATGTCGATCATTCTACGGCAAGACCAGAGTCACTGATCTCCGTTGTAATGTCTCCAGCGCCGCCTCTCCATGCTGGTCGCGTCGACTTGAGCATCGTGGCTCCGAGGCGCGATTACTCTGGTCTTGCGATAGTGCGGCCAACGCCTCATCTCGCCTACGCCTCATATCGTTGACACATATTGCCTGGCTCTTTCGCTGCGTCCCGTTTCAGCATGCCCCGACCGACGCGTTACAGATCGAACGGCTCTCACCCGCCTGCCTAGCTCACTGCCTGCACCGAACCCTTGCCGGCCAACTCTTCTACGCGTTCCACCCAGCCTCGATCGGCCGCCACGCTCATGCCTTCCGGCTCCAGAATCACCGCATACTCGCCTTTTTTCTCGAGCTGCAGCATCACTTTTCCGGGTCCCGGCGCAGCCTCCGCGGCGCTCTTCAGTTGCGCCAAAATGTCTTCCGTCGCGCGATCCAGATTGATGCGGATGCGCACGCCGCCCGGCAGCTTCACCTGTACCTCTTCGAGTGGCTGCAGCTGGCTCACCGCGATCTTCGGTGCCGCATCTTCATCGCCCATCAGAGTTCCACGCACCAGCACCGGCGCCTCGATCTTCAACTGTTCGGCCAGCTTCTCGTAGTCGCGCGCAAAGCAGATCAGCTCCATCTTGCCCGTCGCATCTTCCAGTGTGCCCTGTGCGTACAGCCGCTGGTCCTTCTTACTTTTGCGCGGTGTCACTCCAGCAAGCATCCCCGCCACCTGAAGTTCGTCCGCCATATCCGCCTGCGCGCCCCAGCGCCGCTCCGGCGGCTTGCGCTCCAGCGCCTCGGCCACAGTAATCACGCCGGTCAGGTTGCGCAGCTTCTCCGCATACTTGTCGAGAGGATGGCCGGAGACAAAAAATCCCAGCACTTCCTTCTCATTGGCCAGCCGCTCGCCCTCTTCCCAATCTGCTGCAGGCGGAAGCGCATCGGCCTCGCGCCCGCGCGCCGGCGTCTCGTCGAACAAGCCAAATAATCCGCTTTGCCCCTGTTCAGCATCGCGCTGCGCTTTCTGCGCCCGCTCCATCGCCTTGTCCACTGCCCCCATCAACTGCCCGCGCGTGCCCAGCGAATCCAGCGCGCCCGCCTTGATCAGCGATTCAATCACCCGCTTGTTCATCAGGCGCAGGTCAACCTTCTCGCAGAACTCCCAGAAGCTTTTAAATTGTCCTCCGGCCTCAGCGCGCGCCTTCAAAATCGACTCAATCGCATTGCCGCCCACATTTTTTACCGCGGTCAGCCCGAAGCGAATCGCCTGGCGATCCTCATTAATGTGCGGCGTAAATTGCGCGCCAGAAACCTGCACATCCGGCGGCTCCACTCGTATCCCGATCTCGCGGCACTCGCCGATGTACTTCACCACGCTTTCAGGCTTCGAGGTTTCCGATGTGAGCAACGCCGCCATAAACTCCACCGGATAATGGGTCTTCAAATAAGCCGTCTGGTAGGCCAGCAGCGAATACGCCGCTGAATGAGACTTGTTAAATCCATACCCCGAGAACTTCTCCATCTGGTCGAAGATCTCGCCAACCGCGCCCTTCGGATGTCCGAGGGCCGCGGCTCCGCTCATAAAGCGGTCGCGCTGCTCGGCCATCGCCTGTGCATTCTTTTTTCCCATCGCGCGCCGCAACAGGTCAGCTTCGCCCAGCGAGTAGCTCGCCAGCACGTTGGCGATGCGCATCACCTGTTCCTGGTAAACGATCACTCCGAACGAATCCTTCAGAATCCCTTCAAGCTCCGGCAACAGGAACTCCACTTTGCGGCGTCCCCATTTCCGCTCAATGAAGTCGTCGATCATCGCCATCGGTCCGGGACGATAAAGCGCGTTCAGCGCCGTCAAATCCTCAACATTGTCCGGCTTGTAACGCCGCAGAATGTCCCTCATCCCACTTGACTCAAACTGAAACACCCCCGAAGTGAGCGCCGAGTGAAAGACCTTTTTGAAAGTCTCCTCATCGCTCGGTGGAATCGCCTCAATATCCAGCCTCTCTCCGCGATGGTGCTCGATCAGCTTGATGCAGTCGTCAATGATCGTCAGCGTGGTCAGGCCCAAAAAGTCCATCTTCAGCAGGCCCATCTTTTCCACGGACTTCATATCGTACGCGGTTACGATTTCGTCGTTCTTGGTGCGGTTCAACGGCACCAGCTCAGTGAGAGGCCGCGGCGCAATCACGACCGCCGAAGCGTGAACCCCCGCCCCGCGCACCAGGCCCTCCAGCTTCTTTGCGGTGTCGATCAGTTCGCGAACTTGCTTGTCGTTGTCGTAAGCCTTCCGCAGATCCGGCACTTCTTCCAGAGCCTTGTCCAGCGAAATCCCAATCGTTGCCGGCACCAGCTTTGCAATCCGATCCACGTCGCCGTACGGCATATCCAACGCGCGTCCGCAATCCTTGATCGCCGCCTTGGCCGCCATCGTGTTGAACGTGATGATCTGCGCCACCTGCTCGCGCCCGTATTTACGCGTCACATAATCGATCACCTCTCCGCGCCTGTTCATGCAGAAGTCCACGTCGATATCGGGCATGGTTACGCGCTCGGGATTCAGGAAGCGCTCGAAGAGCAGCACGCTCTGCAGTGGATCGATGTTGGTGATCTCCATTACGTAGGCCACCAGCGACCCTGTCGCCGAACCGCGTCCCGGCCCCACCGGAATGCCGTGATCGCGCGCGTACTTGATGAAGTCCCACACAATCAGGAAGTAGCCCGAGAAGCTCATCTGCTTGATCATCGCGATCTCATAATTGAGTCGCGTCTCGTATTCCTCAATCGTGGAGCGCAGAACGCCGCGCGTCTCCAACTGCCGCACGGCCGTGTCAAGGCGCTTGCGCAATCCCTCGCGGCACACTTTTTCAAAGTAACTGTCAACCGTGTGGCCTTGCGGAACGGCGAACTCGGGGAAGGGAGTGTCGACCGCGCGCATCTTCAGGTTGCAGCGCTCCGCAATCTCCATCGTCCGGCTCAACACCGCCGGCGAATCCTTGAACACTCGCGCCATCTCGTCGGCGCTCTTTACAAAAAACTGGTCACTGTCGAATCTGAGCCGCTCGGTCTCGTGAATCTTTGAGCCGGTCTGCACGCACAGCATCACGTCGTGCGCGTGCGAGTCCTCGCCGCACAGGTAGTGCGAATCGTTGGTCGCCACCAGTGGAATCTCCAGCTCCCGTTCCAGGCGATACAGGTCGGCCAGAATATTTTTCTCCGCTTCCAGCCCCTGATCTTGAATTTCAAGAAAGAAATTTCCCTTGCCGAAGATGTCCTGATATTGCTTTGCCGAAGCCACGGCCTTTTCGTACTCGCCATTCATCAGCGACTCACTCAGCTCACCGCTCAGGCAGCCGGAAAATCCAATCAGCCCCTTGCAGTTCTCCGCAAGGTACTTCTTACTCACCCGCGGCTTCCTGTAAAACCCGTGCAGGCTCGCCTCCGACGTCAGCCGGATCAGGTTCTGGTAGCCCTCTTCGTTTTGTGCCAGCACCAGCAGGTGGTTGTACTCGCTTGTCCTTCCTTTGCCCTTCGACGGCAGGCTTCCATTACTGGTGTCGCCTCCGTTCCTCGCCAGCTCCGCACGATGATCTTCTCCTTTGCACACGTAAAGCTCGCAGCCCAGGATCGGCTTCACGCCCTTTTGTTTGGCGGCATCAAAAAAGTGCACCGCACCGTAGATATTGCCGTGGTCCGTCATGGCGACAGACTTCTGCCCCAGCGCCGCCACGCGGTCGACCAGCTTGTAAACATCGCAGGCGCCATCCAGCAGCGAATATTCCGTATGCAAATGCAGGTGCGTGAATTCAGACATGGCTACTTTGATTCTAGTCGCCGAGCGTGAGGCGCAAAACCGCCGGACTAGCAGTTGAAATCACGGCCAGGTGAGGAAAAATGGGCGATTGGATCGATGTGTGTCTCATGACAGCGGAAGACTAAGGCCCTTGCTTCGCCGCGGGTGCAGGAACAAGCGAATCCTGCCAGCTCAAACCCGCAAAATCGCCAGAGTTCCCGCACTTTTCCCTTGCCAGCCCTTCATCGGCTCCTGTAAAAGTCCCGGCAGGGGGATTTCCAAAAATGACAAGAAACAAATTGATATTGGGCTGCATTGCAGCCTCGGCGGTTTTTGCCGGTGGCGTGTTGATCGGCAAGAGTCAAGTGGTGGTTCCGACGGCTCCGCCCAAGCTCACGTTTGGCGCTAACTATCCAAACCTGCGAGCGGCGCAGAGCGGCATTATCCAGGCATGGAATTCGGCGACCTTAGTCGAGAGAGAGTATCCACACAATGCCAAGGTCATCGCCGATATCAATACGGCAGGGGGATTTCTCAATCAGGCAAACGATGCGCTGATACAGGCGGCCAAAGACGAAGACGGCCGATAGGCTCAAATCCAGCGAGAACTAGCACTTTTCGGACGGGCGACCCCTGCGTCGCGCGGCTCGGCGCGTGCGCTTATATAAGGGAAGACACGGAAGGCCTCAGACGGGGGCTAAGGCGCGGAGGGTAATGCCCTCCGCGCTTGGACTTCCCGTTCATGCGGGCGGAATGGACGGAGTGCTCGCGTTCGCCGAGCCGCACCTCGCGCGTTGTCGTACCCTACGCGTTGCTCACATCTCCGGCGCAGCCGGGATGGCCACACCGGCAAACCACTTCGGTTCCACGTCCGATGCCTTCACAATGGGCGCTGCAATATTTTGATCCATCGGCTGAAACGCAACTACAGGCGGGATTTGCGCATTTCCTCTCTTTTGCCATCGATCCACCTCTTCGGCCCGCGGGCCGACGCACGGCCCGCCGGGGAGCGATACAGCGTTAGGTGCGGCAAACAGCTGAATCGCAGCCCACAGCTTTCGCAATTTTTCACCGATTTTTCCGTTGCCAGCGGCTGACCGTCGTCTGTATGGTGGCGTCCGGAGGATTTCCCTCCGGAGGTTATCAATATGACAAAAAGCAAATTCCTTAAGAGCTCGGTTTTGGCTCTCGCGTGTTTTGCAGGCGGTATGCTCGTGGCGCAAGGCGGCCGGCACCCCAATCTCAGGGCCGCACAGGACCTGATCAACCAGGCCTATGACCGCATAACTGCGGCCCAAGGGGCGAACGAGTTCGACATGGGCGGCCACGCGGCCAAGGCAAAAGATCTGCTGCTGGATGCAAAGCGGGAGATCAGGCTAGCGGCTGAAGACGCGAACCACCACTAAAACCGATCCAAAGTCTGCCGCGGCCCCACGGTCTCCTGCGGCGCCAAGAGCTTCTGGCGCCAGGAGACTTCCGATCTCACTCATTAAACAAACCGACTGGTCTCTCCCGTTCTTCGCAGCATCCGCGAAGCTCGGGAGGGCCTTCCCCATCCTGCGCCGACGCACACTTGCGCCCCACCGGCGCCCCATCCTTGTCGTTTCTTCGCGAGAAAAAATCGCGGCAAGGGTGGGACTCAACGGAGAGAAAGCGGCATTTTCAGCCGGTTAGTTGTTGTTTTGGAGGTGTGGGTAATGACGATGGTGGTGATGGTGATGGCGGTGTACGACCACAACCACCTGCGCCTGCGCCGCATAGGGTACCGCGAGGCAGAAGAGAAGAGCGATTCCGAGCAATGTTTTCTTCATAACTCAGTTTGATGCGCGGCGGACTTAAATGTAGAGCTACTCTGACCATTACGTGCGGGCTTCGAACCGCAAAGGCTACAAATAACAGATCCGCCACCCCGCGTCCCGCTCTGCGCGGCTGCCGAATTTGTTGATTGTCGGGCCGGATCGCTGTTGCCTGTATCTGCTCAACCCGCTTTTCTCTCCTGTCCCTTTAACCCGCCCATTGGTATACTTGGAGATGTGACTACTTCTGCCGTTGAATCCGTCCCCCATCACGGCCCCCACCACAGTTCGGGCAACGCCTCCGCGGGCAAAAAGAAGGTTTTGCTGCTTAAACCACGAGGGTTTTGCGCCGGCGTGGTGCGCGCCATCGATATTGTAAAAATCGCGCTTGAGACCTTCGGCGCCCCCATTTACGTCCGCCGTGAAATCGTCCATAACCGCTATGTTGTGAACGAGTTGGCGGAAAAAGGCGCGATCTTCGTCCACGAAATCGACGATGTTCCCGACGGCCAGCGCGTCATCTACAGCGCGCACGGCGTGTCGCCCGCTGTCCGCGAGCGCAGCAAAGCACGCAACCTCAAGGTCATTGACGCCACCTGCCCGCTGGTCACCAAAGTCCACTTTGAAGCCGTCAAGTTTGCCAAGGAAGGCTACTCCCTGGTGCTCATCGGCCACCGTGACCACGACGAAATCGAGGGCACCCTGGGCGAAGCGCCCAATGTAACCCAAGTGGTTTCAAATGTTGCCGAGGTTGAGGCCTTAAAGCTTCCTAACCCCGACCGCGTGGCGTATCTCACCCAGACCACCTTATCGCTCGACGAGGCCCGCGACATTATTCATGCGCTCAAAATCAAGTTCCCCCACATCGTCGGCCCCCACTCGCAGGACATCTGCTACGCCACTGAAAATCGCCAGGTCGCCGTCCGCAACGTCGCCCACAATGCCGACCTTGTGCTCGTCGTTGGGTCCACGAACAGCTCCAACTCCAATCGTCTCGTCGAGGTTTCGCGCAACCTCGGCACCATCGGGTATCTCATCGATAACTCCCAGGCCATCGATCCAAAATGGCTCGCCGGCGTAACCAACGTTGCTGTCACTGCCGGCGCTTCGGCCCCCGAGATCCTGGTTGAAGACGTGGTCAGCTATCTGCGCCAGAACGGCTACGAGGACGTCGAAGAGGTAGAGGTTATGCCGGAAAATGTTCGCTTCGGCCTGCCTCCAGAGATAGTGCAAGCCATTGGCAGTGCGGGCGGCGCCGATCAGGTTCCGGTTCGCTAGCCGAGCTTAGAGCGCATTCATTTGCAGCGCATCAGGCCAGAACGAATCAAACAGATGCGCAATGCATCAGAACATCAACGGTGTTTTCGAGTTCCAGTTGAGGGTTCGTTTTTTTGAGATTCCATGACTCCTGAACAACAGAAATCGCCGGCCGCGCCGTTTCATTCAGCTGCAGCCTCGAATTTCGCCCAGCCTCGTTTTGGCAGGATTGACGCCGACCTGTCCGATGTCGAATCGGCGATTGCAAACGCGCGCGAGTTCGTCTTCTCCTTGCAGCACCCTGATGGCTACTGGTGCAGCGAGCTTGAGGCTGACTCGATGCTCGAGGCCGACTATATTTTTCTCCACACCCTGCTCGAAAGCGGCGATCCCGGCCGGCTCAAGCGCGCCTGCGCGGAGATGATGCGCTACCAGAATCAAGATGGCAGTTGGAGCATCTATCCCGGCGGACCGGGCAACGTCTCACTCTCGGTCAAGTGCTATTCAGCAGCAAAGCTCATGGGCATTGGCCCCGAAGACCCGCGCCTTGTGATCTGCCGCAAGTGGGTTCTCGCTCACGGCGGCGTCACCGCCTGCAACACCTTCACCAAAATGTACCTTTGCGCGCTCGGCGAATACGACTACGACGCCGTCCCCGCTATTCCGCCGGAGATTGTTCTTTTTCCCAAGTGGTTCTACTTCAATATCTATGAGATCTCCGCGTGGTCGCGCTCCATTCTCGTGCCGCTGGCCATCATGTACGCCAAAAAGCCGTACAAGAAAATTCCACCGGAGCAGGGAATCGATGAATTGTTCGTCGGCGGCCGCGCCAACTCCATTCTGCGTCTGCGCATAGACCGCAAGCACCTCTTCTCCTGGCGCAATTTGTTCCTGGCTTTCGACCGAATGACACACTGGTTCGAAGCTGTGCACATTCGCCCTTTGCGCACTCACGCGATGAAGCGCGCGGAGAAGTGGATGCTCGATCGCCTCGAAATGACGGACGGCCTTGGCGCCATTTATCCCGCCATGCTCAACGCCATCATCGCGCTGCGCTGCCTTGGATACTCTGAAGACGATCCGCAGGTCATTCGAGCCCGCGATGAATTTGAGAAGCTGGGCATCGAGCAGCCGGCCACACCGGAAATGCCTGAGCCGACCTTCCGCATGACGCCCTGCATGAGCCCTGTGTGGGATACGGCTCAGGCGGTTTATGCTCTCGGCGAAGCTGGCGTGCCGCGCACCGATCCGCGCATGATCAAGGCAGTCGACTGGATGCTCGCCAAGGAAGTCCGCCACAAAGGCGACTGGGCCGTCAAGGTTCCCAAAACAGAGCCGGGCGGCTGGTACTTCGAGTTCAACAACGAGTTCTATCCCGACACCGACGACACCGCGCAGGTTCTGCTCGCGCTCAGCAAGGTCGACAATCCCCGCGAGCGCTACCAGCACCAGGTCGCGCAGCGCGCCATTGAGTGGGAGTTTGCCATGCAGTGCCGCAACGGCGGCTGGGGCAGCTTCGACAAAGACAACACGAAGATGATCTTCCAGTACATCCCCTTTGCCGATCACAACGCGATGCTCGATCCGCCGACTGTGGACATTACGGGAAGAATCCTGGAGATGCTGGCCACCTATGGCTATACGCGTGAGGACAAGCGCGTGGAGAAGGCGATCCAGTTCA
>Ga0307474_10003840_pt1 | contig 10832 bp, 4 predicted proteins | sample atmos_gasesECM1C_2_FD_203312 | JGI IMG/M metagenome (GOLD analysis project Ga0307474, IMG submission 203312) | Hardwood forest soil microbial communities from Morgan-Monroe State Forest, Indiana, United States - atmos_gasesECM1C_05 | ecosystem: Environmental > Terrestrial > Soil > Temperate...
GAATGATGTTCGCCATCGACAAAGACAACTTCGGTGGGTATCGGGAAGTGACCTGCTACTCCTGTCACAGGGGTTTGCCCAAACCGGAAGTCCTACCGAGAGTTGGCGGTGAAGAAATGCAGAAGCCGCAAGCCGACGCGGTTCTTGAAGCGGAGAAGCTTACCGCCAGCCTGCCTACTGCCGACCAACTCGTCGACCGCTACATTCAAGCGCTCGGCGGCGCAGCTGCCATAGGAAACATCACCAGCCGCATAGAACAGGGTACCGCTACGTCCGAGGGACAATCGGTCGGCATCGAGATTTTCGATGAGGGTCCGGACAAACAAGCTTTGGTCCGACATATGCCGAAAGGAGAGAGCGTTACCGTGTTCGACGGCATTGAGGGTTGGTCTGTGATGCCGGGCCGTCCTCTCCGCGATATCCGTGGCGCGGACCTTGATGCGGCCCGGATCGACGCGGACCTTCAGTTCCCGCTTCACATCAAGCGGCTCTTTGCTGAACTGCGAGTGGAATATCCCGAAAAGCTCGGCGACCGCGAAGCTTACGTTGTTTTCGGTGCCCGTGAAGGGCAGGCGCCGGTGAAGCTTTATTTCGACCAGCAGTCCGGACTGCTCGTGAGACTTGTACGCTATGCGGAATCGCCGCTCGGCCGTGTTCCTACCCGAATCGACTACGCTGATTACCGGGACGTCGACGGAGTGGAGGCTCCGTTCCGCCGGACCATCGTTCAACCCGGCGCGAGTTCCACCATCGAACTGGAACAGATTCATCAGAATGTGCGAATCGACCAAGCCACATTTATCAAGCCAACCGGAGCACAGATAGAATCAAAGCCATCGCAACCGTAGAGTGCTTGGATTCAGAGGTTTGTCATGATTGCTCTGACAAAGGTTGTCTTAAAGCTGCGGCTGGAGGCCGCAATCAACCCGCGCTGAGTTATCCGCCCACCCAAGAATCACTCGCTTTGATATTAAGCAAACGATTTCCATGCAAGTGGGTGATCGTTTGCTACGATGTGGCAAGATGGGTGCTATGAGTGCCACTGTCAGGCTTGGCGTTCTGGCTGGCTTGGTCGTCGTTTCCGCTTTTGCCGTCGCTCAGACGGTTCCCAGTCGAATCGAGCCAGTTACTTCTGCGTTACGAGCGGGGCAATTTGACCAGGCACTGGAACTTCTGCATTCAGAGCTGGAGCAGGAGCCTAAGAATCCGCAACTGTGGGCACTTCGCGGCATCGCCCTTTCTGGCAAGGGAAACAAAAAGGAAGCACTGGTCGCGTTCCGGCACGCGCTGAATATTTCGCCCAGTTACTTGCCAGCGTTGGAAGGAGCAGCGCAGATTGAATACGACAATGGCGGCAATGGAGCCGCCCCATTGTTACAGCAAATATTGAAACTACATCCCGGAGACCCCACCAGCCATGCCATGCTGGCGGTACTGGATTACCGGCGCGGAGACTGCGTCGCTGCGGTCCCCCACTTTGAGCAAGGCGGTGCAGTGGTGGACTCCCAGCCTGAGGCCATCCAGGCGTACGGCGATTGCTTGATGAAACTGAAAGACACCGAGAAAGCAATTGCGATATTTGTCCGTGCGCTGGCCCAGCCTAACGCTGATGTCTATGCTCGCTATCGTCTGGCATCCGCTCAAATGGTGGCGCAGAGTCCCAAAGAGGCCATCGCGACCCTGCAGCCGCTGTTGCAGCAAAACACGACGGATGCCGATGTACTCGCGCTAGCGGCTTCTGCCTACGAAGCTGAGGGAAATACTCCGGAGGCAGTGCGCGTTCTCCGTCAGGCAATTTTGTCAGATCCGCATAACGTTAATCTCTACGTCGACTTCGCGAATGTTTCGCTTGACCATCAGTCGTTTCAAGTCGGAGTGGATATGATCAATGCGGGACTCACGGTGGAGCCGAAAGCGGCGCCACTCTACGTGGCGCGTGGTGTGCTCTACGTACAGCTGGCCCAATATGACAAGGCGGAGGCCGATTTCGAAGCGGCTGATGCGCTTAATCCCAGCCAGTCTGTAGGCTCGGCTGCGGAAGGTCTGGCCGCTGTCCAACAAAATGATCCGGAGCGCGCACTCGCGACGGTGCGAGCAAAGTTGGCCAGGAAACCGAACGACGCGTTTCTTCTTTATCTGGAGGCGCAGATTCTGACCGAGCGCGGTCCCGACCCGGGCAGTGCCGAATTTCAGCAAGCCTTGAAGTCCGCGGAAAAAGCCATTTCGCTTCGTCCGTCATTAGTAGCTGCTCGCGACGTCCTGGCAAAACTCTATTTGCAGGCGGGAGAAAACGAAGCGGCAGCGGAGCAGAGCCGCAAGGCTTTGAACAGCGATCCCAAGGACCAGACCGCGCTCTATCACTTGATCCAGGCGCTGCGCAAGACCGGGCACACCCAAGGTATTCCCGACCTGCTCAAGCGATTAGCCAACCGCAGGATAGAAGGGACCAAGCAAGAGGCCGAGCGTAATCGGTATAAGCTAGTGGAAGAAAAATCGCCCTCCATGGAGAAACCGCAGCCTTGACCTTTAGCCGCCGTGCGTTTATGCGACTCTCCCTCGGTTCCGCGGCCTTCGCGGCAACGCCACAACTTTTGGCGCAAGGAGTCGCTGCTCACACCGTCCATCCTGTGGCTCGCCCAGCCCCCTCCGGACGGCCTTTCTATGCTCACCTCGTGGACGTAGCATCTTCCGCCGGGTTGCAGGCTGCAGTGATCTACGGTGGCGCCGAAAGCAAGAAGTACATTCTCGAGGCCGTCGGTTGCGGTTGTGCCTTCATCGACTATGACAACGACGGATGGATGGATATTTTCTTATTGTCCGGTACACGCTTAACCGGAGATCCGCCAGGTGCGACCAACCGCCTTTACAAGAACAATCGCGACGGTAGTTTTACGGATGTGACCGAGAAGGCCGGCCTGCGTTCCGTCGGCTGGGCCTCCGGTGTCTGCATCGGGGACTACAACAACGACGGGTTTGAGGATATCTTCTGTACCTACTTCGGGCAAAACCGTCTGTATCGCAACAATGGAGATGGAACGTTTACCGACGTCACCAAAGCCGCCGGGCTGTCCAACGATCAACCGCGATGGGGAGCGGGATGCAGTTTTCTGGACTACGATCGGGATGGCCACCTCGATCTCTTCGTTTCCAACTACGTACGCTTCTCTTTCGAGCACGCGCCGGTGCCAGGCGAGAACGTAAATTGCAATTGGAAGGGCGTCCCGGTTGAGTGCGGACCGCGCGGATTACCCACCGGAAGACACTCGTTATACCGCAACAACGGCGACGGGACCTTCACCGACGTGAGCCAGAAAGCGGGGATTGCGGGCGCAACCGGGTCCTATGGGATGACGGTAGTCGCTGCCGATCTCGACCAAGACGGATGGACCGACATCTTTGTTGCCTGCGATTCCACCCCGAGTTTGCTTTTCATGAACAACCACGATGGAACGTTCCGCGAAGAAGGTGTACTGCGCGGGGTGGCACTCAGCGACGACGGCATGGAGCAGGCGGGAATGGGCGTAGGGGTGGGCGATTACGATCTGGACGGCCATTTAGATCTATTCAAGACTCATTTTGCCGAAGATGCCAATGGCCTTTATCACAATGACGGGAAGGGCAATTTCGACGACGTGACCCGGTCCTCGCGCCTGGCGGTCGATACCCGCTACATCTGCTGGGGTGCGGGCATCGTCGATCTGGATAACGATGGATACCCGGATCTGTTCTTGGTTACAGGCAGCGTATATCCGGAGGTTGAGCGCAAATTGCCGCAGTATGCCAACAAAACTCCGCGAGCGGTGTTTCGAAATCTTGGCAACCGCACCTTTGAAGAATTGGGCGAAGAGGCGGGGCCGGGCGTGACCGAGGCTCACTGCAGCCGCGGTTGTGCGTTCGGAGATTTCGACAACGACGGGGACGTCGACATCCTCGTCGTCAATCTGAACGAACCCCCTTCTCTGTTGCGAAATGACATCCAGCAAAAACAGAATTGGATTAAGGTGAAACTGGAGGGAGTCAAATCAAACCGAAGCGCAATTGGAGCGCGTGTATTCGTGCACTACGGCGGCAAAGTGCAGGTTCAGGCGGTGCTTAGCCAATCCAGTTTCTACTCGTCGAACGATTCCCGCTTGCACTTCGGTTTAGGCGGCAGCAGCGCGGTGGATATCGAGGTCTACTGGCCTAACGGCTTGCACGAACACTACAAAAACCTGGCCGCCAACCGTTTGATTACTTTGCGCGAGGGATCAGGAATTGCTCCTAATAAAGGTTGGGCGCGGACCTAACGCCGAGCGTTTTTGCACCTTCCATGTTTTCGCAGGCTGGTCGCGATGACGGCGCGGGCCAGGGACGCTTCGGGATTGTAGGCGCACAAGTCCCGGCACATACTCCGGCGCGACGAAAATGTTCTTGACAGCCGAACCGTCTAATAGGTATATATTACCGTCGTCTGGTAAACGTTTTCTCGAAGCGCTTTCTTCGCCGAAGCGCCAGCTTGGGAGGAACCATGCCGGGAAGCCGTCCTGCGATTTATTTTGCTCTCCTGGTTCTGCTTTCTGCAGCCAGCGCCTTTGCCCAGTTCACCAGTAGCGTGCAGGGCACGGTCCAAGACCCCTCCGGAGCGGGCATAGCCAAAGCCACAGTGCGGTTGCTCAACGTGGCCACGAATGCCGCGCAGACTGCCGCTTCCGACGAGGCCGGTAATTTCCGTTTCCTCAGTCTCGCTCCCGGTTCTTACAGGGTTACGGTGGAAGCCTCTGGCTTCGCCAAGTCTGAGGTCAACATTACAGTGCTGACCGAACAAAACTTGAGCGTGCCGGTAACGTTGAAGGTTGGCTCGATTTCCGAGGCGATCAGCGTCACGACCGAGGCCCCAGTGCTCGACACCGTCGATAGCCGAACGCAACTGACGCTCGAGAATCAGGCGGTCGCGCAGTTACCCATCGTGGGCCGGAACCTGGTCACGCTGGTGACGATGGCGCCAGGAGCTTCCGGCTTGGGAACCAGCGCGGCGGGAAGTCCCGCGTCGGGGGTGGACAATTTTTCCACCGAAGAGCAGGTCGACGCCAGCGCCAATGGTCAGGGCGGGAATAACAATCAGTATGTGGTCGACGGGCTCGACGTGACCAGCGGAATTCGCCAGGGAGTTCTAAATCTTACCCCGCAACCTGAAGCCATTCGTGAGACCAGTATTCAGGTCAATACCTTCACGAGTGAGTACAGCCGCGCTGCCGGACTTCAAACCATGTTCACCACGAAGTCGGGCTCGGACCGATTTCATGGTTCGGCGTCGGATTACTTCAATTACGAGAAGATGTTCGCGAGCCAGCACTATGTCGGCTTCCCCTACTTGCCTTTCCACTCCAATAACCTGGATTTTGCGGTAGGTGGTCCTGTGATACCGCATCACGGCTTCTATTTTTATTTTGCGGTGGAGCCGCTGCGTTCTTCGGCAGGCACCGGCGGATCAGTGAACTTCGCGGCGCCGGAGTTTATACAATTTGCGCAAAATACTCCCGCACTAGCCAAGACGGTGGGAACTGGCCTGCTGACTACTTACCAGCCTGTGGGTGTAACCGGAGTTAGCGTTTCCCAAACCGCGCAGGATGTTCTGGGTGCCGGAGTTTGCGGCACCGCAGTGGCGGATAACATCCCTTGTGCCACACCCATGGTCGATACCGGCGCGTTTGGCGGCACGTCGATACGCAACGGCACGCAATATTTTGGGCGCTTGGACAAGGATTTCAAGAACGATCGCATTTACGCCAGCATTTTCCGCACCCTACTGCTTACTGGCGCACCTTCAGCCATGCCGCAATTTTCCGCGCTGAACAATACCTGGCAAGTCGCAGGGCAGGCGGGTTGGACGCATACCTTTTCACCCACCATGTTGAATGAATTCACCATCGGTCAGAGCCGGGTGGAGGGCGTCCTGGGCAGCGGGGCCACTCCGTCCGGTTACTTCGTTCCATCCGTAACCGTAAACGGCATCAACGTGGATTCGGGGCAGGCATTCGGTGTAGGTTTTGCTCAGGGCGATTTCATTCAGCACAACTATCATTGGCGGGACGTTCTCACGCACGTCAAGGGCGCACACGCCCTAAAGTTCGGTTATGAAGGGTGGTACGGCGACGATGTCGAGCCCTTCCAAGGGCCTTGGTCACAGCCGAAGTTTTCCTTCAGCAATCTGTTGACGCTGGCGCAAGATGCTCCCACAAACGAAAATGGCATTTACTACAATCCGCAGACCGGTCAGGAGCAATTGTGGAGCTGGGATGCGGCTTCCCGGACCTTTGGACTTTTTGCGGAAGACACGTGGAAGGCCAAGAAGAATCTGACCGTAACTCTGGGTCTGCGCTATGACGACAGCGGCAATCCGTGGTCCAAGAGTGCGTCGACAGTCTTTGGAAACTTTTACCTGGGCACGGGGACAACCGAGCAGCAACAAGTAGCGAACGGTTATGCCAAGGCTACGCACAACGCGCTGCTGCACTCGGTCGATAACTTATTCAGTCCGCGCGTCGGCTTCGCCTGGGATGTCACGGAAAAGGGAGACTGGGTGGTGCGCGGCGGGTTTGGCATCTATAACAACTGGCTCACGCAAGCCAACGTGCAGGAAGAATTTCGCGGCAGCCCCCCGGGAGAGGTTGCGCCGACCTTCGTGGCCAACGGCACCGCCAGCGCGCAGGCTCCGATCTTCGTTCTCGGAAACAGCAGCAAGCCTCCCTTTGGATTTACCTTCCCAACTTTCGGGCCAGGAACGGGCCCCACGCCGCAACAGGGAGGCGGACTTAACGCGCAAGGAGGAATTGTCGGAGCAAGCTTCGCCATCGGCGGCATTAACCCGCTGTTGAAGTCTCCGACGTCGGACGTCTGGTCGGTGACGTTGCAGCGGAGCCTGGGGAAGAATTTTGCCGCCAGTGTGGGTTATAACGGATCCCATTCCTACCATATCGTCGGCAACGGCAACTCGATCGGAAATGTGTCCTACGGAGTAGATATCAACACTTTTCCGGGTGACCTGATCAGCCAGGAGAATACGAGCGCGACTCCGGTTGTTCCCAGTGCGACCCGGCTCAACAAAAGCTTTGGCGCGATCACCTACGCCGACAACGACCGGCATGGAAATTACGACGCTGTGATCTTTGATGTCAGAGGGCACTCTACGCGTGGATACCTGGATGCGTCGTTTACTCACTCCCGCTCCCAGGACGACGGCCTGAACTATCCCAATTCTGCCGGGTTAAATCCTCAACAGTATTACGGACCATCGATCTTTGATGCGCCCAATCGCTTCTCGCTCAGCTTCAACTATTCAGTGAAAGGTCTGAAAGGGGGAAGAGGTGTGCTGGGCTATGTCACGGGCGGATGGGGGATCAGCGGTACGAGCATTTACCAGTCCGGCTATCCCTTGACCCCCGCGAATACGAACAGTTTCCTCGCCGTCTGTAACTCGGGTGCCCTCAGCAATGTTACCGGGTGTTCGAAGTCAGATCCCGCCGTGGCGTACCAGGCCGGCAGCGGCGACTACAACGCCGACGGGGAGACTCTGGCTTACCCAGATGCGGTTAGTTACCACCAGTCAACCAATAACAGCGCATGGCTCACAGGAGCAATTCCCAAGAGCGATTTTGCCATTCCTGCGTTTGGCAGTGAGGGAAATGAGAAGGCTATGCGGTTCCGCGGGCCGAATTTTATCGAGACAAATGTCAACTTCTACAAGAACAATCGAATTACAGAAGGAGTCAACTTTGAATTCCGGTTTGATATTTTCAACCTCTTCAACCGGGCAAACTATGTGGACTTCACAAGCTTTACGAATATCGCCGGTGGCGGCATCGACATGAATCTTCCCGATGGAAATTTCGGCCAAGCGACGACATCTCACGAGGCCAGATTCTGGCAACTGGGAGGCAAGCTTTCATTCTGAGCTCAGTTGAATAAGTCACAAAAGCCGGTCCGCTTCAGCGGGCCGGCTTTTCTTTTTCTAAGATGGCGAATCAAAACCCGCCGAATTGGGGTGCGCCACTTATGCAGCAGCCTGCGCCGATCACGGTGTGGCCGAGGTTCACATGAAGTATAAAGTGGGCTGGGGGAAAGCGAGCCGGCGATGACAGGAAGAGGCGGAATTCGACCGACTTCCTTGTGTGCTCAGGTCTTCTTTCTTCTCTGGCTCTTATCCGCTGGCGGGGGAGCTCAAAACGCGGCCGAAGGGTCCGAACCGGTCGCCTCCGCCTTGCGGAATCGAGAGTTTCAAAAAGCGCTTGAACTGCTTCGTCCCGCGCTCCAACGGTCTCCGGGAAATGCGCAGTTGTGGGCGATGCAAGGTGCGGCGTACGCGGGGGAGGGGCACACGAAGGAAGCGCTGGCTTCATTTCGCAGCGCGCTCAAGATTTCTCCAGATTATCTCCCAGCGCTCGAGGGGGCGATCCAAATAGAGTACGAGGCCGGAGACGCGGCTGCGATTCCACTCTTGCGGCGCGTGCTGCGCGTGCGACCCAGGGATGCCACCAGTCATGGCATGCTCGCGGTGCTGCAGTACCAACGGGGAAACTGTGGCGCCGCGGTCGCTCATTTTGAGGAAGCCGGCACTCTCTTTGACTCCAAGACCAGCGCACTGCATGCCTATGCCATCTGCCTGGTAAAGCTCAAGCAACCGGACAAAGCAGCCAGAGTCTTCGAGCGGGCGCTGTTTCTGAATCCGGATGACCGACGAGAGCGCAGGCTGCTCGCATCCATTCAACTCATGGCGCACCAGCCGCAGAATGCTTTGGCTACTTTGGGGCCACTGCTGCAGGGCAGTAACGAAGTCGAAACCCTGGAGCTGGCGGCAACTGCGTATGAAGACAACAAAGATACGCCGCAAGCGGTTGCCACTTTGCGGCAAGCGATTCTGCTCAACCCAAGAAACGTTAATCTCTACGTGGACTTTGCCAATATAAGTTCTGCGCACGATTCCTTTCAGGTTGGTATCGACGTGGTGAGCGACGGAATTGGCCAGTTGCCGAGGGCAGTGCCACTTTACCTCGCGCGCGGCGTCCTTTACGTTCAGTTGGCGCAGTATGACAAGGCGGAGGCCGATTTTGAAACGGCCCACGCGCTGGACCCTCGTCAGTCTTTGAGCTCGGCCGCGCAGGGGCTATTAGCGGCGCAACAAGACGATGTGAATCGTGCTCTGGCTACAGTGCAGGCAAAACTCGCGCAAAGGCCCAAGGACGCTCCCTTGCTTTACCTGCAGGCGGACTTTCTTTCGCAGAAAGGCGTAGAGCCGGGCACGCCAGAATTTCAGCTGGCGATGCAGTCGGCGAAGCAGGCTGTTGCCTTACAGCCTGCCTTGAGCGGAGCCCGGACCGTTTTAGCGAAACTGTATCTGCAGGCAGGGAAATATCCGGAAGCCATCGAACAGTGCCGCAAAGCTTTGGAGCGAGATCCGAAGAATCAAACTGCGCTATATCACCTGATCCAGGCGCTCCGGAAAACGGACAATCAACGCGAGATTCCCGACCTGTTGAAACAACTTGCGCTTCTACGCAAGCAGGCTGCAAGGGAAGAGAGCGAGCGTAACCAGTACAAACTGGTCGAAGAGGACACGCAGTCCAGGTAGCAAAGCTTCCACCAGCCTTCTCCACCGGGCGCTTCAAGACTTCAATAACACATACGTGCTGTAGCTCTCCTTGTCGATGTTCATGAAGGGACGCATGGTTACACGGCTCCCATCGGCCGAATCTGCGAACCAGTCTCCCGACGCGTTATTTGCTGGCTTGGCTTCGAGCAAGGCGTTTCTATCGAAGCTAGGCTGCGAATCGGCAAGCGCGAAGAGCACCAGCGGGCCCTGCATCAAGGCTACCAGCTTCGGATGATTTGCATCGATGGTTTCGAGGCGCAACGGCATAGGGAGTTCGAGTTCGACGCGATCGCCATCCTTCCAGGTGCGCCGGATGGCAGCAAAAGTTCCTGGCTGCGCCGCATCCGACACGCGCGCACCGTTGACGGAGAGCACGGGGTCTGGCATGGCCCAGCCGGGAATGCGGAGGTACAGCGTGTATTCCTTGGGCTGTGAACCAGAAACTTCGATCTGGATTTTGTTATCAAACGGATAATTGGTTTTCTGCGTCAATCCGAAACGCGCGCCGCCGCCATTCCACTGCACCCGGGAGGGACTGAAAAGATTCACATATACCCCGTCTGCCGAGCGCAAATATGTGCTGATGTGATAGTCCGCCGCGAGTTGCGGGAAGGTTCCTGAACAACAAGGCCACTTTTGCCCGTACCAGACTTTCTTGCCGGTAGCGGCGTAGTCAGAGTAATAAAACGATGTGCCGTCGGCCTGAATCGGCCAGGCTCCGAGTATCGTGTTGTAAAGCACTCGTTCCATGCTGTCACCGTATTGCGGGTTCTTGGTGACGCGAAGTAAATAACGGGTGATCTTGAAATGGCCGTAGGCGCCGCATGGTGTTTCAAAGCTGGCGTGAGTCAACCCCAGGCTGTCTCCCAACTGTCCGGTTCCAGGTTCTCCGAATCCTTCATTGGGACCCCAGCCGCCGGTAGCGAAGCTCTGCGTTCTCACCAGCATGTCGAATCCGTTCTGCGCAGCCCGCAGATGTTTTTCACTTCCCAGTGTGATGTAGGCCTGCATAGCAGAGCTGAACGCATTCACGTGGCTGTAAGCGTGTTCGAAAGGCAACACGTTATTTCCGCGCGATAGAGGGTTGAAGTAGGTGTCATCCTCGAGATATTTCCTGGCCATGTCACGATAGAAGGGGTCTCCGCTCCGCTGATACGCGAGGAAGAGATTCTCGGGTAAAGTGTAAGTTTCGTCCCAGGTATAGGAT
>Ga0307474_10003841_pt1 | contig 10831 bp, 9 predicted proteins | sample atmos_gasesECM1C_2_FD_203312 | JGI IMG/M metagenome (GOLD analysis project Ga0307474, IMG submission 203312) | Hardwood forest soil microbial communities from Morgan-Monroe State Forest, Indiana, United States - atmos_gasesECM1C_05 | ecosystem: Environmental > Terrestrial > Soil > Temperate...
AAGCGGGCGCGACTGGCGAGAACCTGCTGCGCCTGCTCGAGTGCCGCCTGGACAACGTGGTCTACCGGATGGGGTTCGCGGCGACGCGCGCCGAGGCGCGCCAGCTCGTGAGTCACAAGGCGATCACGGTGAACGAGAAGCCGGTAAGCATCTCCTCCTACCAGGTGAAGGCGGGCGATATCGTTCAGGTACGCGAGAAATCACGCAAGCAGCTACGCATCCAGAGCGCCCTCAATGTCGCCCAGCAGGTCGGCCTGCCGGAGTGGGTCGAGGTGAACGACAAGGAGTTCCGCGGCGTGTTCAAGTCGGTGCCTGGACGGGACGAGGTTCTCCCCGACATCAACGAGAACCTGGTGGTGGAGCTGTATTCGAAGTGATTTCCCCTCGGGCCGGGAGGCTTGCAATCGGGCGTACACGCCCCCATTGAGCCTCGTCCCGCCCCGATTTCCTTAACGCCGGCCTCTGGTTACGCCGGCAAGGTGAGTGCAAATGCAGGGTTCTGTAAGTGAGTTTCTGCGGCCCCGTGTAGTCAAGGTACAGCCGGTCGCCCCGCGGCAGGCGCGCGTGGTGATCGAGCCGTTCGAGCGTGGCTTCGGCCACACGCTCGGCAACGCGCTGCGGCGCGTGCTGCTGTCGTCGATGCCCGGCAGCGCCATCACCGAGGTCGAGATCGACGGCGTGCTGCACGAGTACACCAGCATCGAGGGTGTGCAGGAGGACGTGGTCGACATCCTGCTCAATCTGAAAACCGTTGCGCTGCGGATGCATCAGCGCGACTCCGCCGAGCTGCGGCTGCACAAGAAAGGCCCGGGGCCCGTGACCGCCGGCGACATCCAGACCGATCACGACATCGAAGTGGTGAATCCGGAGCTCGTCATCGCCAACCTCACCAAGGCGGGTGAGCTCGCCATGACGCTGCGCGTTGAGCGTGGCCGCGGCTACCGTCCGGCCGCCTCGCGCGTCGCCTTCGAGGAGCAGACCCGCCCCATCGGGCGGCTGCAGCTCGATGCTTCCTTCTCGCCGGTGCGGCGCGTGACCTACTCGGTCGATGCCGCGCGCGTCGAGCAGCGCACCGATCTCGACAAGCTGGTCATCGACATCGAGACCAACGGCACCATCGACGCCGAGGAAGCCATCCGCCGCGCCGGAAGCATCCTCAAGGACCAGCTGTCGGTTTTCGTCGACCTGCAGGGCGAGGAAGAGGCCGCCACCAAGGTATCGGAGATGCAGTTCGATCCGATCCTGCTGCGTCCCGTCGACGAGCTCGAGCTCACCGTGCGCAGCGCCAACTGCCTCAAGGCCGAGAACATCCACTACATCGGCGACCTGGTGCAACGCACGGAAGTCGAGCTGCTGCGCACGCCGAACCTGGGTAAGAAGTCGCTCACCGAGATCAAGGAAGTGCTGCAGAGTCACGGCTTGATGCTGGGGATGCGCCTCGAGGGCTGGCCGCCGGTGGGTCTGAAGCACGACGAAGAGCGCGACGTAATCTGAAGGAACTCCATGCGTCACCATCTCTCCGGCCGGCAGCTCTCGCGCAACAGCGCGCACCGTCAGGCGCTGATGCGCAACATGTCGGTCTCGTTGCTGCGGCACGAGACGATCCGAACCACGCTCCCGAAAGCGAAGGAGCTGCGGCGGGTCGTCGAGCCGCTCATCACGCTCGCCAAGCGCGACGGTGAGGCCAATCGGCGTATCGCCTTCTCGCGGCTGCGTGATGCGGCGATAGTGGAGAAATTGTTCGAGGATCTGGGCAGGCGCTTCAAGGCGCGCCCCGGCGGCTACACGCGCATTCTGCGCATGGTGCCACGTCCCGGAGACTCCGCGCCGATGGCTCTCATGCAGCTCGTTGACAGCGCCGCTGCGGCCGCGGCCGAGGAACCGGCCGCGGGGAAGAAGAAGACCGCGAGACGGGCGAAGAGCACGGGCGCGGATCAGGGCAAAGGCAGCGCGAAGAAGAAAGCCGGCAAGGCTGCAAGCGAGACTGCCGAAGAGCCTGCCGAGAAGCCGAAGCGACGGAAGAAGGCTGCCGCCTGAGCCGGCGTGCCGGGCGAGGCCTGGCGGCCGGCTTGGTGAGAATTCTTGGTGCGGCGCACGTTTGCGCCGGTGCGAACCGATCCGTTAGGCTCGCTGCGCGTTCACAGCTCCGTTTGCGGTGAAGGGGGACCCCGTGAGCTTTGCATCAGAATTCAAAGAATTCGCCATGAAGGGCAACGTCATCGACCTCGCAGTCGGCGTGGTGATCGGTGCGGCCTTCGGCAAGATCGTTTCCTCACTCGTGGGCGATGTGATCATGCCCGCGCTCTCGCCGGCGCTCGGCAGCATCAACTTCACGGAGCTTGCCGTAAGGATCTCGACCGACGCAGCCGGCAAGCCGGTGCTGCTGAAGTACGGCGTGTTCCTGCAGACCCTCTTCGAGTTCATCATCATTGCGCTGGCGATCTTCGTGGTCATCAAGGGCATCAACAGCCTGAAGCGGCCGCCGCCGCCGAAGCCGAATGAGCCGCCACCGCCGCCGACCAAGACGGAAGTGCTGCTGCAGGAAATCCGCGACCTGCTGGCGCGGAAATAAACAGCTGGTCGATCTGGTCGGGGCAGACGACTCGCAGGGCAGGCAGCAGGCTTGCCCTGGGGAAGGCAACCCTGACAAATCTCACACGGTTGCGTCTAAGCGATAACAAGGCCAAAAAATGGCCGGGGAGATGAACATGCGCTCACGTCTTGAGCATCTGGTATGGGCTTCGGCATCGACGGTGATGTTGGGGGTTTGCGGTTGCGGCTCGGCCTCGGGGCAGGAGCCGACCGAGGCAGAGATGAAGGACGCACTGCTCTACGCCATGAACCATCCGCCCGGCGTGAAGGTGTCCGATCCCGTGAGCATCACGTTCTTCAAGAAGGAAGCCTGCGACGCGCCCACCGGGCAGGGCTACCACTGCACATACGACTTGCAGATCTCATCCGCCAACATGTTGGCGAGCATGTGGATGAATATCCCGGGCGGGAACTTCTACCGCGACAAGGACCGCGGCGGAAAGTGGAATATGCGGCCGCCGTTCTGACAGCGCAGCCCGGCAGGCCCGCGGCGCCTCGCCGCGGGCCTTATTGCCGGCCTCGACCTACTGCAGAGCGTCGAAGGCAGCGCGCGTCAGGTTCTCATGCCCTGAGGACGTGACCGCGAGATCGTCCTCGACGCGAATTCCACCGAAAGGCGAGAGTGCCTCGACGCGCAGCCAGTTGATATGACGGCCGCGCACGTCGGCGCGCGCCGCTGCAAGCAGCTGCTCGATGAAGTAGATACCGGGCTCCATGGTGACGACGAAGCCCGCCTCGAGCTGCCGTGTCAGCCGCAGGTACGGGTGACCGTCGGGCCGTGGTATCTCCCCGCCCTCGGGGCCCCTCATGAACCCGCCCACGTCGTGCACCTCGAGTCCGAGCAGATGACCGATCCCGTGCGGCAGGAAGACCCGTGTGACGCCGCTCGCCACTGCTTCCTCGGTGCTGCAGCGGATGAGATCCGCCTCCTGCAGCACCTGCGCCGTACGACGGTGGGCACTGAGTTGCACCTCGCGCCAGTCGACTCCGGCGCGCACCTCCTGACAAAGGCTCTGCTGCATGCGATCCACGCGCTCGATGAGCGAGGCGAAGTCCGCGTCCGCAGCCGAGTACGTGCGCGTGATATCGCTGGCATATCCGGCGAACTCGGCACCGGCATCGATGAGGAGCGAGAGCCGCTCGCGCGGAGCGCGTTTCTCGAGCACCTGGTAGTGCAGCACCGCACCATTGGCATTCAGTGCGACGATCGGGTTGTACGGCAGCTCCTGCTCGCGCAGTCCGCAGGCTTCGATGAAGGCAAGCTCGATCTCGAATTCCGACGCGCCGGCTGCAAACGCCGCCGCGGCGGCGCGATGGCCGAGCGCTCCGAGGCGGCTCGCTTCACGCAGGCACACGAGCTCGTAGGGCGTCTTGACCGCGCGGACATAGTCCAACCGGCGCATGAGTCGCTGCGGGTTGACCGCCTTGACGCCCCATGCGGCGAGCTCGGGGAGGATGTCGCCGATGTAGGCGGCGCCGGAGAGATCGGCGGGCAACTGCGCGCGCGCGGCCTGTCGGTCCGGCGCAGTGCGTATGTCGAAGTGCCGGACCCAGTACCCGCTCGGCAGGTCGGTTGCCTTGTACCAGTAATCCTCCGGCCGCTCGATGATCAACTGGGGCCTTGCGCCGGGCTCGAACCACACGAAGCTGCCAGGGGCATCCTGAAGCGGCACCCACACCTTGAAGGGGGCGTTACTCCGGAACGGGTAGGTGCGATCGTCCTCGAACACCAGCAGCGGCGAGCCGGCGTGTAGGAGCAATCCCTGAAAGCCGCACGCCTCCAGAGCCTGCGCTGTCCGCGCGCCTACCGACTCGATGTGCGCTGCGAAAAGGCTGTCGAGCTTTGCCTCGAGGTGCGGCTGCGATCCCAACGCGACTGACATGCCAACCCCCCGGAAATTGTAAAAGTTCTGCCAGTCTGTCGCTTCCTCCCGACGCTCCCGGAAGAGCTGGAGGGACGCGCCAACGCCGGCAGTTTCCAATCGTACCGGGACTTCTATAGAATTTGTTTTCCGCGCTTGCCGGAACGGGGCGCGGGAACGACTTTATCCGGTCGTGGTCTTTTCAACACAACTCTTGCTTCTCTCTGGGGTACCGATCGATGAACACCAAACTTGCACTTAGCGCAATAGTTGCGGCGCTGATGCTGACGGCCTGCGCGAAGCAGGAATCCGCAGGCTCCGATCAGGCCGCAAATCCACCTCCTCCGTCGGCTCCGGCCTCTGACCAGAACGCTCCGCCGCCGGCGAGCGCACCGTCTGATCAGAGCGCGGCGCCCGGTGCTGCACCGAATGCCAGCGATAGCAGCACGCCGCCCGCGGGTTCCGCCCCGGCGACGCCTCCGCCGTCCGACAGTTCGACGCCGCCGAAGCAGTAAGCTCGCGCCAAGGCGATCGATAACGACGGCCTGGACGGAACCCGCTGCGCGGGCCGTCCGGGCCGTTTTCGTTTCGCCGGAGACTCTCGATCACATGGCCGTCCTCACTGTCAGCCTGCGGGATGCGCGTGCTGCGCCGGGGGATCGGCTTTGGATCCAGAGCGTCTATCGCGATTATCTCGATGACCTCAATCCGGGCACGGGGCTTTTCCCGAAGCTTCCCGAAATCGGTCATCGCGAGCCGGACCAGATCGCGCACTGGTTCGGCGATCCGAATACATTCCCGCTCGTCATCCTCAAGGGGACCGAGCCGGTCGGGTTTGCGCGGGTGTTACGCGCGGTCGGCGCCGCCTCACAGCCGCGCATCGAGTACCGCATGGCGGAGTTTTTCGTGACGCGCAGCCGGCGACGGCTCGGCATCGGTCAGATGGCAGTGCACCTCATCCTGAGCCGTTTCGCCGGGCGCTGGGAGATTACCGAGTACCTGCGCAACACCGAAGCAGTCAACTTCTGGCGGCGTGTGGTTGCGCGCTACACGCAGAACCGCTACCAGGAGCGCATCGTCAACGGCGAAGTGCACCAGGTGTTCGATTCGGCGAAGCCCCGCCCGGCGTAGCCGCGCGGGTACGGTCGCCGCCCTCGCGTCGTTCCGTTGCGCCCGGCTGCGAGCAGCCGCCACACGCAGCCGTCGATCGGGCGAGGGTGCGCTCGTGCAAGCGCGCCAGCCAGGCAGCACGCCTGAGCGGCGCAACTCCAGCAAGCACCCCGAGCAGACGCAGCCGGGCGCGCACCGTCGCCAGACGCCAGGCACTGAAGAGCGCACAGCCGGCGACCAGCAAGCCGACCACGATGTCCTGGAGCACGACGCTCATGCTCATGCCCCGCCGAGCATCCGCGCCGTGTGATAGGTGATGAAGGCACCCATGTAGGCGAGCGCGAAAAGATAGAGCGCCATGTACAGCGGATAGCGCCAGGAGTTGGTCTCGCGTCTGACCACCGCGAGCGTCGACAGGCATTGCGGGGCAAACACGTACCAGGCGAGCAGCGACAATCCGGTCGCAAGGCTCCATCCGTGTGCGATCAGTGGTTGCAGCGCGCCGGCGACGTCGTTCGCGCCCGACATCGCGTAGACGGTAGCGAGCGCGCTCACCGCCACCTCGCGCGCGGCAAGCCCCGGCACGAGCGCAATCGAGATCTGCCAGTTGAAGCCGATCGGCGCGAACAACACCCCGAGCCCCCGGCCCAGCAGCCCCGCAACGCTGTACTGGATGGCGGGTCCGGTAGCACCGGGGGGCGGCGCGGGAAAGCTCGCGAGGAACCACAGCACCACCATCAGTGAGAGGATGATCGTGCCGACGCGCGTCAGAAAAATCCGGGTGCGCTCCCAGAGTCCGAGTGCGAGGTTGCTCAGGTGCGGAAGACGATACTCCGGCAACTCGAGCAGCAGCGGCCGGTATTCGCCGCGCATCATGGTGCGCTTGAGAACAAAGGCGACTGCCAGGGCACTGGCCACGCCCACGACGTAGAGCGCGAAAAGCACCAGCCCTCGCAAGTTGAATATCCCGAGCGCGCGTTGTGGGATGAACGCCCCGATGAGCAGCGCGTACACCGGCAGACGTGCCGAGCACGTCATTAGCGGGGCGATCATGATCGTCGCCAGGCGATCGCGCGCGGAAGGAATGGTGCGCGTCGCCATGATTCCCGGAATGGCGCAGGCGAAACTCGAGAGCAGCGGGATGAATGCCCGACCCGAGAGTCCCACGCGTCCCATCAGACGGTCGAGCATGAACGCCGCGCGCGGCAGATACCCTGAGTCCTCGAGCGCCAGGATGAAGAGAAACAGGATCAGGATCTGCGGCAGGAAGACGAGCACGCTGCCTGTGCCGGCGAGCACGCCGTCGAGCAGCAGCCCGCGCAGGGGACCTGCCGGTAACACCGCGCTGAGCTGGCCGGCGGCCCACTGCACACCGGTGTTGATCACGTTCTGCGGCGCCTTCGACCAGCTGAATACCGCCTGGAACATGAGAAAGAGCACCACGGCGAGCAGCAGTGGCCCGGCTACCGGGTGCAGCACCACTGCATCGAGCCGCGCGAGCGCGGCGACGCGCGGCGGCACACGATAGCCGCTCTCCTGCAGCACCCGCCGCACTTCGCGTTGTGTCGCTTCGAGCTCCGCCGCAGTCGCAGGCGATGACGTCACGGCCGCAAGTCCTGCCGCACGCTCGAGTGCCCGCCCGGCGAACCCGTAGGCGTCGATGGCCTCGACGAGCTCGCGCTCGCCGCCCGCGCGCACCGCGACCGTCGGTATCACGGGCACGCCGAGCGCTCGCTCGAGAGCGGCGCGGTCGAGCTGATAGCCACGTTGAGCGGCCAGATCGCTCATGTTGAGCGCCACGAGCATGGCACGGCCGAGGCGCTTGAGCTCGAGCACCAGACGTAGATTCAGCCGAAGATTGGTCGCATCGACGACGCAGATCAGCAGGTCGGGCGCGGGCTCGCTCGCGTGCCGCCCGAGCACCACGTCCCGGGCGATCGCCTCATCGAGGGTCGCAGGCTCGAGGCTGTAGGCGCCCGGCAGATCGACGACGCGAAAAGTGCGGCCGGTACGTGGCCCGGTGAGGCGTCCCTCTTTTCGTTCGACCGTAACGCCCGGGTAGTTGGCGACCTTTTGTCGGCTGCCCGTGAGGCGGTTGAATAGGGCGGTCTTGCCGCAGTTAGGAACGCCGACGAGAGAGACGCTGAGCTGCGGCGCGGCAAGGGCCGCGGCCGCCGCTGGAGCGTTCATCGCTGCAGCTCGACGGGCTCGCCGACGGCCGCAGGCGCCGGGTGGGAAATGGCCTTTGCGGCAACTCGGGTGTGGCGTGAGCTGCCGGCGGCGGGGTGCAACTCCACCAACACACTCTCGGCCTCACGGCGCCGTAATGCGAGAGTCGTGTGTCCTACGCGGACGACGAAAGGATCGTGACCCGGCCGTGCCTCTGCGAGTATCTCGACCTGCTCGCCGTGGACGAAGCCGAACTCGATCAATCTGCGCTCGAGGGGAGTGAGTGCTCCGCCTGCTCCGACGCTGACCACGCGCGCCGTGGTCCCCGGTGCCAGCGCACCCAGGCTCACAAAGGCCGGGTCGAGCACCTGGCCGAAGGCGGCAGGAACAGCATTCATGGCGTCAGTATGGATGAGAACGGTTCGCATTTGCAATCGTATTAGCATTTGTTCGAGTGCCATGGGCGCGAGATTTCCGGCCGCCGTGGTTGCAGGGCTGGCTCGCAAAGATCGCTGTGAAATTAAGAACTTAAGTGAGGTCAGAGTGGGACGGGTCGCCTAGGGAGCGGAGAGAGGCCGTCTCCGAGCCGCCGAGAACGCGGAGGACGCTCTCCGAGGGCTCAGCCGCGTGCTGCGGACGCTGCGACCGCGCCTGGGCTGCATTTGCCGTCGCGCTCGAGGAGGGGGGCAAGGTACTTCCCGGTCCAGGATCCGGCCACGGCAGCGATGTTCTCGGGAGTGCCGATCGCCACGATCTCGCCGCCGCCTTCGCCCCCTTCGGGTCCGAGATCGATCACCCAGTCGGCGGTCTTGATGACATCGAGGTTGTGCTCGATCACCACGATGGTGTTGCCCTCGTCACGCAGGCGATGGAGGACGTGCAGCAGCTGCTCGACGTCGTGAAAGTGCAGCCCGGTCGTCGGCTCGTCGAGGATGTAGAGCGTACGTCCCGTCGCGCGCTTGGCGAGCTCGCGCGACAGTTTCACGCGCTGGGCCTCCCCGCCCGACAGCGTGGTGGCGTTCTGCCCGAGCCGCACGTACGAAAGACCGACGTCGCTCAGCGTCTGCAGCCTGCTGCTCAAGGAGGGTACGTTCTGGAAGAAGCGCGAGGCTTCCTCGACGGTCATCTCGAGCACCTCATGGATGTTCTTGCCGCGATAACGGATCTCGAGAGTCTCGCGGTTGTAACGTCGTCCGCCACACACGTCGCAGGGCACATACACATCGGGCAGAAAGTGCATCTCGACGCGGATGACGCCGTCCCCCTGGCAAGCCTCGCAGCGGCCTCCCTTCACGTTGAAGCTGAAGCGACCCGCATCGTAGCCCCGTGCGCGCGCCTCGGGCACGGCAGCAAACAGCTCGCGCAGCGGCGCGAACAGCCCGGTGTAGGTTGCGGGATTGGAGCGCGGCGTGCGCCCGATCGGGCTCTGGTCGATGTCGATCACCCGATCGATCAGCTCGAGTCCCTCGATGCGATCGCAGGGTGCGGCCTCGATGCGTGAGCCGTTCAGGCGGGCGGCGGTATGGCCGAAGAGCGTGTCGACGATGAGCGTCGACTTGCCGGAACCGGAAACTCCGGTCACGCACGTGAGGAGCCCGAGCGGTATCCGCGCGCTGACGTTACGCAGGTTGTTGCCGCGTGCGCCGGTGATCCTGATCTCACGCGCCGGATCGGGCCGCACGCGAAGACTCGGCAACGCTATGCGGCGACGTCCTGAGAGATACTGGCCGGTGATCGAAGCAGAGCTCGCCTCGATCTCGGCGGGCGTCCCCTGTGCGACGAGGTAACCGCCATGGGCGCCGGCACCTGGTCCCAGGTCGACCACATGGTCCGCTTCGCGGATCGACTCTTCGTCGTGCTCCACCACGATCACGGTGTTGCCAAGATCGCGCAGTTGTCTGAGAGTCGAGAGGAGCCGGCGGTTGTCACGCTGGTGCAGCCCGATCGAGGGTTCATCGAGGATGTACATCACCCCGGTGAGGCCGGAGCCCACCTGGCTGGCAAGACGAATGCGCTGCGACTCCCCGCCCGAGAGCGTTTCGGCGCTTCGATCGAGTGTCAGGTAATCCAGTCCGACATCGGCAAGAAAGCGCAGCCGCTCGATGACCCCCTTGACGATCTTCGCTGCCACCTCGCCGCGCCAGCCCGGCACGTCGAGCTGCGAAAAGAACTCAAACGCCCGGCCGACCGTGAGCCGTGCAACTTCCGGAAGAGACCGGTCGGCCACAAAGACGAATCGTGCGGCCCGATTGAGCCGAGTGCCCTGGCACTCGGCGCACGGCCGCACGCCGAGGTAGCGACCGAGTTCCTCGCGCACCATCGGTGACTCGGTCTCGCGGTAGCGCCGGGTGAGATTCGGCAGGATTCCCTCGAAGGGATGACGTCGGCGCCCGCGACGTCCGGCCTCGCCGCGGTAGCTGAACTCGATGGCCTCCGTACCGCTGCCATACAACAGAACGTGATGGACGTTCTCGGGCAGCTCGTCCCACGGTGTCTCGACGTCGAAACCGTAATGGCGCGCGAGCGACTGGATCAACTGGAAGTAATGATCGTTGCGTCGATCCCAGCCACGCACCGCGCCGCCGGCAAGCGAGAGGTGCGGGTGCAGGACCACTCGCTGCGGATCGAAGAACTCCTCGACGCCGAGTCCGTCGCAATGCGGGCAGGCGCCCGAAGGGTTATTGAAGGAGAACAGCTTCGGCTCGAGGGGCGGTACGCTGTAGCCGCAGATCGGGCAAGCGTGGCGGCTCGAGAATACGAGCTCCTCGCGCTGCGGCTCATCGAGGAAGGCGAGCCGCGCGATCCCTCCAGACACTCGCAGCGCCGTCTCGAACGACTCGGCGAGCCGCTGTGCGGCATCGCTCCTGACGCGCAGGCGATCCACCACCGCCTCGATCGTGTGCTTCTTCTTTGGATCGAGCTCGGGTATTGCCTCCATCTCGAGTATGCGGCCGTCGATGCGCACGCGCACGAAGCCCTGACTGGCAAGCTCCTCCAGGCGCTCCAGGTGCTCGCCTTTGCGGTCGCTGACTACGGGCGCGAGCAGCATCGTGGCCGTGCCCTCCGGCAGGCGTAACACCTGGTCGACCATCTGGCTG
>Ga0307474_10003842_pt1 | contig 10830 bp, 9 predicted proteins | sample atmos_gasesECM1C_2_FD_203312 | JGI IMG/M metagenome (GOLD analysis project Ga0307474, IMG submission 203312) | Hardwood forest soil microbial communities from Morgan-Monroe State Forest, Indiana, United States - atmos_gasesECM1C_05 | ecosystem: Environmental > Terrestrial > Soil > Temperate...
GCTCGATCGGCAGGTGCTCGACCTGATCAAGGATCCCCTGACCCATATGGTGCGCAACTCGGCCGATCACGGGCTGGAGACGCCGGCCGAGCGGTTGGCCGCGGGCAAGCCGGAGCAGGGCACGATCCGCCTTTCCGCTTATCACGAAGGCGGCCACATCATCATCTGCATCGCCGACAACGGTCGCGGTCTGAACACCGAGCGGATCAAGGCCAAGGCGCTGGCCAACGGTCTCGTGACCGAGGCCGAGCTGGAGAAGATAACGGAAGCGCAGATCCACAAATTCATCTTCGCGCCGGGCTTCTCGACAGCATCCGCGGTGACCAGCGTATCGGGCCGCGGCGTCGGCATGGACGTGGTGCGCACCAACATCGACCAAATCGGCGGCACCATCGACATCAAGTCGGTGGTCGGCGAGGGCGCTTCCGTCACCATCAAGATTCCTTTGACGCTCGCCATCGTGTCGGCGCTGATCGTCGAGGCCGGCGGCGACCGCTTTGCAATCCCGCAACTCTCGGTCGTCGAGCTGGTGCGGGCGCGCGCCAATTCCGAGCATCGTATCGAGCGGATCAAGGACACCGCCGTGCTGCGGCTGCGCAACAAGCTGTTGCCGCTGATGCATCTGAAGAAATTGCTCAAGATCGACGACGGCTCCTCTTCCGACCCGGAAAACGGATTCATCGTCGTGACGCAGGTGGGCAGCCAGACCTTTGGTATTGTGGTCGACAGCGTGTTCCACACCGAAGAGATCGTGGTCAAGCCGATGTCGACCAAGCTGCGTCACATCGACATGTTCTCCGGCAACACCATTCTGGGCGATGGCGCCGTCATCATGATCATCGACCCCAATGGCATCGCCAAGGCGCTTGGGGCATCCGGCAACGCCAGCCATGAGATCGCCGACGAGAACGCGGCTTTGCGCGGCGGCGGCGCCGAACAGATGACGTCGCTGCTGGTGTTTCGCGCCGGCTCCTCCCAGCCCAAGGCGGTGCCGCTCGGCCTGGTCACCCGTCTGGAAGAAATCGCGGCAGACAAGATCGAGCTCTCCAATGGCCGCTACATGGTGCAATACCGCGAGCAGTTGATGCCGCTGGTGCAGATGAACGGCGTGAGCGTCCAGACCTCGGGCTCGCAGCCGATCTTGGTGTTTGCCGACGACGGCCGCTCGATGGGTCTGGTGGTCGACGAGATCATCGACATCGTCGAGGAGCGGCTCAACATCGAGGTGGCGGGCTCGGGCGAGGGCATCCTCGGCTCTGCCGTGATCAAGGGACAGGCGACCGAAGTGATCGACGTCGGTCATTTCCTCCCCATGGCGTTCGCCGATTGGTTCCATCGCAAGGAAATGCGTCCCTCGGCACTGGCGCAATCGGTCCTGCTGGTCGACGATTCCGCGTTCTTCCGCAACATGCTGGCGCCGGTGCTGAAGGCGGCAGGCTACAAGGTTCGCGTCGCCCAGAACGCGCAGGAGGGCCTCGCCGCGCTACGTTCGGGCGTGCCGTTCGACGTCGTGCTGACCGATATCGAAATGCCTGACATGAACGGATTCGAATTCGCCGAAAGCATACGTGCCGATGCGCATTTCGGCTCGATGCCGATCATCGCCCTGTCGTCGCTGGTATCGCCGGCAGCGATCGAGCGCGGACGGCAGGCCGGCTTCCACGATTATGTCGCCAAGTTCGATCGCCCCGGCCTGATCGCGGCGCTGAAGGAGCAGACCGCCGAAATCAGCAGGGCGGCGGCGTGAGCAAAGGCAAATGGATCAAAGCATGAGCAGCAAGACCGAAAGCGTCGAAGGCGCCGTCTCCGAATACGTCACCGCCCTGATCGGAGACCAGTTGTTCGGCCTGCCGATTTCGCGCGTGCAGGACGTGTTCATGCCGGAGCGCCTGACGCGTGTGCCGTTGTCATCGGTGGAGATCGCCGGTGTGCTCAATCTGCGCGGCCGTATCGTCACGGTGATCAACATGCGTGCCCGCCTCGGCCTGCCCAGGAACGACAGCGGCAAGCCGCCGATGGCGGTCGGCGTCGACCTGCGCGGCGAATCCTATGGTCTGCTGATCGATCAGATCGGCGAAGTGCTCAGGCTTCCCGACGACGGCCGCGAAGAGAATCCCGTCAACCTCGATCCGCGCATGGCCAAGCTCGCCGGTGGCGTGCATCGCCTCGACGGGCAGCTGATGGTCGTTCTCGACGTCGACCGGGTGCTCGAAATCACGCCTGAAATGATGGCTGCTTGAGATTCGAAAGACAGAGGCGGCTCGACAACAAGCAAATTTGAAACGTCACTTCGGAAGATCTGAGAACAGAGGCTAAAATGAAAACATGTTTGGTCGTGGATGACTCCAGCGTCATCCGAAAAGTCGCAAGGCGCATATTGGAAGGATTGGATTTCCAGATTGTCGAAGCCGAAGACGGCGAAAAGGCGCTCGAAGTCTGCAGGCGCGGACTGCCCGAAGCCATCCTGCTCGACTGGAACATGCCGATCATGGATGGCTATGAATTCCTTGGCAATCTCCGCCGCATGCCCGGCGGCGACCAGCCCAAGGTCGTGTTCTGCACCACCGAAAACGACGTCGCGCACATTGCGCGAGCGCTTCACGCCGGTGCGAACGAATACATCATGAAGCCGTTCGACAAGGACATTGTCACCGCCAAGTTCCAGGAAGTCGGTCTGATCTGAATCCTGCCCCTGACCGAAGGCTCGCGAGGCTTCGGCGAAATCCCTGCGTAGCGGCGCCTTGAGCCCTGCTGGTGAGTAATGAGTGTTGCTTTGACAAGGTCTGCGACGGCGAATTCGATGCAGCACGAACCGCTGCGGGTGATGGTGGTCGACGACTCCGTCGTCATCAGGGGGATGATCTCTCGCTGGCTTGGTTGCGAGCCCGACATGGTCGTCGCGGCTTCCTTGCGCACGGGCCTTGATGCGGTCAACCAGATCGAGCGCATCAATCCCGATGTCGCCGTGCTCGATATTGAGATGCCGGACCTCGACGGCATTTCCGCATTGCCGCTGCTGCTCGCCAAGAAGCGCAACCTCGTCATCATCATGGCCTCCACCCTGACCCGCCGCAATGCGGAGATCAGCTTGAAGGCGCTGTCGCTGGGTGCTTCGGACTACATTCCAAAACCGGAAAGCACCCGCGAACCTGGCGCCGCCGAAACCTTCCGCCACCATCTTGTGCAGAAAATCCGGCATCTCGGCGCCAAGGTTCGTCGCACGGCTCCTTCCGTTTCAGCACCACCGCTGGCGCCACTGCTCGATCACGGCCGCGAGCCGCAAGGACGCGCGCCGCAATCCGCAAGCCTTCAGTTTCCGCGCCGCGGCTTCAGCACCCAAAATCCGCGCGCGCTGCTGATCGGTTCCTCGACCGGCGGCCCGCAGGCGCTGATGACCCTGGTCGCCGACATCGGCGCGGTGATCGATCGCTTTCCGGTTCTCATCACACAGCATATGCCGCCGACCTTCACCACGATTCTTGCCGAGCATCTGGCGCGCGCGAGCCATCGTCCGGCGCAGGAGGCGGTCGACGGCGAGATCGTCAAGGCAGGCCACATCTATCTCGCGCCGGGGGGACGCCACATGCGCGTCGCGCGCCACGGCACCGAAGCTACGATCGTCCTCGACGACGGTCCGCCCGTCAATTTCTGCAAGCCGGCCGTCGATCCCTTGTTCACTTCCGCGATCGATGTCTGGCAGGGCGGCATTCTGGCTGTCGTGCTGACCGGAATGGGCTCGGATGGCATGCGCGGCGGCAAGGATATCGTCGCTGCCGGCGGAAGCGTGATCGCACAGGACGAGGCCACCAGCGTGGTCTGGGGCATGCCGGGCGCAGCCGTACATGCAGGCATTTGCGCAGCCGTTCTGCCGCTCGGTCAGATCGCGCCGAAACTGGTTCGATTGTTTTCAGGAGATCGATCGTGACGCCGTTGGACTACGAGTTCTTGCGGAAGCTCCTCAAGGAACGCTCCGGCCTGGATCTGTCTCCGGACAAGCAGTACCTGGTGGAAAGCCGGTTGATCCCGCTGGCCCGCAGGGTCGGCTTGCCGGGAATCTCCGAGCTCGTGCAGAAAATGAAGGCCGGGTCGGCCGAGGCGCTGGTCGGAGAGGTGGTTGAGGCGATGACCACCAACGAAACCTTCTTCTTCCGCGACAAGATTCCGTTCGAGCACCTGCGCGAAACCATGCTGCCGGAGCTGCTGCAGGCGCGTGCGGGCCGGCGCGCCTTACGCATCTGGTGCGCGGCTTCATCGACCGGGCAAGAGCCGTATTCGATCGCGATGTGTCTGAAGGAATTCGGTACGGCGCTCTCGGGCTGGCGGATCGAAATCCTAGCGACCGATCTTTCGCTGGGCGTGCTGGAGAAATCGAAGGCAGGTCTGTTCAGTCAGTTCGAGGTTCAGCGCGGGCTTCCCATCCAGTTGCTCGTCAAGCATTTCACGCAAGTCGGCGAGATGTGGCAGATCAATGCCGATCTCCGCGGCATGGTGGCCCATCGCCAGTTCAACCTGCTGCAGGATTTCAGCCAGCTCGGCACGTTCGACGTGATCTTTTGCCGCAACGTTCTGATCTATTTCGATCAGGAAACCAAGATCAGCATCTTCGATCGCCTTGCAAGGGCATCCGAGCCGGATGGCTTCATGGTGCTGGGCGCGGCTGAGTCCGCGGTCGGCATCTCCGACGCCTTCAGGCCACATCCGGATCGGCGCGGGCTTTATCGCCCAAATGCGACACGGGGGCCAAAGCTTGGCGTCGCGCCGAGTGCGCTGCAGCCGGCGAGGGTGGTTGCGATGGCGTCGCGATAGACGAAACGCGCAACGAGGAAAACCGGTTTCCACTTCGCGCTGACGCGGCCCTTCGGGTCCGGATCATGCTCGCTCGCTCACAGGATCGCGTGCGGCAGGAAACGCGACGTATTGCCGGTAATGGGATTCTCGTCCTCCCGGATCGACAGCCCGCAGGGCGCATGATCAACCAGCCAGCTGCCAAGCACCGGGTGCTGGTTCGAGAAATCCGGCAATGATGCCAGCGCCTGGCGAATGAAACCTTCGGCGCCGTAGGGGCCCTTCTGCTCTGCGACCGTCATCCCTTCGCAGACCAGCTCCACATTGGCCCCTTCGCGAGAAAGCAGCGGCTTGCGCACAAAGGAATTGCCGAGGCTCGCCGCCTTCGGGTCGTCTTCGAAAAAAGCCGGAAGCAGGTTCGGATGGCCGGGAAACATCTCCCATAGCAAGGGCAGCATGCCCTTGTTGGAAAGGATCGCCTTCCACGGCGGCTCGATCCAGCGGGTCGCTGCTTCTGCAAGCTTTACGCCAAAGGCGTCGCGAAACATCCATTCCCAGGGATAGAGCTTGAACGCGAGCGCGATCTCGCGATCGTCGAGATCGACAAAGCCGCCGCCCTCACGCCATCCGATCGCCTCGATGTCGAGCAGTGTGGTTTGAAGGCCGGCTTGCCTGGCGGTGTCTTCGAGATAGGCGAGGGTGCCGGCATCCTCGGGATTGTCGAGCGTGCCGGTGAGATGCAGGCGGCGGCCTGGCGAAACCTGCTTCTTCCACGCCTCGATCAGTCGCTCATGCAGCGAGTTGAACTGGTCGGCGCCTGCGGGAAGGATCCCCCGTTCGATGCCCTGCTCGAGCCACGTCCATTGAAACACCGCCGCCTCGAAGATCGAGGTCGGCGTGTCGGCATTGTATTCCAGGAGTTTTGCCGGACCGCGCCCGTCGAAACGGAGGTCGAGCCGGCCGTAAAGACTGTTCTCGTCGCGGCGCCAGCTGTCGCGGAGCAGCGGCCAGAACGTTTCCGGTATCATCAGGCGGCGCAGACAGCGCTCGTCGTCAATTGCGCGATCGACGAGGTCGAGGCACATCGCGTCGATCTCTGCCGTCGGTGCTTCGATCCCGGATTCGATTTCTTGCAGGCTAAAGCAGTAGAAGGCGCGCTCGTCCCAATAGCGTTCGCCGTCAATCGTGTGAAACAGAAATCCTGTGGCCTCGGCGCTCGCCCGCCAGTCGTCGCGTTCTCGGCAGGCGAGGCGCCGCACCGAAGGCGCTACCCGCCATGCGAATGGCCATGACCATGGCCATGGCCGTGAAAATGGTGCGGGAACCGCCCGAAGCCGCCATAGGCCACGCCCTGGCATGTCGCGTGGGGTCGTCCGTCGCGACCGGGCGTCACCTGGCGGATGAAGCCGGGGCCACAGTCGTATCGATCGATAAAGCCCATCGATACCGCGCCAATGGCCCCACTGCCCATCATGGTCAGGACGACGCGGCGCGAGCGTTTCATGTGACGGCCTTCGGAAAAATACATGGCAAGGGATTCGAGCATTTAGGCACGCGCCGGCAGGGCGGGCAAGAAAAACGCGAACACCTCACCATTTCGTGCGGCGAAAGCCTTGCTGGCGCTCAGCTGCCGGAAAAATGCGCCGCAAGGGAATGGGCGAATCCCCCGAACCCGCCCCGCGTCGCTTGGCCGGAGCCAGACTCCGATGACGTGCCGCTTGACGAGCGGTTGGACGACGAATCGCCGCCGAAAAAACTGCTGCGCGACCACGATCCTCCGGAGCCGCGATATCCTCCGCCGGATGAAGAGCTGCGGGGGGCGCATTCGGTGCCGCCTTGCGGGAGTGACGGGGTGGCCGCGCCGCCGCCTTTGGGCTCGCAATTCTCTCTTGGCATCATCGCAAAGGCGCCGCTGCCGACCACGAGCGAGCCCATCAGCAAAAGCGCCACATGGCGGGAGCGCTTGACCGGATGGGCCGCGGTCGGTGCGATCGTCGAGGGCCTGCGCTTGCCGAATTCGTTTGCGGGCTGGTTTTGCATAATCAGTAGATCATCGAGGCCGCGTTGAGCGCGCCGGCAGCGAGCGAAGAAAGCCCGAGCCAGATTGCGGGCGCAAGCTCGCCCGCGGCGATCTTCGCCGCCAGGTTCGGCACCGGTATCTTGACGACGTAGTAGACCGCGACCTGAACGATCAGCGCGATCAGGCTCCAGATCAAGCAATCGAGGATGTTGGCTGCATGAGCGATGGCGCTGACGACCGGCAGCACGAAGCCGAGCAGGCTTAAGCCCAGCGCGATCGCGGCCGCCGGATCGTTGTCGCGGATCAGCTTGAATTCGTCGCGCACCGTGATGCGGGTATAGACGAGGAGATAGACGACCACCACGACAATGGCCGTGCAGAAATAGACCAGAAAGGCCGGCAATCCGGCGAGCGATTGAAGGATCATCCGTGGTGCCCCAGTCCCGTATCGCTGTCATATAGCTGATTCTGATTGCTTGGCGTTCGCGAAGACCGATTCAAAATTCAGAGCGCAGACTGGTTTGGCGTGGGCGAATGCAAATTTCGCAAACCGCTTGTGAGCCAACTCACACAAATATCCGGAATGGTCGCGTATACGTGATGCAACCTGCGGTAAAAGAGATAATGGGGCAGGGAGCATGGCGGCCGACTTCGCCAAGGAAATTCTGCCATCGTTTCGGTCCGGCGACATCACATGCATGGCGTCGAAGGGCATTCGTCTAGGCGACGCGCAATGGATGTGCGATCTCCCCGGCAATCACGGCTTCTACGATCACGGCAACGCACGCCGCGTCTATTCGGCACTCTCGGCCGGCTTCATGCCGCCCGGCAAGAAGTGGTCGCATCATCAACTGAAAATTTCTTCGACCTGGATCACGGACGGATTTCAACCGAGAGCGCAGAGAAGGCCGGCAATCCAGCGAGCGATTGAAGGATCATCGTGTGTTTGCCTCGCTGATTTCATGCCACCGACATTCTCGCTCAATATAAAATTCTAAATCCGGCGAGCGTTCGTACTTGAGTACAACTTTAAAACGGTCGCCCGCACGAGGAGATTTCAAATGCCCGAGGTCGCGGTTGCCTTTTCAAACAATGACATCGCCATCGTTGCCTGGACGTTCGATCGACATCTTGACGGCTGTCTCGGCTTTGCCATTCACCAGATCGACGTCGGCAATAACAACAAGGAAACGATCCTGCCGGCGATGGCGCGCTTCGCCAACCAGACTGGCTCGGGCCTGACCACCGCGCAAGCGCCGATCCAGAAGTTCTGGTGGAAAGACCTGTATGCCAAGCGCGGTGGCACCTACCAATATCTTATCGTTCCGATGGGTGGCGTCCCCGGTCAGACGCTGACGCCCTTGGCCGATGTCCAGCCTTTGCGCAGCAACCGCGTAACGCTGACGCCGGACCGGCCGCCGTTTGGGGTCTATTTCAATCGCGGAATCGTCGCGACTCAGGCGCTTGCCCATGCGTTGGGCGACAACCCCAGCGTCGATGCGCTGACGCCCCATATCCAGAATCCGAACGATCCGATCCGCATCAATCTGATGGGCCAGTTGCAGGACGGCGTCACCTCGCTGCTCGCGCGCGCCGACAAGAATGGCGGCATCATTCACGCCGCGCTGTACGAACTCAACGATCCGCAAGGGCTGGAAAAACAGCTCCAGGCCAATGCCAAGAGCCGCAACGTGATCCTGGGCAACGAGCAGGGACCCAAAAGCGACGACGCTGACGCTGCCAACCGCGCAGCGTTGAAATCCGCCGGCGCCAATGTGATTGACCGCATTCTTGGCAAGGGCGACATCCCGCACAACAAATTCGTGGTGCTGACAGAGAAAAACCAGCCCACGGCGGTGCTGTCGGGCTCGACCAACTGGACCAGTACCGGGCTCTGCACGCAGTCCAACAACGCCCTCGTCATCGAATCGAAGGATGTAGCCCAGCGCTATATCGACTACTGGAACGCGTTGAAGGCCGATACCGAGGCCGCAGGCGGCGACCAGCACAAGCTACAGTCCCCGACCCTGCGGACCACCTTCGACCACAGCAATAACGACAAGGCCATTCAGACCCCGATCGATCTCGGCAACGGCGTCAAGGTCGAGGTGATGCTCTCACCGAACACGCCGGGCAAGCTCGGCAAGCGTCCGGACAAGCCCAATGACATGGGGCGGGTGTTCGAGCTAATGGACGGCGCCAAGCAGGCCATCCTTTTTCTCGCCTTCGACCCCGGTAATAACTCCATTCTGGATGAGGCCGGAAGTTTGCTGGCGAAAAAACCCGACCTGTTCGTTCGCGGCGCACTGACCAATGCCCAGCGCGCGACCCATTTCTCCGAAGCCCTGCATGCGGGCGGCTCGGCCGAGGCCGACAATGGCGCAGCGCCCGCTGGCCATAAGCGAGGGGCGGGGACTGTCACCGTCGTCGGCGATCAGGGCAAGCCCAAGAAACAGGGTGAGGGGAACGGCATCGACTACCGCGCCATTGCCGCTGGTGCCGTGACGTCAGGCGACAAACCCGGCGGTTGGGAAGCCGAATTGGCGAAATACGGCTTTGCCATCATTCACGGCAAGATCGTCGTGATCGATCCGTTCAGCGACGATTGCGTGGTCGTGACCGGCTCGCACAATCTCGGTTTCCGCGCCTCGCATAATAACGACGAGAACATGGTGATCATCCATGGCCATCGCGGGCTGGCCGAGGCTTACGCCTGCAACGTGCTCGACGTTTACGACCACTATGCCTGGCGCTTCCTCTTGAAAGAACACCCGACCGAGTTCGGCAAGCCGCTGGAAGGCGACGACAAGTGGCAGGAGCGCTATATCACCGGCCCGACGGTCAAATCGGCCGAGATGCGCTTCTGGCTGGCCGCAGGCGGTCATTCACCGTCGTCGCCGGCCAAGAGTGCGTCGAAGCAGCCTGCCGTCTCCAACAAGGCACCCAGGACGACCGCCAAAAAGGCCGTCAGGAAAGCTGCGAAAGCCAAGACCGGCAGCAAGGGTGCCAAAGCCAAGACCGGCAGCAAGGCTGCCAAAGCCAAGACCGGCAGCAAGGCTGCCAAAGCCAAGACCGGCAGCAAGAAGGCCGGCAAGACCACGGCCGGCAAGGCGGCGAAGAAGAACGCCAAAAAGCGTGGGACGAAGAAGCGCTGAGCCGTTTCCGCAAACAAAAACCCCGCCATTTGCGGCGGGGCAGTCTGGGAGAAGTGAGCCCACAGGGCTCCCGTGAAGCCGATAATCAGGCGGGAATGCGCTCTTCGTGCTCGTGCGGCTCGCGCAGCACGTAGCCGCGGCCCCACACGGTTTCGATGAAGTTGCGGCCTTCGGAAGCGTTGGCGAGCTTCTTGCGCAGCTTGCAGATGAAGACGTCGATGATCTTCAATTCCGGCTCGTCCATGCCGCCATAGAGGTGGTTGAGGAACATTTCCTTGGTCAGCGTGGTGCCCTTGCGGAGCGAAAGCAGCTCCAGCATCTGGTATTCCTTGCCGGTCAGATGAACGCGCTGGCCGCCGACCTCGACCGTCTTGGTGTCGAGATTGACCACGAGATCGCCGGTCTGGATCACCGACTGGGCATGGCCCTTGGAGCGGCGCACGATCGCGTGGATGCGCGCAACCAGCTCGTCCTTGTGGAAGGGCTTTGTCATGTAGTCGTCGGCACCGACGCCGAGACCCCTGACCTTGTCCTCGATGCCGGCGAGGCCGGAGAGGATCAGAATGGGAGTCTTGATCTTGGAAACCCGAAGCTGCTTGAGCACGTCGTAACCGGACATGTCGGGCAGGTTGAGGTCGAGCAGGATGATGTCGTAGTCGTAGAGCTTTCCGAGATCGACGCCTTCCTCGCCAAGATCCGTCGTGTAGACGTTGAAACTCTCGGATTTAAGCATCAGTTCGATCGACTGCGCGACGGCGCTGTCATCTTCTATCAGCAATACGCGCATGCCAGTCCCCTATAGTCGCCGCTCCGGGCGTCAGGTCGGCCGCACTTGCGGCACTCAAAACGCCTTTGAACAACTGATTCGGA
>Ga0307474_10003843_pt1 | contig 10823 bp, 7 predicted proteins | sample atmos_gasesECM1C_2_FD_203312 | JGI IMG/M metagenome (GOLD analysis project Ga0307474, IMG submission 203312) | Hardwood forest soil microbial communities from Morgan-Monroe State Forest, Indiana, United States - atmos_gasesECM1C_05 | ecosystem: Environmental > Terrestrial > Soil > Temperate...
CCTCGAGATGCGTGGACGGCACCATCTTCAAGCCGCAAGTGCAGCCGGAGATGAACTGACAGCGGCGCAGGTTGCCCGCGGTTTGCGGGACATGGATGCAGGGCTGAGCCCGAACGGAATGTTCACGGCGGATTCGCTCGGCGTGGCAGAACCAATGCAACCGGCGTTCGCGCAGTTGATGGGCAACCTTGTGGAACACCACCTGTTGATTCGAGAACGTGATGGGTATCGGCCGACCCCGGCGTTCATGACGGTCGCGGACTCCACATCAGAGTTATTTCGCGCGAGCATTACAACACATCCGGGCCATTTACCGGAAGCATTGCTTTGCGAGGCAATGTGCGCGCAACTCGGTCCCATTCTGCGTGGCGAGAAGGATGCTGTGCAAGTGCTGTTCACCAGCGGCGGACCGGAACTTCTGGATCAGTTTTACGGAGACGGCCTCGTCACCAGCCCGTGGCTAGCTGCAATCGCCTGCGCAGTGGAGGAAGTCGCGCGACATCTTCCCGAGGGGCGTGGACTGCGCATCCTGGAAATTGGTGCTGGCACGGGTGGACTGGCCTCGCAAGTTCTGCCGCTGATCGAGCGCGGACTGCACTCCTATGTGTTCAGTGATGTATCCGCGGCTTTCTTTCCCGCAGCGAAACAGAAACTGGCGGCCTATCCCGAAGTCGAATGCAAAGTCTTCGATCTCGAAAAGCCAGGCACTGAGCAGGACCTCGAAGCAGGCGCGTTCGATCTCGTGATCGGCAGCAACGTGGTGCATGCGGTGAGCGATGTGCGTTTCGCGTTGCGCAATATCCACGACCTTCTGGTACCCGGTGGGAGTTTGTTGTTCGTCGATGTAGCCACACCGCACTTGTGGTTGAACGCGGTCTTCGGTCTGACGAGCGGCTGGTGGCGTTTTACCGATAGGGATCTGCGTCCGAACCATCCGCTGCTTCAGCGGTCGCAATGGGAAAAAGCGCTGCGCGATTCGGGCTTCAGCGAGACGGAGTCTCTGTCTGGGCTAGTCCGCTCGCACGGGGGCGAAAGCCTCATTGGCCTCATGGCGCGCAAGGCATGGATCGAGCCGGAGGCGATCACGCCAGCTGCAGGGGAGGCGCCTGCGGAAAAATCATGGCTTGTGTTTGCGGATGCGTCCGGGCTCGGTGACCAGCTCGCTGTGCAGCTGCGTGCCAGCGGCGTTCGTTGTCGCGTGGCTCATCGTGGCAATTTATTCACGACTGAAGGGACTGACGCGTTCACGCTTCGTGCCGAGGTGCCCGAGGATTGGAAAGAGTTGCTTGAGGCATGCCTTGACGAAGCTCCAGAGCGTTTCGTCTTCTTGTGGAGTTTGGACGAGTCCGAGCCTCTCTCTAGCAAAGATGCAGCCTTGTTAGGCACCGATGCTCTGTTCCATCTTGTCCAGGCGCTCGAAGCGTTGAGTCCGGCGGGAAAACTGCGCATTGATCTGGTGACGCGCGGAGCGCAGCCTGTTGGACGACAGAACGTGGTGGCGGTAGGACAAGGGTCTGCAATCGGCTTGATGCGCGTGGTAATAAACGAATACCCGAACCTCACCTGCCGCGTTATTGACCTCCCGCCTGCCGCGTCGGCGGCGGACAAAGTCATGCTTTGGAGCGAACTGTTTCAGAAGGATTCCGAATGCGAGGTCGCCTTTCGGGGAGAAGCACGCTATGTCCGGCGTATTGCTCGCGGTCTGTCGCCACGAGAGCAGGTAGTTGATCACACCGTGCCGGTTAGACTTGAGTCCCGCGAGCGCGGACTTCTCGGCTCGCTGCGCTTGGTGCCCTTTGCCCTACCGCCCTGCGGCGCAGGTGAGGTTGTGATCGAAGTGAAAGCCGCGGGCATGAATTTTCGTGATGTGCTCAAGGCGCTTGCCCTTTATCCCGCAGAAACGGCAGACGCCCGGATGTTCGGCGACGAAATAGCCGGCGTTGTGAAGGCAGTTGGAAGTGGAGTCACCCATGTGGCACCCGGAGACCGAGTTTTTGGCCTCGCTGTGTTTGGCCTTGCGACCTATGCGAGGGCGCGTGCCGGCGATGTACGCGTTATTCCGGACGGATTGTCTTTTGAAGAAGCAGCGACTCTGCCGGTGGTGTTCATGACCTCATGGCACGCATTAGAAACGGTGGCTCACCTGAAGGCGGGCGAGCGAATCCTCATTCATGCAGGTGCGGGCGGTGTAGGCATGGCCGCTATCCAAATTGCGCATCATCTTGGCGCAGAAGTGATCGCCAGTGCCGGCAGTCCGGCCAAGCGCGCTCTGCTTAATGTTCTCGGAGTCAAGCATGTCATTGACTCGCGCCGCGCAGACTTTGCGGAAGCGGTCATGGAACTCACCGGAGGCAAGGGCGTGGATGTGGTACTGAACTCACTTGCCGCCGAAGCGATCCCCATGGGCCTCTCATGCCTCGCGCAATTTGGCCGGTTCATCGAGATCGGAAAGCGGGACATTTACCAGAACTCTCGCATCCCCCTGTGGCCGATGCGGAAGAACACATCGTTCCATGTGGTCGCGATGGACGCGATCTTCAGTGGCGACGAAGAAGAGACACGCCAGCTATTGGAAAAAATTACCGTTTTGGTCGGGCACAACGCAGTGCGTCCACTGCAGTTCCGCTCGTTCCCGGCATGCCGCATTGACGTGGCCTTCCGGTGGATGGCTGAGGGCAAACACACCGGCAAAGTAATCGTGTCGTTTCCAGAGCCTTTTGTCGCGAAGCGCGGCGAGCCCTTGGCTCCAGGCTTCGAGGTGAAGCCGGATGGATGTTACTTGATCACGGGCGCGTTTGGGGGGTTCGGCAAAGTGCTGGCCGAATGGCTTGCTGATTGTGGGGCCCAACATCTCGTGCTCACGAGTCGAAGTGGCCCCGCTACACCCGAAGCGGAAGACTTTTTGGCCAAATTGCGCGGACGCGGCTTGGACGTGCAGGTGGTGCTGGCAGATTCCGGATCACCGGAGGACGTGAAACGGCTGCTTACGGAAATTTCGTCGACCGGGCATCCTCTCAAGGGCGTGTTTCATCTGGCGATGGTGATTGACGACGCGCCCATCGCATCGCTCACTCGCGAACGGATGCGTACCGTGCTGGCACCGAAGGCGCACGGCGCATGGCTGCTGCACGAAGGAACACTCAGTATGGAACTGGATTGTTTTGTGATGTTCTCGTCCGTTTCGAGCGTTTTCGGCAACTCGGCACAAGCTAACTATGCGGCTGCTAATGCTTTTCTCGATTCACTGGCTCATTATCGCCGGGCCATTGGTTTGCCTGCACTCGCAATCAACTGGGGTGCTCTCGGCGGCGAAGGCTATTTGACCCGCAATGAGCGTGTGGCTGAATACCTCACACGCCTGGGCCTAACGCCCCTGTCACCGGACGAAGTCGTCGTTCTGCTGGAATCGTTGCTCTCCGCTGGTGTTAATCAGGCGATGGCTTGTCGAGTAGATTGGTCCAAATGGCGGCAGTCATTCCGAGGCATCCAGGAGAGTCCTTTGCTGGAACATGTTATTGCGGCAGGCGTCGAAGGAGCGGACATCAGTGGCACAAAAAGTGACTGGCGGCTCAAGATCGAATCCGCCGCGCCGGAAGATCGCGAGAGCATCATCGGCCAGGCCGTACGCGATGTCGTTGGTTCGGTGCTGCGTGTAAAGCCAGAAAGTCTGCGCGATGATCAACCGCTCACGGACCTCGGGCTTGATTCACTGATGGCGGTCGAGATCGAAAACTCTATCGAAAGCGCCGTCGGCGTGATCTTGCCGCAAGCGAGTTTAATGCAGGCGCGCACGATCGACCAAGTCGCGACACTGATCGCGGGATACATGAGCGGCACCGCAGCGGTCGAATCGTCCACCGCGCCTGTGCTGGCCGCGAAGCCGGTCCCCACCGATGAGGTGGATTTGAAAGCGCTTTCCGATGACGCGGTTGATCGTTTGCTCGGCGATGCAACACTGCGCGATCCCACGGAAGTGGTGCCGGAAACTCGAGTCTGAAACAGTGCATGTCCCAAGACAACCGAGCGCGTCTGAAGCAATGGCTTGAGAGCGGAGAAATCTGTCTCCAGCCGCTGACATTTCCCCAACGGGAATTATGGGAGACCTCGCCTGTACCAGTGGCGGATGCGTCCAATAACATCTGCGCCACCATTCAATTGCGGGGCTTGCTGACGCGACAGGGCTCCGAGGCCGCGCTGCAAAGAGTGGTGGACCGGCAGGAGGTGTTGCGCCTGTCGTTTCTTCCTGGCAAGGACCGGCCGATGCAGATGATTCGGAATGCTTGCAAGCCGATGCTGGAGTTCCACGAACTCTCGGCCTCACAACGAAAGCCTGGAGCGATTGAAGAACTGGCGAAGGAAGTTTTCAGCAAGCGCTTCGATCTGGTGCAGGGCCCGCTTTATCGCGTGGAAGTGTTCCGTCGCGCCGTTGATGACCACGTGCTGATGTTTGCGATCCATCATGCCGTTGCCGATGGCTGGACGTTGGGCGTGTTCTTTCAAGATCTGGTCGCGGCTTACCGGGATGGGTTAAGAGGTGTGCACGCTAGCAATCCTCCGGTGCCGGTTTCTTACATGGAGTGGGGTGCGGCCGAACGTGCTTTCTGGCAGCCCGCGGAGCTGGAACAGCGAGGCACCTTCTGGAAATCTTCCCTGGCTGGGGCACCCCGGCTCTGGAGCCCGCCAACCGGACCAAAGTCGATGTCGGAGGAGCGGGAGCGATGGGTGTCGCTCGTCCCAGCCGATGTTGGCCGCGCGGTGCGAGAACTGGCCCGACGCAATGGTGCCACCCTCTTCAGCACTCTGTTGGCCGCATTCCAGATCGCCCTGTCCAAGTGGACGGGTGCGGATGATATCGTCGTGGGCACTCCGGTTGCGAATCGAAGCAAACTCGCTGTGCGCGAAACAATGGGTTACTTCTCCGGCATTGTTCCGCTGCGGGGCCAGATCGATCGGACGCAGCCATTCTCAAATAGCCTTCGAGCCGTGCATAAGGCCACAGTTGATTCGTTCGCCAATGCCATGCCCTTTGCCGAACTCGTGCGGGAGCTCGGCGATTCGCCATCGCCTGGACACAATCCAATCTTTGAAGTGCGTTTTGCTTTGCAAAATCATCCCATTCCGGATGTTGCGGTTCCGAGTCTGTCGCTTCAGTTGAGGATGCGTTCTACCGGCACCGCCCGTTTCGACCTCGGCTGCGAGATCAACGAGAAAAGCGACTTGCTGGAGGTAGCATGGCTGTTCCGCCGGAGTCTGTTTCCCCTTGATGACATTCTGAATCTAGACCACATATATCAAGCTGTGCTGGCAGGTGTTTGCCGCTCACCCGAAAGCCGGGCCGACGCGCTTGTGACCAGTGTGTGATCATCCTATGAAAACAACAGAGGACTCGATCGAGCCGCATCAGCCCCATTGGGTCAGCCGTTTGGCTTTCCAAGTCGTTATGGTCCTCTTTTTTCTCACCGAAATAGCGCTGGCCGCGGTCGTATATAACGGATCATCGGTCTGGCTGGCAGTGCCACTCATATTGCTCGCCTGCCATCTCATGCACGGGGCTTTGGTCGGTTTTCACGAGGCGTCCCACGGCTTCCTTACGCGGAGCCGCCGGTTCAATGAGGTGAATGGCATCACCCTTGGGGTCTTGAGCTTTATGAGCTTTAGCCTCTATCGGGCCGCGCACCAATCGCATCACGCAAATCTGGCCACCGAGCGTGACGAAGAACTGTGGCCGTTCGTCCATCCCGGAATGCCGAGATGGGGCAGGGTTCTCGCAGCCTCTCTCGAACTCACCGCTGGCTTGCTGTTCACGCCGTTTTTATTCCTGCGCGCTTTCCTGCGTGCTGGTTCGCCGATTCGCAACAAGAAGGTGCGTAGGCGAATTTGGACTGAACTGGCGCTGATGGTCGTCGTGTGGATCGGGATCGTATCCGCAGTCACATATTGGAACGCATGGCGATATTTTCTGGTCATGTATCTGATGCCCGCGATTTTGGCCGCGAACCTGCAAAGCTGGCGTAAATACATTGAGCACGTTGGGCTGGCTGGCAGCACGGTGAACAGCTCCACCCGGAGCATTGTGGCGCAGGGATGGCTCGGCAGACTCCTGGCGTTCACGCTGCTCCATGAGCCTTATCATGGCGTGCATCACAAGCACGCTGGACTACCGCATGCGGAATTGCCCCAGCTCGCTTCGGAGCTCCTGCCCACGGCTCCCGAAGAACGGCTCCCCTACCGGAGCTATCGACATGCATTGTTGGACTTGCTCCGTAGTCTTGCCGACCCCCGTGTGGGTGCGCAGTGGCACACGGCAAATCCAGTTCGAACATAGAGGCCTATCGCCTCAGCCATTTTTCCGCCAAGCTGTCTGGAGGAGAAGGCCCGGCTGTATCAAACAATGAAGATAAAGAGAAAAAGCGTTCCAGTATTGTTTGTCATGGCGTTCCTTTGGCCATTGTGTGCATCGGCCGTAGAAGTGACTGAACTTGAAGCGACTGCGCACGGCTTTCCAGTATTGCTGGATTCGAATGGGAAAAAACTGGCTAATGGCGAGTTCGTACAATTCATCGATGACGGGCACCTGCACATCGCGATTACCTACAGTTTTGAGCGCGGAGATCGCACCGAGGAAAAGGCAGTCTTCCGACAAAAGCCCGAGCTCATCCAGGAAGAATGGTCGTGGCGCGAGCTCAAAGGCGGGCAGCTTGTGCGCCATTTCGCGGTGGACTTCAAAACGCAAACGGCCACGGCGCAAAAACGTGAGAAGGATGACTTGAAAAATTGGTCCGAGAAAATCGACGTGCAGGCTGGCCGGGCGTTTGCCGGTTATGGTTTTATGCTGGCGCTGCAGAATCTCCAGCCGCGGCTTCTCCGCGGAGAGCAGATCGAACTACAGGCAGTTGGTTTCACACCGACACCGAAGGTCGTCACAGTGCAAATATCGCACGCTGGCGTCGATCGGATGAAGATGTCGGACCGGCTCCTGGAAGGAGATCGCTTCGTTGTTCATCCCAAAATCGGCGCGATCGCCGGCTTACTTGTTCACGTGCCCGACACGTTAATCTGGCTGACCAAAACACCGGCCGAGTTTCTGCGCTGGGAAGGGCCGGTAGCGGAACCTAACGACCCAATCATCCGCGTCGATCTCGTTCCGGGGCCGGAGAGCGGGCCGGCTAAGCCGGCGGAAGCGAGCGATGGCCACTAGGATTCTCTCAAACTGCCTCGAAGACGCACCGTTTCGTCGCGTAACTTCGTGTGACGAACAATTTGGTTATTTATGACGGTGTACCTCAGGGCGAAAGCTTCGTAATGATGGGAAATGTTTTTTGCGTTAACAGGTCGAGTTGATTTACGAAGAATTCTTACGTCCCAATGGATTTCGTCATCTGCCGCTACTTCGTCAGCGTCGCTGAAGCGCTCCGCTTCACCAAAGCCGCCCAAAAGCTACACACTGCGCAGCTTTCGCTATCCTGGTGGACCAAGGATCTGGAAAACGAGATTGGCGTCCGGCTTCTTAGTCGTGCAACGTCGAGTTATCAGCCAAGTTCCTATCTATCCCCCCATCCTTTTCTTCTTTGTTCTGGTGATAGCAGCCCGGATTGCTGACGCAGCCTGTCTGCACACCATAAGACCTAACCAGAGGATGAAGCCAACGGCCCCATTGCGAGGTAATTTCGGCGTGTTTGCCACGACACCCTCGACTTCGTCTCGAGTCCCGGCTTCCCTAGTGCGATTCGCGTCTTCGCGCTCCCGCACTCCCGCCGTATTGTTTTCAACGATGCGCCGCGGCTTATTTCTTTTTCGTTAGGCTACAAACGGCATGTTTTTCCCGCCGCTCTACGTTATTTTGGACGCCGGGTTGCTAGTTTCCGAGCTTGCTCTGGTCTGGCGACGACGTGCCTCCCGAGCTCCAAGCACGCGGCTAGATCGGGGCTCTCAGCTGTTGCTCTGGGCAGTAATCGTCGGATCAATCATCGCCGGTCATTTTGCCGGACTTAGCAACGTGGGTCCGAGGTTCCTCCCCGGCCTCCCCTGGCGGTGGTTTGGAGCGGGTCTCTTTGCTGCCGGCACGGCATTGCGCTGGTGGGCCATTGTGCACCTGGGTCGTTTCTTCTCGGTAGACGTGGCGATAGCGCGCGACCACCAAGTCGTGGACACGGGTCCTTACCACGTTGTGCGCCACCCTTCCTATACCGGTTTGCTCCTTCAGTGTGCTGGCCTTGGCGTAATGCTCGGCACGGCACTCAGTTTGTTCGTTATCATAGTTCCCACGTTCCTTGTCCTATTCCACCGCATCCGAGTGGAAGAAAGAGTTCTCCTTGCCAACTTTGGAAATGCTTATGCAGCCTACACCCGACGCACTAAACGACTACTGCCGGGAATATTTTGAAAGGCACACCCACATGGCCTAACCCAATTCGCGGTCTCGGCGCGTGCGCGAATTTAGGCGTCCTTACGCTCGAATAATATTTTGATTTCTGCGTTACGATTGTTGAAGCCGAAGGCGATAACGATCTGCGAGAAGTGTTCCAGCAGACAATTCTGAATTGGCTGCAACTGAATTATTCGGAGATAGCAGACGCGAAAGCACGCAAAGCTCATCCCAAAATTATGTCCTGGTTCCGTTCGGAAACCGAGGTGTCGGCTCGTCGGAAAGATGAAGCGGGCTCCTTGGAGGCGATTATCCGGCAGTTGAATGGACAGTGAAGCTACGCACCCGCAAATTTCTAGGATCAACAATTAAGATGTTCGACGTTGCTATTAATCCGTCACGAAAAATTAACTGTTCGCGAAATCAACCTACAGCTCGCATCTCATCAGCGAATCTCGCTGAGATTGGCGGACCGGTTCCGACTGTTGTTCTGACAATCTGCAAATTGGTTGAGTTTAAATTAATAAAGTATTGATTATTAGGTGGTTAGCGGGTGAAGGGAATCGAACCCTCGTATGTAGCTTGGGAAGCTACCGTTCTACCATTGAACTACACCCGCAAGTGAAATGCAGATTGTAGATTTCGGATTGCCGATTGCAACTGCAACCGAACTCACTGCCACGAAATCACGTCGTCGGAATTCGTGAAGCTTTTGTCGTTCTTATTGCCAATTTGTGTGTCCTTGCCAATAGACCAAGCGATAACACCCTGCTCAATGTTGGCTGGCCCGGCCCCGGCATTCGAGTTGTAGGGGTTTGCGACCTCTCCGTCGTAATCCGCGTCGATTCTAATCGCATAAACGTTTGCCCACGGATCGTGAAATTGTCCATCGGTACCGATTTTTCCTTTCGGGTTCGTCTGAGTGGCGTCTTCCGGTGGCGCAATGAAGATTATTTGCCGCGTGTTTAATGAATTCGTTTTGCCTCGCAGTTCGTTGAGCAACGCGCTGCTGTTGCCGCCGCCGGTACCGTAAGTTGTGTCCGGCGTTGAAACAGTCCCTACCAGCGGATATTGACCGTACTCTGTGTAAAACGCGTTTACCGCGGTTACGATTTGCACCAGATCGTTCTTGGCTTGCACTTTCCTGGCGCGCTCGAGCGTGGATTGAATTGCCGGAAACAACAGACCCGCCAAGACCGCGATGACGGCGATGACAACTAGAAGCTCAAGCAAAGTGAATCCGCCGTCGCGCCGTACCGATGATTGGAAGACGGCTTCGTGTTTTTTCATGTCCATTATGCTCCCGCTAGTTCATCGATCTTGGTTCCCATGTTTATTGGTTCGCCGCAGTGCGGCATGACTTGTGGTTAAACCCATTTCGCCATTTGCTCAGGAAATGGGCAATGCGCGCAATCCGAACTATCCTGCAAACAAAAATCTTCGTAAATCTGCAGGAGTGCCTGCTGGTGCGCGATTGTCCTGGTGAAATCGCACCGGCGTGGATCGTTGCCGAACAAGCGCGTGGCAGCGATCTCGAGCCGGCGATTGGTGAGGCGGGCTGGTGACTTCGCATACTCGGCCCAGACATTGTGATCTTCGGCGCACCACAGGGGAAAGATCACGTTTGCCAGGATTTCAGCAGCGCGAGACTGGCCAATCAGCGCCATTGGTTCGGGTGCAGGATCTGCGGTGAGTGTATAGCGACGTTTCCAGAAGAGATGGTCGAGCTTGTTCTGAAAGAATTTCTCCACCGCAATCGGACTTCGTTTCTCTAGCACTCGACGAAAAACCGGCCATTTGCGAGTTATCATCGACAAAGCGGCCAGGCGTCGCTGCGGATGATTCGCCGGGCGGGTCGAACTGAGTTTCCAAATTTTTGCCGGCAGAATCAATCGCCGTATCTCATCGCGATGCGGCCACCAGCGGTCCCAAAGTTCGCGCACATAATTTCGACTCGATTTCTTGTAAACCGCGAGGTCGGGCATTTCCAAGAATCCGGCGAGCCCAAAGAGAATCGCCTCCGCGTTGTCAGCATTTTCGCGAAGCGATTTTAAGGTAACACGCTGCGCAATCAGCGTGAACGGCAGTTTGTTCTCTTTGTAACCAAGTGCGGCGGCAGTTTCCTGAAAGATCGCTTCGTCTCGTCCCTGGTTCTCGATCCTAACCCGGACGCGCGCAGCCTTCTTTTGTAAACGAAATTGCGCCGCCGCGTCGAGGACGGTGCGAATTCGTTCTTCCGGCAGGTCCTTTAACGGCGCCTGACAACGTCCTGGTCGCGCCAGCGGGATATTCGCACTGAACGCTTCCGGCAATGTCGCAGGATCGATTTGGATCTGCGGCACGTTGCGGTTCGAGTTGGTGCGGGTGAAAAATTCACGGTCGCTTTTGTGGACGAAAATATGAAGCACAGTCTGGTCGAAGACTGGATTCGTGGAATGACCGTGTGTTTCCCAATTTC
>Ga0307474_10003844_pt1 | contig 10822 bp, 11 predicted proteins | sample atmos_gasesECM1C_2_FD_203312 | JGI IMG/M metagenome (GOLD analysis project Ga0307474, IMG submission 203312) | Hardwood forest soil microbial communities from Morgan-Monroe State Forest, Indiana, United States - atmos_gasesECM1C_05 | ecosystem: Environmental > Terrestrial > Soil > Temperate...
TTGGTCTGGCGCCGTCGCGGTGATCTCGGTGCCGAGCATATGCGCCCTGCACACCGACGCCGCCAGCTGAATACAATGCCCGACTGAACAACCGTGCAGCATTTGCCACAAGCGGGTGAGGACCGCCGTACCCGCCGTCATCGCGGTGACCGGGACTGTGGTCAGACAGGTCTGGACGGACCCGGCAGCCACCGGCGCACCGACCATAAAGTCATTGTGTGATAGGGAGATACACGCGGTTACCGCGTTCGGAGAACTCACGTGATTTTTCGGCCATCGCGTCGCGGACGTCCTGGCTGATGCGCATGGAGCAGAATTTGCGTCCGCACATCGAGCAGAAATGGGCGGTTTTGGCGGGTTCGGCGGGCAGGGTTTCGTCGTGGAAGGACTGGGCGGTGTCGGGGTCCAGCGACAGCGCGAACTGGTCTGTCCACCGAAATTCGAACCGCGCCTTGGACAGTGCGTCGTCGCGTTGTTGGGCGCGCGGGTGGCCCTTGGCCAGATCGGCGGCGTGCGCGGCGATTTTGTATGCGATCACGCCGTCTTTGACGTCTTTGCGGTCGGGAAGCCCGAGGTGTTCTTTGGGAGTGACGTAGCACAGCATCGCGGTGCCGGCGTGAGCGATGATCACCCGCGCCGATGGCGCTGGTGATGTGGTCGTAGCCCGGAGCGATGTCGGTGGCCAGCGGGCCCAGGGTGTAGAACGGCGCCTCCTCGCACAACCGTTCCTCCAGCGCCACGTTTTCGGCGATCTTGTGCATCGGGACATGCCCTGGGCCTTCGATCATCACTTGCACGCCATGGGCTTTGGCCACCTTTGTCAGCTCGCACAGCGTGGCCAGCTCGGCGAACTGGGCTTCGTCGTTGGCGTCGGCGATCGACCCGGGCCGCAGCCCGTCGCCCAGCAAGAAGGTCACGTCGTAGCGGGCCAGGATCTCACACAGCTCGGCGAAGTTCTCATACAAGAACGACTGACGGTTGATGAGCCAGACAACACGCCGCCATGATCGACCCGCCACGGGACACGATGCCGGTTGACCCGGCGCACCGTCAGCGGGATGTAGCGCAGCAACACCCCGGCGTGCACGGTCATGTAGTCCACGCCCTGCTCGCACTGCTCGATCACGGTGTCGCGATAGCACTCCCAAGTCAACGCGGTCGGGTCGCCCTTGACCTTCTCCAGCGCCTGATAGATCGGCACCGAGCCCACCGGCACCGGCGAATTGCGCAGGATCCACCCCCGGGTGAGGTGGATGTCGCGGCCGGTGGACAGGTCCATGATGGTGTCGGCGCCCCAGCGGGTGGCCCACACCATCTTGTCGACCTCCTCGCCGATCGAGGAGGACACCGCCGAGTTGCCGATGTTGGCGTTGACCTTCACTGCGAACGCCTTGCCGATGATCATCGGCTCGGCCTCGGGATGGCGATGGTTGGCCGGGATCACCGCCCGCCCGCGCGCCACCTCGCTGCGCACCACCTCGGCCTGCACACCCTCGCGTTCGGCGATGAACGCCATCTCAGCGGTGATCTCCCCGGCCCGCGCCCACTGCAACTGCGTGCCACGGTCACGCACCACCCCCGGCCTGCCCGGCAGATCGATCACCGCGTCGGGGTCGGTATAGGGCCCCGACGTGTCGTAGAGATCGAGGTGTTCACCATTGGACAACTCCACCCGCCGGCATGGCACCCGCGCACCGGCACCTCTGCAAGCTTCCGATACACCTTCCTACTGCCTTCAATCGGACCCGTGGTCACCGACGCGTCCAGCCCAACGGAGAGATAGGTCATGACTTCTATCCCAGGTGCGCCGGTTGCGGTTTGGTCGGTACCACGATGACAGTGGGCCCGTCGGCGTTTAGCGCGGTGGTGAACTCGTGGGCGAGCTTTTCGGTGCTGTCGACGTCGACCGCCCGGCACCCGAAACCTGCTGCGATGGAGGCGATATCCAGCCCAGGCAGATCCAGCCCTGGCACGCCGGGGGTCTGCTCGAGCACGGCGAACGATTTGAGGATCGAGTACTCCTCGTTGCGCATCACCACGAATACCACCGGCAGACGGTGTTGGGCGGCCGTCCAGATCGCCTGCACCGAGTATTGGAACGATCCATCGCCGATCGTGGCGACCACGGTGCGTTTGACGCCGCGGGCACGGTCGCCCAGCGCGAGACCCACCGCTGCGGGCACACCCCAACCGATTCCGCCGCTGGCGGTGGCGAAAAACGAAGCCGGGCGGGTGGTCGGCAGCCATCGCAGCTGTTGGGCCATCGTTGACGTCGACTCTGTCACCAACGGCGCGTCAGCGGGTTTCACCGATGCCAGCGTCGACCACACCGCATCCGGCGCCAGCGGTGGCGACGCCGCCCAGTCAACTTCAGGATTACCCACCTGCCTGGTTGGGACTGACCGGTCACTGTGGTCATCCACCATGCCCACGAGCTGGTCCAAGGCCAACAGGGCATCACCGAGCAAGCTGTCGCCGACCGGCGCGGCTCCCGCCAAGGCTGGATCGGCCGTGATCTGCAGCAGTTCGGTGCCCTCGGGCAAGTACTCGCCGGCCACGTACGGGTAGTACCGGAAAACCTGCGCCCCGATTACGACGACAAGGTCGTGACCCCGCAAGATCTCCGTGATACCGGCGATCGTCATCGGCAGCGGCCCCTGAGACAGGCGGTGATCCTCCGGAAACGACACCCTGTCGGGAAGCGGGCTGCCATACACCGGCGCGCCCACCTTCTCGGCGAATGCCACGCCGGCGTCCCAGGCGCCGCTGCGATCGACCTCGGGGCCGAACACCAACAGGGGTCGCTTCGCACGGTTGATGCGATCGGCGAATCCGCGCAGCCGCTCGGCATCCGGGCTGACCCGGTGACTCACTGTACGGATCACCGCCGGCCCCAGCGCAGGTTTCTCCCAGTCATCAAGCGGGATCGACAGATAGACCGGGCCGGCCGGAGGCTGCAACGCCACTGCGTAAGCACGCATAAACGCCGCCGGCACGTCCTCGGCACGCTTGGGCTCATAAGCCCACTTCACCCACGGCTGCGGCAGCAGCGTCTCATCCGTGTTGGTCAAATACGGTTCGCACAACACCATTTCGCGGGTCTGCTGACCGGCCGTGACTATGAGCGGGATGTTGCCCTTGTACGCGGCCACCAGGCTGCCCATCGCGTTACCGGTTCCCGCGCCGGTGTGCACGTTGACCACCGCAGGCTTGCCGGTGGACTGCGCGAACCCATCGGCCATCGCCAGCACCGACGCTTCCTGCAAGCCCAGGACGTATGTGAAGTCGTCGGGAAAGTTTTTCAAGAACGTCTCTTCGGTGGAGCCGGGATTACCGAACACCGTCGTCAACCCCAGCGACCGAAGCAGGTCGTAGGTCACGTCGTGGACGGTTTTCTTGTCTGCCATCTTGCCTGCCGGGCCTTTCTTATAGGTGAGCATTCCCAGCGCGTTTCGGATCGCGCACTGCCACCAAACATCACCCGAACCACCCAGGCCTGTCGATGTAGAAGTTAACAACGTCGAACCTGAGCCGTTGTCACGGGAAGCACATCGCCTGCCACAGATCCTGCTCGCGCAGCAGAACGCCGATCCTCGAAGGAACAAATACGGTCGAATCGAATACGGCGCATTACCGGTGGTGGTCTGGATGACCGTTATTACGCTGTAACACACCCAGTTCGGCGATGACCCTGACATCGACGAGGTCGATGCCCATGTTCGTTCTGTGATGCAAACCGCGCTCGACGGGCTCGCGAACAAACGCCGGTTTCCGGTGCTGGGCTAACCGCCGCCACTCCCGAATGGGCGGCCACGTGGTGCCGCGCGCGGCGGACAGCGGCAGATGCCAAATCCGCTGGGGGCCTGCCTAATGTGGCGCTTTGGTCGCTCTGCAGCATTTCCGGACTGGCGGCTTCCGCCAGAGTCCCAGGTGTCGTCGTGAGTGCGCCGGTAGCGCTGCAGCACTGGCTACTCCGAGTTCGGTGCGTTGAGGAGGTAGGCCGTTTCGGCCCTGCTCTCGGGCGCCCTTTTCCAAACCGGCAGCCGTCTATCTGTCTTAATAGCAATTTCCGCCATCGACGTGCAGCGCGCGACCGGTGATGTAGCCGCCGCCCGGCCCTGCAAGGAACACGACCAGCGCACCGATGTCCTTCTCCGGATCACCCAGCCTTCTCATCGGGATGCCTTCGAGATGCTTGCGCCGGCCCTCGTCATCGATCATGTCCTCGAACCAAGTCCGATACGCGTCGGACGCCGCCAGCGGGCAGATCGTGTTGACGGTGATGCCGTATTGCCCCCACCCGGCCGCGGCGGTCTTGGTCAGGCCGCGCACGCCCTCCTTGGCGATGTTGTAGGCGCCTAACTCCGGCCGGCCCATGGTCGCGCCACCGGAACCGAAATTGATGATGCGCCCGCTGTGCTCTACGACAAAAGGGCGTCAGCGCCGGCCCCGTGACAATAGGCCCTGCCTTCGCCGAGCTAGGGATCAAGGGAAATGAGGATACTGGCATGACAGAGATCAATCCGAGAATCCGACCAACGGCCCGGCGAACCCACAATCTGGTCCTGGAAGTCTCGCGCCCGGGAGCGCGCACCCATCCCGCGCCCAGGCCGATCTCAGCTCGTCCACCAGAGAAGATGTCGAGCGTTGCCAGCTCCTTGGCCAGTACCGCAGGGTGTCGCAGATCTTGGTTGAGGACCGCGGTCGACAGTCGTATTCGCGACGTCGCGGCAGCCATCGCCTGTAGGCCGAGCAGCGGGGCGACCGTGGAGTCGAAGTGATCGTTGAGAGCGATGCTCGAAAAGCCGTGTTGCTCAGCCGACTTTGCCGTCTTGATGAGCTCGGCTGCCGTTGCACCCGAGGCAATGAGCCCGAACCGGATGGGCCGCTTTGGGTCTTTACCCATGATGTCGCTTCCTGGTCGAGTTCGCGTCAGGGGCGCAGCTGAGCAGTGGGACGCAGGACGAGTTCGTTGATGCACACGTCTTCGGGCAGTCCCAGCATGAATGCGATTGTCTGCAACCGCATCAGGTTTCGGAGGTGTGGTGACATTCGCCGCGAAAGACGGCATGGCGCCTTCGTTGACCTCACCGTTGATGGCGGTCGCCGCAACCAGACCTTCGGTGTCAAAGATGCCGGGCATCACCAGGCTGACGTTGATGCCGTCGGGTGCGAGTTCCAGACGCAGGGCGTCGAATGCTGCCCTTAGGCCGCGCTTCGACGCCGCGTACATTCCGACACACGCCGAGGGAGTGATCGCGCCGGTGGAGCCGATGAGCACGACGTCCCGCCGGCCGGCGGGGGCGAAATGGTGAATCGCATATCGCACCGTCGCCATTGGTCCGATCAGGTTCAGGTCCAACAGTTCTCGCCACATCGCCGGTTCGCCGCTGGCGAGGGTGCCGACCATCCCGCGGCCGACGACGGTGACGACGGCGTCCAGGCCGCCCAGCGCGTCGACCGCTCGCGCGACGCTCGCGTAAAGCATGTCGAGGTGGGTGACGTCACATTGAATACCGATCGCGCGCTCACCGAGTTCGGCGGTCAGTTCCGTGAGTCGATCTTCGCGTCGGGCCAGCATCGCTACCGATGCTCCGCATCCCACCAGCGCGCGGCACGTCACTTGCCCGATACCGCTGGAGGCACCGGTGACGAGGATGCGGCGACCGGAGAGGTCAACTGAAATGGACACGCCTGTATCAGTCCGTCGTGGTGGTCGCCGTCCCCCACCAATAAGCGATGAACGGTTCCATATTGCGGCTGACGAGTTCGATGCGCGGCCCAGTGGAGCCCTTGGCGTACGCCCATAGCAGCGTGCCGGAGCCGTCGGGGTTGTAGGACTTCACCTCGACTGTCAGACCATTGGATTCCAAGGTGGCCAAATCGGATTCGACATCGTCGGACCAATAGCCGATGTGATGCACCCCCGAGTCCGCGGGAGTCCACACGGTGCTCGGTACGGTCTGCAGGAGCTCCAGCCGAGGTTCGGCGCCCGAGTAGACCATCTTCATCGGGATGGTCACCTCGCCCTCGGGGGTGACCGCTTCCTGGTCGACGGTGACGACGTCGGTCCACGTGTAGCCGGCCAGCCTCGCGAGCCACTCCATGGTCGCCTCGAGGTCGTCGACGACGATCCCGGTGTGGTAGAGGTTTTCGGCCTTCATTGGTCCTCCTTGACCGTTGCGCTTTTGATCTCCTGTTCCAGCCACTGCACTTCGCTGTGGTTCTCCCGACCACTGGCAGCCAAAAGCTGTTCCAATGCTTGACGTTTGACTCCCAAGGCGTCGGGATCGGCGGGAGCGTGGGCCAGGACGACATCGGTCAGGTGTAGCGCCTCCAGAGGCCGGCCCGCCTGGGCATGAATGGAGGCTCTCTCGGTGAGAGGGGCGGTGCCGCCCACCAGGTCCACGACGTCCGACCAGACGGATGACGGTGGCACGTCGTAGAGCTCGGTGGTGGACTCGTAGCGGAACCAGCCTACATGCTCCTCCCAAATCGCCCGCACAATCCACGCGACCTTGCCATGCACCTGGGGCAGCGCCAGTTCCGGTGGGAGGGTGACCTCTCGCATCAACCTCCACAGGTCAGCGCCGGAGTTCATGCCGTCGATGGTGCGGTCGCGCAGGTAAGCCGTCGCATCGCGGACCTTTGTCATGGTCGTCAGGATCGCGTCGGTGCCGCGGAACACGTCGTGGCCGTTGATGAGCGTGTCGGGGCCAAGCCCGATCACCGTGTCCACGGAGTGCATGAACGTCATCGCGCTGCGAATCTTGTCGCCGCGCAGCGTGTACAGGTTGGGCACGTGGCCGAAGAACGGCCCCATCAGGTTGCCAATGAACACGGTGCGGTGTTCGGGCATCCATACCACGAGGGCGTCGGTGGTCTCCCCGCCAGGCGTGGAGTACAACTCGAACCGCCGACCCCCGAGGTCGAATGCGTGGCTATCGATGAACGAATCGGTGAGCACCGGCTCCGGTGGAAGCGTGGCCGCCGCGGTTTCGACGTCCATAAACGCACCCCACAGCTTCATGATCCGCCGCACATAGAACGGGTGCAGGTTGCGCCAGTACTCGCGGACGTCCGGATGGTTGACTTGGGCGATCGTCTGAACACCGGCCTGGGTGAACTGGCTCCACCCGCTGACGTGGTCGGGGTGACCCTGCGTGAAGGTGATCACCCGCAACGGGCCCTTGCTGACGCGCAAGAACCGGGCCTTGATCGCGGGGGCCTCGAAGTTGGTTCCTGTGTTGATGAGCAGATCACCATCGGGCGTCGTCACCAGGTAACTGTTAGCGATGTTCCTGGACATGAACATGCCGTCACCCAGGTCGACCGCATCCTGATCTCCCTCGCCTTGTTTGACCAGTTCGTCCAGCGACGGCGTCATTCGCGAAACCTTCCAGGATTGATTCGTCGACAAACCTAACATTTGTTCTCTACGGCCGTATAGTGTGTTCGTCATGACGCCATCAATCGTCTCGCGGTCGGTTTCGGGTGTGGATGAACTCGTCGCGCGTGCCTGCGAACGAGCCGGCCTCGATGATTTCGGCGGCGACTCCTGGCGTGAGGGTCTGCGCCTCTTGGTCGAATCCTGCGAGTCCGCGCCGGGCGTGAACCCCGGGGGGCGCGAGTTCGTCTACGGCCAATTCGTCGACGCAATGTGGAACCGGCTACGCGTGGTCGACTACGTCAAGCGCCACCCCGACGTTCTCGACGAGCAAGTCGGGCGCCCGTTGGTCGTGCTGGGCTTGCCACGCACTGGCACATCGCTCGCAAGCTACCTCCTCGACCAGGATCGGATGCGGCGCTCGCTCTTGACGTGGGAGGCGGAGGACTCGGTGCCCCCGCCGACCCCGGATACGCTACGCACCGATCCGCGCTGCCCGAAGAAAAAGGCCGAACTCGACGTGCTCGCAAAAGGGCTCAAGGCGGCCAACATTCCGCTCGTCCACTGGGACGAGGCCGACGGGCCGACAGAGTGCGTGTTTGTGCAGAACCAAGACTTCAAGGCCTACCTGTGGGAAGCGTTCATGCCCACTCCCTCATATGCCGCTTGGTTGTTGCAGACCGACATGTCGAGCGCCTATGCCTACGAGCGAATGGTGTTGCAGGTTCTGCAATCTCGCGCGCCCGGCACCTGGTCGCTCAAGATGCCGTCGCACGCAGTGCACATCGAGACCCTGCTGGCAACCTATCCCGACGTGCGGATCGTGTGGGCGCACCGCGATCCCTTCAAGTCAACCGCGTCGTTCCTGCGGCTGAATTACCTGTCTCGCGCAGCAACGGGTGCTGACATCGACGTCGGCGTGACCGTGTCAAATGTTCTGCGCCAGTTGAAGGAACACGTTGACCGCCCACTGGCGACGAGGCGCCGAATCGGTGACGAACGATTCTTCGACCTGCATTACGCCGACCTGATGCGCGACCCGGTCGCGGTGATGCGGGCGCTGTACGACTGGGCCGGTGATGACCTCACCGCGTCGACCGAGCAGGCGATGCTCGACTGGCTCGACGCTCATCCGCAGGACGGCCACGGGGTCGCGCCGTACTCGCTGGAAGGGTCAGGCGTGACCCGCGCTGATCTCGAGCCGATCTTCGACGAATACCTGTCGGTGTTCGACATCGAACTGGAGGAAGACCCGCAATGAAGGCCGCGGTGACCACACAGGACCATGGCTTCGAGGTCGTCGACCTTCCCGATCCCTCCCCAGAACCCGACCAGTTGGTCATCCGTGTTGCGGCGTGCGGCGTATGCGGGTCCGACATCAAGGCCCAGCCTTTCGCTCCGGCCGGGATGGTGATGGGCCACGAGCTGGGCGGCGAAATCGTCGCCGTCGGGCCACACACCGACGCCTGGCCTCAGGGCACCAATGTCGCTGTGCTGCCGGTGATTTCGTGTGGGTCGTGCCAGTACTGCCGGGCAGGCCTGGTATCGCACTGCCCGCAGGCGAGCTACATCGGGATGGGCCCACCGGGCGGATTCGCCGAGTACGCCGCCGTTCCCGCACGCCACTGCTTCGCACTCTCCGCAGAAGTACCCGCGGCCCACTCGGCGTTGGTGGAACCGTTCGCCGTCGGGTTGCACGGTGTGCACAGCGCCGAGATCGTTCCGGGCGACGAGGTGCTCATCGTCGGCGCGGGCGGTGTCGGTCTGACCACCCTTATCTGGGCGCTGCACAAGGGCGGCGCCCGCGTCACCGTGGCAGATCCCGACGCGCAGCGGCGCGACTCAGCGAGTTCGACGGGCGCCACCGATGTGCTTGCGTCTGTCTCCGAGGCCGAACCTGGGGCTTACGACGTCGCCGTCGAATGCGTCGGACGCCCCGAGCTTGTGCACGCCTGCCAGCCGGCGCTGCGGCCACGGGGTCGCCTCGTCGTTTCCGGTGCCTGCGCCGAGCCGACCACCATCGAGCCCATCACGGCGCTGCTCAAGGAACTGACGGTTCGGTACTCCGTCGCCTACTCGCCCGACGAATTCCGCGAGGTCGTCGCCGCGTTCGGGCACGGGGACATCGACCCGACCCCGACGGTCGGGCCGACATTCGGGTTGGACCGCATCGCCGAAGCGTTCGACGCCGTCCGTGAGGCACGGGTGCAGGGAAGGGTTTCGGTGACGCCATGACCGCGACCATTGGAGACGAGCCAGATCTTCCCATCATGCTTCCTCTTATTCCAAGGCCGCGATCCGCAAGCTACCCGCTGGCGCCTTCGCCGGAATTTGCCGAATGGCGGGAGTCGAAGGGACTGCAGCGGGCGATGTGGCAAGGCCGACCAACCTGGGTGGTGAGTCGCTATGCGGACATCAGGTCATCGCTGGTCGATCCGCGTCTGAGCGCGGATACGATCAAGCCGCGCCTGCGAGCGGCGGGCGCTGACGACAACCTGCCCGTGATCTTCGCGCGTATCGATGATACGGAGCAAATCGACTGCGCCGCATGATGACTCGCGATTTCACATGGAGACGCGCTGAGGCGATGCGTCCGCAGATCCAGGAGTTGGTCGACCGCTTCCTCGACACGATGACTGAGAGTGGGCCACCAGCAGATCTCGTCAGGGACTTTGCGTTGCCGGTGCCGTCGTTGGTCATCTCCCTGTTGCTGGGCATGCCCTACAGTGACCATGAATTTTTCCAGCACCACAGCACGATCGGGCTCGATTCCAGGTCGTCCGAGGAGCAGAAGGCACAGGCCATTGGGGCGCTCTTTGCCTACATGTTCGATCTTGTGGAGCGCAAAGAGCGTGAGCCGGGTGATGACTTGATCAGCCGGCTCATCACCGACTATGTCGCCCCAGGCGAACTGAGCCGCGAGACGGTGGCGATGAACGGCCTAATTCTCTTGCAGGCCGGTCATGAAACCACGGCAAGCATGATCGCGCTGGGAACGGTTGCGCTGCTGCAGCATCGGGATGTGTTCGCGCTGCTTGGTCGGACCGATGACACGGCCGTCATCGCCAACGTCGTCGAAGAGCTGATGCGCTACCTCACGATCGTGCACAGCCAGGTGGATCGCGTGGCATCCGAGGATCTCACCGTCGGTGGCCAGTTGATCCGCGCCGGCGATTTCCTCTTGATGAACCTGCCCGCCGGGAACTGGGACCCTGAGTTCGCTGAGAACCCCGCGAGCTTCGACGCCGCACGAAACACCCGCGGCCACTTGGGTTTCGGCTTCGGCGTGCACCAATGCATTGGGCAGAATCTCGCCCGAGTGGAAATGCAGATCGCGCTTTCCGCATTGGCCATCCGGCTGCCGGGGCTACAGCTGGCAGTTCCGGCCGACGAACTGCGATTCCAGAACGAGCAGGAAATCTATGGCATCGAGGA
>Ga0307474_10003847_pt1 | contig 10819 bp, 6 predicted proteins | sample atmos_gasesECM1C_2_FD_203312 | JGI IMG/M metagenome (GOLD analysis project Ga0307474, IMG submission 203312) | Hardwood forest soil microbial communities from Morgan-Monroe State Forest, Indiana, United States - atmos_gasesECM1C_05 | ecosystem: Environmental > Terrestrial > Soil > Temperate...
GTCAAGAGTCTCGGGGTTCACGATGTTGGCGCGGGTGGGATGTGCGACGTGCTCGCTGCCGGGGCCATGGCACTTTTCGCAGCCCACGTTCCACTCCGTAACGGTTTTGGTCTCAATGTTGTAGTTCACGGAGTGGCATCCATCGCAAGTGGGGCCGGTGGGGCGATCGGAATTGGCCGGCCCGTAGAAGGGCGCCCACCAGTCTGCGCCGGCCTCGACGTGATAAGGCAGCCAGCGCTTTTTGGCGATGTCCCACTGCGCTGGAAGCGGATAGTAGTCGTTGCCGCGGCGGCTGAAGTAGCGCTGCTTGTAGCGGCTGCCGTAGACAAAGGCGACATCGGCGAGGGTGAATGTGCGGACGGGACTGGGGGTGGCGAAGTCGCCGAGGACCGCTTCGGGGTGGATTTTGGGGTCGCGCACCACGTTGGCCATGCGGGTCTGCTGCCAGCCGTTGTATTGCTCCTCATGACACGGCTTGCAGGCCTGGGAGCCGACGTAGTGAGCGCCGGGTTGTGCGAGGGCGAAGAATGGAAGGACCGAGAGAGTCAGCGTGGCCAGGGCTCGCGATCGACAACTGAATTTCAGCGAGGGGGTCATGTCTCTTCGTAGTCGAGGATAACAGCGTGCTATTAAGGGTGGCTGAAGATCGGGTCAGGCGCCGGCGTTGGCATCGAAGCGACAAAGCGCAATCAGTCACCGAAATGAACGGCTATGGCTCTCGCGCAGGCTGGGAGATGAGCTCGTCCTCCATTAGCGGGATGGGGATCATGCCTTCGTTGTTGAAGCGGTCCATGAAGTCGCGGAGGACGAAGGGCTGGCCGGCGAGATCCTGCTGGTGCGCGTCCTCGGTAAGCAGGCGGTCGAACTCGAGCTTGCCGAGGATATAGCTTGCACCGTAGCCGGGCTGGCGCAGATAAAGCAGCTGCTCGAAGGCGGTGAGCTGATCGTTGGCGACGGCCCAGCCGCGCGGCGTCCACTCGGCGTGGAGTTTCCCGGCCTGCTCGAGCGTGAGCTGGTTGGCCTGCACATAGAGGGAGGCGAGGCCGCGGGCGGCGCGATTGGCCAGCATGATCCAGACGAGCTCTTTGGCGCGCGGGTTGTCGTCGTAGAGGCCGGCATGCATCACGATCTCTTCGAAGGCGGTGGCGAAGCCCTCGGCCCGCGTGTCCCAGATGTTGGAGAGCAGGGCGGGGCGGCGGATGGGGTCGGAATTGGGCTCGTCGCGCATGCGAGCCAGGTCGATCCAGTGATAGCAGTGCGAGAGCAGCAACATGGGCTCGCGATGAGTGACGCGGGTGAAGAAGATGCGCTTCTCTTCCGGCAGGAAGGGGCCGAGCTGGGGCTCAAGCGCGGCCTTCAGGTAGGGCTTGTCGGGAATGATCTGCTCCGTGACGAGAAAGTTGACGAACTTGTCGAGGTGCTGGTGGTTGAGCTTGTCGAAGGCCGCGGCGTCGGGAGCGGGGTTGAAGGGCGGCAGGTTGCGGTTGTTGTGCTCTTCCAGCCGCAGGGCGGCCTGGGCTCGTTCAAGCTCGCGGCGCAGTAGGATGACCTGCTCATCCCAGGTGAAGGGCACGAGGTGCACATTCTTCTCGTACCAGTCGTAGTTTTCCTTGCCGATGCCGGAGGGGGCGGTTTTTGTGGGCGCCAGCTTCTGGAGCCAGGTGATGAAGTCGTCGGTTGCGGCGCGGGCGGCGGTGACGGCGGAGAGAAGCTCGGGCGCGGTGTTGGCCATGTCGGCGTGTTGGCTGCCTTCGAGGGTGCTGACGGTGAGGGTGCCGCGGGCGAAGCTGTCCAGGATTTCCGATTGATTGCGGAGCTCGCCCACGCTGTAGATCCAGAGGTCGCGGGCGTTGCTTTCTTTGAGGTTCTCGCGGGCCTGCTTGAGGAGCACTGGGATGGCGTTGAGGCGGGCGGTGAGGGCGTGCTGGTCAGCAGCGGAGAGCGGGAATTTGTAGGTGTAGAGCTCGATGGCGGGGTATGCGAGGGGGCCTTCGCGGAGCGGGCAGTCGCTGCGTGCGGCCCACACGCTGACGTAGAAGGCGGGGTCGCGAGCCCAGGGGCGGAGCACGCGGAGGTTGAAGTCGAAGCCGTTCATCTCGGCCTGGACGAGCTTGAGGTCGTTGCGCTCGGCGAGGGACCAGCCGGCGGTGTCGAGCGCGTCGAGTCGTTGGCGGAAGGACTTGAGGCCTTCAGTCTTTACGCCCATGCCGGCGGGGCTGTAGTCGGGCACGCCGTCGTGGAGGATGGGCCGCTCGAAGGCGCGCCACTCGTCGAAGAGGCCAACCAGGTCCTGGTGGGTGGCGGGGGCGGCGCCGAGGGGCGAAACGGCGGCAAGAAGGAGGACGGAAAGGATTCCGTGCGGTCGGGGCATAGGCACGTTGGGTCTCCCGGAGAACCGGAGTGGACTGCCGGTGTTGGGAGCTATGGTGCCAGAGCGTGGGGGATGAGGGGAATGGGGTTGGCATGAAGACGTGCGATCGGGGTCTTTCCCGGGCGCTGGGGAGAAGTAAAGCAATCGCGGGTCCTTGAGTTGGTTTGAAACATGACGGGCATGGACCGTCATGGACTGGCGACCCACGAGCCCGCTCCCTATGGTTTCTGAGGCCTCGTGTGCAGTGCGGCGCGCAACCCGGAATTTTTGCCGCGCAAGGAAGGCTGGCTCCCGTACGTTCCCCTGCAATGCCTCTGCGGGGAGCAGCCAGCGCGATCAGTTACTTCCCTGCCGTTACCTCAAGCGAGGACTATTCGGGGCACTCGACAAACAGGAGCCAACCATGAGCTTTGCGGATCGAATCCGTCCCTTGACCTTGACTCGGCAGTCCGGCCGAATGACGCGGGATATCAGGCGATGGCCAATGCGGTGAATCTGGACGACCTGTCGACGGACGTGATTCGGGGACGGTCGGGGCCGGCGTCGATTGTGGCGGCGCAGTTCTGGTAGGGACGCGCACACACACAACAAAAAAAACGGGCAACTGGATTGGGATGAGTGGGTTGCGGGCAATTTTCTGCTGAATGTGATTTGGAACACAGTGGGCAGTGAACAGTGCACAGGGAACAGGCCGCCAAGAGCGCGTAACGAAGCGGTCGAGTGAAGAAGTGAAAAAGTGAAGAAGTGAAGGAACTAAGACGGGTATGCGTTCCAGCGGCCTCAAATGATTGATGTGACGGGACGGTTGCGGGGTGATGCACGCACGCTTTGGCCATGACGGTCCTCCTTTCGGGTGCAAATGAAAAGGCCCGCGGTTGGCGGGCCTTCGTTGTTGGGATCTCTGACTACTGATTCCAGTATGGCAGGTTCGCAGAATTAACCCCCAAATTTTGAAAATTTATTTTCGTTGCGTTTTGTGCAGCTTGCAGCGTTTTCCACAGGACTGGCTCTTGACAAGTTTTCCACAGATGGCGGTTTTAGGCGGCGAATCTGGGCGCGGAAACGTGGAAAACGTTATAGGGTCGCGGGCAGCGCGGGTGGGCGGCTCGGACACCTGCTGGGAGAGTGAGGGCGATGTGGTGAAGACGAGAGTAGAGGTCCGTGGGAATCGCTGGGTTGGCCTGATTGGCTGGCAGAGTTCCTTGGGCAAGCGGTCTCGCGGCTGTGACGGAGGCGGGGCGAACAGATAGAGAAACAGGCGAATAGATGGTGAATATTGGACCTGAAGTGCGTGGTTAATTCGTACTACGATTGTAGTAAATTAGACTGTTTTGGTCCACTTGGAGAGCCCGGTCGGCCTCCCAAGGGACAATGACCCGTCGCTGGAGGCCCCGGTCAGAGCATCAGGCGCCGAATTGGCGGAGGTGGTGGTCGAGGTGCTTGTACATCAGGATGGCCCACTCCTGCGGGGTGAGCTTGCCGAAGAAGGCGTGAGGCTGCGGCGTGCAGACGGCGGGGCCACCGGTGGCAAAGCGGTCGATGGTGCCGGTCAGCCGATCCTTCTCTTTGGCCAGGTCGCGGTCATCGTGAATCACAAGACTTTTGGCGGTGGGGGAGTTGCGGCGCATGGGGACCTCGTCCTTGAGCACCATCGGCTTGATCACGCCGCCGATGAGGCGGCCGATCAACACACGAGGAGGCGTGCTGTCTCCCAGGGCCATCTCCAAACCGCCGGTGCAGTGGGCCATCGCTTGCGCGGCGCTCATGGTGCCCCACTCGGCCGCGCTGTCGGGCTTGAGGCTCGCGATGCGGGTCTTTACTTCCTGGACGCTGGCGGGTTCGAAGAGGTTCTTCATGTAAAACAGTGTAAATTCTGTTTGGACTGTTGGTTACCCCGTGTTGAAGTTGAGGAAGTTGAGACTACGATGGCAACATGCACGCCCCTGTGCTTTTTGAAGGAGTGGAGGTCGATGGCCAGGCCGAAGTGTTCCTGGTGCTGGAGGTCGACGAAACTTCGTACTGCGCGGATCTGCTGGCGACCAGCGGGCCCGCGCGCAACGTACTGAACCGCGTCCCGTTTTCCAAGATCCGGGTGTTGGACCCCGAGGAATACCGGTCGCGGGTAGCGTCAACCCGGACTGCGGCTCCGTTCGCGAGCCCTGCATCCGCAGTCGCATAAGCCGGAAACCGATTCACAAACCAAAGCCCCCGCGGGAAAGGGGGCTTTCGTTTTGTGCGGCGGGTTCGGGCCGGGCTAGTCAATCGTGAAGCGGGCCATGGCCTGCAGCGGCTCATGGCGCCTCCGTGAGCCGATCGAGGTGATCCATGCTCGCTCTCGCCTCTGGTGCGAGAGAGGAGTTGGCCCTTGCTATACTCCCGCGTATGAACGAACGGCAGGATCTCGCGCCCGAGGAGCCCCCATCGACGGAATCCGGGACGGCATCGGCGGAGGCGGGATATGAAGCCGTATCGAGCGAAGATGCCGACTTTGGATCGGAGACCAACTCCGAATCGACTTCGAAACCAGAAACTGATGAAAGCGCTGTCGCGGAAACTCGCTGCTGCCCAATCAAAATGGGGAAGGGGACATGCGGGCGACGCACCCATGTGGCTCCCGAAGGCGTCGACGAGAGACGAGTGTGCCTGATGCACTCGAAAGATGTTGCTAAACTTTCGGGAGCATTATATGCCGTTTTCTGGACCGAGTTCGAGGTGATCCTGGAGGCGGCCGGGGACCAGGCGGCGCACTTCGATCATTTCGTATTTCCTGCACTCAACCTCAAGGACAAGGTGATTTTGCCCTTCTGCAGCTTCAATGAGGCGACGTTTGTCAGGGATGCCGACTTTCGCGGGGCCGCTTTCAGCCGGAGTGTAGATTTTACTAGGGTTACATTCACGAGGAATGCAATCTTCACCGGAACCATTTTTGAACAGAAGGCGAGGTTCAACAAGGCTGTCTTCGCCCAGAATGCTACCTTCCTCGATGCAGTATTCACGCTGATCGCTAGGTTCGACCATTCAACCTTTATGCAAAATGCAAACTTCCGCGGGGCGACGTTCTTGCGGTCCGCGAGGTTCAGCAACGTCACCTTTTCACAGAAAGCAGTCTTCAGCAGTGCCAAGTTCACAATGGACGCAGGCTTTCGCCGCGCCACTTTCAGGCAGAACGCAGGGTTTAGTAGCGCCGCCTTCGAGCGGAACGCAGACTTTCATTACGCCAACTTCGTGCAAAATGGGAGCTTTTGCTCAACTCGCTTCACCCAAGATGCAGACTTCGGTAGCGCCACTTTCACAAATGACGCAGATTTCCGTGGAGCCACTTTCGCGCGATGCGCAGATTTCTCAAGAGCCTCCTTCACGCAGAACGCAACCTTCCTCAGCGCGAATTTTACTCAGCACGCAGACTTTAGCGACACTTCCTTCACGCAGAAGGCAGCGTTCTCTAAGGCGACTTTCTCGCAGAACACAGACTTTAACAGAGCCACCTTCGGGATGGACGCAGCCTTCAGCAGAGTCACGTTTGGGCAAGGTGCCGATTATAGCGACGTCACATTCACGGGAACCGCAAGCTTTCAGTTGGCCACCTTTCAAGAAACCGCACAGTGGCAGCGCACCCGATTTTTTGATCGGGCCGAATTTCGAGGTACGAAATTTGGTTCCAAGACCGAAGGTGCCCCGAGTGCGGTCTTCGCTCTTGCGCAGTTCTCCGAGCCACGGAAGATTATTTTTGACGACGTCGACCTGAGCCGAGTTCTCTTTCACAACTGCGACGTAAGCGAGGTATGGTTCACTTCTTCAGCGCAGTGGGCAAGGCGCACCGGCGATCGCAGGCTCATGCTCTTCGAGGAGACGATTCCGCTTGAAAACCGCTACGCGGCTGGACTGCAGACAGTAGACGGGCGACGTAACTTTCGCGCCGTGGCGCAAATCTTCCAGCAACTGAAGAAGAATTACGATTCTCGTCTCGATTATTGGACCGCGAACGATTTTCATTTCGGCGAGATGGAAATGAAACGGCTGGACCCGCCGCAAACGGGAAATATTCTCCGTATTCGCCAGTGGCTCCATGGCAGATTTAGCCCGGTAGCAATGTACCGGCTTGCTAGCGACTATGGGAATAGTTTTTGGAAGCCCCTAATGTGGCTAACCGCCTTCTTCCTGATATTTATTTTGCTCTTGCCCGTTCCTGGAGTCGGTCTGAAACGTCAAGGTTCCGCCAAGACCGAGACTTACAGTACAGTGTGGAACAAGAGCGATCGTTTGAGTCCAAACCTCGAGCGCGAGGGGAAGATCCTGGCAAAGTCCGCGATCGCCGCCGTCGATGCGGTTACGTTCCAGCGGAACGCCGAGTATTTACCGGGCTACCCATTGGGAAGGGCCCTCGCTATTCTCAGCACTCTCACCTCGTCGAGTCTCTTCGCTCTGATTCTCTTGGCTGTGCGCCGCCAGTTCAAGCGCTAGCGCCTCCCAGAAGTTCGCGGAATCAACGCATCGCTCCTGATGACAATTATTCTGTTGGTGAGAAAAGAAAAGCCCCCGGAGGACCGGGGGCTTTGTGTTGGTGGTCCGGATTTCGCGATGGTGAGAGGCGCTCCCTGGTCCCCGAAAGCGAGGGACCAGGGGCATCCCTGGATTGTGGGGGAGGAGAAACAAAAGCAAGAGCAACCGCCGGTCCTTCGACTGATCACCCCAGCGCACCCAGAGGGTACCCGGACCTGTCGCCGGGGACCCCGATGCGCAGCGCAAGAGCGCGCTGCTCCGCTCAGGAACACATTTTTGGGTGGGTGAATAATTGTCAGGGCTGAAGCCCTGACCTACCAGCCCTGATCTACCAGCCCTGATCTACCCCACAAGCTTCGTGAGTTACCTCGACGCGGGGCGCTCCTGCTGTTTGGCATTTCCGCTGAAACGCTGTTCTGCCTTGTTGCACTACCTAGGTGTAGTCGCACCAATGGGAGGACAACACCATGGCATTCGTACAGCCAAATCTGTGGGTGCTTTCGGGCGGCGGGATTCATGTTCGATACTCCTCCGCTACCAACCACTTCCATTATCACGACTCTTTCCGCAACGAAACGTTCTCGGGCGCGCAGATTCGCGTTGTGGTTGTGCCTGACCTGGGCACGCTGGTGAGCGTCACGATCTTTCTGACGATCGATAGCGGTTCCTCGACTTTCACCGTAATTCTGCCAACAACGAATCTTGATGGCGCTGCGCCTCACCCCTCCGCTCACGTGGCGACGGACGGCATCACCACGGCGCATCACTTTACGATTCCGATTTCGCTGCTGCACGGGCAGCTGGAGTTTTACACGGTAACGCCGCTGGTTGGTACGGCCTTCAAGGTCTAGGCGGCAACCGGAGTTTTGATTGAACGTTTGATTGTCAGGGCTGACCTGGCCTGACTTATCCAATTTGAAGCCTTGGTTCTCTCGATTACACAAACACAAAGCCCCCGGTCCCCCGGGGGCTTTGTGTTTGTGCTTCGGATTTCGCGATGGTTGGAGTCGCTCCCTGGTCCCCGAAGGCCAGGGACCCAGGGGCACCCACCTTCATACTCTGCGCACACCCGTTCGTACTCCTCGCGCTGGTTAGGCGCTGTAGAGGAGGATGCCGGCGGGTTTTTCTTCGGTGCCGGTGTCATCCGCACTCACGGGGCGATAGTAGAGCTGGTTGTTGTTGAGATACACCTCTAAGAACGCGGGGCGGTCGTTGATCTGGCCGGCGATTAACGCCTCAGACAACGGGTCCTCTACGTAGCGCTGGAGGGCGCGGCGTAACGGACGTGCTCCGTAGCTGCGGTCGACCAGAGTTTTGTCGAGGATCCACTTCTTGGCGTCCTCCGTGACAGAGATGGTGATGGCCTTCTGCGCCAGGTTGGCGTTGAGCTGCCCGACGAGCAGTTCGACGATCTGGATGAGGTCGGCATCGTTGAGCGACTGGAAGAGGATGACCTCGTCGAGGCGGTTGAGGAACTCGGGGTTGAAGGTCTTTTTGACCTCCTGCTTGACGAGCTCTTCCACCTTCTCGCTGACCAGGTCGTCGCGATCAGACGCGAAGCCGAGACCTTGCTTCTTCATCAGGTGGCGTGCGCCGATGTTGGAGGTCATGATGAGGATGGTGTTCTTGAAGTCGACGGTGTTGCCGAGGCCGTCGGTCAACTGGCCGTCTTCAAAGACCTGCAAGAGCAGGTTGAAGACATCGGGGTGCGCCTTTTCGACTTCGTCGAGGAGGACGACGGAGTAGGGCGAGCGCTTGACGCGTTCGGTCAACTGGCCGCCTTCCTCGTAGCCCACGTATCCCGGGGGCGAACCGATGAGCTTGGAGACGGAGTGCTTTTCCATGAACTCCGACATATCGAAGCGGATGAGCGCCTTGTCGGAGCCGAACAAGAATTGCGCAAGGGTGCGCGCCATTTCGGTTTTGCCGACGCCGGTGGGGCCCAGGAACAAGAAACTGCCAATGGGACGATGCGGCGACTTGAGGCCTGCGCGCGAACGGCGGATGGCGCGGGCGAGGGCCGAGATGGCTTTCTCTTGAGATATCACCCGCTTGTGGAGCTCTTCTTCCACGCGGAGGAGCTTCTGGGTCTCTTCTTCCTTGATGCTGGTGACGGGGACGCCGGTCCAGCGGCTGACGACGTCTTCGATGTCTTCGCGGCCGACGATGCCGGCTGCCGAGTCGTCGAGGTGGTACTTGTCCCTCAGGGCGCGGAGGGTTTCACGCTCCTTGCGCTCTTCGTCGGAGTAGAAGCGGGCTTTCTCGAACTCGTGGTTGGCGATGGCCGAGTCCATGCGGTGAACGATGAACTTGATGCGCTTCTGGACCTCGGTGATTTCTTCCGGCAGCGACGTCTGACGGAGCTTGACCCTCGCGCCGGCTTCGTCGATGAGGTCGATGGCCTTGTCAGGCAGGAAGCGATCGGGGATATAGCGGTTGGAGTGGGAGACGGCGAACTCGATGGCGGCATCGGTGTAGCTGACCGCGTGGAACTTTTCGTAGCGGTCCTTGATGCCCATGATGATCTTGATGGCGTCGGCCTCGTTGGGCGGCGGTACCTTGACGGCCTGGAAGCGGCGCTCGAGGGAGCGGTCCTTCTCGATGGACTTGCGGTATTCAGCGGGCGTGGTTGCGCCGATGCACTGAATTTCGCCGCGGCTAAGGGCGGGCTTGAGGATGTTGGCGGCGTCGAGGGAGCCTTCGGCAGAGCCGGCGCCGACGAGGGTATGGAGCTCGTCGATGAAGATGATGGAGTTTTGATTTTCCATCAGCTCTTTCATGATGGTCTTGAGGCGTTCTTCAAACTGGCCGCGATACTTGGTGCCGGCGACGATGAGCGAGAGGTCGAGACCAAGGACGCGCTTGTCGGCGAGGAAGGTGGGCACTTCGCCGTCGGAGATGCGCTGGGCGAGGCCTTCGACGATGGCGGTCTTGCCGACGCCGGGCTCGCCGATCAGCACGGGGTTGTTCTTGGTGCGGCGGCAGAGGATCTGGATGACGCGCTCGAGTTCGCCATCGCGGCCGACGAGCGGGTCGAGCTGGCCATCCATGGCGGCCTGGGTGAGGTCGCGGCTGAACTCGGCGAGCAGGCTGGACTCGCGCTGGCGCTGCTGGGCGGGCGCTTTCTCCTGGGTGACGCGGGCGAGCTCATCGCGGATCTGGGCGAGCTTGAGGCCGCGCTCCTGCAGGATTTCGGAGGCAAAGCACTTTTCTTCGCGCAGCAACCCCAGAAGGAGGTGCTCCGTTCCAATGTGCTTGTGGCCGAGACGTTCGGCTTCTTCGGCTGCGTAGGCCAGCACGCGCTTGCATTCGTTCGAAAGCGGCAGGTCGACGGAGGTCGAGACCTTTTCGCGGATAGTGGTGTGCGCCTCGATCTGCTTGCGGATGGACTCCACCGAGGCGTGCGAGCGCAGAAAACGGTTGGTAAGCGCTTTGTCTTCGCGCAGCAGGCCGAGCAAAAGGTGCTCGGTCTCAATGTAGGGCGAGCCAAACTGGCTGGCCTCATAGCGCGCGAAGAAGATAACTCGCCGTGCCTTCTCCGTATAGCGTTCGAACATGTGATTCTCCCTTATCAGGCTGTCGGCCGCATTGACCGTCCGATTTCACCAGTGTCGGCTTTAACCCCAGCTACGAAAACCTGTCGCTGGGACTCCACTCGTTTCCGGCTTCGGCGCTGTGTACCGCAGTGCCTGCGTAGAACAATGCCGCCCGAGACCCCGTTGGAAAGAACGCACCTGCCTCAGAACAGCTCTCAAGGATGGTTCCGGAAGGTTTTCCGATCGCCGTGGGCAAGTATGCGCCCATAGCTCCCATCCGACAATTCCCAGCCTGGTGGGGATTGACTCCCAGGCCGTGTTAGCCCCTGTTACTACTTAAGACTCATTTCGGCACCGGAATGCTGCTTTTTCCGGGTCGGGCGGTTGAATTTCATGCACTTGCGGGCAAGAG
>Ga0307474_10003850_pt1 | contig 10817 bp, 7 predicted proteins | sample atmos_gasesECM1C_2_FD_203312 | JGI IMG/M metagenome (GOLD analysis project Ga0307474, IMG submission 203312) | Hardwood forest soil microbial communities from Morgan-Monroe State Forest, Indiana, United States - atmos_gasesECM1C_05 | ecosystem: Environmental > Terrestrial > Soil > Temperate...
TCTAAAGCTCCGTGGATTGACCCGCGGCTAGCTCTTTTGCTTTCGCGATGAAGTCCGCGAGCGGCATAGAGCTTTGCTCTTGCTTGCCGCGGGTACGCACGTTGACGGTGCCGGCGGATTCTTCCTTGTCGCCAAAGACGAGGATGTACGGCGTCTTTTGCAGGGCGAAGTCGCGAATCTTCGAGTTCATTTTTTCGTTGCGAGCGTCGGTTTCGACGCGGAAGCCGGCGGCTTTTAGCTCGGCTTCGAGTTTCTCGGCGTAGGCCGCGTGCTTCTCGCTGATGGGGACGAGGCCGATCTGCACGGGCGCGAGCCAGAGCGGGAAGGCTCCAGCGTAGTGCTCGATGAGGACGCCAAAAAATCTTTCAACGGACCCGAACAACGCGCGATGGACCATGACGGGCTGATGGCGCTCGCCGTCTTCGCCGACATATTCAAGCTCGAAACGCGCGGGCAGATTGAAGTCGAATTGAACCGTTGAGAGCTGCCACAGACGGCCGAGAACGTCGACGAGCTTGACGTCGATCTTGGGGCCGTAAAAGGCAGCTTCGCCGGGAAACGTCTTAAAAGTTAGTCGGCGGCCGGTAAGCACATTTTTGAGCGCGCCTTCGGCATTTGACCAATCCTCGGCCGTGCCGAAGAAGTCGCCGCCCTTGTTCGGGTCGCGCGTAGAAAGCTCGACGCGATACTCTTTGAATCCGAATGTCTTGAGCACCGCTTCGGCAAAGTCGAGGCAGGCGATGACTTCGCCTTCAATCTGCCTGGATGTGCAGAAGATGTGCGCGTCGTCCTGAGTGAATCCGCGCACGCGCAAAAGGCCGTGCATGGTTCCTGAGCGTTCATTTCTATAAACGGTGCCGAATTCGGCGTAGCGCTGCGGCAGATCGCGGTAGCTCTTCGGCGAGTTCTTGTAGATAAGGATGTGGCCGGGGCAGTTCATCGGCTTCAGCCGATAGTCGGCGTCATCGAGTTCCATCGGCGGAAACATATCTTTCGAGTAAACGCCGTCGTGGCCTGAAACCTTCCATAAGTCGCGGCGCATCACGTGCGGTGTGTAGACGAGCTGATAGCCACGACGGAGACACTCGTCGCGCATCCAGTCTTCCATCACCTTGCGGATGATGGCGCCCTTGGGGTGCCAGAAGATGAGGCCGGCGCCGGCGAGTTCCTGAATGCTGAACAGGTCGAGTTGTTTGCCCAGGACGCGATGGTCGCGGCGCGCGGCTTCTTCAAGGCGGGCGAAGTGCGCGTCGAGATCTTTTTGAGAGAAGAAGGCTGTGCCATAGACGCGCTGGAGCTGCGGATTTTTCTCGTCGCCGAGCCAGTATGCGCCGGCGAGACTGGTGACTTTGAATGCCTTGACGCGGCCGGTGGAGGGAACATGCGGGCCGCGGCAGAAATCGACAAACTCGCCGTTGCGATAGAAGCTGACCTGTTCGCCGGGCACGGTAAACTTGGTGACGAAGTGGGTCTTCATGAAGTCGCCGTCGCGGGCGAATTCTTCGAGGGCCTGCTCGCGCGGTTCGTACTCGCGGATGAACGGTTCGTTTCGCGCAACAACCTCGGCCATTTTTGCTTCGATGGCGGTGAGGTCTTCAGGCGTGAAGGGCTTCTCGCGATAGAAGTCGTAAAAGAAGCCGGAATCGGTTGCGGGACCGTGGCCAAGCTTCGTTTCAGGAAACAGCTCGAGGACGGCGGTTGCCATGACATGCGCCGACGAATGGCGCAGAATTTTCAGCGCGTCAGGATCGTTTTCCTTCAACAGCTCGAGGCGCGTGTCAGCGGTGAGCGGCGTGGAGAGATCGACGAGGCGTGGGGTGGCCGAGTCTTCGGTCGCGTACATGGCGGCTTCGTCGGATTCGCCGTGCGACTGGCCGTCGACGGAGATTTTGGCTGCGGCGACGGGAGCAATGCGCGCGGCGACGGAGGCAGCTGCGAGGTGCGGCGAAATTGCGTTGGCGATTTCAAACGGCGTTGTGCCGGAGGGCACTTCGCGAATGGCCCCGTCGGGCAGGTGTACGGCGATCATGTTCGAGCTCATATGTTTGGTGGAGTCCGCTGCGGCCGCGGAATGAAAAACGCAGCGGCCAACTTTTGAGGATAGAAGGTTGAAGGCGCGAAGTCGAGGGCGAGAGTAAGCAAGTCGACAAGTTGGCGATTTGGCGAGCCGGCGGCGAAGCAGTCGACAATGCTGCTGGAGTTATTGGGAAGCGCCTAAGAAGTGCGGCGAAACGAAAATTGACGCCGAGACCGGCTACTAAAAACGCAAGAGGGCCGAGTTCACTCCAGATTTTATTCAGGAGCGCGCTCAGCCCTGTTGCTGTTTCGAGCTAGATTCTGCCGAATTACGGCCGCTCTGGATTAGAGAGGCTGAACGTCGGCGGCCTGCCACCCCTTGGGGCCCTTTACGACGTTAAACTGCACTGCTTGACCTTCTTGCAAACTCTTGAAACCACTCGAGTTGATCGCAGAGTAGTGCACGAAGACATCTTCGCCATTCTGGCGCGAAATGAAGCCGAAGCCTTTCGCGTCATTGAACCACTTCACAGTTCCCTGTTCCATTTTGTTCGTATTTCCTGTATTGAATTGCGCTGGATGAATCGGTGCGAACACTGGCAGAATCTTGCTGTTGGGCGAGTACTGCGCACGCCCGGTTCGGGTCTAACGCTGGCCACATTCTAACAATTTTTGTCAAAATAATCAGCAGGAATTGTGTGCTCCATCTCACCAGTTGGTGTTAGTCCCCGGAAGTTATTGAACCATGGAGATTTAGCGGCGATTTTCTCAAGTCGGTCTGGAGATCCGCTCGAGGCGGACTGTGATGGCGACCTGTGATAAGGTGATGGTCGCCATGGCGAAGGATCCTGTTCCCGAATTGCTCGCTCGCGCCACCGAGGCGCTGGAAGCGGAGTTTGGGGCACTGCCGGGATTTGAGGCTGAGCCAGGACCCGGCCTCGGTGAGCTGGCGAAGGTTCTCGAAGAAACCGCGCGCCGCCTGGGCGACAATTACCCCTATTTCCATCCCCTATATGCGGGGCAGATGCTGAAGCCGCCGCACCCGGTGGCGCGGGCGGCGTATGCGCTGGCAATGAAGATCAATCCCAACAACCATGCGCTGGACGGCGGCCGGGCCAGCTCGGCGATGGAAGTAGAAGCGGTCAAAGAAATCGCCGCAATGTTTGGGTGGAGGGAGTTCCTGGGCCACCTGACGTCTGGCGGGACGTTCGCGAATCTTGAAGCGCTGTGGATTGCGGGCAAATTGGCGCCCGGGCGGCGAATTTTGGCATCGGAGCAGGCGCACTACACTCACAAGCGAATCAGCGGCGTGCTCAAGCTTGAATACGCGAGCGTTGCCGCGGATGATCGCGGGCGGATGAGCTTGAATGCGCTTGAAGACGAGCTGCGCAAGGGCGATGTGGGCACGGTGGTGGTAACGCTGGGCACCACGGCTATTGGCGCGGTTGATCCGCTCGACGAGATTCTGAAGCTGAAGGAGCGGTACCGATTCCGAGTGCACGTGGACGCGGCGTATGGCGGGTACTTTGGGCTAATTGCCGAGGAACTGGACGAGCCGGTACGACGAGCGTTTGCGGCGATCGGCCAAGCGGATTCAATCGTGATCGATCCGCACAAGCATGGGTTGCAGCCGTATGGATGCGGGTGCATTCTGTTTCGCGATCCGGCGGTAGGACACTTCTACAAACACAAATCGCCGTACACGTACTTCACGTCGAGCGAACTGCATCTTGGCGAGATCAGCCTGGAGTGCTCGCGCGCGGGCGCGGCGGCTGTGGCGTTGTGGGCGACACAGAGATTGCTGCCGCTTGAGCCGGGCGGAGAGTTTGCACAAGGGCTGGCAAAGGGGCGGCGCGCGGCGCTGGAGCTGGACCGGAGACTGCGCGATGATGCACGGTTTGTGCCGCTGGCAGGCGGAAGGCCGGAACTGGACATTGTGGTGTGGGCGATGGCATTGCATGCAGCGGATTTTCGGGAGGCTTCGGAGCAAGCGCGGAAGGTGTTCGATGCGTGCGCATTTCGCGGACTGCATTTGGCGCTAGTACAATTGCCCCGTTCATGTTTTGGACATGGTTTTGGGTTTGAGGCGCGCGGCGGGGCGCGGGATGAGATGGACACAGTGACCTGCCTGCGCAGCGTGCTGATGAAGCCGGAGCATGAGGCTTGGATGGGCGAGATTTGGGAGCGGTTAAGCGGGGCGTGCGACGAGGTCTTGGGATAGTTCGAAATAAAAACCGGGATTGGTTTAGCCAAGAAAGAAAACGTTGTCAAAAGCCAGTTCTCGGTGCGCAGTTCAGAATTTTTAATTCAGAATGAGGTTGAGGAAAATGCACGATCCAAAAGCATTTCGTTCCATGCACCGCGAGCGCTTTGGCGCGGAGCCGGCGATTTTTGTAGGGCCGGGGCGAGTGAACCTGATCGGCGAACACACCGACTACGCCGAGGGCTTTGTGATGCCGGCGGCAATCAACTTCGCCACGCTGGCGGGAATTTCGCCGCGCACGGACGGCAAGATTGTGATTTACTCCGAGAACATTGGCGAGGAGAAGACGTTTGATGCGGCGGCACTGCCTGCAAAAGGCAGTGGGCACTGGACTGACTATCCGTTGGGAGTGGTTTCAATTCTGGCGGGCGAAGGTCACAAGATTCCGGGTTTCAGCCTGAGTATCTGGAGCGATGTGCCGTTGGCGTCGGGCCTCTCTAGCTCGGCGGCGCTGGAAGTAGCAACGGCGCTGGCGGTTTTGTCGCTGATTGGGGCGAGTTATCCCGGGCCAGTTTTGGCGCGGCTTTGCCAGCGAGCGGAGAACGAGTTTGTGGGCGCGAACTGCGGGATCATGGACCAGTTCATCAGCGTGAACGGGAAAGAAAATCATGCATTGCTGCTGGATTGCCGCGACCTCAGCTACAAGCTGGCGCCGATTCCGGATCATGTGGCGCTGGTTATCGCAAACACGATGGTGAAACACTCGGTTGCCGGAGGAGATTATCCGACGCGGCGGCGCGAATCAGAGGCGGCGTGCGCGGTGATTGCGAGCCATCGGCCGGGCGTACCGTTTCTCCGCGATGCGACACTTGAGGATCTCGACAAGTGGGGCAATGAGATGGAGCCGAAGAGCTTTTTGCGCGCCAAACATGTGATCAGCGAAGACCTGCGCACGGTGGCTGCGTGTGAAGCGCTGCTCAAAGGCGACTTGAAGGAGCTTGGACGCCTGATGGCTGAGGCGCATCGAAGCTACAGCCAGGACTTTGAAGGCAGCTGCGTGGAAGCGGATGCGATGGTCGAGCTGGCGCAGGATTTGCCGGGGCTGATTGGCGCGCGGCTGACAGGCGGAGGATTCGGCGGCTGCACGGTCAATTTAGTTGAGCAGAGCGAGGCGGCCCGGTTTGCCGAGTCGCTGGGCGCGCGCTACGCGGCGAGGACGGGAATCGAGCCGCAGATACACATTTGCCATGCATCGGGCGGGGCACACCGGCTGGAATAGAGCGCAGGTTGGCGCAGCCAAATCGACTAAATCTAAAGGGATTAGCGTCTAATAAAAAGGACTCACCCCGGTGAGGGGCGGAAGCCTGCAAGTAACTGACACAAAAGAACCATACTCGCAACCGGTAGATACATTTTCAGGCACATATTCCTTGTTAAAGTGGTATTTGCTCCGATGAACTAAGCAACTGTTCCCGCCCTGATGAGTTCGAATTAAATTCTGGGCGTAAACGCAGTGTTGGCAAACTCATCGGAAAGAAAAAACTATATGGAACCCACTCCTTCGAAATCGTCCTTACACGAGAAATTTCCCCAATCAGGCCTCGTAGCTTACTTCTGCATGGAGATCGCGATCCGACCTGAGATGCCCACGTACTCGGGCGGGTTGGGCGTGCTCGCCGGCGATACACTGCGCTCGGCGGCGGACCTCGGCGTTCCGCTGGCCGCGTTTTCGCTGATCCACCGGAAGGGCTACTTCCAACAACATCTCGACCCGAACGGCGCGCAGACCGAAGAGGCGCAGCCGTGGAACCCGGCGGACTATTGCACGGAAGAGCCGGAGCGCGTAACGGTGGCAGTCGAAGGCCGGACGGTTGCTGTACGCGCATGGCGCTATGACCTGGAGGGACAGTTCGGGCACGTAGTGCCGATTTTTCTTTTGGACACCGACCTCGACGAGAATTCCGATTGGGACCGCGGGCTGACAGATCATTTGTATGGCGGGGATTCGAACTATCGCTTGCAGCAGGAGATCGTGTTGGGCATGGGCGGCGTGCGTATGGCGCATGCACTGGGGCTGCGCATCAACGTGCACCACATGAACGAGGGCCACGCGGCGCTGCTTACGCTGGCTCTGTTGGAAAGCCAGCTCGGAGGCGGCCCGCAGAGCGCAGCCACCGATGCTGACATTGAGGTGGTGCGACGGCGGTGCGTGTTTACGACGCATACTCCCGTTCCGGCTGGACACGACCGCTTTTCGACGGAGCAATCGACTCGGATTCTTGGCGGAGACAGGACCGCGCGACTGGAACAACTAGGATGCTTTCGCGATGGTTTGCTGAACATGACGCTGTTGGCGCTCAAGTTTTCTCGCTATGCGAACGGCGTTGCGATGCAGCACGGCAAAGTGTCGCGCGCGATGTTTCCGGAGTTTTCAATCAATTCCATCACCAACGGCGTACACGCGCCGACATGGATCAGCGAGCCCGTGCAAAGCATGCTGGACGCGCAGATTCCGACGTGGCGACGGGACAACCTGTATCTGCGCAACGCGATCGATCTGCCAGAATCGGAGATGCTCGCGGCGCACGCGCGGGCCAAGGATGATTTGCTGGCCGAGGTGGGCGCACGGACAGGTCTGGTACTGAATCCCAAGGTGCTGACGCTGGGATTTGCGCGGCGGGCAGCAACTTACAAGAGGGCGACACTGCTCTTCACCGACTTGGAACGGCTGAAGGAGATTGCGGCGAAGGCCGGCGGCTTACAGATTTTGTATGCGGGCAAGGCTCATCCGCAGGACGAACCGGGAAAAGCGCTGATCCAGCAAGTTGTGGAGGAGGCTCACAAGTTTTCTGACAGCAGTTTGCGGATTGTGTATCTCGAAAATTACGCGTGGGACCTGGGCGCGCAACTGACGGCGGGCGTGGATGTGTGGGTGAATACGCCGAAGCGGCCGTATGAAGCATCGGGCACCAGCGGAATGAAAGCAGCGATGAATGGCGTGCCCAGCCTGTCGATTCTGGACGGATGGTGGATTGAGGGCTGCATCGAAGGCGTGACTGGATGGGCGATTGAGGACGGCGCCGACGATGCCGCGGAGGCGAACGCGCTCTACACGAAGCTGGAGAAGGCAGTCGTTCCACTTTATTGCGACGCGCAAGAGAAGTGGGCGCGGCTGATGCGGACGACGCTGGCGTTTAACGGTTCGTACTTCAATACCAACCGCATGGTGAAGCAGTACGTGCGCAATGCCTACTACCCTGAGCCGCAGCTTGAGACCGCAAAGGTGGAAGAAGAGGCGTTTGCGGACTGAGAAAGAACAGCTTCTAGCTGCTAGCTTCTAGCCACTAGCCCGGTCACGCAGTTCTGCGGAGTTTTGTTTTTTCTGTCGCGCCTCGAAAAGCCAATGAGTAACCTGCGAGGAGCCCGGCAGGCTCGCGCGATTAAAGTTTTTTGCGCAGGAATTCGAAGATCCCGTAGCCGATAAAGCCGCTGGCGACGGCGATGATGAAATTCGTGGGCGTGATGATGTCGCGCAGGGCAAATGCGAATGTCTTGTTCTGGCCGTTGACGCCGGTGAACTCGCCCATGAGCAGGTTGGAATAAAAAAGGAAGACGATAAACGCGACTTCGATCAGTGCTCGCCAAAGCGGCTTCATCCGCGGTGGCGGCCTGAGATGCGTTTCGGTCTGCGTCTTCAGCAGCGTCATGCAGCGATCATAGCGGCGACGTAGCGCGCGGCCAAGCGAAATCGGACCGCCGCAGCATTATCAAAAGCCTCAACGCCTATAATCTCCCTGAAGTGATTCAAAGAAATTCAATGCGGTTGCGATGGGCGCGGCGGATTGCCGCCGTTGTAGCTTCGACTGTTTTTTTTCCGTTGATTTGCGCAAGTTATGCTCAAGCGCAAGCAAGTGCTGACGCGACTCGCGGCAACGGAGCGGGCCTAAACTCGGGAGGCTTCGCAGGCACCGAGGGGGCCAATGGGCCAGCCGACGGGCCAACCAACGGATCTAGGGTGCTGCTGGTGTTGCCGTTCGACAATCGCACGGGGCAGCCGAATCTGGAGTGGGTTCGCGAGGCGGCTGCGGTAACTCTGACAATGCGTTTTGCTTCTGCCGGATTCCAGCCGACCAGCCGCGCCGACCGCATGTACGCACTGGACCATCTGGGACTTCCGCAGGGCTTTCAGCCTTCGCGAGCCAGCGCGCTGAAACTGGCGCAGACGCTGGACGCCGATTCCATTTTGGTGGGCAGCTATACCACCGACGGCAGCGGGATTGTGGCCGAAGCGACGCTGGTGGATGTACCCGATTTGCGCATGATGCCGGAAGTAAGCGCGCGCGGCGAGATGAAAGACCTGGTCGCTGTGTTCGGCGAGCTGGCGTGGAAGCTGACGAAGCAGCTTGATCCCCAGTTCAACGTGGCCGAGGAGACTTTTGCGGCGGCGGGGAACGGAGTTCCGCTGACCGCGTTCGAGCAATACATTCGCGGCATTACGGAACCGGACCAGGCGGAGCGGCTGCGGCACTTGCAGAATGCGGTGAAGCTGAGCCCGGATTTTGGGCAGGCGTGGATGGCGCTGGGGCGCGAGGACTACAACGGACAGCAGTATCAGGACGCGGCAAATGCTTTTGCGAAGGTTGATCGGAACGGGACCGACGGCCTTGAGGCAGATTTCTATCGTGGACTGTCGTTGATGTTTTCCGGCGACTATCCGCACGCGGAGCTGGCGTTTGCGGACGTGGCGCGCGTGCTGCCGCTGGCCGAGGTGGTGAATAACGAGGGCGTGGCCGTGAGCCGCCAGGGCAAGGACGGGACTTCGCTGTTCATCCAGGCGGCGGCGTCCGATCCCAACGCGGCGGATTACCACTTCAACCTGGCGGTGAGCCTAAAGCGCGAAGGGAATCTCGCAGGGGCATTGAACGAGATGGCACAGTGCCTGAAGCTGCGCCCCAATGACAGCGAGGCGCAGGCGCTGGATGCGGCGTGGAAGGGAAAGCCCATTGCAGCGGCCGCGAACGGAGCAGTGGCCGCAGATGCGAGCGCCGACCCTCTGGAAAGAATTGTCCGCACGTTCGATGAGGCGGCCTTCCGGCAGGCGGCGGCAATGCTGGACGAAATGAATGCCGGGCGACTGACCGCGCTGACGCCGCGGGCTCAGGCACAGACGCTTTGCGCGCAGGCCAAGGGCTTTCTGGATCGCGGGCTGCTGCTCGAATCGGAGAGGTTATATCAGGATGCCGTGGCCGCGGATGGCACGAGCGCGCAGGCGCACGCAGGTCTGGCGGAAGTGCGTGAACGCAGCGGCGATACGGATGCGGCGCGAAAGGAAGCTCACGAAGCGTTGCAACTGGCGCCTTCGGCAGATGCGTATCTGGTGCTGGCGCAACTGGATCTGGAGGCGGGTTCGCTGCACGATGCGGACAGCGAGGCAAGCAATGCGCTGAAGCTGGAGCCGGCGAACCGAGCGGCGCAGGATGTGATGCGGCAGATCGAGGCGAAGTTGGGCAGGTAGTAGTGGACGCTGGGCGCGAGTCGAAAAGAGGCGAGCCATGAAGCACATTGTTGCGAAGAGCCAAATTGCCGTGGTAGCGATGGCGATTGCTTTGTGCGCTGTTTTCGGAATTGGCTTGAGTGTTCCGGTCTTCGGGCAGCAGCCTTTTGTGGACAAGCTGGTTCTGGATGACACGATTCAACCAGTGAGCGCGGATGAGGTAACGAGAGCTCTCGATCGGGCGAACAGCGATGGCGCAAGCGCGCTGCTGATTGAAATAAATACTCCCGGCGGACTGCTCGATTCAATGCGCGATATGGTGGGCGGGATTCTGCGTTCGCGCGTGCCGGTGATTGTTTATGTTGGCCCGTCGGGTGCGCGCGCGGGCTCAGCCGGGTTCTTCATTCTGGAGTCGGCGGACGTGGCCGCGATGGCTCCGGGAACCGAGGCTGGCGCCGCTCATCCCGTGTTTGAATTTGGCGGCCAGCCGGACACCACGGAAATGCAAAAGGTAGAGAACGACGCCGAGGCATTTCTGCGCTCGTACGTGACCAAGCGAAATCGGAGCACCGATGCAGCGGTAGCGGCGGTGCAGTCGTCGCACTCATATACGGCGGAGGAATCGCTGAACCAGCACCTGATCGACCTGATCGCCAACAGCGATAACGATCTGCTGAACTCGCTCGGCGGCCGCGAGATCACGCGCACGGATGGATCGAAGTTGACGCTGCACCTTGGCGGAGCGCGTGTTCAACTGCTCCGGAAGTCGCTGCGCGACGACCTGCTCGGTTGGCTAGTCGACCCCAACATCGCGCTTCTACTTCTTGTGGGCGGGGCGCTGCTGATTTATCTCGAGTTCAACTCTCCCGGAACGATCGTTCCCGGAGCGCTGGGCACGCTGATGGTGCTGCTGGCGGTCTTCGCGCTGAATTTGTTGCCCATCCGCTACACCGCGGTGATGCTGCTGGTCGCCGCGATGGTTTTGTTATTGCTGGAGGCAAAGTTTGGCGGGCACGGCGCACTGGCCATTGCGGGGATTGTTTGCCTGATGTTTGGAATGCTGACGCTAGTGGCGGCGCCGGTGCCGGAGATGGGAATCAGACC
>Ga0307474_10003851_pt1 | contig 10813 bp, 12 predicted proteins | sample atmos_gasesECM1C_2_FD_203312 | JGI IMG/M metagenome (GOLD analysis project Ga0307474, IMG submission 203312) | Hardwood forest soil microbial communities from Morgan-Monroe State Forest, Indiana, United States - atmos_gasesECM1C_05 | ecosystem: Environmental > Terrestrial > Soil > Temperate...
CAGTTCCTCCGCCGAGGTTCAACCGTCGCGTGCCTGCAGGGTGGGCATCCGGGTGAGTGCCGAGCTGCTGCGTAATCGGCCAGATATCGTGTAGCTCGGATCGGCGAAACACTACGGGCTGCGGGCTATCCCCTTTGACCGCCAAAGTACAACTGGCAACGCGTTTCCCGAAAGGCAGCGTCGGTAGTTGCACTTTCGCGTCAGGGCGTAGGTCTGCTGCCCGACCGCAGTGCGCGATGGGCGTGCGGCCAGAACGGCATGCCGACGACGACGGTGGCGCCGGTGGCGATGAGGCCGATTGCGGCGTCGACGCTCTCGCGTCCGTCGGTCGCCCAGTAGACGTCCTTGAGATCCAGCAGCAGGGCCAGCTCGTCGACGATCAGTGCGTTAGCCGAACCGAAAGCGACCGCAGCCGCGGGATGGCGCCGTTGCTTTTCGGTTCCGCGCAGGCCGACCGCTGCGACCGTCGCCAGTAGCGCGATGCCGATGTTGTAATGGTGAAAGTGCTTGCCGCCCAAGCTGACACCGCCACCTGCAGGGCCGTGGCCCGCACGGATCCAGTGCGTGAGCGCACGCACTCCGACGAAGGTGAGGGTGAACGACGTCTAGGCGAGAACCGTTGCCTGCTGCCCGGGTTCGAGCCGCTTGCCCCATTGGTGGCGCAGTCGCTCCCACCGTGATAACGGAGCGTCGCCGGTCTCGTTTTCCATCAGGCGGCCTTGACCGCGCGCCAGCGCTGCCTGCCCGTGCCGACTTTAACGTCCACGTCCTGAAACCCCGCGGCGCGCAAGCGATCCGGCAGGGTGTCCGGCGGAACCGGATTACAGGTGTCGCGGAAATGCAGGATCCGGAACATCAAGGACGGCACGCCGTCGCTGCCGGCGAAGACGCCGCCGGGCCGAAGTACCCGAAATGCCTCGGCGAACAGCCGGTCTTGCAATTCGGCGGTCGGCACATGGTGCAGCATGGTGAAGGACACCACCGAGCTGAACTCGTTATCCGGCAACCCGGTATCGCAGCCGTCGCCGTTGATGATGCGCGCCCGATCGCCGTAAAGCCGCCGCAGCCGCTCTGCCATCGGGGTATCGATCTCCACGGCCGTGAGCCTCGGCGTCCTATCGACCAGCACCCGCAGAAATGCGCCGTATCCGGGTCCGATCTCCAGGGTGTTGTCACCCAGCTCCACGTCAGCCAGGACCATGGGCAACACGTGGTTTTCAACTTCCTTCGCCCAGCGATCCGAGCTGCAGCACAATCTGTGGCAGAGGTTCATAGCCATAGTCAACGACCGTAGACCAACCGCCCCAATAGCATCGAGGGTTGTGGAGTCCCGTTGGGTGCTGCACCTGGATATGGACGCGTTCTTCGCCTCCGTCGAACAACTCACCCGACCGACCCTGCGGGCGCGGCCGGTGCTGGTCGGTGGTTTGGGTGGCCGGGGTGTGGTGGCCGGCGCGAGCTACGAAGCGCGGGTGTTCGGCGCCAGGTCGGCCATGCCGATGCATCAGGCCCGCCGGCTGATCGGCGTGACCGCGGTGGTGTTGCCCCCGCGCGGCGTGGTGTACGGGGTGGCCAGTCGGCGGGTCTTCGACACCATTCGCAGCGTGGTGCCCGTGGTCGAGCAACTGTCCTTCGACGAGGGCTTCGGAGAACCGCCGCAACTTTGCGGGGCGTCGGCCGAGGACGTCGAGGCGTTCTGTGAGGACTTGCGGCGACGGGTGCGGGAGGTGACCGGCCTGATCGCCTCGGTGGGCGCCGGCTCGGGCAAGCAGATCGCCAAGATCGCGTCCGGCCTGGCCAAGCCCGACGGCGTTCGGGTGGTCCGGCGTGCCGAAGAACAGCCACTGCTTGGCGGGTTGCCGGTGCGGCGGCTGTGGGGTATCGGTCCGGTCGCCGAGGAAAAGCTGAATCGACTCGGCATCGACACGATCGGACAGCTGGCCGCGCTGACCGACGCCGAGGTGGCCAACATCCTGGGCGCGACGATTGGGCCGGCGCTGCACCGGCTGGCCCGCGGCATCGATGACCGCCCCATCGCCGAGCGCGCCGAAGCCAAGCAGATCAGCTCCGAGTCCACGTTCGCCGTCGACCTGACCAGCCTCGAGCAGCTGCGTGAGGCGATCGAACCGATCGCCGAACATGCGCATCGACGCCTGTTGCGCGACGGTCGCGGCGCCCGGACCGTCACCGTGAAGCTCAAGAAATCCGACATGAGCACCCTGACCCGCTCGGCGACGTTGCCCTACGCGACGACCGAGGCCGGCGCGCTGATCGCGGTGGCCCGGCGACTGCTGCTCGACCCACGCCAGATCGGGCCCATTCGCCTACTCGGCGTGGGGTTTTCGGGGCTCAGTGACGTGCGGCAGGAGTCGCTGTTCCCGGACCTGGAGCTGTCGACGCTGGAGCCGGAGCCACAGCATCCCGTCGAAACCGCAACCGAGGCCATGTTTGCGCCGGGTCCCGAGCCCTCGCCGTGGCGGGTCGGCGACGACGTCGCGCACTGCGATTTCGGGCACGGTTGGGTGCAGGGCGCGGGCCACGGAGTGGTCACCGTGCGGTTCGAGACCCGTGGTTCCGGCCCGGGCCAGGCCCGGACGTTCCCCGCCGACACCAGCGAGCTGACCAGCGCCAACCCGACCGACTGCCTGGACTGGCCGGACTACGTCGGCGCGCTGCGGGCCGAGGATTCCGCTGTTGCGTCAGCCCCAGCGCTCGATGACGTCGGCGACGGGTAGCCCCGCGGCCAGCGTGGCCATCAGCAACACCCTGGCCTGAGGCGGTCGCAGCCGCGGCACGAGCACCGCGCCGGCTTCCACCAGGTCGTGCCCTGGGCCGTACCCGGCGCTGACCCGCCCGCCGGCGACCCGGGTGGACACCGCGACCACCACCCCATCGCGGCAATGACGGCGCACCCCGTCGACAACCGCGGCCCCGGCATTGCCCGAGCCCAGCGCCTCCAGCACCACGGCGCGCGCTCCCGCGGCCACGCAGGCGTCCATCGCCACCGAGTCACTGCCCAGGTATGCCGCGACGATGTCGACCCGCGGCGCCGCGGCGGCGCTCAGATCGCCGAGGTATGGGCGCACCTTGTCTGCTCTCAGCGCCACCTCACCCGAGCTGGTGCCGAGCAACGCGCCGGCGAAGCCGCTCAGGTCCTGGGTGGCCACCTTGTGCAGGCCCAACGGTTGCAACACCCGGCCGGCGAATGACACCACCACGCCGATTCCACGGGCGGAGGGGCTGGCCGCCACCGCCAGGGCGTCGCGCAGATTCGCCGGGCCGTCGGCGTCGGGGGCATCGGCGCTGCGCATGGCACCGGTCAGCACGACGGGGGTGGTGCCCGCGTAGGTGAGGTCCAGCCACAGCGCGGTCTCCTCGAGGGTGTCGGTGCCATGGGTGATGACCACGCCTTCGGCGCCGTCATCGGCACTGGCCTGCACCGCGGCGCGAATCCGATCCCAATCGGCCAGTGTCAGCTCTGAGCTGTCCACCGCCATCAGGTCGACCACGTCGACATCGAGGCCGGATGTCAGCGCCGCTCCGCTCTGGCCGGGACGGCGCACGCCGTCGGCGCCGGTGCTGGTCGATATCGTGCCTCCGGTGGCGACGACGGTGAGGCGGCCCATGATGGGATCATCCCGCATGCGTCGCATGTCCACCGCCATTGCCGGGTCCGGAGAGGTCGAGCCGAACCGGGAGATGTTTTAAGGGATGATGGGGGAGTGCCCGAGGAACCAACAGGATCGGCTGAGCCGGTGACCTCGGCCGGTCAGGCCGGGGCCGGCGAGGTTGGGGAACCTGAAGCTCCCGCGCCACAGAATGCACAGAACCCTCCAAGGCGGCTGCGCCTGCTGCTGACGGTCGCGGCGGTCGTCCTGACGCTGGACGTCGTGACCAAGGTGCTCGCGGTCAGGCTGCTGCCGCCCGGGCAGCCGGTCTCGATCATCGGCGACACGGTCACCTGGACTTTGGTGCGCAATTCGGGTGCCGCGTTCTCGATGGCGACCGGATACACCTGGCTGTTGACGCTGATCGCGACCGGCGTGGTGGTCGGCATCTTCTGGATGGGCCGGCGGCTGGTGTCGCCCTGGTGGGCGGTGGGCCTCGGGATGATCCTCGGCGGCGCCATGGGCAACCTGGTCGATCGCTTCTTCCGGGCGCCCGGACCGCTTCGGGGACATGTGGTGGACTTCTTGTCCGTCGGCTGGTGGCCGGTGTTCAACGTCGCCGATCCCTCGGTGGTCGGCGGCGCGATCCTGCTCGTCACCCTGTCGATATTCGGCTTCGACTTCGACACGGTAGGCCGGCGCAAGGCCGACCAGCGCTGATAGCCGCCGGCGACGATGCAGAACGCAGCGATGGGGAGGAGCGGCGCATTTGAGTGACCGTTCGATGCCCGTCCCGGAGGGATTGGGGGGCATGCGCGTTGACGCCGGGCTGGCCCGCCTGCTGGGACTGTCCCGCACGGCCGCGGCGGCCCTCGCTGAAGACGGCGGTGTCGAATTGGACGGTGTGCAGGCGGGTAAGTCCGATCGTCTGACACCCGGCGCCTGGCTAGAGGTGCGCTTGCCGGAGGCGCGGGCGCCGCTGGAGAACACCCCCGTCGACATCGAGGGCATGACGATTCTTTATTCCGACGACGACATCGTCGCGGTCGACAAGCCGGCGGCGGTGGCCGCGCACGCGTCGGTGGGCTGGACGGGGCCCACCGTGCTCGGGGGCCTGGCGGCCGCCGGTTACCGGATCACGACGTCGGGCGTGCCCGAGCGACAGGGCATCGTGCATCGCCTCGACGTCGGCACCTCTGGCGTGATGGTGGTGGCGATCTCCGAGCGCGCATACACCGTGCTCAAGCGGGCGTTCAAGCAACGCACCGTCGACAAGTGCTACCACGCGCTGGTGCAGGGCCATCCGGATCCGTCCAGCGGGACGATCGACGCGCCGATCGGCAGGCACCGCGGCCCCGAGTGGAAGTTCGCCGTCACCAAACATGGCCGGCACAGCCTGACCCACTACGACACGGTGGAGGCCTTCGTCGCCGCCAGCCTGCTCGACGTGCATCTGGAAACCGGTCGCACCCATCAGATCCGGGTGCATTTCTCCGCCCTGCATCACCCGTGCTGCGGCGATCTCGTCTACGGCGCCGACCCGACCTTAGCGAAACGGCTTGGGCTGGAACGCCAATGGCTGCACGCGCGGTCGCTGGCATTCGCCCATCCGGCCGACGGCCGGCGGATAGAGATCGTCAGCCCGTACCCGCCGGATTTGCAGCACGCCCTCGACGTGTTGCGCGACGAAGGATGACCGACGCCGACGGTCTAGGCGGGCTTGCGTGCCTCGACGAGGACTCGCGTTGCGTGGGCGACGAAGGGGCCCTGGGACTCGATGCGCTCATGAAGGTCGCGCAGCCGGTCGCGATAGCGTTCGACGGTGAAGTCCGGCACGGCCCAAATCACCTTGCGCAGGAAGTAGACAACGGCGCCGATGTCGAAGTACTCCTGGCGTAGCCGTTCCATGCGCATGCTCACCACCTGCAGCCCCGCGGCCCGTGCGTCCGCGCACTCGTTGTCCGGGTGACGCTGGGCCCCCACCTCGGGCTGCGGCCCGAGGAAGTACTCGATCAGCTCCGACACCGAGGCGGGTCCGACATGCTGCGCCAGATAGGTGCCGCCGGGCCGCAGTACCCGGGCGATCTCGCTCCACCAGATGCTGTTGGGGTGCCGACTGGTCACCAGGTCGAACGCCTCGTCGGCGAACGGCAGCGGCGGCTCGTCCGGAATTGCCACGACCACCACGCCGCGCGGGTGAAGCAGCTTGGTGGCCAGGGCCGCATTGGGTGGCCAGGGCTCGACGGCGGCCATCGTGGGCGGGAACGTCTCCGCGCCGGCCAGCACCTCCCCGCCACCAGTCTGAATGTCCAGCGCGGCTGACGCTTTGGCCAACCGCCGGCTCATCAGTCGTTGGTAGCCCCACGACGGCCGTTGTTCTGTCGCGCGGCCATCGAGCCAGGAGAAATCCCAGCCGTGCACCGATACCGAATCGGCTTCTGCCACCAGATCTTCGAATGAGCGACGCATGCGTCGAATTCTCATCAAAAATCGGTCGCGTGGCGAATAACCGCCAGAGGCTCGTCGCACACCGGGGCGGAGCGGGCCGCTCACATGCTGCTCATGCCGCTGGCCACCAAGACGATCCCCGCCGTCCCGCCGATGACGACGAGGACCCGCCGACGGTGCGCGCGCAGCCAATTGCTCACCGACAACATGATGGCTTGGGTCTGCTCGGGCTTCACCAGGTAGGCAACAAGCGGGATCTCGATAATCGCGAACATCCCAACGGTGTACGCGATGGCCGCGCAGAACTGCGTGCCGATCGCTGCGCCCGACGCCGCGCTGAAAGAAAGTAGCGCCATATACTCGACGGGCACCAGTCACTGCCCGAGGCCGGCCGCAAACGCAACCCACGGACGCCCACCTGCCAGCAGATGCTGAGCGCGGGCCGCCAGCCGGGAGACGGTACCAGGCTTGCTTTATCGTGGCGCCGCGGCAGCGGGATCGCGACTACCTGTCGGTACCGGGGCCCGCCGACGCGCCAGGCCCACTGCGTTCAGCGCGGCGATCAACAATGCGAGCACACCAAAGGCGATCATGACGGGGCCACCGGTGAACCGCGCTGTCACGTCTCGGATAAGAACTGGCGAGAAGTCTCGCAGCAGTGTCACCACCGCCATTGCCGGGTCCGGAGAGGTCGAGCAGCGGAGTGCTTAACGTTTTCGAGCGCCGTGGTTTTAAGCACAAAGGGTGGCTGCGCCATCGTGGAAATGGCCGCGCAGAAATACCGATCGGGTGTCGCGGCGCGCTCACACCTTCGTGGTGGTCTCGCCCGATGCGATCTCGGGAGCCAGCGGCGCGATGGCACCGAGGATTCCGGTCACCGTCCCCGAGGGGACGCCGGCGGCAGCCAGTGCGTCGGCCAAGTGCCCGGCCACCAGGCTGAAGTGGTGCATGGTGATTCCACGCCCCTGGTGCACTTGCTTCATCGGCGCGCCGGTGTAGGGTTGGGGACCGCCGAGAGCGGCCGCGAAGAACTCGACCTGTTTGCCTTTGAGGCGGTTCATGTTGGTTCCGGCGAAGAAACCTGACAGTTGATCGTCGGCAAGCACACGAACGTAGAAGTCATCGACCACGACCTCGATCGCCTCGTGCCCGCCGATGCGGTCGTAGACGCTGACCGGCTCGGGCTTGCCGAAGCGTGCCACTAGTCTCATGCCACCAGGGGATCATTTCGGCGTTGCCCGTCGGTTAGTGGGCAATCACGCTCGGATTACTCGCTGTAACAAGCGGATTGCCCATATCAGCCACGACTTGGGGCCGCCGCGTTAAGGACATGGCCTGGTTCACATGCCGGCAATCCGCACCTAATTGCCGACCGATGTCCTAGGTTGGCTCTATGACCCACGTCACAGTAGCGAGGCCCGATGAATCTTGGTGACTTGACGAGCTTGGTGGAAAAGCCGTTCGCGGCGGTCTCCAACATCATCAACACCCCGAACTCCGCTGGGCGATATCGACCGTTCTATCTGAGGAACCTGCTCGACGCGGTCCAGGGCCGCACACTCGGCGATGCGGTGGAGGGCAAGACCATCCTCATCACCGGAGGGTCATCGGGCATCGGTGAGGCCGCCGCGAAGAGAATCGCGGAAGCGGGTGGGGTTGTGGTGCTGGTCGCCCGCACGCTGGAAAACCTCGAAAAGGTAGCCGGCGAGATCCGCGGCGACGGCGGGACGGCCCACGTGTACCCGTGCGACCTGGCCGACATGGACGCCATAGCGGCGATGGCCGATAAGGTGCTCGACGACCTCGGCGGCGTCGACATCCTGATCAACAACGCGGGGCGGTCCATTCGACGCTCGTTGAAGCTGTCCTACGACCGGATCCACGACTACCAGAGAACGATGCAGCTGAACTACCTGGGCGCGGTCCAGCTCATTCTCAAGTTCATCCCCGGGATGCGGCAGCGCGGTTTCGGGCAGATCATCAACGTCTCCTCGGTCGGCGTGCAGACCCGGGCACCGCGTTTCGGCGCCTACATCGCCAGCAAGGCCGCGCTGGACAGCCTGTGCGACGCGCTGCAGGCCGAGACGGTGAACGACGACGTGCGATTCACCACCGTGCACATGGCACTGGTACGCACCCCGATGATCAGCCCGACCACGATGTATGACAAGTTCCCGGCGTTGACGCCGGACCAGGCGGCCGGCGTGATCACCGACGCGATCGTGCACCGGCCCCGGCGGGCCAGCTCACCGTTCGGGCAATTCGCCGCCGTCGCCGACGCGGTGAACCCCGCGGTCATGGACCGCGTGCGCAACCGCGCCTACGGCATGTTCGAAGACTCCGACGCCGCCAAGGGCGGCGAGAGCGAATCGGCAACCGACAGATCGCAATTCGACAAACGCAGCGAGACGTTCGTGCGGGCGACGCGCGGGATCCATTGGTGACACCATGAGCCTTCCGAAACCCGGCAATGAAACAACCGTCGTCATCACCGGCGCGTCCTCCGGTATCGGCGCGGAACTGGCGCGCGGCCTGGCCCGCCGTGGCTTTCCGCTTTTACTGGTCGCGCGGCGACGTGAACGGCTCGACGAGATAGCCAACGAAGTGGGCCAGGAGTACTCGGTCGCGGTCGAGGTGCTGCCGCTGGACCTCAGCGACGCCAAAGCCCGCGTCAAATTGGCGAACCGGCTCCGCACCGAACCGATCGCCGGTCTGTGCAACAGCGCCGGCTTCGGCACAAGTGGCGTTTTCTACACGTTGCCGCTGGAGCGGGAAAGCGAAGAGGTCACCCTGAACGCGCTGGCGCTGATGGAACTCACCCACGCGGCCTTGCCCGGCATGGTCGAACGCGGGGCCGGGGCGGTGATGAACATCGCGTCAATCGCCGGGTTCCAGCCGATGCCCTACATGGCGGTGTATTCGGCCACCAAGGCCTTCGTGCAGACATTCTCCGAAGCCATCCACGAGGAACTGCACGGCACGGGAGTGTCGGTGACGGTTTTGTGCCCGGGCCCGGTGCCCACCGAGTGGGCCGAGATCGCCAATGCCGAGCGGTTCAGCATTTCCATCGCGCAGGTCTCGCCATCCGGCGTCGCCGAGGCCGCGATCGGCGGGATGCTCGGTGGCAGGCGCAGCGTGGTGCCCGGGGTGGTGCCCAAGGTCGTCAGCACCAGCGGTAGATTCGCACCGCGCAGCCTGCTGCTGCCCGCGATCCGGATCGGGAACCGATTTCGCGGGGGGCCCAACCGCTGATGGCCGCCGCACCCCGGGGGCGGACAGTAAACCCACTCGCCTGCCCGCACGGTAAGGAGAGCACGAGGTGCTGCACGGAGTTGCTCGGCTTGCCATAGCCGCTCCGCGCAGGATCATCGCCATGGCTTTCCTGATCCTGGCCGCCGCCGGAGTTTTCGGCTCCCCTGTCATCGACGCCCTGTCGGCGGGCGGCTATCAGGATCCGTCGTCGGAGTCTTCGCAGGCTCAGCGTGTGCTGGCGGAGAAGTTTGGCTACGGCGACCAAGAGATGATCGTCACGGTGACCTCCGAGGCGGGCGTCCAAAGCGAGGCCGCCCGGACCGTGGCCACCGGCATCGTCGCGCAGTTGAAAGCGTCGCGGACGTTGGCCGGGTGGACTCGGCGTGGACCGTGCCGCCGCCGGTCGCGCCGGGCCTGATCACCAAGGACGGCAAGACCGGCCTGATCGTTGCCGGCATTGCCGGTGGCGAGACCGGCGCTCAGAAGAACGCCGCGGCGCTGGCGAAGAAGCTCGTGCACGACCGTGACGGTGTCACGGTGAAGGCTGGCGGCGAAGCCCTGATTTACGCGCAGATCAACAAGCAAAGCGAAAAAGACCTGTTGGTCATGGAATCCATCGCGCTTCCGTTGAGCTTCGTTGTGCTGGTGTGGGTGTTCGGCGGAATGCTCGCCGCCGCGATTCCGATGGCGGTCGGCGGCTTCGCGATCGTTTCCACGTTGGCGGTGTTGCGCGCGATCACGCTCGCCACCAACGTCTCGATCTTTGCGCTCAACCTCACGATGGCCATGGGCTTGGCGCTGGCCGTCGACTACACCCTGCTGATCATCAGCCGATACCGCGACGAGCTCGCCGACGGCAGGGACCGCAACGAGGCACTGGTCCGCACGATGTGCACCGCGGGGCGGACCGTGCTCTTTTCGGCGACGACCGTTGCGCTGTCGATGGGCACGATGGTGCTGTTCCCGATGTACTTCCTGAAGTCGTTCGCCTACGCGGGCATCGCGGTGGTCGCGTTGGCGGCCGCAGCCGCGGTGGTGATCAGCCCGGCGGCGATCGTCCTGCTCGGCGATCGGCTGGACTCGCTGGACGTGCGGCGGCTGATCCGCCGGCTGCTCGGACGCCCCGAGCCGGTGCCGCGTCCGGTTGACGACAGCTTCTTATACCGCTCGACGAAAGCCGTGATGCGACGGCCAATTCCGATCGCCGTCGCGATCGTCGCGTTGCTGCTGGTGCTGGGCGCGCCTTTTCTCGGGGCGAATTGGGGCTTCTCCGACGACCGGGTGTTGCCGCCGTCGGCTTCGGCGCGGCAGATCGGCGACGAGCTGCGCTCCGATTTTGCGGTCGACACGGAGGCGAACGTGATCGACGTGATCCCTGACGCAATCGGGTTGACGCCCGGTGATATCGAGCGCTATGCCGTCAAGCTCTCGCAGGTGCCCGACGTTTTGTCGGTGTCGGCACCCGGTGGGACCTTCATCCGCGGGTCGCTGGTCGGGCCGCCTGC
>Ga0307474_10003852_pt1 | contig 10809 bp, 11 predicted proteins | sample atmos_gasesECM1C_2_FD_203312 | JGI IMG/M metagenome (GOLD analysis project Ga0307474, IMG submission 203312) | Hardwood forest soil microbial communities from Morgan-Monroe State Forest, Indiana, United States - atmos_gasesECM1C_05 | ecosystem: Environmental > Terrestrial > Soil > Temperate...
ACGCTTGCGTATTCGGGAGGTCGTTTGCAAAGCACGAAAGGATTGACGGCGGTGTCGGGCGGAGCTGTGGTGTTGGCGCTGCTGCAAAGTTTGTGCACCGCAATTCTCACTATTAACGGCATCCGCGTGGGGATTGGCGTTGCGGCCCTTGCCGCCAGCAGCATTGCCGCGCCTCTGCTCTCGTTCCACCGCGATGCGATTCGCATTCCAATGCTTTCAATTGCGGTGATTGGCGCTGTGGTTAATCTTGCCGTGCTCGCGTGGGTGTGGCATCTACGCGCGCGTCCGGAGTCGCAGTGGCGCAAGCAGGAGATTACGAAGAAGCAGCGCTGGTCAGAACGGCTGCAAGTTGCGATGGCAATTGCCACGCTGATTTTGGTCGGCTGCGAGATTTATGCACATCCGATTGTGAATCACGGAGCGGCCGCGTTCTGAGATTTTTCTGCCGCGTCAAAGCAATTCGCGGCATCGATGCTGACTCTACGGTCCCGACACTTCCATCTCTTTTTCCAGCCGCTCGTGCAGCCGCTCGCTGAATCCAGTGGGCAGCTCGAATACGCGATCATCTGCGTAGAGCACAACCACATTGCGCGTGGAGTCGAGTACCGCCGAGCAGATCTCGCAAGTCTCAAGATGCTTATCGATTTCCGCGCGCAGCTCCACGTCCACCTCGCCGTCGATGTAGGCGGAGATGTGCTGCCAGACGTGTTTGCAGTCGATTCTCATCTCGGCTCGTCTCTTCCGGTCTCGTCTCGCTTCTTAGCGGCCCACCCGAACAAACCGCTTCGCTTCGGTACAAATCCTTTCAGCCGCGGCGCCAAGCTGCGCTGCAAAAGCGCCCGTGCGCGGTGAAGACGTACCTTCACGGCTCCCTCGGCGATGCCGAGCGCGGCAGCAGTCTCACGCACGTCCATCTCTTCGATGTCCCTGAGCAGCACGACGTTACGGTAAATCTCCGGCAGCCCGTCAATCGCCTGCCGCAACACTGCCGCAAGCTCTTTTTGTTCCAGCGCCAGGTTCGGAACCTCGCGCCAACTGGTCAGGATGGCCGGCGTAAAGTCGCCGGCCTGGTCGTCGCTCAGCGCGTCGAGCGAGTCCTCCCGCCGCGTTTCGGCCTTGCGCAGCCGACCCAGCCCTTCATTCCGCGCAATGGAAAGCGCCCACGTGCGGAACTGCGATTCGCCTCGAAAAAGGTGCAGGTTGCGGTAGATCTTGAGCACCGTCTCCTGCGTGGCGTCTTCGGCCTCGGCCTCATTGCGCACGATCGAAAGCAATAGAAAGTAGATGGGGCGCTCGCAGGGGCGAATCAGCTCGTGAAAAAGCTGCTTTTCGCCAGCCAGAATGCGGCGAATACAGTCCGCTTCGGCCTCCGGATTGGGTGCGTTCTTCATCTTGCCTTGAGCCCTGGGGCCGTCTGCGGCGCGGTGAGCTGCGTCTCAGAAAGAACTATATCGTGATTGGGTCCTAAGCCTTTTGCCTGTGCTGCCGAGGTCTTCCGGGCTCCAGGTCGCCTGGATCATCAGCTTTTTTTGCCTCATCAAAAAGAATCCTTGCAAAAAACTCACCATTTGGGCTGTACAATCCGTTCACGAGGAGTCTTATGGCCGGAGATATGCAAATTACGTGCAGCGACTGCGGGCAGGATTTTACCTTCAGCTCTGCCGATCAACAGTTTTTTCAGGAACGCGGATACTCGACCCCAAAGCGATGCAAACCTTGCCGCCAGGCAAAGAAGGCCGATTCGGGGGGATCTGGCCACCGTTCGGCTCCTTCACAGGGAACACCTGTGATTTGTTCGGGTTGTGGTCAGCCTACTACCGTCCCTTTTGAACCGCGTGGCGACCGCCCGGTGTATTGCCGGGACTGCTACACGGCGCGCAAGGGCACCGGAGGCGGCGGCGGACGCGGACGCTAGAGCGGGGTTAGCGCTTGCCGGTTTCTCCGACGGAGCAAACTACTCCTGACAACTGACAAATTGTGTCTGCACGGTTGCGACTTCGTAAGACGACGGAACGAGCGGATTAGTGTCTTCTTACGAGGCGAACCGGCCGCGCCGGTGCGTCCGACGCACTTCTATTTGACCGATCGTTTTGCGATCATTCCCAGCCTGATTCCCGGCTTAATTTGTTTCGTCCGCGTTGGCCAAGGCTCGTCCCGACTTGCTGCTGCTCGTTGCAGCGGCGATCCGTTTTGAAATAGCGGTGATCTGACTCGGGCGGCGGTGGTCTCTTTTGACCAGCGGGCTTTGGCTTGCTGAGCGAAGATGACTGGGTATGTTCGGCCCCTGAGCGCACAGCCAATTGCAGTTGGACAGATGTCTCTACGCTGGATAAACTAGCCCTCACGGACCCCCTCTATATCCGTGCGCATAAGGAAACTTTCCAAGGCCATGTCCTCTCAGCTCTCGTTCACCGGATTCGCCTGGAAAAACCTGCGCCGCCGGCGCCTCAGAACGCTGCTAACCCTGTGCGGAATTACGATGGGAATAGGGGCGTTTGTGGCATTGGTAGGATTTTCGCGCTCGTTTGAACACGAATGGTTGCGGCTCTATCAAAGTTCCGGCACTGACATCGCCGTCCTTCAATCCAGCCTGTTCAATAGCTCGATTGATGAGTCGATCGGCGCGAAAATCAAGCAGCTTCCCGAGGTGGCCGCGGTCGCGCCGCTGGTCTTCAATCTCATCGATCTCACGCCGGACGTGAATGCTCTGGTCTACGGATGGCCAGCCGATTCCTACGAGATGGATTCGCTCAACTTCACTTCTGGCACCCGTTTTCACGCCGGCCAGCCCGAGATTGTGCTGGGCGATCTGCTCGCCCAAACCCTGAAGAAGACGACCGGCGATACCCTGACTATTTTGGGCGAAACGTTCACGATCACGGGGATATTTCACGGGGGCACGGCTCTCGAAACCGGCGCGGTGATTATGCCGCTCGATCAAATGCAGATCATCTCCAGCAGGCAGGGAAAAGTGACCGCGTTCCATGTGCGGCTTAAGCCCACGCCTGCCGGCCAAACGTATGAGCAGTACGTCTCCAAGGTCCAGAAGGAAATTGAAGCCCTGGTGCCCGGAATCCGTGCCGAGGCTGCGGCGGAACGCGCATCTAATAACCAGATCGTCGACATGGCCCACTCGGTTGCCTGGGGCACGTCAATGATCGCTTTGCTCATTGGTATTGTTGGAATTGCCAATACCATGGCGATGTCGGTTTTTGAGCGCACCCGCGAGATCGGAGTTCTGCGCGCGCTGGGATGGAAGGGGCGGCACGTGATTCTGCTTATTCTTACGGAGGCGGGCGTTCTTGGCCTTGTTGGCGGCTTGCTTGGAATCGTTGTTGGGTTGGGAGCGTTGTGGATCCTATCCATCATGCCGCAGACCGCCAGCGTGGTTTCATTGTCTGTCTCGCCAGATCATCTGGTCGAGTCGCTTCTGATCGCCATCGGCTCCGGGCTCCTCGCCGGAGCGTATCCCGCATGGCGCGCCTCGCGGCTGTCTCCAGTGGAGGCATTGCGTTATGAGTAGCCCCATCCTCGAAGGCCGCACACTTGTAAAGAGCTATGACGACGGCCAAGTCGCGGCATTGCGCGGAGTAGACATCACGATCGATGCCGGCGAATACGTGACCATCACCGGTGCCAGCGGAAGCGGGAAATCCACTTTGCTGCATATGCTGGGCGGCCTGGATGTGCCGACAAGCGGCGATGTTCTTTTCCGTGGCGCGAAACTGGGCTCGGAAATGGATCTGGATACCTTCCGTTCTAGCCAGGTCGGATTCATCTTCCAGGCTTTTCACCTGCTGCCGACGCTGCGCGCGGTAGAAAATGTGCAGGTGGCAATGCTGGCGATCAAGGGGCGCGCCAATCATCGCGTGGAGCGCGCGTCGGCTCTGCTTGAAGAGATGGGCCTGAAGGATCGCATGCAGCATTTTCCCAACGAGCTATCGGCGGGAGAACGGCAGCGGGTGGCCATCGCTCGTGCCCTGGCCAACGAACCGGCCATTCTGCTTGCCGACGAACCAACGGGCAATCTCGACAGCGTGAATACCGGTCATATTATGGACATTCTGCGCGGCATTCGAGAGACCCGCGGTATGACACTGGTGATCGTGACCCACGAGAATGACATCGCCTTGAGCGCGCCGCGCCACATTCGCATCCGCGATGGCAGAATTGAAGCATGAGGATTGTCCGAAGCATGAAAACCGCGCAGAGCATCAAGGGCCAGCACAAGGCCCGCTTCGTGGCGCGGCATGCATGCCGGTTTTCATTCCTGATAGCCGCACTGGCGCCGGTGCTTTGGGCCCAAACAGCAAATGTGAACGATCTCTTCGCCACGGAGCGAAAGCAGATCGAAACGGCCGACTTTCGCGTCACCGGCCACCTGGTCGCCATCGATGCCACCGGGGCGCGCGTGACCTATCCCCTCACCATCAAGACGCATTGGTTTCCCGGGGTGCTGCGCGAGTTTGTCGATCTAGGACAGCCGCCCTCGACCAAAGGCGATCTGCGCGAGCATATTCTTATAGAGATGCGGGCCAACGGCGAACATACGATCCAAATCGTTCATCCCGGCGAAACAGTGGCCCATATACTTCCCTTTGAAAAGTGGGACACTCATCCGCTCGGCCCAGGATTCGACTACGAGGACTTCCTGGAGCAGCAGTACTTCTGGCCGGGGCAAGCATCTGAAGGCCCAGCGACATTCGGCGCGCGGAATTGCGATGTCATCAAAAGTACGCCCGGCCCGGCCGATCGAACGCACTACTCGCAAGTCCGCACCTGGGTCGACCCTACGATCAACTTCCCTGTTTACGCTGAAAAAACAATCAAGGCATCCGGAACTGTGAAAGAATTTACATCGTACGGCGTGCGCCAGGAAGAGGGCCATTGGTTCGCGCACCAGGTGGAAGTTAAAACGCGTGGACAATCCGGGTCCACACTGCTTATCTTTGATCGCGGCAGCGCGAAGGCAAAACTCTCAGCTGCAGATTTCAGCCCGGCCGCGCTCACACACTTCTAGGAGACCGATGCACATCGCCCTCTGGATTGTCGCCATTGCAGCAGTCTTGCTCGCGGCCGGTGTGTGCTACGAACTGATCGGCAGCCGGCACGACCGGCAGCGGTTTACCGAATCTGGGCGCTGGGTAACTATCGGCAACGGCGCAAAACTGTACATCTCGGAACTGGGAGCGGGCGAGCCCACGGTCATCTTTGAGGCTGGCATCGGCGCCACGCACCTGAACTGGTGTCATATTCAGGAGACGATCGCGGAGTCTGCGCGCACAGTTTCTTACGATCGCTCGGGATTGGGCTGGAGCAGCCGCTGCCGTACCGCTCGCACTCCCGGAAACATCGCCGCCGAGTTGCACCAGATGCTCGGCCGCGCAGGCTTCAGGCCGCCTTTCATTCTGGTTGGGCACTCGTTTGGCGGGCTTGTCATGCGCCGCTACGCAACGCTTTATCCTGAGCAGGTCGCAGGCGTCGTGCTCATTGATCCCATGCGTTCAGAACAATGGCCGCCATTCGACCCGGCAAAACAATCTCAGATCGATCTAGGTTGCAGGCTGATTCGCTTTGCAATTCCTGTCGCTTCGTCCGGATTCGCGCGCCTGATGGTCAGTTTGTTGTTCACCCGCGCAAGCCATCTTTCCGACCACATTGCCGGGGCCGCCGGCGCGCACAAGCGCCACGTTCTGACGCGGCTCAAAACCGAAGTGAGAAAAATGCCTCGGAAGGTATGGCCAGCTGTCGCCGCGCATTGGTCACGCCCTGGATTCTATGCCGGAATCCGCAGCCATCTGAAGTCCATTCCGGACACCGTGACGGAGATGGACGCAGCCGGACCTATCCGTGAAATTCCTGTCACCGTGCTCACGCCCGGCAACACCTCGCCGCTCACTCAGGAAAATCTGGCCCGCATCGGAGACCGAACGCATCAGGTCTTCGCCCATGAGAGCGAACACTGGATCCATCTCGACGAGCCCGAAATTGTGCTCGATGCAATTCGCGCCATGATGGCCGCGGCAGCAGCTGAGACTACAGCCGCTGTTGCGTCGCGGTAATCACACGGTCATAATTCCGTTGACCACACGAAGCATTCCCTGGCCCGCGGAACGCATTCGTTGCCTGGCGCATGACACGCTAGGCTTTGCCGCGAAAGCTAGTCCGAAAGCTAATCCGAAAGCTAATCTTGGCCTACGAGATGCGCACGCTTTTGCCGCGCGAAAGCACAGCAGCCTTGCGGCGGTCCTTCGATGCGTGGTCGATCTTCTTCCAGAAGCCGATGAAATAGTCGACTGCTGAGATCATAGAGACCAGAACCGTAAAGTAAATTGCCGCGACCGCATACCACTTCACCGGGATAGTGAGCACGCCAATCTGCCAATGATCCCAGCGGTGCGCCAGGATGGCTAAAGTCACCGAGACAATCTGGACAACTGTCTTGAGTTTTCCTAGGTCGCTGGCCGTGACAGTAAACCCTTCAGACGATGCAATTGATCGCAGGCCCGAGATAAGAAACTCGCGGCCAACGATGACCACCACGATCCAAACCTTGACGACCTGCGGGTTGTAGGCGACCAGAGCAACAAACGCCGCCGTGACCATGATCTTGTCGGCGAGTGGATCGAGCAGCATGCCCATTGTGGTGATCTGGCCGCGCTTGCGGGCGAGATACCCATCCAGCCCATCGGTGATCGATGCCAGCACAAAGAGAATTGATGCCAGTATCTCCTGCGCCCCGCTCGGCCCAGCCCACGGAAAATGCGGCGACAATATCCAGAGGAACAGCGGGATCATGATGATCCGCGTCATCGTGATGGAGTTGGGGAGGTTCATCGATGATTCACTTGGGGCCCGCCACGCCTTCTGGTCTCTGGTAGCGTGACACTATTATTGCACTGGCGACAATTCGGCGCGCCCGGCGAATGATTACTTTTGGCTAATAAACAGGGCTGAAAAGACTACCCGCCTACTTTTTCGCGGTGGCCGTGGCCATTGGATAGAGCGAGATCAGGTAGCCGGCTTCGTCGCTGTCGATGGGCGCGAACTCCAGCAGGCCAATAGTCTGCCAAGCAAATAGACGAGTACGGAAGAAATAGCTCTTCCCTGCTTCCGCCGTGAAATGTGCGAGCTCCACGCCCTGAAAAAAGGACGACTGAAGCGCGGCGCAAACATGATGCTCCCCCGGCGCGACCTCGACCGAGAACCACGATTCGCCGTGATTGGCTCCCACCCAGACGCCGTCAACGGCATACCTCGTCGTCGGCGAACCAAGCGTCGCTCCACCAACGCCACTTCCGTCATCGTTGACGAAGTGGAGGATCGCCATTCCTGCCTGGGGCGGAACGAGGCTGTGTTTGGCATCGTCCAGCGAGACGTTGAAACTTTGCGCGTCAGGCCCGCATGTCGAAGGCAGAGGAATTTGCGGTGGCCGCTGGTTGCCAAATCGTGCACTTTGTTGCGCAAATGCGGTCACACTAACGAATAAAAATACAATCGCAGTTTTCATCGCGTTGCTCCCCGAGTCCACTAACTATCTGTCTCTCTAATAATTTGGACGGAAAACCTCCGAGTTTGGTTTCACACGCAAAGAAATGGCGGGAGAGCCTGCGCTCCTCCCGCCACGTTTGTTCCCTTGCGCCAAAAAGCTACGCGTAAAAGCCCCGCTGCTTGATGGTGTAAGCCACTCGGTCAACTGCCAGCATGTAGGCCGCGATGCGATTGTTCACGTCGTGCGCATCCGCGTAGCGAACCACATCGTCGAAGCTCGCGCGCAGGATAGCTTCAAGTTGCTCGTTCACGGCTGATTCCTTCCAGAACAATCCCTGGCGATCCTGCACCCATTCAAAGTAGCTGGCCGTCACTCCGCCGGCATTGGCCAGAATATCGGGCACAATGAAAATGCGCTTCTCGGCCAGAATCTCGTCGGCCACGGCGGTGGTGGGACCGTTGGCTCCCTCCACAATAATGCGTGCCTTTACCTTGTCGGCGTTGCGGCTGGTGATCACGTTTTCGGTCGCCGCGGGAATGAGAATTTCACAATCCATCAGCAGCAACTCTTCGCTGGGCATGGCCTCGGCGCCGCGGAATCCCAGAATCGTTTCGTTGCGATATTTGTACTCAAGCAGCTGATGAATATCGATGCCGCCTGCGTTATATAAGCCGCCATCGCGTTCGGCGACGCCGGCAATTTTGTATCCCTGCTCCAGCATCAGTCGCGCGGCATTCGAGCCGACGTTGCCAAATCCCTGAATCACAACGCGACAGCCCTCGACGTCCATGTCCAGGTGCCGCAGGCTCTCGTTGCATACCACCATCACCCCGCGTCCCGTGGCTTCAAGGCGCCCCTGTGAGCCACCGATATTCAACGGCTTACCGGTGACCACGCTGGTCACGGTCTGGCGCATGTGCATGGAATAGGTATCCATGATCCACGCCATGGTCTGCTCGTCGGTTCCTACGTCCGGCGCGGGAATATCTTTCTCCGGTCCGATGAACTCGATGATTTCGGATGTGTAGCGCCGCGTCATGCGCTCCAGCTCGCCCTTGCTCATGTTGTGCGGATCGCAAATAATTCCGCCCTTGGCGCCGCCAAATGGAATATTCACAACCGCGCACTTCCACGTCATCCAGCTCGCGAGCGCGCGCACCTCGTCCAGAGTCACATCGGGTGCATAGCGGATTCCGCCCTTGCACGGCCCGCGCGCCATGGAGTGCTGCACACGAAAGCCGGTAAACATTTCAATCGCGCCATTATCGCGGGCCACGGGAAAATGAACGATCACCTCTCGCGACGGCGAACGCAGCACCCTCCATAATCCCTCATCGAGATTCAGCTTGCGCGCGGCAAAGTCGAAGCGCGCGCTTTGCGCCTCCCATGGATTGATCTCCTGATCCAACGTGACGCTGCTATCTCCGGTTGTCATATCGGTCTCCATATCGCGCCGCTGCCGTGGCACTGCGGATGGGGATTTTGTCCCACCTCTCAAGAATATAGTCGAGAGGCGATGATTGCGCACGAGCAGCTAGAATGAAGCTGTGAAAGCCGCATCGCGATCCGCTCAGCCCAGCCGCAAGGAATTTCTGGACCTCGCACGGACACACACCCTTGTGCCCGTATGCCGCACCTTGATGGCCGACCTGGAAACGCCGGTCTCGGCCTTTTTGCGCGCGGCGTGGACCGAGCGCGAGTGCTTTCTGCTGGAATCAGTTGAGGGCGGCGAGCAGGTAGGCCGCTACACCTTCATCGGCCTCACGCCGTTCAAGCGCATTGTCGCACGAGGGCGCGAAATCGCAATCACCGAAGGCCGCAAGACTACTCATATAGAGGGCGACATCTTTGCAGTGCTGCGCGACGCGCTCGGCGGCCACAAACCAGCGCGGATTCAGGGACTGCCTCCGTTTACTGCTGGCGCTGTTGGCTACTTCGCTTATGACGCGGTACGCCAGATCGAACGCCTGCCCGACCTCGCAAAAGACGAGTTGCGCGTTCCCGACGCGATCATGCTTTTTTTTGACGAAGTACTGGCCTTCGATCATGTGCGCAAAGAGATTATGCTCGTGGTCACGGCGGACGTGTCTAAGGGCGCTGCCGCTGCCGCCTATGATCGCTCTCTCAAGCGTCTTGACCGGCTGGAGAAGCGCCTCGCGCAGCCGCTTCCGGATTTGAACAGGAGACGTCCGCGCCGGCTTTCGAAGCTGAAGGTGAAACATCGCACGGCGAAAAAAGATTATCTCGCAGCGGTCGAACGCACCAAAGAGTACATCCGCGCGGGCGATGCATTTCAAGTGGTCGTCTCGCAGCGCCTCGACGTTGAGCCCGGCGTGGACAGCTTCCAAGTCTACCGCGCGTTGCGCACCGTCAATCCCAGTCCATATATGTTCTTCCTGCGCTTCGCGCCCGATGGACCGCTGAATGGGACGGCGGCGGTCCGGCCGAAGCTCTCATCCAAAAAGTCAGAACCATCGGAGATGGTGGAGTTGGCGGGTTCGTCGCCCGAGTTGCTCGTTCGCGTGCATGACGGCAAGGTTGAGTACAGGCCGATTGCGGGCTCGCGCCCTCGCGGCGCTACCGAGGCCAAAGACGACGCATTGGCTGCGGAGATGCTCCACGACGAGAAAGAGCGCGCGGAGCACGTGATGCTCGTAGACCTGGGCCGCAATGACGTAGGCCGCGTGAGCCGCTTCGGCAGCGTCAAGGTTGACAAGCTGATGTTCGTCGAGCGCTACAGCCACATCATGCACATCGTGAGCTCGATTGAAGGCCGCCTGCGCCCCGATCTGACCGCAGTCGATGCGCTGCGCGCCTGCTTCCCTGCTGGCACGCTCTCGGGCGCGCCCAAAGTTCGCGCCATGGAGATCATCGAGGAACTAGAACCTGCGCGGCGCGGCACCTACGGCGGCGCGGTTCTCTACGCCGATTTCTCCGGCAACCTCGACTCCTGCATCGCCATCCGCTCTATGCTGTCCGTCGGTGGCAAAGGCTCGGTGCAGGCCGGCGCAGGCATCGTCGCCGATTCCGTGCCCGAGCTCGAGCATCAGGAATCGCTCAACAAAGCGCAGGCGGTCTTGCGCGCGATTGAGCGGGCGCGGGAAATGTAACGCGTTCTCCGTGCACGACCGGTCGGGAATTTCTGAGCGCCTCCGCTCCAATATGCGTCCTTTAAGAAATACATCCACAGCGGGAGGACGCAATGAAAAAAGTTTGGGGATGGGCAAGAAACGGCCTCGCGGTCCTGGGACTGGTTTTGGGAGTGCTGGCTATCGGGTTTTGGCTACGCGCTGGCCGCACGGTTGAGGCATCAAGCA
>Ga0307474_10003855_pt1 | contig 10794 bp, 6 predicted proteins | sample atmos_gasesECM1C_2_FD_203312 | JGI IMG/M metagenome (GOLD analysis project Ga0307474, IMG submission 203312) | Hardwood forest soil microbial communities from Morgan-Monroe State Forest, Indiana, United States - atmos_gasesECM1C_05 | ecosystem: Environmental > Terrestrial > Soil > Temperate...
GGTAATGCTGATCAGTGGCGTTGAGGCTAGCAATGTACTCCACGGCTGGAATGCCGATCCCTTCCAGCTGAAGCGGCAAAGGATGGGAATGATCAATTACGTGGTGAGCGCCAAGATCGATACACCAGCGTTTGGTTGTTTCCCGAGAAGCGGTAGCAATCACTGTGAGCGTTGTCAGCCGGCGCGCCAGTCGAATTAAAATTGATCCCACTCCACCGGCCGCTCCTATTATAAGCAAGTGACCAGCACTAAGAAAGGTCTGACCTTGCGGCCGGTTATCAGAGCATTGGAAGAGTGGGGAGAGGACCACCTCACCAAGATGGGAGCGAAGTTCAAGCGAGCCGCCTAACCGAAATTGCGTAAAGTGCCGGTGGTAGGATGCAAATCGACCCGACAGTCGTTTCTCGCCTTCGGTCGTCTCTCAACGAGGACGCAGCAATCGGGTTGTTGCAACGCTTCATTGGTACACCCAGTGTCACCGGTACTGAGGCCGCCTTCGCGCAGCTCCTTGCGGCTGAACTCACGTCGCTGGGTGCTGACCAGGTGGCGCTTGTGAACTTCGCTCCGGGTCGGCCGAATGTGCGAGGTCTGTTGCGTGGGCAACAAACGAGTAATGGCCCGTGCCTATTAATCATCGGTCATACCGATACTGTACACGTCCGCGGTTGGTCCGAGCACTGGGCCGGAACAGAGCGCGAAAATCCTTTCTCGGCCGCCATCGTAGACGGCGCTGTCTGGGGACGTGGGGCAGGTGACCTGAAAACCGGAATCGCCACCACGATCGCGGCGGCAAGACTGCTAGCTGCAGCAGGACTGAGGCCGCCGGCGGACATTCTCTTCGGCTTTGTCGGCGATGAGGAAAGCGGCGAGCCGGGCACCGGCGTTAGCGCTGGAATCAAGTCGCTTATCGAAGAAATCGAAGCGGGGAAGGTACAAAAACCAGATTTCGCCGTCTATGTCGAACCGACTCGACTGAACATTTATACCGCGCAAATGGGATTTGTGATCTGCGAGATCAACGTCAGTGGCCGTTCTGCATATTTTGGCGTACCCGAGCTTGGTTTGGATGCGCTCAAGGCTGCGCACGCCGTACTGTCAGCCGTCTGGGCGCATTCGGCCGTCGTGGAAAGCCGCACACCCCACGAGTTGGTCGGCCGACCCTTCGTTCTCGCAACCGGACTGGAAAGTGGCGGTTATATTGCGGTACCCGGAGAGAGCCGCATCAGTCTGATCTTGAAGCTGCTACCTGGTGAAAGTCTGGACGACGCGGTACAAGGCCTTGAGGCTGCGGTCAGAAACGCGCCTGTCGCTGATGGAATCGACGTTTCTTTCAGCTATCCCGCCGGCAGGGACCATCGGTTTGGTGGTACGCCAGCAGAGGTCTCGCCGGACTTGGGCGCTGTCCGTCTGCTTGAAATGGCGGTTCAGGCAGTGCGTGCCGATCGCGGACTAATCGAGGGAGCACCTTACTGGTCTGAAGCACCGTTTCTGATCAATCGCCTCGGAGTCCCCGCTGTCTATTGGGCTCCTGGCGATATTCGCAATTGCCACACTCTGGAAGAACGCGTCCTCGTCAAAGATTACCTCGATGGCATAGTTGCATTCGCCGCCTTCATTGCAGCCTTTAGCGGGAGCGAGCCTATCACTTTTGCATCTCAAACTTAGAGAGAAGAAACGCATGTTATCCAAGCACTACTTCTTGACCGCCGCGCTTGGCGGCATTGTTGTGCTGGGCAATCCAAGCTTGGCCGCGGCGCAGACTGTCGGTCCCAATGGTGAGGCCGCGACTCCGTCTAGCGCACTCACACTAACCGATGCAGAGGTGGCAAAGCTAAAGGAAGGCAAGTATTCTGCTGCACTTGTCTGGCACACCTCGTCGGATTTCATCTCCGCTGTCACGGCTGGCGCTATCCATGAGTTCGATCGGGCTGGGATCAAAGTTGTGGCAACCACAGATGCCGGATTCGATTCAGCACGACAGCTCAACGATGTCGAGACGGTCATGGCGAAGTCGCCGAGTGTGATCCTCGCCTTGCCCCTAGACCCGATTGGTTCAGCGAAGGCTTTTCAGGCTGCAAAAGAGAAGGGCGTCCGGCTTGTGTTCTTGTCTAATGTTCCTGCGGGATACAAGCAGGGAGTGGACTATGTGTCGATTGTTACTGATGACCTGTTCCAGATGGGGAAACAAGCTGCCGACGCGCTTGCAAAATCGTTGCTCGACAAGGGAAAGGTCGCCTGGATCTTCCATGACGCTCAATATTATGTTACTAACCAGCGCGACAACGCTTTCAGGAAGACAATCGACGACGATTATAAGAACATAGCGATTGTAGCCAGCCAGGGGATCGCTGATCCCGCGCGCGCCGAAGACGTCGCGCATGCGCTATTGACGAAGAATTCCGACCTGGACGGTATGTACGTCACTTGGGCAGAACCTGCAGAGGGTGTCCTGGCGGCGTTGCGTTCGGCGGGCAATACGAAAGTAAAAATTGTCACGCTCGATCTTTCTGAACCTGTCGCTCTCGACATGGCTCGGGGAGGCAACGTAACCGCCATTATTGCCGACAAAGCATTCGAACTCGGCCGCGCTATGGCCGTCGCGGCGGGCTACGGCCTGCTCGGCAAAAAGGCTCCCGCGTTCGCGGTGGCGCCGGCTTTAACGATCACCAAAGATAACCTTGCCGAGGGCTATCGGGAATCGCTCAACCGTGAGCCACCAGAGTCCGTGCTTGAGACCCTGCAAGCAGATCCGCCGCCGTCTAAAGGAGGGAGCTGATGTCTGTCCGTTCCACGTTCCGTCGGATTCGGGTCGTTGGCCAACTCGAGCCCAGCACTTACATTGTCTATGTTGGGTTCCTCTTAATCTTTGCTGCATTCGCAGTCCTGTTAAGGGGCGAGGGCTTCTTGTCCGTTTCCAACCTGCTGAACATCGTACAGGAAACCACGCCCGTTACAGTCATGGCCATTGGTATGGTCTTTGTGCTGTCGGCAGGCGAGATCGATCTTTCGATCGGCTCTGTGGTAGCGACCGCGGCGCTTGTGGCGGCTGTAGTGATGCGCAACCACAACTGGATGCTCGGCGTAGCCGCCGGGTTAGGTGCCGGTGTTATGGTCGGCCTCATTAACGGTGTTCTGGTCGCCTACGCACGGCTGCCGTCTTTTTTGGTGACGCTGGCGACAATGGGCCTTCTCGCAGGCGTCGCCCGCTGGATGACCAACCTGCAATCCGTACCGGTTATCGATATCACCTTCACTGGTCTCTTCGGCTCCGGCTCGCTGTTCGGGATCCCATCCCTTGTCATTTGGACTGCTCTTGCAGTCTCCCTTGGCCACTATGTCTATCGCGAGACGCTTTTTGGCGCGCGCGTTCTCGCAACCGGCGACAACCTGCAGGCGGCGCGCGCCGCGGGGATTAAGGTCGACAGGTTGCGGCTTACCGTTTTGATTCTCGGCTCGATATGCGCGGCTCTCGCCGGCCTGCTCTATCTGGGGCGAATTCAAGGTGCGCGTTACACCCTTGGCGAGACAGACCTGCTTACGGTCATCGCTGCTGCTGTTGTGGGTGGCACACGGCTTGACGGTGGCACTGGCACGGTTCTCGGGGCGTTGATTGGTTCGCTGTTAATGGGGATGTTGAACAATGGTTTGATTTTAATGGGCCTCGCCGTCTCAGAACAGATGATTGTTCGCGGCCTTATTATCCTGGTGGCCATCGTCCTGACGTTGCGCGAACCACGTCGAGCCTGATGAACACAGCACCGGCATTAAGTCTTCGCAACATCCACAAATCCTTTGGCGGGATCGTGGCGGTCGAGGACTTCAGTCTCGACGTTAATCGGGGCGAAATCGTTGCTCTGGTTGGCGATAACGGGGCCGGAAAATCAACCGTAGTTAAGATCATTGCGGGCATGCACCAACCGAGTTCAGGCGAGATTCGCCTCGCGGGCGAATTGGTCCATTTCATTGAGCCGAGCCAGTCACAGGCCAAAGGGGTGCAGGTGATTTACCAGGATCTTGCGCTCGCCGAAAGCCAGCCGGTCTACATGAACCTGTTTCTAGGTCGGGAGAAAACAAAAGGTTGGTTCGGCAAGCTCGACCGAGCTGGAATGATCGCGGATACCGAAGAGCTAATGCGCGTACTTAATGTGAGCATTCCATCGGCGAAGTCGACCATTCGCAGGCTGTCAGGGGGGCAACGACAGGCCGTCGCAATCGCCCGGGCGACCCATTGGGCTACGAACGTGGTTCTGATGGACGAGCCCACTGCAGCTCTTGGTATTACAGAAACGTCCACAGTGGAGGATATAATTGCTGGGCTGAAAGCCCGCAATCTGGCCATCCTTATCGTTAGCCACAGTCTCGACCAGGTGTTCCGCCTTTCGGATCAGATCTGCGTACTCAGGCGCGGCAAGCAGATCGGCGTACGTCAAACCAAGCAAACTGACAAAAACGAGATCGTCTCGATGATCACTGGCTTGAAGCAGTCGAGCTGATAGCTCGTTTTCACGTTCTAGTGTCCTGTCCCATAAACGACGTGGCTTTCGTCCGGCAGCTGCCCGTGAGCGTCAACCTAAGAGGAGGTGCGACGAGTCCCGGTAGCGGCGACTGTCCATGAGGCCTACTGCGTCCTTTAAATCCATCATAAGATCGAAGCCGCGCGTGTGTTTAGCCTTAAAAAACTCAGTCGCCATCAACGCTCCGATGGCGACTGCGCGTTGAGCTTAGGCTAACCTGTCGCTTCGAGTTAACGGTTAGGTTGGCCACCCCAGTAGGCCCCATGGACAGTCGCCGCTACCGAAGCCTGTATCTGCTTTCACCTTAGGTTAACGCCCGTGGGCAGCTGCCGGATCAATTCGCAGGGCTGTGCATTGAGAAAAAAACGGATATGGTGGGCAACTGGGAAACTCCCCCGTGATCGAGCTATCCAGATATGTCCTCCAAGTGCTGCGGAAGGATGAAGAGTTTATCCTTTATCGCGGGCGAAGTCCGGAGGATACGTCTCAAGCTGACTCGGGCTACGGCGTGCCCTCTGACTTGGGTCAGGATGCAATCTCCCCGTTCGGTCGCGATCCCGTGTCCGCCCGACTTAGCCGGATTCTTCTGGTTGCGCCGGTGTTAGAGTATCCGAGGCCGGAAAGTCTGAAACTGCTGGAGCATGCCTATTCTTTTAAAGAAGAGCTGGACCCAGCGTGGGCTGCCCGGCCAATTGCAATTACGCGCCACTGGAACCGTACGGTGCTCGTGATGGAGGATCCTGGCGGTGTTCCGCTGGATCAATTGCTCGGTCAGCCATTGGACATCGATCTTTCGTTGAGTCTGGCCATTAGCCTGTCGAATGCGGTCGGTCACTTGCATCAGCGAGGCGTTGTGCACAAGGACATCAAGCCCGCTCACATTCTGGTGGACTGTAACACTGGCCAATGTTCGCTAAGGGGATTCGGTGTCGCTTCGCGGCTGAAACGTGAGCGCCAGGCTCCAGAACCTCCCGAATTCATCGAAGGCACATTGGCCTATATGGCACCCGAGCAGACCGGACGGATGAATCGTTCCATTGATTCCAGAAGCGACCTCTACTCGTTCGGTGTCACGCTTTACGAAATGGTGACCGGGAGTCTTCCTTTCAGTGCGTCCGATCCGGTGGAATGGGTGCATTGCCACATCGCCAAGCAGCCGATACCGCCGAAAGAGCGCTTGAATAGCGTCCCGGCGCCTTTGTCAGCCATCATCATGAAACTGCTGGCCAAAACCGCGGAGGAGCGGTACCAGACAGCGGCCGGTGTGGAGTATGATCTTCAGCGCTGCCTGGAATTCCTGGAGGGATCGCGTCCCCGCGATCCGTCTCTTCTGCGCGCGGGGACGCGCGCCCTCCCTTCGCTAACCGGTCCGGAGTCCATCGCCCCGGAGTTCCCGCTTGGCCGACACGACATGCCAGACCGGCTATTGATTCCTGAGAAACTCTACGGGCGAACGCACGAGATCGATACTTTACTTGCCTCCTTCGAGCGCGTCGCGACGAACGGCACACCGGAGTTGGTACTTGTTTCCGGATATTCAGGGATCGGCAAGTCCTCTATTGTCAACGAGCTCCACAAAACGCTGGTTCCGCGACGCGGTCTTTTTGGATCGGGGAAGTTCGACCAATACAAGCGTGACATCCCCTACGCGACTTTGGCAGAAGCCTTCCAAACCGTTGTCCGTCAGCTTCTGAGCAAGAGCGAAGCTGAGCTGAATGACTGGCGCAAAGTCTTTCAGGAGGCGTTAGGTCCCAGCGGACAGTTGATGGTTGATTTAGTTCCCGAATTGAAGCTCATCATTGGAGAACAGCCGCCGCTTCCGGATCTACCGCCGCAGGATGCTCAAGGCCGCTTCCAACTGGTATTCCAACGATTTATTGGCGTATTTGCGCGGGCGGAACACCCACTAGTTCTCTTCCTTGATGATTTGCAATGGTTAGATGCGGCAACCCTAGATTTACTCGAAGATCTGTTGACCTCCGACTTCGCCAACCAGTCGAGCTCCGATCCTGCAGAGCAAAAGCTAGGTCGGACGTCGCGCCCGGGCCCGCGGCACCTGGTGTTGATCGGCGCCTATCGAGACAACGAAGTGAGTTCCGCGCATCCGCTGATGCGCAAGCTCGAAGCGATCCGCAATTCTGCAGCGGTTGTGCGCGAGATAATTCTCGCACCTCTGACTGAAGGAGACCTGCGACAGTTGATTTCGGATTCGCTCCGGTGCGAAGCAGAAGTTGCCGCCTCGCTGTCACAACTGGTTCATGAGAAGACAGGAGGCAATCCTTTTTTCGCCATTCAGTTCATCTCTGCACTGGCTGAGGAAGGATTGCTCATTTTCGATCATGGGGCCATGCAATGGTCCTGGGAGCTCGATCGCATTCACGCCAAAGGTTACACCGATAATGTGGTGGACCTTATGGTTGAAAGGTTGAATCGGCTGCCCGCTAAAACTCAAAAGGTCTTGCAATTGTTTGCCTGTATCGGCAACAGCGCAGAGGACCTTCTGCTGGAAACCGCCTACGAGGGTCCGGGCAAGGACTTGCACGACGATCTTTGGGAAGCGGTCCAAGCCGGACTCGTCTTCCGGTCGGAGGGTGCCTATCGGTTCCTCCACGATCGCGTCCAGGAGGCAGCATATTCGCAGATACCCGAAGCCGCACGTTGTCGCTCCCACCTGCAGATCGGCCGCCTACTCGCGTCGCGGACTGAACCCGCGGAGATTGAAGGTCGGGTCTTTGAGATCGTAAACCAGCTCAACCGCGGATCTCATTTGATGACATCGCCTGACGAACGTCGGCAGGTTGCTGAGCTGAATCTCATTGCGGGCAGGCGGGCAAGACTTTCGACGGCTCACGCGTCGGCGATCGAGTACCTCACAGCCGGTCGAGCATTGCTGACCGAAGAGGACTGGAAGTACAATTACGAGCTTATATTTGGGATTGAACTGCAATTGGCTGAATGTGAGTTGTTGACCGCGAGTTTAGCGGGATCTGAACAGCGCCTCTCAATGCTGGCTGGGCGGGCCGAAAGGGTGGAGGATATCGCTGCCGTCGCGCGCGTGCGCCTTACCCTCTACACGACCTTGGACCAGACGGACCGCGGTGTTGAGGTCTGCCTTGAATACCTCCGACGAGGCGGCACGGATTGGCCGCCCCATCCGACACGTGATCAAGCGCAGCGCGAATACGACAGGATCTGGATGAAACTCGGCAACCGCTCGATTGAGTCGTTAGTAGACCTGCCGTTGATGACCAATCCGGACACGCTCGCTGAGCTCGAGGTTCTGACTGAGATCGTGACGCCGGCAGAGTTCACTGACGAGAATCTGCTTCTGCTTGTGATATGCCGGATGGTCAACCTAAGTCTTGAGCATGGCAACAGCGACGGATCTTGCTTCGCCTATGTTTACCTTGGCATGATAGCCGGCGAGCGTTTTGGCGACTATGGAGTTGGGGTACGCTTCGGCCGCCTCGGCTATGATCTGGTCGACAAGCGTGGCTTGCGACGTTTCCAAGCCCGTACTTATCTGTCTCTCGCAGATCTTGTCATTCCATGGACAAAGCATGTCCGAACGGCTCGAGATTTGATTCGTCGAGCTTTCGATACTGCAGACCGGATCGGCGACCTCACTTTTGCGGCCTACAGCCGCTTCAGTTTGAACGCCAATCTGCTTGCGGCGGGAGACCTGCTCACCGATACCCACCGCGAAGCAGAGAATAGCCTCGAGTTTGCGCTAAGGACGCGGTTCGGTCTCGTGATCGATACCGTAACGGCTCAAGTCTATCTGATTCGGACGCTTCGAGGCCTGACACCCAAGTTCGGCTGCTTCAATGATGCTCAGTTTGATGAGCTTCTCTTCGAACGTCACTTGGCGGACGATCCGGGTCTGGCGTTTGCCGAGTGCCGGTACTGGATTCGAAAACTGCAAGCTCGTTTTTTGTCGGCGGACTATTCTTCCGCAATTGAGGCGTCATCACACGCTCAAAGGCTGCTGTGGATATCACGGTTCACTCTTTTCGAAGGAGCTGAGTACGAATTCTATTCCGCGTTGTCTCATGCAGCGGTCTGGGATTCTGCGGCGGCCGAGGAGCGACAGCATCACTTAAGCGCAGTGACTGCTCACTATAAACAGCTCGAAGTGTTGGCCGCCAACTGTCCTGAGAACTTTGAAACCCGTGTGGCTCTGGTGGGCGCCGAGATCGCCCGCATCGAAGACCGCGATCTTGATGCGATGCGCTTCTATGAACAGGCAATCCGCTGCGCCCGAGAAAATGGCTTTATCCAGATTGAGGGCGTCGCTAACGAAATCGCGGCCCACTTTTACCTGGCGCGTGGTTTCGATAGGATCGCGTATACGTACCTGCGCGAGGCGCGGCACTGCTATGTTCGTTGGGAAGCCGCCGGTAAGGTTCGACAACTCGATCAGTTATACCCGCAGCTTGGAGAGGAAGAACCCGGCACCCCTCTGGGGGGTACAATCGGCGCATCGGTCGAACATCTGGATCTAACTACTATTATCAAGGTCTCCCAAACGGTCTCGGGCGAGATCGTCCTGGAAAAACTAATCGACACATTAATGCGCACCGCCATTGAACACGCGGGTGCTGGGCGCGGCCTGTTAATTCTTTCGCGAGGCGTTGAGCAGCGGATCGAGGCCGAAGCCGTGACCAGCGGAGACTCTATCATCGTGCGTTTACGAGATGCAGTCATCGCAGAAGCCGAGATGCCAGAGTCGGTCGTCCATTATGTTGTGCGTACACAGGAAAGTGTGATTCTCGACGACGCCTCAGTCCGGAATCAGTTCTCGACCGATGAATACATCGGTCAACAGCACGCCCGTTCAGTCCTTTGCCTGCCGTTGATTAAGCAAACCAAACTCACTGGAGTGCTATATCTGGAAAACAAGCTGGCTCCGCACGTCTTCACTCCGAAGCGGATTGCAGTTTTGAAATTGCTCGCGTCGGAAGCCGCGATTTGCCTGGAGAACACCCGTCTTTATCATGATCTCGAAGAGCGCGAGGAGGCCTTACGGCGGAGCGAAGCGTATTTGGCGGCAGCGCAGAGGCTGAGCAGTACCGGAAGCTTCGGCTGGAATCTTTCCAGCGGTAAAATTTACTGGTCGCAAGAAACCTATCGCATCTTTGAATACGACTCAGCAACTGAACCTACGCTGGAAGGAGTACTGGGCCGAACCCATCCGGAAGACAGAGCGCTGGTCCAAGCAGTAATCGATCGGGTTTTACAAGATAGGAAGGATTTTGACGTGGAGCATCGTTTGTTGATGCGTGACGGCGCGGTCAAATACCTTCGAGTTGTTGGCCGTCTCTCCAAGGAAGACGCATCGGGTAACTTTGAATTTGTGGGTGCAGTGACAGACATCAGCGAGCGCAAACGCGCGGAAGAAGCCTTACAGAGATCGCAGATGGAGCTAGCGCACGTCTCGCGAGTAATGACGGTAGGGCAGCTCAGCGCATCCATTGCACACGAAATGAATCAACCGCTGAGCGCAATAGTTACTAATGCTAATGCCGGTATACGCTGGCTGACCAGCGACTCGCCGGACTTGGAGGAAGCAAACCAAGCAATCCGGCGGATCATTCGTGATGGGCAACGGGCCAGTGCGGTGGTTAGGCGGATGCACGCGCTCTTTAAGAAGGCTCCCACGACGAAAGAGCAGCTCGATATAAACGAGGTAATCCAGGAAGTTCTGAATCTATCTCAGGGGGAAATGAAAAGTAATGGCATCTCACTGAGGACCCGACTGGCTAATGATCTACCGTTGGTGACAGGCGATAGAATCCAATTCCAACAGGTGATTCTAAACCTCGTACTAAACGCCATCCAAGCCATGAGCGAGACAAAAGAGGGCCTGCGCCAAATGGATGTTAGTTCGGAAAGGATGTCTGCCAAGCAGAGCGGATACACGCTCGAAAACCGCGAGCAAAGCAGCTTGGCCAACGTCGAATGGAGTCACGTGTTGATTACCGTGCAGGATTCAGGTCCAGGACTGGACCCGGAGATTGTTAATCGGCTTTTTGAAGCCTTTTATACGACCAAGCCTCAGGGATTAGGCATCGGTCTGACGATCAGCCGTTCGATCATCGAAGCTCACGGAGGCAAGCTGTGGGCGAAGGCAAATGCGCCGCCAGGGGCGAGCTTTCAGTTTACGCTGCCAATTTGAGGGAGGAGAGGCGCTTAGCCCTCCGAAGCCATCGAGCTTCAGAACTCGTTACTGGCCAGCTGCTACCTTTGAAAGGGCCTCTAAATCTGCCCAATTGTCTTT
>Ga0307474_10003856_pt1 | contig 10793 bp, 1 predicted proteins | sample atmos_gasesECM1C_2_FD_203312 | JGI IMG/M metagenome (GOLD analysis project Ga0307474, IMG submission 203312) | Hardwood forest soil microbial communities from Morgan-Monroe State Forest, Indiana, United States - atmos_gasesECM1C_05 | ecosystem: Environmental > Terrestrial > Soil > Temperate...
CACGACGCGGTGCTGTTGCACCTGAACTGGAACGAAAGCCGCGAAGTGCTGCGTGGCAAGGCGCACGGGGCCTGGCTGCTGCATCGGCTGACCCGCGATCTGCCGTTGGATTTCTTTGTGCTGTATTCGGCGGGTGCGGTGGTGCTTGGTGCGCCGGGACAGGGACTGTATCCCGCTGCGAATGCCGAATTGGATGCGCTGGCGAAGTTTCGTCGCCGGCAGGGTCTGCCGGCATTGAGCGTGGCATGGGGGCTGTGGTCCGGCATCGGAATGGCCGCCGACCTGGTGCAGGGCAAGCACAACCAGTGGCAGGCGCGAGGGCTTCGCGCGATCGATCCGACCGCTGGTGATCTGACCGCGGGCGACCCGACCGCGGGCTTCGCCCAACTGTCGCAGCTGCTGGCCGACGCCGCGGCGTATGGCGCGGTGATTCCGATCGATTGGCGACAGTTCCTCAGCCGGTTGCCTGAAGGCGGTGATGCGGACTTCTTCAGCGACCTGATGGCCACGGTGCGCGCAGACAAGCCGACGCCCGAAGGCCGGGAGGTTTCTCTTGAGCAACGGCTTCGCCGGCTGCCATCAGGATCGCGCCGGCAGAAACTGATTTCTCATGTGATCGGTCGAACCCGACTTGTACTTGGACTGGATGACGCGGTACCGATCGAGACAGGAGTTTCACTGCGGGATATGGGATTGGATTCATTGATGGCGGTTGAATTGCGCAACGCGCTGGTACGTTCGACCGGAGCCGCGCTGCCGGCGACGCTATTGTTTGATTATCCCACCATTGAGGCACTTGCGGGTTACCTCGGTCCGTTATTGGGCCTTGAGGCCGATACGGCGTTAGCCGCTCCCGCTGCGGTGACGAAGCACGCGACGGCCGAAGCCATGACGATCGCGGCGCTGTCAGACGCGGACGCCGAGGCGCTGCTGCTGCAAGAGCTGGCATCGAGCGATTCGGAGCGAGCAGCATGACGGACGCGCACATGCCTGACAGCGAATCAATGACCCCCGTAAAGCGCGCCTTGCTGGAAATCCGCGATCTTCGCGCGCGGCTTGCGGCTGCGGAGGCGGCACGGGTGGAGCCGATCGCGATCGTCGGGATGGGTCTACGGTTTCCCGGTGGCGCAAACGACGCGGCAAGCTTCGCGCGGCTACTTTGGGACGGTGTTGATACGATCGCCGAGATACCCGGCGAGCGCTGGTCGCTCGATGCGTTGTACGCCGCGGACGCCGATGAACCCGGCAAGATGATCACTCGCCGGGGTGCCTTCATTGATCATGTCGATCAGTTCGACGCCGACTTCTTCGGCATCTCGCCGCGTGAAGCAGCAAGCATGGATCCGCAGCAGCGGATCCTGCTGGAGGTGGCGTGGGAGGCGCTTGAGGATGCGGGTCTTGCGCCCAGCAGGCTCACTGGTTCGAACGGCGGTGTCTATCTCGGCATCTGCAACAGCGACTACGGCCGCGCGCTGTTCGCCCGGCCGGATATGCTTGACGTCTATGCCAGCACGGGAAACGCATACAGCGTCGCCGCGGGCCGGTTGTCCTACTTCCTCGGATGGCATGGACCGAGCATGGCGGTCGATACCGCCTGCTCCTCATCGCTCGTAGCGCTGCATCTGGCCTGCCAGGCTCTGCGCTTGCGCGAATGCAATCTGGCGCTGGCGGGTGGCATCAATCTCGTTCTGACACCTGACATGAACATCTGCTTTTCCAAGGCGCGCATGATGGCGCCGGATGGCCGCTGCAAGACCTTCGATGCGGCGGCCGACGGCTACGTCCGCGGTGAAGGCTGCGCGATCGTGGCGTTGCGGCGGCTTTCGGATGCGCTCGCCGACAATGACCGGATCCTGGCGGTGGTGCGTGGCAGCGCTGTCAACCAGGATGGTCGCAGCGGCGGCCTGACGGCCCCCAACGGACCGGCGCAGGAGGCTGTGATCCGCGCCGCCCTCGCGGCCGCCAATCTTCCGCCGGCGGCGATTGGCTACGTCGAGACGCACGGAACCGGGACGCCTCTAGGCGACCCGATCGAAGTCGGTGCGCTGGGCGCCGTGTTCAGCGCAGAGCGCGATCCCGGTCGGCCGCTCATGATCGGCTCGGTCAAGACCAACATCGGTCATCTCGAGGCGGCAGCCGGTATTGCCGGGGTGATAAAGGTCGTTCTCGCGCTGCAGCGCGGGGAGATCCCTCCGCATCTACATCTCGAGAGCGGCAATCCGCTTATCGACTGGGCGCACCTGCCGATCACAGTGCCGGTGACAAAGGTACCCTGGTCATCCGATAACGGGCGCCTGGTGGCCGGCGTCAGCTCGTTCGGGTTCAGCGGCTGCAATGCTCATGCGATCTTGGAGCAGGCGGCGGGCCGCGACCAGCCGGTGTCCACGGGTGATGACCGGCCGATGCATTTGCTGGCGCTATCCGCTCGCAATGCGAAGTCCCTGGGCGAACTCGCGCAGCGTTATCAGGCAACGCTAACGGAGGGCGCCGACGCTGCCGATATCTGCTACACGGCGAATGCCGGTCGTTCGCATTTTGGTACCCGGCTGTCGGTGGCCGGGGCGACAAAGGCTGAATTGCAACGCGGGTTGCAGGCGTTTGTCGATGCGACGCCGCACGAGAGTGTGGCAACGGGTTGGCACGACGGCGCCATGCGGCCGCAGGTCGCGTTCCTGTTCACCGGCCAGGGCGCGCAATACGCACAAATGGGCCTCAGGCTGCGCGCAACGTCGCCGACGTTCCGCGCAGCGCTGGACCAATGCGCCGCTGGTCTCGCGCCTTACATGGATCGCGGGCTGCTGGAGCTGCTGCACGAGGCCCGCGAGGCGACGCCGGTCGACCGCACGCTGTATGCACAGCCCGCCACGTTTGCCATCGAATACGCGCTGGCGGCGCTGTGGCGCTCGTGGGGCATCGAGCCCGCTGCCGTTATCGGTCACAGCCTCGGCGAATACGCCGCCGCCTGCGTCGCCGGCATCATCCCGCTCGGCGATGCGTTGCGCCTTGTCGCGGAGCGCGGACGCCTGACCGAAACGTTGGCGCGGGACGGCACCATGGCAGCCGTGTTTGCGAAACAGGCCATCGTCGAGGCGGAGGTCCGCTGCAGCGACGGCGCACTGACCGTCGCGGCCTATAATGGTCCGGAGCACTTTGTGGTCAGCGGCACGCGCGATGCGGTGTCGGCGATGGTCGCGCGGATGAGTGCCGCGGGAATTCGCGTCAGGCCGTTGCGCGTGTCCTATGCCGCGCATTCGCGCTTGATCGATCCCGTAGCCCCGGCGTTTCGGCAAATCCTCGAGACGGTGCGTTTCCAGCCGAACCGCATCGCGCTGATATCGAACGTGACGGGCGCGCTTGCAGGGGCGGAGGAGATCGGTAACGCCGACTACTGGATTACGCACATGCGCGAACCGGTCCGCTTCGCCGAATCAATCGCCACGCTTGCCGCGCAGGGCATCACACACTGCATCGAAGTCGGTCCGCATCCGGTCCTGTTGGGCATGGCTGCCGAATGCCTGCCCGGCAGCGACATGGAGTGGCTGCCTTCGCTGCGGCGGGACCGGCCGGAGTGGCCGGACCTCATCGAGAGCCTGCAGCGGCTTTACGTCGGAGGTGCCGAGATCGACTGGAACGGATTTGACCGTGGCTATCTGCGCCGCAGAGTGGCACTCCCCAGCTATCCGTTCCACCGACGTCGGCACTGGATCGACATTGCCGGCGACACCCAGCGTCCGATCGCGACGGCGCAGACGCGCTGGGCGCTGATCAATGCGGCACTGTCTCGCCAGGCAGACCAGGGTCCGCTCGACCTCAACGCGTCGACCTACCCTGCCAAGTGGGCCTGCCTGGAGCGTCTTACACTGGGGCACGCGATACGGACGCTGCGTGATGTCGGCCTGTTCCGTCATCCAGGCGAGTCACGCACGTTGCAGCAGGTGCTCCAAGAAGCCGAAATCGGCGATGTTTATCGACGCCTCGTCCAGCGCTGGCTCGATGGGCTCGTGGTGTCAGGCGTACTTCGCAAGGACGCCGAGGTCTATGTCGCCGACACCCCACTTCCCGACCCAGGCCTGTCGGCATTGTGGTCCGAGACCGAACACGCGCTGGCGGACAATCAGCCACTCCTCGCGTATCTGCGCCAGTGCGGCGAGCTGCTGAGCGATGTGCTGTGCGGCAGGGAGAGTCCGCTGGAGACACTGTTTCCGCAGGCGTCTTTCGAACTGGCCGAGGATCTCTACCAGCGTTCAACCGCGATGCGTTACATGAACGGACTGGTCGCGGCCGCGTTGGGTTCACTGGCAGAGACGGTTCCCGCCGGCCGCCCCTTGCGTGTGCTCGAAGTCGGCGCGGGTACCGGCGGCACGAGCTCTGCTGCCCTGGCGGTGTTGCCGGCGGATCGTACGCGCTATGTGTTCTCGGACGTTTCGGACGTCTTCCTCGACCGGGCGCGCGAACGATTCGGTCAGTATGCGTTCGTCAGCTACATGCGCTTCGACATGGACCGTGACACAGCCGAGCAAGGGTTCTCGCCGGCAAGCTTCGATGTCGTGGTTTCGGCTAACGCGGTCCACGCGAGCGCGGATCTTCCGAAGGCGCTGGATCGGCTGCGCGATCTACTGGCGCCGGGTGGGCTGCTGATCCTGCTTGAATCGACCACGCATCTCGCCTGGTTCGACATGACAACCGGCCTGATGGACGGCTGGCAGCACTTCACCGATGATTTGCGTGGCGACCATCCGCTGCTGGCAGCCACACGCTGGATCGAGGTGCTGCGTGATGTCGGCTTCGTGGCGGCGGAGGCATGGCCAGGGGCAGATTCGGCGGCGACGCATCTGGGACAGCACGTGGTGATCGCGCGAGCGCCGGGTGATCTTTCGAACAAGGCCGGTGAAGCGGAAATCCCGGGCTATACGGACAGCCGGATCCAGCCACTTGTGGCGCACGATACCGAAGCGACGGATCGGCTCCGGACCAGCATTATCGAGGCACTCCCAACCGAGCGTCACGACCTGATTTGCGATTTCGTGCGCGACCAGGTGATGCGCATTCTCCGGCGCGACGAGAACGAGCCGCCGGCGCGCAATGATCGACTGATGGATCTGGGGCTTGATTCGCTGATGGCGGTGCGCCTGCGCGACCAGCTTGGCAAACGTCTCGGACTTGGGTCGCATCTGTCTGCCACGCTGATGTTCGATCATCCGACGATCGACGCGCTGGCCAGCTATCTTTGCGAGCGGCTGGCGCCGGCAGACGAGATTGGTTCCGCCACGCCGACCGCAGAGGTGCACGAGAATTGGACGCCAATCGACGTAGCCACCGTCAGCGGGATGAGCGACGCCGAGATCGAAGCTCGTTTGGCGCAACGCCTTGGATGATTTCAGCAGACCGAACGGAATCATGTCGAAAACCGACAGAATTGCCGATCTGACCCCATTGCAGCGCGCTTTTCTTGCGTTGGAGAACGCTGAAGCACGCCTTGCGGCCGTTTCGCGGGCAGCACACGAACCGATTGCCGTCATCGGTCTTGGTTGCCGCGTGCCTGGCGGTGGTCACGACGCGGCAAGCTTCTGGCAACTCATGCATGATGGGATCGACGCGATTACTCCGATTCCCGCCGAGAGGTGGGATCAGGCGGCATTGTATGACCCGGATCCCGCGGTACCTGGTCGTATTGCCGCGGGTGCGGGCGGGTTCCTGCGCAACGTCGATGAATTCGACCCAGGGTTCTTCGGCATTGCGCCGCGCGAGGCGGAAGGCATGGACCCGCAGCAGCGGCTGTTGCTGGAGGTCAGTTGGGAGGCACTGGAAAATGCCGGGCAGGCGCCCGACCGGCTGCAGGATTCCGCGACCGGCGTGTACATGGCGGCGTGCAGCAGCGACTATGCGTATCTGCAACTGAAATCTGGCGATACCGGCCTGCTCGACGCGCACTTCACGTCGGGCATCGCGCATAGCGTGTTCAGTGGCCGCCTGTCGTTCCTGCTCGGGCTACGCGGACCGAGCCTGACCATCGATACCGCGTGTTCGTCCTCCCTGGTCGCAATTCATCTCGCCTGTCAGGCGCTGCGCAACACTGAGTGCTCGATGGCGCTGGCGGGAGGCGTCAATCTCATCCTGGCGCCGGATCTCTTCGTGGCAATGTCCCATTCACGAATGTTGGCCCCTGACGGCCGGTGCAAGACGTTCGCCGCCGCGGCCGACGGTTTTGCTCGCGGCGAGGGTTGTGGTGTCGTGGTGCTCAAGCGCCTGAGCGCCGCGCAAACCGACGGTGACCGGGTCCTTGCGGTGATCAGCGGGAGTGCCATCAATCAGGATGGGCCCAGCAGCAGCCTGACAGCGCCTAACGGGCCGGCGCAGGAAGCGGTGATTCGTGCGGCGCTGGCATTCGCCAACATTGCGCCAGGTCAGGTCGGCTTCATCGAGGCGCACGGTACAGGAACCCAGCTGGGAGACCCTCTGGAGGTTCAGGCGCTCGGCGCAGTGTTCGGCAAGGATCGTCCAACCGATCGCCCTCTGCTGATCGGATCGGTCAAGACCAACGTTGGACATCTTGAGGCCGCGGCCGGGGTGACCGGACTTATCAAGATCGTCCTTGCGCTGCAGAACCGGACCATTCCGCCTCACCTGCATTTCGACGCACCCAGCCCGCATATCGCCTGGCACGACCTGCCCCTCCAGGTGGCGGTTCAGCCGGTTCGCTGGGAACCGATCGGCGGGCGGCGCATTGCCGGTGTCAGCTCCTTCGGCTTCAGCGGCACGAACGCCCACGTGATCCTTGAAGAGCCGCCGGCACGGGCAGCTCCGTCGGCATCGTCAACGCGGCGGGCGCATCTGCTCGCGGTTTCCGCGCGTGATCGCAAGGCGCTGGGCGAACTGGCCGAGCAATACGCGGACTCGTTGGCCGAGATGACCGGTGTCGAACTCGCAGACGTCTGTCACACGGCGAATTCCGGCCGGGCGCATTTCGAGCATCGCGCGACCATCGTCGCGTCCACCATGGATGAAACGTTGGCCGGGCTCCGTTCCCTCGGCCGCGGTGAGCCGTCACGCGCGGTAAAGACCGCGTCCATCGCGCGGCGCGATCCGCTGCGTATCGCTTTCCTGTTCACCGGACAGGGCGCGCAATACCCCGGAATGGCGAAAGGGCTTTATGACGCCTCAGAGGTGTTCCGACAGGCATTGGACCGGTGTGCAGCGATCCTCGCTCCGCAGCTCGATCGGCCATTGCTCGACGTGCTGTTTCCGGCGGATCCGAAATTCGCGCTGATTGACGAGACGCAGTACACGCAGCCGGCGCTGTTTTCCGTCGAGTATGCGCTAACCGAACTGTGGCGCGCCTGGGGCGTGATGCCGAACATTCTGATCGGCCATTCGGTCGGTGAGTACGTCGCGGCGTGCGTCGCCGGGGTGTTCAGCCTGGAGGACGGTCTGCGCCTTGTCGCATTGCGTGGCCGACTGATGCAGTCGCTGCCATCGGGCGGCTCGATGGCCGCGCTCCTTGCCGGCGAGGCGGAGGTGGCGGGTGCCGTTGCGCCGTACGCAGGCCAGGTTTCGATCGCCGCCATCAACGGGCCACGCCAGACCGTGGTCTCGGGCAGCGCCACGGAGGTTGCGCAGATCTGCCGGACGCTGGGAGAACGCGGTATCCAGCACAGGCTGTTGCCGGTGTCGCATGCGTTTCATTCTCCGCTGGTCGCACCGGTCCTCGACCAATTCGAAACAGCAGTAGGCACCGTCAACCTCGCGCCGCCGCGCCTGCGCCTGGTATCGAACCTCACGGGCGGGCCAGTGGTTGCGGATGAAATCACCCGGCCCGAGTATTGGCGGCGACACATGCGCGAAGCAGTCCGCTTCGGCGATGGTCTTCGGGCACTCGAGGCCGCGCGTGTCGATTGTTGTATCGAGATCGGTCCTGCTCCGGCGTTGCTTCCCCTGGTCAGCTCTGCGCTTGCACTGGCTCCATCGCGTCTGGTTCCGTCCTTGCGCAAAGGCCGGCCCGACTGGGAGCAGATGCTGGACAGCCTGTCCGCGGTGTATCTGGCGGGCCACCAGGTGGATTGGCGTGCGCTGAGCGATGGTGCGCGACGCATCGTTGATTTGCCAACCTATCCATTCCAGCGCCAACGTCACTGGTTCAGGGCGAAACCCAACACTTCGGTGCCAGCTCCGCCGACGTCTCAAGGCAGACACACGCTGCTGGGTTCGCGTCTGCGTTCCGCGGTGCCTGGCACAATCTTCGAATCGCGAATCTCCGCCGATGTTCCGGCCTTCGTTCGCCAGCACCGGGTGCTGGACCATGTGATCCTGCCGGCAACCGCTTATCTCGACATGCTTGTCGCGGGCGCATCGGACGTGCTGGGCGTCGGCGTTGTCTGCATCGAGGACGTTGCGATCAGCGCGGCAATGCTGCTCGACGACGATGGCGGTGCGCGCATTGTTCAGACGATTTTCGAGCCTGTCAGCGAGGGGACTGCGTCGGTCTCGGTCAACAGCCTGAGTGAGACTGATTCGGACGCCGCGCCGTGGATTCGCCACGTCGCGGCCCGTATCCGCTCCGGTGGTCCAGCGACGTTGGCCTCCGATACATTCACATCCGATACATTGACATCCGATACATTGGCGGATCTGCGCAAGCGGTGCGACGTGCCGGTCGACGTGTCGGAGTTCTACCGCGATTTCGAAGCATGTGGCCTGCAATTCGGCGATGATTTCCACAGCGTGCAGCTGATCTGGCGCGACGCTGGACAGGCGCTTGGCGAAATTGCGCTGTCGCCCGCATTGGCCGAACAGGCGTCGCGCTGTCGGCTGCATCCTGTCCTGCTCGACGGCTGCCTGCAGATCATCGCGGCGGCACTGCCTGGCGCGGACAACACGAGCGTGCTGCATTTGCCGATCGCTATCGGCAGCTTCACGTTGCATCGCGACGCAGGCGATCGGTGCTGGAGCCATGTGGTGGTGCAGCCCGCTTCCGGCGGTCTTCGGGCGCAGGTGCGGGTGTTCGACGGCGAGGGAGCGCTGGTCGCCGAAATGCGCGACGTGCGGCTGGCGCGTGTCACGCGCGACGCGCTCGGTCGGGCAGACGAGCGTTGGCTTGACGCGTGCCTGTATGAGACGCGCTGGCGGCTGGCGTCGGATGTCCATAAGTCCGGTGCCGAGCGGCCGTCCGACACCGATGCAGTTCGCTCCCGGTCACGCGAGTGGCTGATCTTTGCCGACCGCACCGGGGTCGCGGAAACGCTCGCAGTGCGTGTGCAGGCAGCGGGGGATCGTTGCACGTTGGTCCATCCCGGCCAGTTCGCGATCGGTGCGGAGGTGTGCAGCATCGATCCCGCCAAGCCCGAGGATTACCGCCGGCTGCTCGCGGCGCTGCGTTCCGCTGGGAGCGCCGTCGACGGCGTCATCCACGCATGGTCGCTCGACAACGTGGGGTGGGACGGCATGACTGCGGCCGACCTCGCCGAAGCACAGACGCGGAGTGCCACGAGCCCGATGCTGCTGGCGCAGTCGCTGGTTGCCGAAGCGTTGCCGCCACAGCTGTGGCTCGTGACACGCGGAGGTCAGCAGGCCGACGCAAACGAGCGCAGCGTGTCGCCGATACAGGCGGCTGCGTGGGGTCTGGGAAAGTCGATTGCAATCGAGCATCCAGAGTTGCGTTGCGTTTGCGTGGACCTCGACCCCAGTCCCCAGGTCGCGGAGTGTGATGCGCTGGCTGCCGAACTGGCCGAAGCCGGATCGGAAGGCCAGGTTGCGTTGCGCTCCGATGGGCGCCGGCTTGCGCGTCTGGTTCATGTGCCGCGTGGCGGCGAAGCTGATACCGCGGAAGCATTGTCCGCGGCTTGGCGGCTGGTGCCAACGTTGCCCGGAACATTGGAACGGTTCGAATTCGAACCGGCTGAGCGGCGCGCGCCTGGTCCAGGCGAGGTCGAAATTGCCGTTGAGGCTGCCGGCATCAACTTCAAGGATGTACTCAAACTGCTCGGAATGGGCGTGGGTGGCGGCGATCTGGCGGGCGGTGAGTGCGCCGGGCGTGTGACGGCTGTCGGCCCCGGCGTAACGCATCTGGCGCCGGGCGATTCCGTGATGGCAATCGCAACGGGATGCTTCGCGTCGTTCGTCATTGCCAACGCAAATCTGGTGCAGCCGCTTCCGCCTGGGATGAGTGCGCAGGAGGGCGCCGCGTTTCCCATCGCGTTTCTGACAGCCGAATTCTGTCTGTCGCATATGGCGGGCATGCGCGCAGGCGATCGCGTGCTAATCCATGCGGGAGCGGGCGGCGTCGGCATGGCGTCAATCCGTCTGGCGCAGCGGGCCGGGGCCGAGGTGTTCGCCACGGCAGGTTCGGCGTGGAAGCGCGAACTGCTGCGTTCGATGGGTGTGCCGCACGTACTGGACTCGCGCAGCACCAGCTTTGCCGATGAGATCATGGCGCTCACCGACGGTCGTGGCGTGGATCTGGTACTCAATTCGCTAACCGGGCCCTTGATGGACGCAAGCTTTCGCGTGCTCGCGCGGGGCGGACGGTTCGTCGAGATCGGCAAGCGCGACCTCCGCTCACCCGAATCGGTAACCGCACTTGGGCGCGATCTGCACTACATGATTGTCGATTGGAGTGAGGATGCAGCGACGGATCCTGCTCTCATCGGCGGCATGCTGGCGCGACTGGTCGATGCGTTACGCCGAGGCCTTATCACGTCGCTGCCCCGCCAGGTGTTCGCGATGGAGGACGCGCCGCGTGCTTTCCGGCTGATGGCCCAGGCGCGGCACGTGGGCAAGATCGTGCTGAGCCAAGGCGC